>JAABUO010004116.1_pt1 | contig 17136 bp, 19 predicted proteins | sample 5559291 | NCBI WGS metagenome assembly JAABUO01 (sample SAMN10711878, study PRJNA513372) | rock metagenome | isolation source: Antarctica rocks | place: Antarctica: Victoria Land, Finger Mt sud | reverse complement strand
GGCGGCGGCAGCAGACCGGTGTCGTCGGTGAGCAATACCGGCTCGGCCTGGTAGATGATGTCCTGACCGCCGACCAGGGTCTGCCCCTGCGCCCAGCGACCCTCGCCGGCCTGGCTTCCCTCCGAGAAGCTCCAGAACGTGTGGTTCTGAACCTGGTCCTCGTCCTCGCTGTTGGAGTCCTCGATCAGGTCTGAGAACCCGTCCGCGATGATGCGGTGCGGCGCCGCCGGCTGCTGCGAGGCCAGCGAGTGGACATCCTGCTTGCTATGGGCCTGGCCGGCATCGTGAACGCCGCGATGCTGGTCATCGCGGCCGCGGTGCTCCCCGGTGCGGGCAACGCCGACACCTTGGAGGGAGTGCACGCCGGGCTGGGCTCAGCCATGGGAAGCGGAGCCGCGCTGCTGTTCGCGGTCGCGCTGCTGGTGTCCGGACTGGCTTCGTCCGGGGTCGGAACGTACGCCGGCCAGATCATGATGGCCGGATTCCTGCGCAGGCAGATCCCGCTGCTGGCTCGCCGGGGTATCACGCTGGCACCGGCGCTGGGCATCCTCGCGATCGGCGTCGACCCGACCCGCGCACTGGTGATGTCACAGGTCACGCTGTCCTTCGGCATCCCGTTCGCCCTGGTGCCGTTGATCCTGATCACCCGGACCCGCGCCATCATGGGCGAGCTGGTCAACGGCCGGTTGATGACCGCGACCGCCAGCTCGCTCGCGGCCCTGATCAGTGCCCTGAACCTGTACCTGGTCTGGCGCACGATCAGCTGAGCTGGCGGCGGTGCTGGAGCGGTACGGCCCTCAGCCGGGCACGGTGAACGCGTAGGTGGCGACGTGATGCCCCGACCAGCTGGCCGAGTCGCTCGGGCGGGCAGCCTGCTTCGTTCCCACCACGGACAGGACGTGCGTTCCATCGGGCAGTGGCGGCACCCGGAAGCGGTAGCGGAAGACGCCCTGCGCGTCCGCCTCGCCGCGGTCGAACACCGCCGTGGAGCCGGACAGCTGCAGATCCACCGTCTCGTAGGTCGAGAAGCCCGACGCCACCACGTCGATCACCCGCGCCGGGGTGGCGGTCGCCCGCGCGCCGGGCCGCTGGTGGCCAGGGTCGTAGCCCGCGGCTCGCTCGTCGGCGTAGGACAGCCGGGGGCCGCCGTACACCCGCTCGTTGTCGGCGAGCAGCGCCACCGGTACGGCCAGCGACAGCCCTCCTAAGAACGCCACGGCGACCGCGCCGCGGCGGACCGAGCGGACGGAGTCTCGCGCCATCTGATCTCCTCCACTCCTGCTGACACCTTCCTATCGACACGCCGGGCCGAGCTTGAGGCAACGGCGACGGAATTTCCGATGAGGGCCGGCTCGGAGGCGGCCCACCGAGCGGCGGGCTCGAACCGGCGTCCTAGTAGGGTCCGACGCGTGAGTACCGACGACACCTTCGATGACGTGCTGACAGCCAACGAGGACTATGTGGCTACCTTCCGGCTGGCCGGGCTGGCGCCGGTCGCGGCTCGCGGGCTGGCGGTACTGACCTGCATGGACTCGCGGATCGAGCCGCTGTCGATGCTCGGACTGGCCCCCGGCGATGCCAAGATCCTGCGCAACGCGGGCGCTCGGGTGACCGATGACGTGCTGCGGACGCTGGTGCTCGGCCGCTACCTGCTGGGCGTCGACCGGGTCATGGTGGTCGCCCACACCCGGTGCCGGATGGCGGGCGGCAGCGAGCAGGAGGTGCACGATGCGGTGCTGGCAGCGGGCGGTCCCGACACCCGGAGCATCTCGTTCCTGGTGGCACCGGACCAGCCCGCGGCGGTCAGGACGGATGTGCAGCGCGCGCGCTCGTGGCCCTATCTGCGGGGCACCACCGTCGGAGGGTTTCTGTATGACGTGGACACCGGACGCCTCTCCCAGCTCTGCTGAACTACGGCAGAACTGGGAGAGGGCGGTTCAGCTTGCTCAGTGCTCCAGCCGGCTCAGTGGTTGATCTGGAACCAGGGCTGGGCCCAGCCGGAGTAGGTCTCGCCCCACTTGCTCTTGACCTCGGCGATGGTCGTCTGGGTCAGGGTGCCGCTGCCGTGAATGTCGTTGGACACGAAGTTACCCCCGCCGATCGAGAGCATCACGTGACCGTAACCGCTCGAGCCGCCCGAGAAGAACGCCAGGCCGCCAGCGGGTACGTTGCTGTCGCCGGCATGCTTGTACGACGACGGGATCGCCAGCCAGTGCGAGCGGGCGCTGGTGGATCCGCTCGCGGACCAGCCGTAGGCCAGCGCCACCACGTGGTCGCAGCGACCGGCGTAGTCGGAGTGGTAGGACGTGGTCTCGTGTGACTTTGCCCAGCTCACGGCCTCCGCGCAGGTGTTCGGATCACCGAGGCCGCTGGTGGAGCAACTCTGGGTGGGGGTGCCACCACACAGCGGCGCGATCAGGGTGTCCGAGCCGGTGTAGACGTAGGTGTCGCTGACGTAGCCGCCCTTGGCCGGGATATGGTCCCAGATGTTGGTGGTTCCGTACGTCCCCGAGACGGTGTCGCCGTAGGTCTGGCAGTCGATCGTGATGCTCGCGCCGTCGGCCACCGAGCCCACGCCGGTGCCGCTGACGTGCGGGGTGGAGCGGACCGTCAGCGAGGGTCCGGATGTGTTGACCGTGCCGCCGGCGGAGGCATTGGCCGCCGTCATCGAGACGCCGAAGCCGCTGACCAGCAGGGACGCGGTAGCGGCCACGAAGGCCAGTCGGCGGCCGAGGCGCGAGCGGAAACGCGGCGATGCGAGCGGGGTGGGGTTGGACATGCTTCTCCTCTGGTGGCGGATGCGGGCTCCGTCGTGTGGCATCTGGCAAATCGGGCAACCAGGACAGTAGGTGACCAGCGCGCGAGGCGCAAGGGCAGCTAGCTGCCACACCCCCGACCGGAGCGGCGCGCAAGCGGCGATCACCTCATCGCCTCCGATTGGATCGGGTGCGCTTTCCAAGGAATACAGGCCTGTTCTTCATCGGCGGTCGCGTCTGGTGCGGCATTCCCGTTATCCCTATGTCACCATTTAGCTGACAACGGGTCGCCGGTCGAGAAAGCGCTGGCGCCGAAGAAAGCGAAGGTTCGACGAGGATGGCAGCACAGCAAGACGCGTTTGGGCCGGCGCAGGCATTCGCGCACCTCGCCAGGGAGCTCGCCGAGCAGCCCGACGCAGCCGCGGTCGCGAACCGGATCGTGGACATGGCGTCCAAGGTCCTCGGCTGCGCCGGAGCCAGCCTTCTCCGGCTCACGGACAAATCGAAGTTGCAGCTGGTTGCCGGCAGCGACCTCGATCTGCTCACCATCGCGGCGGCGACCGCGAACGCCCATGACAGCGGCGTGGCAAAGCAGGTACTGCAGGACCGTGTCGTGGTGCTCAGCAACGACCTGCGCGCCGACCCCCGCTGGCCGGCGTACACCCGGGAACTGACGGCGAGAACCTCGATCCGCAGCGCCCTCGGGTTCTATCTGCACCTCGACAACGTGGGCCTGGGCGCGCTGACCCTGTACTCCGACCGGGTCGACTTCTTCACGCCGGAGCTCCGCACGGCCGCCGGCATCTACGCCGACCACGCCGTGATCGCGCTGGCGCGAGCCATGAACCACGACGAGGCCGCGAACCTGCACATCGCCCTGAGCAGCAGCCGCGAGATCGGCATCGCGCTGGGCATCCTGATGACGACCCACCACGTCAGCGAGAAGGATGCCTTCGCAATGCTGCGGGTGGCGTCCCAGCACGCGCACCGCAAGTTGCGCGACATCGCCGCGGACGTCGCGATGACCGGGCAGATCACGGACTGACACGATCGAGCAGGAGCGCCACTCGGCTCGACCGGCGAGCAGTGACTCCCGCGGGCGGGCGCAGCGACTTCCCCACGACGGGGAGCAGTGGCTCCCCGCCGTCACAGTCCGTTAGCCGGGCCGCATGCTGCCGGATCAGGTGGAGCGGGCCTATCTGCGCACCGACGCGGAGACACTGGTTCGGCTCTACACCGGCCGTCCGGTCGGAGCCCGGGAATATGAGCTGCGCGGCGCCGTCCCGGCCGACCTGGTGATCTACCGCTGACTGAGCACGACGGCCGCGCGCCCGCACCTTCCGGTGGGGTGCGCGGCCGTCGTGGTGGCGCTTTGGCGCTGGTGACCGAAGCCCTACCCGGCTGGACGGAAGCGACGCAGCCGCAGTGAGTTGGTCACCACGAATACCGAGCTGAATGCCATTGCCGCACCGGCGATCAGCGGTGACAGCAGCCCCGCGGCCGCCACCGGAATGAGCACCACGTTGTAGCCGAACGCCCAGAACAGGTTGCCCTTGATGGTCCGCAGGGTGCTCCGGGACAACCGGATGGCATCCGCAGCGGCGGTCAGGTCGCCCCGGACCAGCGTGATGTCCGATGCTTCGATGGCGACGTCCGTGCCGGCACCCATGGACAGCCCGAGGTCCGCGGCTGCCAGCGCCGCCGCGTCGTTGACCCCGTCGCCGACCATGGCCACCACGCGGCCCTCAGCCTGCAACCTGGTCACCGTGCTGACCTTGTCCTCCGGAAGCACCTCGGCGATCACGTCGGCTGGATCGAGGCCGATGGCGCTACCGACGGCCACGGCCGCGCCCCTGTTGTCACCTGTCAGCAGCATCGGGCGCAAACCCAGCGAGCGGAACTGTCGCACCGCGGCCGCGCTGGTTTCTTTCACCGTGTCGCCGACGACGATGACACCTCGCAGCTGCCCGTCCCACGCCACCATGACAGCGGTACGACCCGTTGCGGCGGCGGAATCGGCTGCGGCCTCGAGGCTGTCTTCCGCGGGTACGCCCAGCTCGGCGAGCAACGCCGGACGGCCGATGACGACCGAATGGGTGTGGCCATCCACGGTCACCGTCCCGCTGACGCCGAGGCCCGCGGAGTTCCTGAAGTCGCTGACCGGCGGGAGCACGTTGGGGCTCGCGGCCCTGTCTGTGGCGGCCCTTTCTGTGGCGGCCCTGTCTGTGGCGGCGGCAGCGATCGCGGCGGCGATCGGGTGCTCGCTGGCGGCCTCCAGCGCACCGGCGATCAGCAGCACCTGGTCGGCCGTGACGTCCTTGGCAGCGTGTACTCCGTGCAGACTCATCCGTCCGGTCGTGACCGTTCCGGTCTTGTCGAGCACGATGGTGTCCACCCGCCGGGTGGACTCCAGTACCTCCGGGCCCTTGATCAGAAGACCCAGCTGGGCACCGCGACCTGTACCCACCAGCAGGGCGGTGGGCGTGGCCAGCCCGAGGGCACACGGACAGGCGATGATGAGCACCGCCACCGCTGCCGTGAACGCCCGGACGGCACCGGAGCCGGTCGCCAGGGTGCCTATCAACGTCCCCAGCGCCAGCAGCAGCACGATGGGAACGAAGACGGTCGAGATCCGGTCGGCCAGCCGCTGAACGGGCGCCTTGCCTGACTGCGCCTCGACGACCAAGCGCGCGATGTGGGCCAGCCGGGTATCCGCGCCGACTCGGGTGGCACGAACGATGAGCCGCCCCCCGGCGTTCACGGTTGCACCGGTGACGCCGTCCCCGGGACCGACCTCGACCGGTACCGACTCGCCGGTCAACAGGCTCTCGTCGATCGCCGAGGAGCCCTCCACGACGACGCCGTCGGTGGGCACCTTCTCACCGGGGCGGACCACGAAGGTGTCACCGACCAGCAGTTCCGCGACCGGGATGCGGCTCTCCACACCGCTGCGCAGCACGGCCACGTCCTTGGCACCGAGTTCGAGCAGGCTGTGCAGCGCTGCTCCGGAGCTGCGCTTGGCGCGTGCCTCCAGGTAGCGGCCGGTGAGCAGGAAGGTGACCACGGCTGAGGCGACCTCGAGGTAGATGTCGCTCGCACCGCTGCCCGAGCTCGCCGTGACGTCGAAGTGCATCCGCATGCCGGGCATGCCCGCGTCGCCGAAGAACAGCGCATACAGCGACCAGCCGTACGCCGCCACGGTGCCCATCGACACCAGTGTGTCCATTGTGGCCGCGCGGTGACGCAGGTTCGTCCACGCCGCGCGATGGAAGGGCAGTCCGCCCCACACCACCACCGGCGAGGCGAGCGTCAACGCGAGCCACTGCCAGTTGTCGAACTGCAGGGCCGGCACCATGGCCAGCAGCACCACCGGAAGGGTGAGCACTGCCGACACCAGCAGGCGCTGGCGCAGGTGAGCGAGCTCGACCGATGCCGTGTCGGGCGCTTCGGTGTTGTCCGAGCCGGCCTCGGCGGCCTTGGGTAACTGAGCGGTATAGCCGGTCGCCACCACGGTCGCCACCAGCTCGGACGGCCCGATCACGGCCGGGTCGTAGCGGACGGTCGCCTTCTCGGTCGCATAGTTCACGCTGGCGGCGACGCCGTCCAGTTTGTTGAGTTTCTTCTCGATCCGCGCGGCGCAGGAGGAACAGGTCATACCACCCACAGCTAGTTCCACTCTGGCCTCTGTGCTGGCCGATGACTGGCGCACTGCGATGTCGTTGCTGGTCATGCTGTTCCTCCTGCTGTTCGCTCTCGCGCTACGGCGCGGTGCGGCGGCTGCCGCGGATAGTCCGGCGACCTGATCAGGCGTCGACCAGCGCGTAGCCGGCCTCGTCCACGGCCTCGCGGATCTGCTCGTCCGCGAAACCCTCACCATTGACGGTGACGTGCCCGGTGGGCAGGTCGACCAGCACGGATTCGACGCCCGTGACCTTGCCGACCTCGCTGCTCACCGAGCTGACGCAATGCCCGCAGGTCATTCCGGTGACGGTGTACGTCTTCGCTGTCATAATTTTTACTCCTTATTCATGCGCCTAACGGGCGCCGTGATATTCTTACCGTACCCCTGCGGGGTATGTTTACCTGCGGGTCGACCCGCTTGTCAAGTACCCCACGGGGGTATGCGAGGCGGCCTGCGGAATGCCCCGAGGAGGCGACGTGCACGGCTACACGGCGAACAAAGACGACTATCTGAAGCGACTGCGCCGGGTGGAGGGGCAAGTCCGCGGCATCGCCAAGATGGTCGATGACGACAAGTACTGCATCGACATCCTCACCCAGGTCAGCGCGGCGACCAAGGCCCTGCAATCCGTCGCGCTGGGCCTGCTCGAGGAGCACATGGGGGGTTGCGTGGTCGAGGCGGCCCGCGCCGGTGGCCCGGAGGCCGACGTGAAGGTGAAAGAGGCGGCCGAAGCCATCGCTCGGCTGGTGCGCTCCTGACGGCGACCGACACAATATCCCCGTCGGCAACGGGTAGCTCCCCTGTACCCCCGTGGGGTATCTTCGGTCGCATGATTTCCGCCGTGCTGCACGCACTGGAGACGGCCGGGTCGATGACCTGGCAGGTGACGTGGTCGCTCATCCTGGGCTTCACCCTGTCCGCGGTGATCGAGGCCCTCGTGCCAAAGAGCACCATCGCGCGTCTGCTGCCCGACGATCGGCCGAGAAGCCTGGCCACAGCCACGGCACTGGGCGCCGCCTCGTCGTCCTGCTCGTATGCCGCGGTTGCCCTCGCAAGGTCGCTGGTGCGCAAGGGCGCCAACTTCACCTCCGCGATGGCGTTCCAGTTCGCCAGCACCAACCTCGTGATCGAACTCGGCCTGATCCTGGCGCTGCTGCTGGGCTGGCAGTTCACGGTGGCCGAGTTCGTCGGCGGGCCGCTGATGATCCTGCTGCTGGCGCTGATCTTCCGCCGCTTCGTGTCCGCCAAGCTGATCGCCGCCGCGCGGACCCAGGCCGACAAGGCGCTGGCCGGCTCGATGGAAGGCCACGCCGCGATGGACATGAGCGTCGGCCGGCAGGGCAGCTTCCTGCGGCGCCTGGTCAGCGCCGACGGCTTCACCTCCATCAGCCACAACTTCGTCATGGAGTGGGCAGCGGTGCTCCGGGACCTGGTGATCGGCCTGCTCGTTGCCGGCATGGCCGCGGCCTGGGTGCCCGAGGACTTCTGGCAGCACCTGTTCTTCGCCGGCCACCCCCTGCTCGCAAAACTGTGGGGCCCGATCATCGGTCCGCTGGTGGCCATCGCCGCTTTTGTGTGCTCGATCGGCAATGTCCCGCTGGCGGCCGTCCTGTGGAACGGCGGCATCAGCTTCGGCGGGGTGGTGAGCTTCATCTTCGCCGACCTGATCATCCTTCCGCTGCTGGTGATCTACGCCAAGTACTACGGCGCGCGGATGGCGTGGGTGCTGTTCGGCGCCTTCTACGCCACCATGGTCGCGGCCGGCTACGTCATCGAGTTCGCCTTCCAACCGCTGGGTCTCATTCCCGCCGAGCGGCATGCGAGCATGGGCGTCGAAGGCATCCGGCTCAACTACACCAGCGTTCTCAACATCGTGTTCCTCGTGCTCGCCGCAGTACTGCTCTGGCGGTTCCTCCGCACCGGTGGCCGCGCCATGCTGTCCATGATGGGCGGCAGCCCGGAGCCGTCGCCGGGGTCAGGGCACTCGCACCACGAAGCCTGAGGGAGCCGATCCTGAGGCGGATTCCGGGTCGGTCAGGCACTCTGGATCGATGCAAACGTTCCTGCCGTACTCGGACTTCGTCGCCTGCGCCGAGGTGCTGGATTCGCCGCGGCTCGGCAAGCAGCGCGTCGAGACGCTGCAGATCCTGCGCGCGCTGGAGCTGCCGGACTACGGCTGGCAGAACCATCCGGCCGTACGGATGTGGCATGGCCGGACGGAGGCCCTGGTGCGTTACGGCCTGGACTGCGCCCAGGTCTGGATGGCACGCGGTCATGCCGACTCGACCTTCGAGCAGATGGCGGAGTTTGCGCCCTGGGTGCGGGACAGGACACAGGCCGACCTGGCCCAGGCCGGGATGCTGCCGAGTTGGCTCGGCGACGAGCGGCTACACGCCTCACACCGGAGCAGACTGATCGCCAAGGACCCGGAGTTCTACCGGGAGCGCTTCGCCGGTACCCCGGACGGCCTCGACTACTTCTGGCCGGGCCCCGATCCGCTGGCTCCCGAGGCAGTCACCGGCGACGACGACGAGCACCGGCTGTGGGTGCTGCGCCCGGAGTCGGACGAGGGCCTGGGCCGGGCGGTGTCCATCGGGGAGGTGGGCTTCGGTGAGGGGACCGGAATCCGGGTGGACGTAGCGGGGTCCGACCTAGCAGCGCTGCGCGCCCTGCAGGCCAAGCCCTCGCGCCGGCCGTCGCGGGGCATGCGCGCGCTGGCCGACCTGATCGACCTCGTCGAGCCGGGCGACGACCTGGCGGTGCTGATCTCGGGAGGCACGGCGCTGTTGGCCGGTGTGGTCACCGGGCCGTACACCTTCGCGCCACGCGACCCCGCAGGCGTGCTGCACCGTCGCAGCGTCCGCTGGGAGCGGGTCGTCCCCCGCGCTGCGGTGAACCCGCCGGCCGCGCTGCAGGACGTCCGGCCGCTGTTCCGGGTCGCCTGGAACGTCGCCTGGAACCGGCGGGCGTCGGAGTTGGACACAGTCTAGGAGTGGACACAGTCTAGGAGTGGACACTGTCTTGCCACCCGCGATGAGAACCTTTCGAGAGCAGGCGACGCCATGACCTTGCCCATCCCGTCGAACCCGGAGACGGTCTTCACCTACGGCGCGCCGCAGCTGAAGTTCGGGCCGGGTAGCTCTGCCGAGATCGGGTTCGACCTGTCCCGGTTCGGCGTGCGGCGGGCGCTGGTCGTGACCGATCCGGGCCTCAGCGCTATCGGCCTGCCGCAGCGGGTGGCCGAGCAGCTGCATCCCTTCGGCATCGAGGCCGCGGTGTTCGACCAGGCCCACGTCGAGCCCACCGACGAGAGCCTGCGGCAGGCCATCGACTGGGCGCGCGAGAACGGCCCGTGGGATGCGTTCGTCGCGGTGGGCGGTGGTTCGAGCATCGACACCGCCAAGGCCGTCAACCTGCTCACCAGCAACCCCGGCGAGCTGATGGACTACATCAACCCGCCGGTCGGCGGCGGCCGAGCGCCGAGCGCCCCGTTGAAGCCACTCGTCGCGGTTCCCACCACGACCGGCACCGGGTCGGAATCCACCACTATCTGCGTAATGGATGTGCTTGCGCTCAAGGTCAAAACCGGTATCAGCCACGCCAGGCTCCGTCCCACCCTGGCGGTTATCGATCCGGACCTGACGCTCACCCAGCCGGCCGGCGTGACCGCCGCGGCGGGCATGGACATCCTGTGCCACGCGCTGGAAAGCTACACGGCGCGGCCGTACGGCTCGTACGAGCACAAGACCGCCGAGCAGCGGGTGCCGTACTGCGGCTCGAACCCGATTGCCGATATGTGGTCGGAGAAGGCGCTCAGCCTGCTGGCGGCATCGTTCCGGCAGGCGGTGACCGACGGTTCGAACCGCGATGCCCGGATCGCCATGGCAATGGCCGCGACGTTCGCCGGAATGGGTTTCGGCAATGCCGGCGTGCACATTCCGCACGCCAACGCCTATCCCATCGCGGGACGGGTGAACGACTTCCGTCCCAGGGACTATCCGCAGGACGAGCCGATGGTGCCGCACGGCATGTCCGTTGCCCTCACCGCCCCGGAGGCATTCCGCTTCACCTTTGAGGCCAATCCCGAACGCCACCTGCGGGCGGCGACGCTGCTGGCACCGGATGCCACCCAGTCGCGCGAGGCCGCCGACTTTCTGCCGGACGTGCTGGTCGGGCTGATGCGCGACATCGGCATTCCCAATGGCGTGGCCGGCGTCGGCTACGACGAGTCGGACATCGATGACCTGGTGAGCGGCACCATGCAGCAGCAGCGACTGCTCGCCACCTGCCCGCGGCCGGTCCACGAGGACGACATCGCGGCCATCTTCGAGAACTCGTTGAGTCTGTGGTGAGCGCAGGGTGCTCGGCTCTCCGGCGGGCGGCGACGGTCAGCGCCGGTACGGCGCCGTCAGCCAATAGCCGCCGACTGCCAATGCAGCGAAGGCGAGGACGGCGAACAGCCCTACCCAGACCAACCCCGGCAGCCCGGTCAGGCGTGCCAGCCGGTCAGCGTCGGAATCCCGGGCGCCGCCGCCCCGTCGCTTGGACTGCAGCTCCAGAACCGGGCGCGGTGCCGCGAAAAGCAGGAACCAGGTGATCAGATAGGCGCACGCTGACTGCCACCGCTCGTCCAGCCACCAGGACACCGCAAACACCGCCGACCCGGCACCCAGCACCGAGCACAGGCCGAACCAGTTGCGAATCTGCAGGAGCAGCAAGGCCAATCCGGCGAGCAGCCCCCAGAGCAGCCCCACCGCATGACCGCTGCCGAGCACTGCCGCGGCGGCGAGCCCGAACAGCGCCGGTCCCGGGTAGCCCGCGACGAAGGTGAGAATCATGCCGGTCCCACGCGGCTTGCCACGCGACACCGTCAGGCCCGAGGTGTCTGAGTGCAGCCGGATGCCGGCCAGCCGCCTGCCCGCCAGTAGCGCCACAACCCCGTGCGCCGCCTCGTGGACGATCGTGACGACGTGGCGGCTGAGGCCCCATGCGGGCCGGTAGAGCACCAGCAGCAGCGCCAGCGCGGCGGTCACCACCATGACTTCGGCCGGCGGCGGGGCCTGGGCCGCCCCGGCCCGGTGCCACACCTGCGCCACCGCGTCCATGCGGTCAGCCTGCCATCCCCTCCCTGGCGGTCTGCGGGATCTTCATAGCCGTCAAGTTCCCGGTGCGCCCGGAGCTGAGCGACACCTGGCTGTCCATCGTCGCCGAGTTCACGAATCATCCACGTCGAGGTGCCGCCGGACGGCTGGGACAGCTGGCGGAGCTGCAGCCGCGCTGACGTCAGCCGGGTCGGCCGGCGCCGGCCGGACGACCGCCTGGGCGCCCGCGGTCAGCGCGAACCACAGCAGCAACAACACGCCCAGGCCGCTCACCGGAATGTTGGTGCCCTGCCACCCGATGGCGTAGAAGATCGCGCTGGCCGACAGCGAGGCCAGCACGGACGTTGCCGAGCCGACACCCTCGGCCACCGCCTGCACCCGGGCGCCCCGCCCGGGTGGATAGCAGGCGACGAGGAAGGCGCTGCCCGCGACGAAGAGAAAGTTCCAGCCGATGCCGTTGAGGGCAAGGGCGGCCAGGAAGTTGAGGTAACCCTCCCCCGCCGATCCCGCGACAGCCCCGCCGGTCAGCAGCGCGGCGCCGATGACGGCAATGCGCTTGCGGCCCCATCGCTTCATCAGCGCGCCGCTGAACAGTGACGGGGCGAACATCCCGACCAGGTGCCACTGGATGATGCTGGCCCCCGCGCCTGCCGAGTGCCCGGCGTGCTCGCTCCCGAGCGGGCCGATCGCCATGATCATCGTCATCGCGGCGCCGGCGATGCCCAGCGTCAGCACAGCGGTGACGAAGTCGCGCGAATGCCAGGCCTCTGACAGCGGTATCGGCCGCAGCGGTTGACCGGCAATGGCATTCCGAGCAGTCGCATCGGCTGCGGCGGCTGCCCGACCGCTTCGCGGTGGACGCAAGGTCAGCAGTAGCGGCACGCTCAGCAGGCTGAGCACGGCAACCATGAGGTAGGAACCGGCATATTCCGCCGAGAAGAAGTGGCTGCTCGCGGTGGCCAGCCACGGTCCCGCGAACGCGGCGACCAGACCGCCGCAGAGGATGACCGAGATGGCCCGCTCACGGTGGCCCTCAGGAGCGAGATCGGAGGCCATGAACCTGATGTAGCCGCCGGTCGCGCGGTACAGTCCCACGATACCGGTGCCCACGCACAGCAATCCGAATGAGCCGCTGACGACGGCGTAGCCGGACAGCGCGCCACCGACCACAGCGCTGAGCGCGCCGGCGATCATCACGGCGGGATAGCCGATTCGCGACGTCGCCAGGCCGGCCAGCACCGATCCGGCGGTGCCCACGATGGTGATCATGGCCAGTGGGAGCGTGGCGAGAGCGATGTTGGGCGCCATCGACAGCCCCACAATGGCGGTGAGGGTGAGGTCGATGCTGACGCAGATGTAATAGAGCGACTGGCATGCGGTGAGGAGCCAGATGTTGCGGCCGAGCGGAACCTTGGTGGCCGCGCCGGTGCCGACACTACGCACGGGTGAGTGATCTTCCTCGGGTAACCCGGTTCTGCACGGTGACCAGCACGGTCCGGATCCCCCGGTCAGTTCGGCAAGCTCGGTCGCGCGATCGGCCGGTGACGCGGCGCGATTTACCACTATGCCAGACAGATAATGCGGTTATGCTCGCCACCATTGCCGGTCGCGCGGGCGGCCGGCTGACGATTCGCCGGCTCCGGAAGGGGGCCTGTCGTGGGCACGAGGCTTCATCGACGCTGGCTGTTCACAGTGACCGGTGTGGTGCTGCTCTGCACATCCGTGGCCGGCTGCACCGGATCGTCCACCACAGCATCGCCGGCAGACAGCTCGGCCGGTACGACCGCGGTTCCCAGCTCGGTGGCGCCCACGACGACCAGCGCACCGGCCACCATCCGCACCGCGACCAGTGCTGCCACCAGCGCGGCGCCATCCAGTTCCAGTGTGCGCACCTCGTCGCCGGCAGCTGCGACGGCGAAGCCCAGCACCTCATCACCCACGATTCCGACGCCGAGCACCTCGCCGAAGCCCAGCACCTCATCACCCACGATTCCGACGCCGAGCACCTCGCCGAAGCCCAGCACCTCATCGCCCACGATTCCGACGCCGAGCACCTCGCCGAAGCCCAGCACCTCACTTAAGCCCTCGAACATCAGCATCCCGCCCAACCTGTGCGCCGCGACCGACATCGCGCAGAACACCGCCGATGCCTACCTGGGCGCGCTCAGCGCGGGCGATGAGAAACAGGCGCTGGCCTGCGTGCTGCCGGGCACCGTCCCGCTGGCCATGACCCGCAGCCTGTCCACCAAGATGACCGGCACCGCGGTGTACCTGCCGAAGTCCGGTGCCGACGGGCCGACGGTGTTCGGCTACGTCGGAAACGGCCGGAGCATTGACGTCACCGTCACCCGGGAATCCGACGGCAAGTTCTGGGTGACCAAGGTGGTGACCAGGGCGGGCTGAGCAGGCACCTCACGGCACAGCCTGGTGACGCTCTGCAATCACATGTTGCGACTTCGTAGTCAGCGTGATCTGGTTAGCGCGTCAGCTGTGTCGGTCGTCCCACCCGGGACGTGACGGGGGGGGCGATGTGATCGGTCTCGTGAGCGCGGCGGCGCTGTTGCTGGCAGCCGCGGGTTTGTCCAAGATCGTCAGCCGGCACGCCGGTCGGTCAGCCCTGGTCACCGCCCACATCCCCGGAGCCCAACGGCTCAGCGGCGCACTCACCGCCCGCCTCGCCGGAGTTCTCGAACTGTCAGCCGGAACAGCGGCGATCCTGATCGGGGGTCGGCTCGGTGCCGCGCTTATCGCGGTCTCGTTCGCCGTACTGGCCGCAATGTCCATCCGGATGATGGCAGTTGCCGCCGGGCAGGACTGCGCCTGCTTCGGCCGCCCGACCGAGGTCACGCACTGGCACACCGCGGTCAATCTCGGGTTCGCGGTGATCGGCGTCGCCGCGGTGATCCGGCCGCCCGGCACCGTGCTCGGTGAGTTCTCCCAGCACAGCCCCACCGCGGCCGCCCTCGTGCTGGGCACGGGCGTGCTGGCCTACCTCGGCTACCTTCTGATGACCGCGCTGCCGGAACTGCTCCGCGCCGCTTCCCAAGTGGAGGTTCTTCGTTGATCGCCCTCGTCACGGTAGAGACTGTTCTGCTGCTGATCCTCAGCGTCCTGGTGGCGGGCCTGCTGCGCGGCTATGCCACCGTGCTGCGTCGGCTGCACCAACTAGACGGCGGTGCCCAGCCCGCGGCCGCCCCGCCGTTCCGCACCATCACAGCGATCCCCGAGCCCACCGGGCAGCGCATCGAGGGCCGCGACGAGTGGGCACCCGCGCACGACGTCGACGGTGTCTCGCTGCGCGGCGAGATCATCTCCGTCCGCACCGTCGGGGTGGAGCAGGACACCATCATCGCGTTCCTGTCCTCCTCGTGCGAAGGCTGCACGGGTTTCTGGCACGAGCTGGCGGACCCGGACGGTTCCTGGGCGGCGCCGGGCGGCACCCGGCTGCTGGTCGTGACCAAGAGCGCCGACGAGGAAAGCCCCGCCGCCCTGTCGAAACTGTGCCCACCCGGTGTCGACCTGGTGATGTCCAGCCAGGCATGGGCCGAGTTCGAGGTTCCAGGCTCGCCCTACGTCGTGGTGGCCGACGGCCGCACCGGCCGCATCAAGGGCGAAGGTTCGGGTACGTCGTTCAGCCAGGTCAGCGGCCTGATCCAGCAGTCGGTCGACGATCGAGATCACCCCGCGTTGCAAGCGGGTTCCACCGTGGTCAAGCCGGCCGCGGACCGCGAGCGCGAGCAGGACGTCGACCGGATACTGCTGCGCGCCGGTATCGGCCCGGGCGACCCCAGCCTGTACGCCCCGAGCGATGCCGCTGAGCAGGTGGAGTCGCGATGACGACCGCCGACGCAGCCACCGAGCTGGCCGGCCACGGCGTCGCCGTCCTGCTGCCGAGGCAGTGGGAAGGCCGGATCTACCAGCGCGCCGTTCCAGCCGCTCCGGCCGCCAGCCCAGCCACGGCGAGCCACGCCGCAGCAGCCGGTCCCGCGTACCCGCACCCCACCGGCTGGCCCGGTGAGCGGACCCATCCGGTGATGCACCTGGCCAACTTCGCCCTGCCCGCCTCCCGCGGCGATTACGGCACCGGCGCTGTCGAGCGGATGGGCGCTGCCCACATCTTCATCGCGCTGCTGGAGTTCGGTTCCGACTGCCTGGGCACCGCCCTGTACGAGCCACGCGGCCTGCCGCGGGTGAGCGCCGGTCAGTTCAATCCCAACGGCATGCAACGACGAGTCGCCGGCCAGGCGGGATTCCAGCACTTCTTCACCGAGCGGAACCGCCCGTTCTGCCTCTACGTCGTCCTCGGCTCGCATCGGCAGGCGGTGCCGTTGACCAAGCAGGTCAACGCCGTTCTCGATCAGATCGAGGTTTCGCCATGACCGCCACCCTCACCGAGCGACTGGTCAACCGGGTCGCCAAGCGCACGGACCGGCAGGAGGAGCACTCCGGCCCACCGCGCCGCGGCTTCCTCGGCGGGGCCGCGCTGCTCGGTGCGGCACTGGCCGTGGACCCGTGGGGTTATCTCACCCGGCCGGCCAGCGCGTACGACGCGGTGTGCGGGGCCGACAACACCTGCGAAGCCGGATACACCGTGTTCTGCTGCACGATCAACGGCGGCAGGAACAGCTGCCCGCCCGATTCCTTCATCGGCGGCTGGTGGAAGGCCGACAACGCCTCGTTCTGCGGTGGCTCCGCGCGGTACTACATCGACTGCAACGCCTACCGCGACGGCCGCTATACCTGCCACTGCAATCAGAGCACCTGTGACCAGCGGCGGGTGGCCTGCAACCAGTTCCGCTATGGCCAGTGCAGCACGCAGATCCCGTGGTCCAACACCGGTCCCGTGCTGTGCCGGGTGGTGTCGTGCACGCCGCCGTGGGTCCAGTTCGGCGGCACCTGCAGCAGCTCCAGTGCCACCGACAACAACACCGTCACGCACTCCGCACCCTGCGTCGCCGGGCAGCTCCCGGTCGGGTCGGTCGACTCGATCACCAGCTCCGGCAACACCGTGCACATCCGCGGCTGGGCCTATGACCCGGACCAGCCGTCGACGGCCATCCAGGTCGCGATCTACCAGGACGGCAAGCGACTGAGCCTCGTCACGGCCAACCACGTCCGTGCCGACATCGACGCCGCCCACCACATCAGCGGCAACCACGGCTTCGAGCTCTCACTGACCGCGAGCAACGGCCCGCACGCGTTCAAGGTGTACGCGATCAACGTGGGCAGCGGCAGCAGCAACCCGCTGATCGGCAGTCGCTCGTTCACCGTGAATCCGGGGTCGGCGCCGATCGGGCACCTGGACTCGATCACCAGCTCGGGCAACAAGGTGACGATCACGGGCTGGGCCTATGACCGCGACAAGCCGACCGAGTCACTGGGGATCGTGGTGTACCAGGACGGCGAGCGAATCCTGAGCGCGCCGACCACGATCACCCGGGGCGACGTCAATTCCGCCTATCACATCACCGGAGCGCACGGCTTCACCATCTCGCTGACCGCGACGGCCGGAACCCACACCTACAGGGTGTACGCCCTCAACGTCGGCGGCGGTGTCGGCAACCCGCTGCTCGGCGTCAGGAGTGTCGCGGTGCGC
>JAABUO010004115.1_pt1 | contig 17143 bp, 20 predicted proteins | sample 5559291 | NCBI WGS metagenome assembly JAABUO01 (sample SAMN10711878, study PRJNA513372) | rock metagenome | isolation source: Antarctica rocks | place: Antarctica: Victoria Land, Finger Mt sud | reverse complement strand
ATGGAGAGGGTCGACGAGGAACGAGGCGGGGTGAGGTTCCTACAGCGCCACAGTCTTGCTCGGCCCGGCGGCGTTCAGGACTTCCGACGGTTCGCGCCAGCCTAAACTCTCGCCGTCGCGCATCAGCAGCACCGAATCGGCCCCTTGCAGCATTTCCGGGTCATGGGTCACGACGACCACCGTGCCGCGCTCCCGATAAGCAGACAGCAGGTCCACCACTAAATGCCCGTTGGCATGGTCGAGTGACGCCGTCGGCTCGTCGGCGAAGATGACGTCCGGGTCGTTCATCATGGCCCGCGCGACGCACACCCGCTGCTTCTCGCCGCCCGAAAGCTGCGACGGCAGCTTGTCCGCCATCTCCGTTATCCCAAGCTGCTCAAAGTAGCCTTGCGCCTTGCGCCGCGCTTCGGCGTCCAGCGTCGGCGCTCCCATCAGCACGTTTTCCATCGCCGTCTGCCAGACCAGCAAATACGGCTGCTGGAACACAAAGCCGAAGCGCTGCCGGCGCAGGTCAATTAAATCTAAATCAGAATGCGCCCCGAAGCGGTAGTTGTCCAGCACGACATCGCCGGAAGTCGGGCGCTTCAGGCCGCTCAGAATATACAGCAGCGACGACTTACCCGACCCCGACGGCCCCATGATGCCGACAAAGCGCTTGTTGGGGATTTGGATTGAGACTTCCCGCAGGGCATGGGTGCTGCGTGCGCCGTCGGTATAAACCAGAGAAATCTTGTCGGTAGAAAGAATCGAGTCGGACATAAATAGGCTTTCCAAAATGCGCCAAAGAGCCGGGGTTGTAGAAAACCCCAGCAGGAAATGTCCTGCGGACAAGGAGTAGGCCAGTAGGAACAAGCCTCCCTCTTCTTTGTCCGAAGGACACTTCTTTTGCCGGGGTTTTCCACAACCCCGGCTCTTAACGCCTTTCTATAATCGTGACCGGGTCCAGGTGGGACAAGCGGTAAGAAATCGTTGCCACGGCAAACAGCGTAATGCACACGGGAATCGGCAGCGTGTTCCAGTAGGAGAGCGGATCGCTGGGGTTAATCAGCATCCCGCGCGGCTCAAAAACGCTGCCGCGCATCAGGCTCAGAACGCTCCAGTTGATAAGGACGCCGAGTATCCAGCCGAGTGACGTTAAAATCGCCGTCTCGGAAACCGCGTGCCAGACCAGTGTGCTGCGCCGGATACCGATGGCCGCCAGCACTGCAAACTCGCTGATGCGCTGGGTAAAGTAGATATTGGACAGCATTCCCGCCATCAGCGCGACCACAAAGATGACCGTGCTGTTGACCAGGTGCATGATCAGGTACATGGAAGCCAGCGAGCTTCGGAGCGTCTTGACCAGGTTGTTAAACGACAGCACCTGCACCTGGAACTTGTCCAGTGACGCAAACAGCGTGTCCCCCAACCGACCCTGGTCGTTCAAATTGATCGTCGTCACCAGCAGCGAGCGCGGCACCGATGCCAGACTTTCATCGGTGAACTGCTTGGACGTAAACGCCATCCAGGTTGACCCGCGTAAAATGCCGACCAATTTGATCTTGGCCGGCGCAGTCACCAGGGTTCCCGTGTCCAGCGGCGACGCGATAATATCCCCAATATGGACTTTCTTGTTCCGCGCCAGCCCTTCCGAGATGACCGCTTCCGGCTTGCCGGGCGTCGGCATCCGCCCGCCCGGCAGAAGCGAGTCCCCCGCCCGGCGCAGCAAATAGTCCCGGTCGGCATCGTTCACGCCGAAGCAGACAAACGGGAACGGCCCAAAGACCGTGTTGATGTTGAAGAAAAAGCCGGACGTTTCAATCGTCCGCTCCACCCCCGGCGTTTTCTGGATTTGGGTTCGGATCGCGGGCGGCACCGTGATCACGCTTTCTCCCGGCAGCGCCGCGCCGATGCGGGGAATGACCGGCGTGAAGACTTTGGTGTAATTGTAGATCGTCAGCACCGTCAGGTCAATCGAGTTGACGATAGTGACGACCGACGCAATCAAAAACACCGACAGCACAATGACAAACGCCAGCGGCAGGGTGCGCCCTAAGTTGCGGCGGAAATAAGTAATCGGGTTCAAAGGGCGTGCGATGACCGTAGTTCCATTTCTAAAGCGCCCATGCTTCGTAAAAAAGCAAGCGCCAATCCTAAGCGCCTTTAGTATACCCGCTCGCCGCGCCGGAAATGCGCTTCCAAAATCGGGTAAACTACCGCCATGAGAACCCTTACCGACAAGCAGGCGCAGGACACTTTGCCGCAACTCTTAGAAGAAACTGCGGCTTCCCATGTGCCGATACGGATTGACGGCAGCACCGCATCCGCTGTTCTGGTTGCCGAGGAAGATTGGCGCTCTATCGAGGAAACGCTGTACCTACTGTCCGTCCCCGGAATGCGCGAGTCCCTCCAAGCTGGCCTGCGGACACCCGACGCCGAATGTTCTTCGGAACTGCCGTGGTGAACAAAGCCCCTCAACAATGGCGGCTCATCTTCACGCGGGACGCGCAAAAAGACTCACGCAATTTAGCTTCGGCGGGCCTGCGGTCTAAAGCGCAAAGCCTGCTGGACATCCTACGTCTCAACCCGTTTCAGACCCCGCCGCCCTACGAAAAATTGGTCGGCGATTTAGACGGCGCATACTCCCGCCGCATCAACATTCAGCATCGCTTAGTCTACGCTGTGGATATAAACAGCAAAACCGTCAAAATCCTTCGAATGTGGACGCACTACGAATGACGCCGTTAATCCTATGGCACGGCATACACTGAAAACCGAGGCTGATTACAAAGAGGCACCGGCAGAAATTGACCGCATCTTTGACGCGCAGACAAACATGCCAGAAGGTGACCGCCTGGACATTCTGGCACTGCTCGTCGAAGCCTATGAAGAGCGGCATCACCCCATCCCGCCGCCTGACCCCGTGGCCGCACTGGAATACTACATGGAAAGCCGTGGTCTCAGCCGCCGCGATTTGGAGCCTTACCTCGGCAGCCGGGCACATGTCGCCGAAGTGCTGAACCGCAAGCGCGGCCTGTCCATTGGCATGATTCGTCGCCTCCATCAAGGCTTAGGCATCTCGGCCGACATCCTCATTCAGCCTTATTCCCTGTCCAATAAGCCGCCAAATGACCCAAGCAGGAAAGCGGCTTAGAATTGGTGAAATGCAGAGCAATACGCTAGGTGTAGATGAAGCAATAACTTGGTGGCGGTGGTAAGCTACGATGTGTTCTTGCTAGGAGAAAAGATGTCAAACGTACTGATCGTTCCTGAAACTGCGGATTTTGAGCATCATGTCTCGCATCGTAATCTCGTTTGGGTTACAAAGCAACTGGGTGTACCGAGCTTGGAGTATCGAAAAGCAGCTTATCTAGCCCCATTTTGGTTGGGCGAAAATGAGGGTGTCAACCGAATATACCACATTCGAGAAGTGCGGGATAATCCCGAAAACACGGAGTATCTACTTGGAAACTCATTCGTTCTTGATTACGTTTGGGCTGATTTAGGACAACGCCGGAGGTTTGAGTACCGCCCTTTAAGTTTGTTTGGATTAACTGAGCAAGAACCGGGGATACTCGTTCCCCTTACTAAGTGAAGGAACAGTATTGAACCTTTTACCTGCAAGAGTTCCTGCCGTTGCTCTTTATGACCTTACGGCTTTGTTTGTCCCAGTCGATACACCGACTGGCAGCACTGTTGAACTGAAAATAACTATCAGTGACCGCGACCTGAATGTTAGGGACTTTGGGGCGTACTGGTCGATGGCAGATAGAGTATATGGTCGAGTAACAGAGGCAGGATTAAGAAGTTACTCACGAACACCGAATAGGCAACTACGCATCACAGAAGTTCGTCAAGGTTCTCTTGAAGTCATCGTTGCCGAAGCGATATCACACTACAGAGAAGCGACCCCTTTGGCGGTGCTGTGGTTGTTTATGAAGTATCTTCCAAATGCAGTCAAATCCCTATCGGAAGTAGCAAAGAATGCGGCAGAGACCTACAAAACTATAGAAGAAGCTAAATTTACCAAAGAAAACCGAAAGCATCTTCGCGAAGATATAAAGAAAGACGAAGCATTAGCGAAACTAGACCCCACCAGGGTAAACCAGCTTGTGGCTTTGTTGGAGGATTTACAAGCTAAAGAAAGTAGGCAACTACCGGCTCCGGTCAGATTTGCTCAAGAAGATGTAAAATCGGTAGAACTTATCGTAGTTAAAAAGCAGGAATAGTTTCTATGGCTTTGCAGCGGCAGTATGAAGAAAAAGAGTTTTATACCGAGGACGACTACTTTGCGTTTGAACAGACGGCGTTCGGGCGGTGGGAGTATGTGCGCGGCGAAATCCGGGCGATGGCGGGCGGGACGGATGACCATAACGCGATTGTGAACAATGTCGGTCGGACACTTGGCAATGCGATGGTGCCGCGCGGGTGCCGGGTCTATACGTCGGATATGAAGGTGCGGATGGGGGACGGGATTAACACGTTCCCGGATGTTTCGGTTGTCTGCGGGCCGCGCCACTACCACCGGGGGCGCACGGACGTGATCACGAACCCGCTGCTGATTGTGGAAGTTTTGTCGCCTTCTACGGAAGGATATGATAGAGGCGAGAAGTTTGACCATTACCGGACAATCCCGACACTGGCGGATTATGTGCTGGTGGCCGTGGATGAACCGCGCGTTTTCCATTTCAGCCTGAAAAACGATCACTGGGAGTTTTGGGAAACGACAGGGTTGGAAAACAGTGTATACTTACCGTCGGTGGAAACGAGTCTGGCGCTGGCAGACGTGTATGCGCTGATCGAGTTTGAGGAGACCTCACCCGGCGGCAAGCCGCCACCCTCTCCTTAGCAAGGAGAGGGTCGGAACGCAGTTCCGGGGTGAGGTGTTGTATTTTCTGGGGAGACCAATGTATGAAGATTGGTGTTGTCAAAGAAGTTAAGAACAATGAGAACCGCGTGGCGGTGGTGCCGTCGGGCGTGGAAACGCTGACGAAGGCCGGGCATACGGTGTTTGTGGAGACGGGCGCAGGGGTTGGGACCAGCCTGCCGGATGACGTGTACGCGGCGGCGGGGGCAACGATTGCCCGGACGGCGGCGGAAGTTTGGGATCAATCAGAGATTGTCTGCAAGGTGAAAGAGCCGCAGCCGGACGAGATCGCGCACATGCGGCCGGGCCAGACGCTGTTTACCTACTTCCACTTTGCGGCGTCGCGGGCCTTGTCGGAAGCGGTGCGGGACTGCGGCTCGACCTGCATTGCCTATGAAACAGTCGAAGCGCCGGACCACACGCTGCCGCTCTTGACGCCGATGTCCGAAATTGCGGGCAAGATGGCGATGCAGGAAGCGGCGAAGTATCTGGAAAAGCCGCAGGGAGGACGCGGCATTCTGCTGGGCGGCATTCCCGGTGTTCCGGCGGCTCATGTGGTCATTTTAGGCGGCGGCGTGGTCGGTATCAACGCGGCGAAAATCGCGGCGGGCATGGGCGCGACGGTGACGATTATGGACGTGAATTTAGAGCGCTTGCGCTATTTGGACGATGTTCTGCCTGCGAACGTCACGACGTATTTTTCCAACGCGCTGCATATTCGGGAGATTTTGCCGACGGCCGATGTGGTCATTGGGGCAGTGTTGATTAAAGGCGCACGCGCTCCGATTTTAGTTTCGCAGGCCGATCTCAAGCGTATGAAGCCGGGCGCGGTGATTGTGGACGTAGCGGTGGATCAGGGCGGCTGTATTGAGACCATGCACCCGACGACCCATGCCGTGCCGGTGTTTACGGTAGATGACGTGATCCATTACGGCGTCGCCAACATTCCCGGCGCGGTGCCGGCGACTTCCACCTATGGCCTGACCAACGCGACGTTTCCCTACCTGCGGGCGCTGGCGAACAAGGGCATCAAGCAGGCTTTGCACGACGACCCCAGCCTTGCCAAAGGTCTGAATGCTTCCGGCGGCAAGTTCTTTTTGCCGGAAATCTCCGACCTGTTCGGCCTGCCGCTCGCCACACTGGGCGACTGGCTGGCGTCATAGCCCCGGCCTTGTCGGCATCTCTGCCGGGGAAGCGTCGGGCAGCGGGGCCAGGACATCAATGCGGGCGGCATGAAAATCCGTGCCGGTCATGCGGCCCGTTACCCGAAGGCTGTCGCGGCGGCTCAGGTCATAGACGGAGATTTGGGCCCCGGCGCGGCGGACGGGAATGCCGCGCGGTATTCCAATCTTGATTTCCGTGCCGTCGGCTAAACGGATTTTGATGTCCCGGCGGGCCAGCTTATTGGCCGGGGACGAGACAATGCCGAACAAAACACGGTTCGGCCGGCTGGCCGCAGTCTGATAGTCCGCATCTTCTTTTTGTGTCAGCAGGCCGGCCAGTACACTTCCGTCCGGCTGAAGCAAGCCGCCGACCGTCACGCGCCGGCCCGGCTGCACCGGGAACTGGCCGCCTGCAACGCCGCCAAGCCCGGAAACATCGGTATCAGGCGTCACAAAGACAGTCCGCGTGTGCGTGTTGATCCGCAGAACAAACGCGCCATGCTCTAAATCTATGGCTTCGACCGTGCCGCGCACGGTCAGGTCAACCGGCTCATCCGAGGCTGCAACCACCGGCGTCGGAGCGGAAAGTGGAGCGGGCAGGACTTGGAGGCGGCTCACCGTAATGCTGCCGTCCGTGTTCCCCAGCCCAAAAACATAGCCCCGCATCCCGGCCGTCAGCGGCAAGTGAGCGCCGCTCGGCAGCGCGATTTTGGCCTGTGATAAATCCAGCACATACTGCCGGCCATCGTCGCCGGCAAACAGCGCTGCGCGCGGCCCGGCCTCAATGCGCCTCAGCGTTCCGGCCAGCGCCAGATGCTGCCCGCTTATAGAGAGCGGCGGACGAGTCTGCGCCGACCCGGCACTCCCTAAGCCGCATAGCAAGCAGCTTGCCACGAGGATTTCCGGTAAACGATTACAGCGCATGGCTTGTCTCCGCGTTGAGGCTTGTCTCCGCGTTGATTGCTGCGGCAGCCTGCACCGGATCCGGCGACGCCGTAATGGGGCGTCCGACGACAATGTAATGCGCCCCGGCACGCACGGCCTCCCTGGGCGTCATTACCCGCTTTTGATCGCCCAAGTCCCCGCCTGCCGGGCGAACGCCGGGAATGACCAGAGTGAAGCCCGGCCCGCAGGCCGTTCGGATAGCCTCAATCTCATGCGGCGAAGCGACTAACCCGTCGCACCCGGCGTCCTGCGCCAGCCGGGCCAGATGAACGACTTGCTCCGTCAATGGCCGCGTCACGCCCAGCTCATCGCGCAAAACTTCCGGACTGATGCTGGTCAACACAGAAACCGCAATCACCAGCGGCTTCAGGACGCCCGCCGCGTTCGCCCCTTCCGCCGCGCCTTTGACTGCCGCCTGCATCATCGCTCTGCCCCCGGACGCATGGACGTTCAGCATCCACACCCCGCGCTTTGCCGCCGCCCGCGACGCGCCTAGAACCGTGTTTGGGATGTCATGGAACTTGCAGTCATAGAAAATTTTGGCGTCCGTTCCAATAACTGCCTTCAGCTCGTCCAGCAGCCCAAACCCCGCCGCGTTAATCAGCTCCAGCCCGACTTTATACCCTGCCACTTGTCCGCGCAGCCGCTCGGCCAGGTTCAGCGCCTTTTGCGCCGTGTCCACGTCCAGCGCGACCAATGTTTTACTCGGTGTATTTATATTACGCGGTGTACTCATAGCGTTTAGTTCGCCGAAAAGCGGCCCGGTTCCTGCAAAAAAAGAACCTCACCCCGGAACTGCGTTCCGACCCTCTCCTTGTTAAGGAGAGGGTGGCGGCTTGCCGCCGGGTGAGGTCTCGTACTTCTCAAATTAGACCTCTTGCGTAGGTCCCCCGCCCTAAACGGCGGGGCTACAAAAAAGCAAGCCCCCGCCTACGCGGGCGAAGATTTTGGCACCTCCGCTGCCCGCGAAGGCGGGGAGTTGCCCTTCTAAAGCCCAGGGGTTCAGCCCTGGGAAGACTTACGCAAGAGGTCTCTTGCTTGCGCTCTTTAGCTTCGGCGGGAAGAGCCGCCACCGCTCAGGGACAGCAAAATCTGCACCAGGAACCAGAACAAGTTGATGAAGTCCAGATACAGGGCAACCGTTGCCAGAACGTAGTCATTCGGACCATAACGAAACTTGATATTGGAAAAATCGTACAGCGTGAAGCCGCCGAAAATCAACGCGCCGCCGATGGCATACACCAGTGTCAAGCCGTGGCTAAACGGAACGAAGAACCGGATCAGGCCCACGACAATCAGGGCAATCAGGGCGAAAATCAAGAACTTGCCGATGCCGCCGAAGTCCTTGCCGGATACCCAGACATAAGTGCCGAGGCCCGCGACAATCACGGCAGACAAAATCGCCGCTTCGCCGATGACCGCCGCGCCGTAAGCGTAATTATGGGCAATCATGCCCAGCAGCGGCCCCATCAAGAGGCCTTCCAAAACGCTCAGGCCGTACAGCAGCACCAGGCTCAGGCTTGGATTATTCCGGGCAAACGACAGGCCGAAGACGCAGGCAAAGGTGCCGAGCATCAGCGGCAGAAAGAGCGCGGGCGACAGATGCGCCGCCGCCGCCCACCACGCCGCGCCCGCCGTCACCAGAAGCGCCGTGCAGAGCAGGTACGACACCCGCTGGATGAGCGCATTCGCCGCCCCCACCGACTGCCCGGCGGCGGAGGGGTTATAGGGCTGATTTGGATTACGCGAAAAGTTGTTCATTGTTCTCAATTCTCCACAGTATTATAACGCTAACGCTGAATTGTTTGTTCCAGTCGCGCAGACGGCTTAAACAAAAAAGACCTCACTCTGCCATTTGCAGCGGGATGAGGCCCTTTCAGGATTAACGCTTGTCTCAGAGATTGTATAGAACTGAAACACGGGGCTTAACCCCCGTGCTTTAGCAGGGCAACTCCCCGCCTGCGCGGGCAAAGAGTTCAAAGTGTTCCTCGTATGCTTTAATCTTCGCCCGCGAAGGCGGGAGCTTGCACTCTTGAAGCCCTGCCGTTTAGGGCAGGGTATGCTTTCTACACAATTTCTGAGCAATGACTTATGCCGCGCTGCCCGCCTGGGTTGCTTCGGGAACCTCAATCAGCCTGCCGGTTTTGACATCGTAGATGTAGCCGTAAATCGGCAGTGACTTCGGAACCAGTGGGTGCGAGCGGACACGGCGCACGTCGTCCACCACGGCTCCCGCCTGGTCGCTGATGGTCAGCCAATCAATGTACTCGCCTTCTTTGGAGCCGGGTCCCGCCCCGACATCCGTAAAGCCGCTTGGCCCGATCTGGGCCGTTTCCAGGCTGCCGGCAAGCAGGCCGCGCATCACGGCGTCATCAAAGTATTCCATGCCGCAGTCGGTGTGATGGATAATGAACCATTCTTTGGTTCCCAGCAGCTTGTAAGAGATGACCAAAGACCGAATTGCATCGTCGCTGGCCCGGCCCCCGGCGTTGCGGATGACATGGGCATCGCCTTCCGCAAGGCCTGCATACTTGGCGGGATCAAGCCGGGCATCCATGCAGGTCAGGATCGCAAAGCTGCGGGCAGGCGGCAGCGCGAGGCCGGCTTTATCGCCGAAAGTTGCCGCGTAGCCCGCGTTCGCGGCCAGAACTTCGTCAAGAATTGCGCTCATAATTGTTATCTTTCTTGTCAGCCTGCGGAAGATGATGGCAGGGCTTGCGGCGCGGGCAGGCGGGAGGCGTCGCCGGAAAGCCATTCGGCGACTTCAGAGACGGGGACTTTATGCTGCCAGCCGTCATGCAGGTTCTTGAGCTGCACCATTCCCACCGCAATTTCATCGTCGCCGAGAATAACCGCGTAACGCGCTTTTGCCTTGTCGGCGGCCCGCATCTGCGCTTTCATGCTGCGCGTGCCGTACTCCGTTTCGGCGGAAATACCATGCCCGCGCAGGTCCGCCAGCAGCTTGATCCCGACAGGCTTGGCACTGTCTCCCAGCGTGATAATATAGGCCGTCGGCACGGGCAGCGGCGGCATTTCGACATTCAGCGCCTGCAAGGCGATCAACGCCCGCTCGACGCCGAGGCCAAAGCCGATGCCTGGTGTCGGCGGCCCGCCAATCGTTTCCACAAGCTGATTATAGCGTCCTCCGCCCCCAAGCGCGTTCTGTGCGCCCAGATCGGGTGACTGAATCTCAAACGCCGTTTTGGTATAATAGTCAAAGCCGCGCACGAGAAACGGATCGTTTTCGTAAGAAATGCCGGCATCCGCCAGGTAGCCCATGACGGCGGCATGGTGAGCGCGTTCTTCTTCGGTCAGGTAGGCCGACAAATGCGGGGCGTTTGCTAAAATCTCCAGCTCACGCAGGTTCTTAGTGTCCAGTAGCCGCAGCGGGTTTGTTTCAAAGCGTCCCTGCCCTTCGGCGCTAAACTCCGCGAGATGCGGCTCGACATAGGCTTTCAGCGCGATTAAATAGGCCGCGCGGGAGTCGACGGAGCCAACCGAATTGAGTTTCAGCGTCAGATTTTTGATGCCGACAGTACGAAAGAACGCCAGGGCCAATTGAATGACTTCGGCGTCCAGCGCGGGGTCGTCCGTGCCGAGCGCTTCCACTCCAAGCTGCTCATGCTGCCGGTAGCGGCCTTTCTGGCCGCGCTCGTAGCGGAAATGGGACGCGCAGTAGTACAGCTTGACCACGCCGCCGCGCGTGTGCAGCGAGTTTTCGACATAGGCACGCAGCACCGGGGCCGTGCTTTCCGGCCGCAGGGTCAGCGAGTCGCCGCCTTTGGTCTCAAACGTGTACATTTCTTTGGAGACAATATCGGTCTGCTCGCCCACGGAGCGCTTAAACAGCTCCGTGTTCTCGAACACCGGCGTTCGCACCTCGCCGTAGCCGTACAAGCGGCACAAAGCGCGGAACTGGGCTTCCAAATACTGGCGGCGCGCGCTATCATTTTCCCAGTCGGGAGCATCGGGGAAAAGATCATGCGTGTATTTCGGACGCTGGTATTTTAAGGCCATAGTTTACAGACGATACAAAACCTAAAACACGGGGCTGAACCCCCGTGCTTCAGAAAAGCAACTCCCCGCCTCTGCACTGGCAGGCCCGGAGGGGCGCGGGCATGAAAATCCAACGAAGTTGGCCGCCCGCGAAGGCGGGGGCTTGCACTTCTAAAGCCCTGCCGTTCAGGGCAGGGAGACATCATGCAGACGCCTACGTTTGCCCATCGCTGGGTTCCAGATACTGGCCCATGTGCCGGAACTTCTCGTAGCGGCGGGCCACAAGCACTGGTGCAGGCAGGGGCAGAAGCGGAGTCAGCTCGCGGAGCAGCGCGGCTTTCACGCTGTCGGCGGCTTCCGCCCAGTCCCGGTGCGCCCCGCCCAGCGGCTCCGGGATAATGCCGTCAATAATGCTAAGCTCAGACGCCCGCTGCGCGGTCAAATTCAGCGCGGCGGCGGCGTCGGAGCCGCGCGTCGGGTCGCGCCACAAAATCGCGGCGAAGCCTTCCGGCGGAATGACGGAGTAGACGGCGTGTTCCAGCATCAGGACGCGGTCGGCAACGGCAATGCCTAAAGCGCCGCCGCTGCCGCCTTCGCCGATAATCACAGACACAATCGGCACCGACAAAGTCGCCATGTCAAACATGGACCGGGCAATGGCTTCCGAGATGCCGTGGGCATCGGCGGCAATGTCGGCGGCGGCGGCAGCCGTATCTACAAACGTGATGACGGGGAGACCGAACTTCGCAGCAAGCCCCATCACGCGGCCTGCCTTGCGGAAGCCTTCGGGCCGGGCCGAGCCGAAGTTTCGGAACTGGCGCTGCTTCAAGTCACGCCCTTTTTGATGGCCGATGACCGCGACCGGCAGGCCGTCAAGCTTCGCAAAGCCCGCAACAACCGCGCCGTCGTCCGCGCCGAGTCGGTCCCCGTGCAGCTCCGTCCAGTCCTCAAAGATCGCGGCGACGTAATCCAGCGTGTAGGGCCGCTTGACATGGCGGGCCAGCAGCACTTTGTCCCAGGGCGTCAGATGCCCGAAAAAGTGCGACAGCAGCGCGGCGCGATGCGCTTCGTATTCGGCAATTTGATTGGGCAGCTCCGGGGTATTTTGCGGGTTCGCCCGGTCGTCTACAATCCGGCGCAGCTTGGATAAATCATCGTTCAGCTCTTCAATGGACTTCTCGAAGTCCAGCACGTTCATGCTAGCCATGCGCGTCCTCCAGGCCGGATACGGCGCTCACCAAAGCGGGCGCGGAATGAGCGCCGTTGCCGTTGTAGGATTGAGACGCGGGGGCATGGACAGGAACAGGCGCGAGGCAGCCGCCGCCGAGCAGAGACAGCAGAGTGGCGAGAGTTTGCGGCAGGTCGCGGCGCGGCACCACGGAGTCGATGTGGCCGTGGGCCATCTGCCACTCGGCAGTCTGGTAATCTTCCGGCGGCTTCTGCACCGTCGCCTGGGCCACAACACGCGCTCCGGCAAAGCCAATTAACGCGCCGGGTTCCGCCAGATGCACGTCGCCGAGCGACGCATACGACGCCAGAACACCCGCCATCGTTGAATCGGTCATCACGACAATGTACGGCAGCCTAGCTTCGGCAAGGCGGGCGGCGGCGGCCGACGTTTTTGCCATCTGCATCAAAGACAGCAGCCCTTCCTGCATCCGCGCGCCGCCGCCGGTCGCGGTGAAGATGACCACCGGCAGGCGGCGGGCAATCCCTTCTTCCATCGCCCGCGCAACTTTTTCGCCGTGGACGGACCCCATCGAGCCGGCCATGAAGTGGAAGTCGGCGACGCCCAGCACCACGGGAATGCCGAAGATTTGGGCCAGCCCGACCCGGAAGCTGTCGTTGCCGCCGGTCGCGCCGACCGCTTTTGCAAGCTTTGCTTCATAGTCCGGGAACGGCAGGGGGTTGGTCGAGCGAATCTCGGCGAACAGCTCCGACCAGGAGCCTTCGTCGGCGGTGAACGCCACGCGCTCCTCGGCGGTCAGCTTATGGTGGAAGCCGCACACGGGGCAGACTTTGAGGTTCTTCTCAAAGTCTTTGGTAAACAAAATCTCGCCGCATTTGGCGCATTTCGTGGCGACGCCGTCCGGCACCTGCGCCGCGCTTTGGGCGGCAGAGCTGGGCGCGAATTTCGATTTTAAGCGAGTCCATCCATCGGGGGGCATAAAACATCCTCGTGCTGACTTGTCTTCTTGAAAGTTCTTTGGGGAACTCACGGGAAGCGGTAAGACCTCCCATTATACCTGAGTAGACAGCAAAACGCGGAATTTGTTTCAGCCCGTTACCTGGCTTACTGAGTACGGGGTTGAGTTACTCGGCCTGCGCGAGCTGGACATGTTTCAGCGGGGTTCGACGCGGATGCACGCGAAACGGGGAGTCCGGCGCGGGCAGCGCCGGGTACGGCTGCTCGGCGGCAAAGCTTTCCGACCCACCGGGACTGTCTATCCCAAATGAAGCAAACGCGAGGGTGGCACAGGCGGCAAGCGCGACAAAATAGCCGAGAAAGAGGCGGACTGGCATGGCGGGTTCTCCTGAAACATTTACTGCCGACAAAATTGCTGGCCCAGGGGCTAAAACAGATTATCGGCTGTGCCAAGCAGCATCAGGAGACCGCAAAAATACTGGGAGAGATCAGGAAACCGCGCCGGCGAGAGTTTGCTTTGCACGGGCCGGGCGGCTTGGAAGGGAAGGAAGTTCGGCGCTTTTCAAAAAGCCGAGCGAGGAATGGCGAACGATCAAACGCGCGGGGAAGACCTGGCTCACAGAAGCTGCCTGCGGGTCGGCCAGACGGCGCAAAATCAGCTCGCCTGCGGTTTTGCCGATGCCGCTGAAGTCCTGGGCCATCGTGGTCAGCCCTAAGTCGTCGAGACCGGGCGGGACAACGTCATCGAAGCCAACCAGCGCGATGTCTTCCGGGACACGCCGGTCCAGATGCCGCAGCTCGGCGACCAGCGAAGGGGCCCAGTAATCCGCCAGCAGGAACACGGCAGTCGGAGCTTCGCGGCCCGTAAACAGCGCGTGCATCTGGTCCGGGTCCAGGCGACGCCCGCCGTCGCGCAGCAAAATTAAATTCCGTGGATTGAACTCCAGGCCGCTGTCGCGCAGCGCCTGCTGGTAGCCGCGCAGGCGGTCGGCGGCGGCTTCCGTCGTTTCCATCTGGGTCAAGTGCGCGATGCGCGTGTGACCGAGGGCGATCAAATGCCGAGTCGCCTGGTATGCACCGTCAAAGTTGTCTGTTCCGGCAAAGTCAAGCTCGACGCCGGGAACACGCCGGTCAATCGCCACGACCGGCATTTCCCGGCGCAGGCGCTGGATCAGGTCTACGTTAGCATGACCGCCTTCATGCCACAGCACCACGCCGGCGAACCCGCCTTCCTGGGCATAGCGCAGGCAGTCCGCTTCTTTTTCCGCCGCTTTTTTGTAGGTTTCGGCGTAAGTATCCAGCACCAGCGGGTGATATTCCTGGGCCGCCAAAGTCTCATTGATGCCGTAAAACGTGTCCGTAAACAGCGAGCCGCCGAAGCGCCGTCCCAAGAGAACCCCGACCAGATGCGACTGCGCTTCCGTGCCCGCCTGCCGTCCGGGCTTGCGGACCGGCGGCAACGCCCGTGGCCGCGCCGCGTAGCCGAGCTGCGCCGCCGCCGCCAGGACATTCAGGCGGGTGCTTTCCGAAACAAAAATTCCGTTTCGCCGGTCATTGAGGACCGTGGACACGACGGACTGGGAAACTTTCGCCATCTCGGCGACATCTTTCAACGTAACCGACTTCAGGGACGGCATGGGACACTAACACTTTCTGGCATAAACTTCTCAGCCGCAGGCGCGACTTTATATAAAGATTTCCTGAGTTTACCCGTTCCCAGGATTTTTTGTCAAGTTTCCTGCGTCAAGGGTGCTGCGGCGCGGGCAATTTGGCATGAAGCCTCGCCAGCATCTGGCTGATGGTGACGAACCGGAAGCCCTGCGCCCGCAGGCCGTCAATGATCGCGGGAAGCGCGGCGACCGTCGCGGGCGTGTCCTGATGCAGCAGGATAATCGCGCCGGGCGCGGTACGGTCCAGAACACGCTCTTTGATGAAGCCCGCAGACGTGTCTTTGTCATAGTCTTTGGCCCCGACGGTCCAGGACACAGTCACGTAGCCGAGTGCTTTGGTGACATGGAGCATTTTGTCGTTGTACTGAACACCCGGCGGGCGCATCAAATAGGTATGCCGGCCTGTTGCGGCGAAAATGTCCTGGTCGCACAGCCGAAGCTCACTCGCGATCTCGTGCGGCTTCAAGGCCGGCAGGTCTTGATGGTTATATGTATGGTTCGCCAGCTCGAAGCCGTCCCCGGCCAGCAAACGCGCGACTTCGGGATATTGCTTGACGCGCATTCCCACCAGAAAGAACGTCGCCGGAACGTGCTTTGCGGTCAAAATCGCCGCGACCTGCGGGCCGTAAGTCGGGTCGGGGCCGTCATCGAACGTGAGCGCGACTTCCGGGACCGTGCCGTCGCCTTCCTGAAGCAGCGCGTTCTCGGCGTCGTACCGGTCGCGGCCCTGCCAGTGCCGGACCCACTCAATGGGATCAAAGACTTTTCGCAGCGGCACTTTGCGATGCGGGTCCAGCGCCCAGCCGGCAAGCGCTGCGGCCAAAACAAAAATCGCGGCCCCAATCGGGGCCATTCTTTGCAAACGTCGGTTCATGCTCTATTATACATTACCTTGCCGCATGATTATTTCGGAGATTTAGCAGCCTGCTTGCAAACACCGCTTGACGTAACGCCGGGAAACGACTATAATAGACACAGCAAAATCGGCGATAGATGTTTCGCGGCGCTCTCAGACCTGTCTTTTTCGGCCCTGAAATCGCCGGAGCGATGCCAAGCGAACAGCGCAGAGGTCCATTCCATGCCTGCCGGGGAACAAGAAGCGCCCGGATTAGAAGTGTCCGATGAGCCGGTTTATGTGATCAGCATTGCCGCAAAGCTCGCCGGCCTGCCGAGCTGGACACTGCGGGTTCTTGATAAAGAAGGCATCGTCCGGCCCAAGCGCACCGCCAAAGACCGGCGGTTGTATTCCGACCGGGACATCGGCCTGCTGGCCCGCATCCGCTATCTGACCGAGGAGCGCGGCGTCAACATGAACGGTGTCAAGCTGATCTTGGAAATGGAAGGAATTTCGCTGGAAGGCGCTGATTAAGCCGCCGACTTATAGACTCTTGCTTATAGACTCTTGAGATTCTCGATAAAGGACATTCCCACTTTTGATTTACCCATCCGCCGATACCATTGAAGACCGCGTCAAGAGCCGCTACTCTCTGGTCGTTTTGTCCGCCAAACGCGCCAAACAGATCAAAGAAGGAGCGCCGATTCTCATTGACACGGATTCGACCAATCCGCTGACGATTGCGCTGGAAGAAATCGCCGCAGGAAAAGTCACCGCCATCGAAGTCGACGGCGATTTAGTGCCGCAGCCCGCCGCTGCCGCCCGGATTGACGCGGCCGAAGCGGGCCGGGAAAACTCTCTGCCGGAAACATCCCGCAGCGCCACGAGTGAGTAAGGACACACTATGCCGAAATCAGTCGGAATTGATCTGGGAACGACAAACTCTGTCGTTGCCACTATTGACGAGACGGGAACCCCGGTCGTCATCACACTGGCCGAAGGAAGCCGCCTCTGCCCTTCCGTCGTCGGCTTTTCCAAAACCGGGGAGCGACTCATCGGGCAGCTTGCCAAACGCCAGGCCGTCACAAACCCGGACCGGACCATCTCCTCCATCAAGCGCCAGATGGGAACCCGTTACCGGGTCGGCATTGACAGCACGGAATACTCGCCGGAAGAAATCTCGGCGATGATTCTCGTCAAGCTCCGCTCGGATGCCGAAGCGTTTCTGGGCGATGTGGTCACCGAAGCGGTCATCACGGTGCCGGCCTATTTTTCCAATGCCCAGCGCGAGGCGACAAAAGCCGCCGGAAAGATCGCCGGCATTGATGTCGTGCGGATCGTCAACGAGCCGACCGCCGCTGCGCTTGCCTACGGGCAGGACAAAAGCGGCGAGCAGACGGTGCTGGTTTGGGACCTCGGCGGCGGCACGTTCGACGTGTCTATCTTGGAACTGGACAACGGTGTTTTTGAGGTCCGGGCGACTTCGGGCGACACGCATCTCGGCGGCGACGACTGGGACATCCGCATTATTGACTGGATGAC
>JAABUO010004111.1_pt1 | contig 17150 bp, 18 predicted proteins | sample 5559291 | NCBI WGS metagenome assembly JAABUO01 (sample SAMN10711878, study PRJNA513372) | rock metagenome | isolation source: Antarctica rocks | place: Antarctica: Victoria Land, Finger Mt sud | reverse complement strand
CTCCGCAGCCTGCACCCAGGGCGCCCGGGCGGGCGCCGCGCCTGCCCCAGCTCCTCCGCGCTCTTGCCCGCAAACGCGCCGGGCGTGTCCACAAAGGTGAGGATGGGGAAGCCAAACTGGTTGGCGTGGTTCATGAAGCGCAGCGCCTTGCGGTAGCCGTTGGGCTGCGGCATGCCGAAGTTGCGGTAGATGTTCTCCTGCGGCGCGCGCCGGCGGCCGTCAGCGGCTCAGCTTCGCGCCTGGTGACTAATAAAAGCCGGCGAAGCGCAGACGCCGCGCACACCACCACGCCGGGGTGTGGACGCGATGGGCAGGCGCGGGCGCTGCGCGCCTTTGTGTTGCGGCCCTTCTGGTGGCCGATGAGCATGAAGGAGATGCCGTCGATGGAGCCCAGGCCGCAGACAATGGCCGGGTCGTCCAGGCCGGCGCGGTCGCCGTGCAGCTCCACGAACTTGTCCGTGATGTTGAGCGCAATGTCCAGGAACGTGGGCCGGTTGGCGTGCCGCGCGACTTGCAGCCGCTGCGTGGCCGTCAGGCGCTCGTACGTGTCCTTGCGCAGCTGCCGCGGCGCGCCGCACGGCGCGGTCAGGCGGCGTGGCTAGCCTGAGCGCAAGTTGCCTCCAGAGCACTGCGACGCGTGCGCACAGCCCGCAGCGCAGCCCCGGCGGCTGCGAGCGCGCCCCGGCCGGCCCCCGAGCGCAGCGACTCAGCGGGGCGGGGGCGGGGGCTGGCGCCGCGCCTGCAGTGCGCGCTGCTCCAGCTCCCTAATCTGCCCGGACACGTCCACGCCGTTGTCCTCCGCCACCTTTCGCACCTGCGCGCCGTGCGCAGCGGCGCGTCGGCGGCAATGCAGGCCCGGCCGGCCATCATGCGCGGCGCAATGCCGGCCCGCGTCGGCCCCGCGCCGCGCCGGCGCCGGGCGCATGGTGCTGCAACCGCGCGACGCTGCCTGCCTGGCCGGCGGTCGGGGCAGCCCACCTCTTTTATCCGGTTGTCCAGCTCCACCAGAGGCTTTTCGAAGTCCAGGACGTACGCGTTGGAGGCCTTGTCGTTCATAGGCCCGAAGCGGGACAGCAGGCCCTGCAGCCATTCCCGCCCCGCCTGCCGCGTCAATCCGAACCCGGTCTCTGCTCGCGTCTGCTGAGGCAGCCCTCGCCCGGGCCTGCCCTGCCGTTCGCCTGCCAGCCGCAGCGGCAGTGCTGGCCTGGGACGCAGCCGCTGCGCCCGCTGCTGCACGCCCGACAGCGACAGGGGGCACGGGGCCTGCCGCCCATGCGCGCTGCCCAGCTGCATCTGCCTAACGCGGCCAGTGCCGCCGGCTCTGGGAACCTGACACTGCTGCCGAGGCCTGATGACACTCCCCCGGCCCTCCCCCGCTGGCCAAGACTTGCTCTGCGAGCTGAGCGGTGCGCAAAAAAACAGGGCTGGCTCCCCAGGTCTTTTTGCTTTCGGCCGAGCTCGCTCCTACCAAAGTAGGCTCTTCTCAACTTACTCATATCAGGCTTTACCCGAGACACCACACTGCGTGCGCTCTGTGCTGCGCGCCCCGCAGCCGTGTGCCGAGGGCGGCGGCATGAACGCGCTGGCGCGGGCCGGCGGCGCGGACGCGGCAGTGCAGCCGCTGCTGGCACACTACCTGTACGGCCTGTGCGGCCAGGCGTGGCGCCTGGTGTCCACGTCCGCCTGCGCCTGCACAAAGCGCCCGCACCCGGCCTCGACAGGCGCGGCCGCTTGCTCCGGCCCGCGCGGCGGCCTGCTGTATGACGTGTTTGTCTGTTTCGCATGTGAGACTGTCGTCCAATGCGCCGCTCTGGTAGACGGCAGAGCATCACGGCTATGCACGTCCGTAGCCTGCCGCATGCAAGAGACGGGCAAGCACCTGTCAGTGCCCGCTGCGGTTGAGGAGGGCGTTTGCAGCTCGCTGTGCCTGTTGACGCCGCACCGCAGCAGCCGCTCCATGCAAGCCAGTTGCGAGCCGCAGGCGAGGAGCGTGAGGGCGCCAAGTCTGTCATATTCAGGACGCTGGAGGCGATGGACAAGCCTGCGACCACTGCGGAGCTCTGGACGAAGCTGGAGGTGGGGTGGCCTGTGCCGCGTGGCGCGCTGCGCTTGCCAGAGCCCAGAGCCGCGGGGGGCGGCCTGTATGCAGCAGCAGCGCGCCTGAGCGCAGCAGACAAGGGCGTGTGTGTGTGTGGGGGTGCATGGCCGTGCCGTGCTGCGCCTGCCAGAGCCCTGTGCGGGACAGCGGCCCCGTTTTGCGAGCCTCACCTCCACGGTGCGCTGCGCAGGGTGTGGAACAGATGAAGAGCAAGCGGTTTATGAAGCAGATGCTCCTCCAGGTCTGCGGCCGCCCGCTCGCTGCATGCCCTGCCGCTGCACGGGCGCCCTGCACGCACTAGTGCTGCACGGGCTCGTCAGCCTGATATTGCGCTCGGGCAGCGCACCCGCAGTGGGGCCTGCTACACTTTTGCTCACACTTCCAAGCGTGCGGGGGCGCCGGGCCTGCGGTCGCTCGCGCGGCGGGCGTGCGTCGCACGCGCTGCGCGACTGCGCGCGACCCCGTGAGCGTGCGCACGCCGCGTAGATGAAGAAGTCGCGGTACCTGAGGTCGCTGCCCAACGTGGTGGGCAAGAGCTTTGGCTACACGCCGGCGCTGCGGTCGCCCGGCGACAAGGGCCTCGCGCCGCCGGAGCAGTGGGCGGGGGCGCCGCCGGCAGAGGCGGAGGCGCCGGCCGCCGGCCTCGGCGCAGTGGCAGCAATCGACCTGGGAGCGGCGCCCGACGATGGAGCGGCGGCGCTGCAGCCAGAGGCGCTGGCGCGGCAGGCGAGCGAGGCGCTGGGCGGCGCGCCGGCCGCGCCGCAGCCGGGCGGCCTGCAGCCCGGCCCGCCGGGCGGCGCGCGCAAGGGCGGCGCAAAGGGCGGCGCGCGGCGGCCGCCGCCGCCGCCAGCGCCCCGGAAAGCGCAGCCGCCGGTTGCGTGGTAACCGCACGGGGCCTGCGTGTGGGCCCGGGGTCCAGCGGGGAAGCTCCCGCCGCAGTTTAGAGCGGCTCCGGTACGTTGAAGCCGGGTGGGATACATCGAGCTTTTGTCTGGTGTGGCCCACCTGTGTCACTGGCGAGGTCGCTCCAGGCGCTGGTGCACTGCCTGCGCCACGGCAGAGCCTGTGCGCTTTGTCTAGGACTCGGAGGGGTGGGGCGGGGCGCACGGGGCGTGCGGGGCCGGCGATGAGCTGCCGCGGCATGCAAGGTGCCGCCTACATGTCATGTGCGGGCACCCGACAGTCAGAGGGTCTCAGTACTCTGTAGGACGCCGTGGAGCATCCGCGTGGCAAGGCGTGCACGTGTACGCAGAGCAACTGTGCAAAGTGGTGCACTAATGTTACCAGCAGCGCTCAGGCCTCCAGGTCTTGAGTCTATCCTACTCTTTCCATGCGACCCGGCCAGCGCAAGAACTGCAGCGGTGTGCCCATGAAGCAGTGCAAGTTACCAAACTCCCTGCTCGACAGTAGCAACAACACTGCTACAGAACTTCACATTGACGATATCACTGAGCTCTGGACACTAAAACAACACACAGACAGTTGCATCCCCATGATTCTCTGACCATGCGCTGACAAGACATCCTGACACTTCACCAGCCAAAAAATAAAGAACACTGGGCCTATCCCGGCCCCAGCCCTGACCATAACTCAGCAGCTCTACTTACAAAAGCTGACAGGGCTCATCACACACATCAATTGCTCCATGCATACAGCTCCGTGCATACGACACGTCCCTAGCCGCTCAAGGCTGCGCCCCGGCCACGAAGCAAAGCAATAACCAGACCTGCCCAGGCACAGCGAGCCCCATCATGGCACATGGGCGGGCTTGACATCATACGGGCAATTCTGCCACGCTGCCGAGCACCTGTGGGCGGACCGAGCCAGCGCTGCGCCCGGAGCCGCTGCTGCGTGGGCCCCACACCTGCAGAGCCCTCTGCCAAGCTGGGCCACGCACAGACTCTTCATGCTGCAGGCGCCGGGCGCACGGCCCAGCGCCTCTGCCCTCAGAGGCCCCCCTGTGAGAATGCCCCTGCGCGCGCTTATACACACCTAGCGCCCCCGGCGCCCGCGCCCACCGCCGCGCTTGGACCCGCTCGGCGGTAGGCCCCGCCCGTGCCGGCCGGGCGCCCTCCCGGCGCCCGCGCTGCTCGCGCCCAGGCCGCGGCCGGCCTGCGCGAGCCGCGGCGCGCCCTGCGGTGAGGAGCGCGTGCGGCGCCCGCCGGCGCACGCGGGCCCCGCCAGCGGCAGCAGGGGGTCCGGCCCCGTGCCGCGCTCCGCGCCGGGCGTGCCGATGGCAGCTGCGCGGCCGGGGGCGGCGCCCGCGGCGCGGCCAGCAGCGCCAGGGCTGCTGCAGGACTCCGCTTTGGCCGCCCCGTCCGCAGGTCTGGCTTCGCGGCCCGCGCGGCTGCCAGCGCCGGCCTCAGGCGTTGCAGCGCCCGCGCTGGACACGCTGCCGCTCGGCGGCGGCGCAATGGTACGGTCATGCCGCCCGCACTTGCCGGAAGCCGCCGCCGCCACGGCGCCGTCGCCGCCGCTGGCGCTGTCAGAGCCGCTGCCGGACGACGGCGACCGCGACGCGGCGCGCTTGCGTCCCGACGGCAGAGCGCCCGGGGCTTCAGGATCTGGCGCCTCCGCCGCGCAGCTGGACCCCCGCGCGCCTGCTCGCCTGCGGCCGCGGCCGCGGCCGCGGCTCTCGCCGCGGCCGCCGCGGCCGCCGCTGCCGGGCGCGGCGCTGCGGCCCCGGCCGCGGCCGCCGGCCGCGGGGGCGGCCCTGCGCTTGGGCGGCCGCGCGTCGCCCGCGCCGTCGCCGTCGCTGCTCTCGCCGCCGTCGCTGCTCGCCTCGCCCAGCGCATCAGCCAGCGCCAGGTCGGCGGCGACCTGCAGCAGGACGGAGCAACATATAGGAGCGGGAACCAAGGACGCCGCGGGCATGCCCAACCTCTACAGGGTCTATGCTGTTCCCGAGGTCACTCTGTGCGCCTGAGGATGCGCCTCGAGGAGGACGGGGCCCTTGCCTCGGAGTAGCTGGCGGCGGTGCGTGAGCGGCGGCGCCGGCCGCGCGGCCCCTCCGCTTCCTCTTCCTCCTCCTCACTGGCGTCCCCAGCGGAGCCCGCGCTGGGCCCGCCGCCCGGCGTCGCGGCCTCCAGCACAAATGCCGGAAGTTCGCCCTCCTCCAGCAGGCCGCGCTCGGGGCCGTCCCGCTCCAGCCGCTCGGCGTCCATCTGCGGCACATGGCGCAGGCGCAGGGTCCTGGCAAGGGTCTTACAGCCGCAGGGTATTGTAACATCACCAGGCAGGTGGGCCAACGGGAGCAGGCAGTGAGCGGCAGTGCGCTGTCCACAAGCAAAGTCACGACGCACGCCGCTCTCTGCGCGGCTCCGCACGGGCTCTGCGCCAACAGCGCAGCGCGAAGGCAAAGCCTGGCGCAGCGCACTGCAACGGGTTACGCTGTTGGTGCCGGGAGACATTGTGCGTGTGCACTGAAGCACTGTCGAGCGCATGCCCGTGATCAAGCGCATGCGCCGACAAGAAAACTCAGCACGAGGAGGCAGGGCTTGATAGGGTAGGGGCACGCCCGCTGAAATAGCGCGAGCTCGGCCGGCGTGCGCGCGAGCAGCTGGTTGAGCTCCGCGCGCGAGTGCACACCGCGGCCGAGCTGCGCCGCCCCGCGCGCCAGCAGCGCCTGCAGCACCTGCTGCCGCTCGCCGTGCGTGCTACGCGCGGCCCGGGCAGCGCGCGTCAGCACCAGCCCGGCCTGGAAAAGGCTGCGCGCTGGACTGCACCCCAACCTCCCCGAAGCTCATGGGTGCCAGCGTGCGTGCTGCATGCAGCCCGTCAACGTCAGCAGCGGCCTTGCGTGACAGGGGGTGTGCTTTCACTACAATAAGTCCCAGCAGCTCCTGGCTGCCGGTGCGCGTGCTTGCGCGCCCGCACAGCATGCGCCCTTGATCCCGCATGCAGGCAGGCCCTTTGCGACACATCGGACGATGCCAGCGTGGCCGGCGGCCCGTGCGGGCCACGGCGCGCCCGCCTCGCAGCCCCGCCCTCTGCTTGCCGGACGCAACGCAGGCGGCACCCAAGCGGCAGAGGAGTGCGCATTCATCTGCTGCCCAAAAAAAAAGAAAGGATAAGGAAATATCGTCCACACAAAAACGGCCCATTTCTGGGCGCGCCTGCGGTCGTTGAACATGCCGGCCTGGATGACCTTGGCGTCCAGGTCGCGCTTCTGGCGCGCGCGATCCAGGATGTCCTCCTCGATCGTGCCCGCCGACACGAGCACGAGCACGAGCACCTCGCGCGTCTGCCCGATGCGGTGCGCGCGGTCCTCCGCCTGGCGCGGCACATAAGGCGTTTGTGGTAGATATACATACACTATACCCTTACCCATGGCGGTGCGCGCGGTCCTCCGCCTGCGCGCACACAGGGCGCCCGGCCGTCATGCCGGCGGCTCCTGCTCAGACGCCACAGATGCCACATCATCAATAAAGCTCACACAGCGCTCAGCTTTCATACTTGTGCCTGATCTCAGGTGCACCTGCAGGTCCATTGAAAGGTTTTACTCACTGTCAACCATGATGACCGTGTCGGCGCTTTGCACGACACCCTACCCTGCGCGCCTGCAGGTCCATGGAGGGGTTCCAGTCGGAGTCGAACATGATGACCGTGTCGGCGCTCTGCAGGTTGAGCCCCAGGCCGCCCGCGCGCGTGGACAGCAGGAAGCAGAACGCCGCGCTGCCGGGCGCGTTGAACTCGGACAGCAGGCGCGCGCGGTCGGCCGTCTTGGTTGCGCCGTCCAGGCGCACGCAGGGCAGGCCGCGCAGGTCCAGGAAGTCCTCCAGGATGTCCAGCGCGCGCGTCATCTGCGCGCGCGCCCGGCAAGCGTTTACTGCCTGACTTGACAAAGGCTCCCTGTGTGCCTTCGCATGCGTGAGGGCCTCCGTATGCGGCCTTGCTTACCCAAATAGGCACGTGGATTAGCCTGAGCTCGGACACAGACGACCAGCTTTACAATTGGGCACGCAGCCTGTTCCGGCGACGTGCGCCTGTAGGACGCTTGGGCGCCTCAGGAGCGCTGGGTGCGGGCGCCGGAGCGGGGCGGCCGGGCGCGCCGCGCCCATGTACCCTCACCCGCCCCCAAGCTCGCAGCTGCGCGCCCGCGGCGGGGCGCGCCTGGCTGAAGAGCAGCACGCGGTGGCCGGCGGCGCGCAGCTTGGGCAGCGCGGCGTCCAGCAGCGCCAGCTTGCCGCTCGCGCGCACGAGCTCCGCTGGGTCGGCCGGCGCGTACGGCGGCTGCAGGCGGTCTAGGAAGAGGTACGGGTGCGCGCACACCTGCCCGGCGCATGCGCGCAAGCTTGCTCACACACAGCTGTGCCACGTCAAGACCCACGCGCATTGCGCATATTGCGCCTCTGCCGCCCGCTGCGCTCCGCTGTTGTGCCATTTGGATTGTGTGGCCCTGGTGTGACCGCTTTGTGGGGCCTTCTTATGCCGAATGCTCCCCAGCAAATCAATCAAGGGGCATGGATTAGAACCTGGGCGCCGTCAAGCAGCGAGCCCGGGCCCCAGGCCAGGCTCGCTTGCGAGCGCCCGCGCCGGCGCGAGCCGGTCTGCACCTTTGGCATGGCCAGGCGAGGAGGAGGGAAAATGCTCTCCCCACTCTTACCAGACCGCAAACTGCCGCGCCCCACCCCGCCAGGCCTGTCATTCGGCACGCCCGCTCCCCGGGCCAAGCCGAGCCGCGCCTTACGCAGGTGCATGGCGGCGTTCTGCAGGCTGCGCCCGCCGCGGCCGCCCACGCCGACGCGGCCCTCCTCCGTGATCTGGCGGTACCAGAGGCGCTGCCAAGCTGACAGGCCGCAGCGCACCACGTGCTCAGACTTGCCCGGCAGCTCCGTCTCGACCTCCGCCTTGGTGCGCCGCAGCATGAACGGCCGCAGCACCTGGCACGCGCGGGTGCGGCTGCGCGCCTCAGGGGCGACCGGCGTGTGCGCCCGTCGCATGACAGGCGCGGTGCAGGCGCGCCTGTCGCGCCTGGCTCGGCGGCCACTTGCCACAGAGCGTGGCCATCGGCATGCGGAGCGCAAGCGCTGCCGCACCCGCAGGATGCGTGACCACAGGTAGCGTGCACAAGCTGCCGGCAGCGCCCTTTAGCTGCATGCAGACCACAGCTCGCACCCGGTGACCGAGCAGCAGCTGGCCATTCCCCAGCGCGGCTCATGCCAGACCCTATACAGGGTGGGGCACAAGGACGCAGAGCGCCATAGCCCGATGCTACCTGCTCCCACAACCTGTCCCGTACCAAGCACGTGCATGCAGAGCACCGTGCGCAGCTGGGCGGGCGGGCTTGGGGCGGACCTGGTGCAGGCGCCCAATGACCAGCAGCTGCTCCTCCTCGTTCAGCTGCGCGTCCGCGTCGTCCACGTCCGTGCCCTGACCCTGCAGGGCAGCCGGAGGATCTCGCCACTGGCACCTGCACCAACGTGCCCCGACCCTGCAGGGCAGCCGGGCGGCATCGCCGCTGGCACCTGCACCAAGCCCCTTACTGGCCAGCACGGGTGGCGGAGTGAGCCCTGCTCCATACAGGCTGATGCAGCAACGACCGCATGCAGTAACGGCCGCACGCAGAGCCTCGCAGTGCGACAGCGGCGGGCGCGCACGCGGAAGGGCGCGGCGAACCACTCATCGAAGCTGTCGGCGCAGTCGAACACGGCCGGCAGCACAAAGTTGAGCAGCGCCCAGAGCTCGGCCAGGCTGTTCTGGATCGGCGTGCCGGTGAGCAGCACGCGGTGGCGGACCGCGTAGCCGCGCAGCGCCTCTGCAAGGCGGCTGGCCGCGTTCTTGAGCCGGTGCCCCTCGTCCACGACCAGCACCTCCCACTGCACCTGGCGCCGCGGGCACAAACTTGTAGGTCTCACATAGGGTCTTGCAGGTTTCCAACAGGGTCACGTAGCTCTCCAATACCCTGTGCCTGCGTGTTTGCATGGCTTTGTACGGTGTGCAAGCGACCTGGTCTGCCTGCCAGTATTGCTATCTGCCAGCGCCGTAGCGCGCGCGACCACAGGACGCGCGCTCGCGGTCGGGCGCCGCGGAGCGCGCCGGGCGCGGGCGGGCGCCGCGGGGCGGCGCGCCTTGCGCAGCGCGGCGCGGTCGCGCAGGGCGAGGTCGTAGTGCGTGATGAGCGTGTTGAAGCCGCCGGGCTCGACGTGCTCCGCGCGCAGCGCGCGCCGCTCGTCGGGCGTGCCGTCGTACAGCACCGCCTTGAGCCCGGGCGCCCACTTGGCAAACTCGGCCGCCCAGTTGCTCTGCACTGCCTTGGGCGCCAGGATCATGTGCGGCCCAGGCACGCCCTTGCGCTCGGCCAGCGTGGCCAGCAGCGAGATGGTCTGGATCGTCTTGCCCAGGCCCTGCGCGTGCGCGCGCCGCCGACGGAGCGTGTGAGCGGCCACGCTGTCTACCTGATACCTCGGCAGATTTGGTGCACATCAGCATGCTGACAGCCTGACTGCGGGTGACAGGTCGCGCAGGCCCCTTGATACAGAGTGCTGCAGAGCCTGAGAGGCATGCAGGCCCTGGTTTGCGCGCGCTTGAAACAAGCCTAAGGGTGCCCGCCAGCGTCAGCGCTGGATATGCGATGCTTTGAAGCTGCAACCGCTGCCGCCGCAGGCAGGGCTGCTGCCAGGCGGGCCGCGCGCCGCGCCGGCCGGGCGCGCGCCATCTCGTCGGCCAGGATGCCGTTGACGCCGTTGTTGACCAGCGACAGCAGGAAGCGCAGCCCGCCCAGTTGGTACCCGCGCAGCGTGCCGCCCGCCAGCATTGCCGGCTGCGCCACCGGCTCCTTCACCACGTGCACGCTGTCGTAGTATGCGCGCTGCGTGCGCAGCATCGCGCGCGCCTCCGCGTCAAGCCCGCGCTCGTCGTCGCCGCCGCCGCCGCCGCCGCCGGCCTCTGCGCCGGCAGCGTCCGGGCGCGCTGCAGCCTCCGCGCCCTCGCCGCTGCCGCCGCCTCCCGGCTCGCCGTCGCCTTCGCCGCCGCTGCCGTCCCCGTCAGCGCGGACCTCTGCGCTGTCCGAGCGCGCGGCGCCAGCCGCCGCGCTGCCTGCTGCGCCGTCAACCGTGCCATCCGCAGCGGGCGCTGCGCTGCCACCGCCGTCTGCCCAGATCGCGGCGGCTGCGCGCTCGGCCGCCGCTCCGTTGGGCGGCGGCGCGCGCTGGCTGCCCACCTGCCGCCCGGCAACAGCAATTATGATGTATCAATGTTTTGCTTATCAAATTCGATTTCTGTTATTTACTGTCCTCATGCCCTTCCAGGTGCTCATGGGATTGGGCTCGATCAGCTGCTGCTCCTGTGCAGGCTGTGCGGGCCCGCCCCCGGCTCGCCTGGCCGGCTATGCCCGCGCTCCCCAGCCTCCCTTGCGGCCTGTCAGCGGCGCGCGTGGCAGCGCTCCGCACGGGCATGAAGCAGGCATGCGAGCAGCCGATCGACCTCCACTCCAGGCCGCACGGGCATCAAGCAGGCGTGCGAGCAGCCGATCGACCTCCACTCCAGGCCGCTCAACTTTCAGTCAGCTTTCTCAGCCATCCCCTGTGGAGCAGATTTGCCTATGGTGCAAGGTAGGGTACCCCATGACGCGCCTTGAGCCCCAGCTCCTCGATGATGGCATCGGTCTTGGCAAGCAGGGTGCGCAGGCGCGCGTCCTTGGTGTGCTGCGCCAGGCGCAGGTACTCGGTGTAGTCGTTCTGCCGCAGCGCCGCCACGCGCGCGGCGGACTCGCGGCCCGCGCGGCGCGACTCGCGGCCTGCACCCACACGCCCCCGAGCTCCTTAGACGCGCCCGAAACTTTGCTCACAACAGTCTTCCGGCGAGCTTTTCAGACCAGGTGCCTTACCTGTCCCGCCGCTGTATGGCAGCAAATGCCAGCGCACCCACCCACGCTCGCATTTAACAGCCGGCGAACAGCACCGCAAACTACCGACTGCTTTTGCTGACGCCCACTCATACATCATTGTGGTGCCTGAAGAGGCCCCAGGCAGCGCGTTGGTCCTGGATCACACATCACAGGATGAATGGCGGGTGGGTTGTGGGGCCGCACCGTGCCAGGCGCGCACGGCATTGCAACGCTGCATGCGCCGCTTGGCGGCCGCCTGCGAGGCCGGGCGCCAGGCCTCGCGCAGGTGCGCGGCCACGTCCGCGCAGAAGGCGCGCCGCTCCTGCAACGCGCGCTGCGCGCCCGGGCCGCGCCCCTCAGCGCCCGAGCGGGGCGCTCTTGGCCTACCTCGCGCAGCTGCCTGGATGCTTGGGCATGTGCAGGTGTTGTCTGGAGTGACGGGGCACGCTCGGCCGCCGCAGGTCATGTCCTTTGCACCATGCATGCAGCATGTCGTACGGTCTATGTTGTTGAAAGCACGCATGAATTGCAGTGCCACAAAGTGCACGGCACTGTATTGCTGCATGTGGGACACAGACCATCTACCTCACAGATTGACAGAGTAGATAGGCGATCGAACTTCCCTCAGGGACACCTTTCATACAGCATGCCCATCTGGGCCCGCACCAGCGTAATATGTCCCCACGGTGCTGCCATGCCACCAAATCTGAAACTACAGTGACACTGGGCGCCCATAAGTGGTGTACAGGCAAAGGCGCACAAGCTTGGCGTCGCGGCTGCGCCTCTCCAGCTCCGCCAGGGCCGCGCGCCGCCGCGCGGTTTCCGCGGCAGCCGCCGCCGCGGCCGCGGCGCGCCGCTCCGTCTCCGCGCGCGCCGCCGCCACCGCCCTCTGCCGCGCCTCCACCGCGCGCGACCTGCGGGCGGCGGCCGCACGCCGCCGGTGAGCCTGGGGCATGCCAGCACGCTGAGACGCGGTGCACCTGGTCCCCGAGCTCGCTCATCGCTGGCTTGTGAGAGCGCAGAGCCTGCGCCTTGACCGCACCGGCTCATCTCCGTCTGCAGCGCGGCCAGCTCAGCCGGCGCGAGCTGGCCGGCGCGCGGCGGCGGCGGCGGCGGCCGCGGCGGCGCCAGGTCGGGCGCGCCGGGCGCCGCGCGCCGCCAGGCGCCCCAGTCCGCCAGCGCGGCCGGCGCGGCCGCCGCGGCGCGCGCGGCCTCCGCGCGCACGGCCGCGCGCAGGCGCCGCTGCGCGCCCGCCGCGCGCAGCGTGCGCAGCTCCAGCAGCGCCGCGAAGCGCGCCGCCTGGGAACCGAGAGGCAGTGACCCCGTTCTGGTCATAGGTGGGTAGGATGCGCGGCGTGACACACCGTTCACGTGAGGGTGCGCTGGCACCCACTCACACGAGAAGTGGAGCCTCTGAGCCAGGCGCGCATAGCTGGCAAGCCACACAGGCACGAGCACACACGGCGCGACGCGCTCGCTGCGCACAACAGTGGGGCGCTGTGTTGGCGGAGCCAGCTCAGCCGAGGAGCGCCCGCCGGCTGAGCGGGGGGGCCCTTTAGGCACAGGCAGGAGGGGCGCGCACGTCGGGCAGGCCGGGCAGCAGCTGCTCCAGGTCGCGCAGCCGCGCCTGCAGCGCTTGGTGCGCACGCGCCTCCCGCGCCTCCCGCACGACTGCCAGCGCGCCAGGGCCCGCCACGCCCGGCTGCGCAGGGGGGTGTGGGTCCTGCACGCCCAGCGCCGACGCGCTGTGTGGCGTACAGGTGAGAGCAGTAGACGCGCTGCACTGGTGGAGTGCAGATCACCTGTGACGGATAGCGTATGGACAGTTCAGGCAAACAGAGTGAAAGCAACAAGCACGTGCTCGCGAGCCACTAGACTTGCAGCGCACCTCTGCAGGCAGCAGAAGATTGGCGGCGCGGCTGGCACAGGTAGGCGGCAGCGCACTCCCCTGCAAAGCAGCCGCAGCACAGAAGTTGAGGTGCATACGCTTCAAGCAAGGAGCATGCTCGGTGGCAGCCGTGCGCTTGAGCAGCGCGCGTCAGCGCATGATGCATGCCCTCATGCAGGGCATGCCGTACCAGTGCTGCCTTCTGCAGCGCAGCAGTTTGATGGGGCCCAGCCGCGTCCATATATGTGCACACCAGTTGCGGTGGCCTTCTTCAAGACCTGTGAAGACGTTAGAGAGGCACCACCAGCGACGCTGGGATCGTCTGCAAAGCAAGCACATTGCAAGCAGCCAAACTAGGGTTGGCTGGGGTCGGGGCCGCGTTACCATCCTCCAACTTTGGCCGTGTGTTTTGGCCGTGTGTACGCCACTGGTCGTTTGTCTCCCTGGTTTTCGCCCCGTCTGATTAATCAATGATGTCCATTCTTTCGATTGCAATTCCCACTTGGTCGCTACCGCCAAAAACCTTGGCCACAGGCAGACGCCTGCCCATGCGCTCCTCAGGTTCTCAATGCCGCAGACGGCCAACAAGGTGGTGCACAAAAAAACCAACTGTGGCGCGCTTGTCACACGGCAAACAAGGTGGTGCACAAACAACTAACGGTGGCGCGCTTGTCACGAACTGCATTGTAGCGAATGTGCGCCGCAAGCTGTGAAGTGTGCCCCTAGATTTTTTCTATTACTACTGTGCAACTGCCACCACGCAAAGTGCATATTGTTGCCTGGTATTGCTAGCCTCCGCAGCACAAGGTTGTGCCAGGAGCAAAGCAGCTTCTCCTTCGGCCACGCAACTACTTCCCTTGTGAACTCGAGCGCTGCATCCTTGCCTGAACTCCACGCCTTAAGACTGCCAGTACTTAATAGGCTACTTTGCACTCAGAGCAGTGCACCAACGCAAAGGGTATGTGCGCCAATATCACGTAGTGCAGCCCACCAACTCACGCCTACAGCAGTGCCCGCTCACGCGGGTTGAGCACGTACTTGTATGCACCACCCGTCACGTTATTCTGAGGGCAAATAGTGGGAACTCTACACATCCAGTTGAGCACACTCGCCCGCTTGGTTGTCACCAAGCTCTGCCTCAAGAGGTTCACTTCACTACAGACTGCGTCGCGTGCCGCAGTTTTACTCAAGCGAGTGCCCCTGTGGCTGTGGAGGCGCGGGCGCCAGCGCCTGGCTGCGCACGCGTATCAGCACACCTGGCAGGCCCTGCATCGATCACAGGGCGCGATCACAGCGCGGCATTGACTGAATTGCATGAGCCTCAGGGATTCTCGCTTGCACGAGGCACTTTGTCAGACTGATGCATCAGAACGTGCGCCTGAGACAGACTTGATACCCTGCAGGGCGGGATCAGGCTTTTCAAAACAAGCTGCGGGGCCACATGACGTCCGGGCATTCTCGAGCGCCGCAGCCACTCCGAGCCATCGCGCCTTGCCGTTCTCTGATTGCATCGGCTCCAGCGGGACTCCTCGCGAGCTGCGCTCAGTGGACTGCAAGGTGCGGCCTGCTGCGTCCTACTTCGCTGATGGAGCGTGCAGGCGGGAACGGCTCGTGCGGGCGTTTTGCAGTCCTGTTTGACGCTGTCTGGCCGGTCTGTGAGGGTGTTGGCCGCTGGTGTGTGCGCCAGTGAGCCTGGGAAGGGAATACGGTGCATCAGCCAATCTCCGGCACTGTGGCAATTCGTCACCCGGGGGCGTCTTGGACGGCAAGACGCCCCGTCCGCCGCGCATCCTGCTGTGCCCCCACTCACCCGCTTCTGACCTATCTGCAGGGCTGCGCCAATGCACTCCGCGCTCGCCGCGCTGCTCGCGCTGCTGGCCGCCGCACGCGTGCACGGCGGCTATGACTGGAACGGCGTGCTGAACAACAAGAACCTGCAGACGGGCGACGTGCGCGCCCCGCCCTCCCCGTGCACCAGTCCTTGGCCGGCGGCGGCAGGCCGCAATTTGTTACCTAGTCAGAACGCCCTGCTGTGGTGTCGCTGCTGAGAGTGGTATCGGCATGTGCCGTGTCACCAGCGTGCCTGCAGTATGCAGACTTATCCGCGATTGGGTCGGCGCGGTCAGCGCCTCCGCGCGGCAGCCATGTAAAAAACTATTTTTGTGGCCCCCGCCTCAGCCTTGCTGCGCTCCGGACTGGCCCTCTGAGCTTGTGGCTATTGTACTCTCTGTGTTGCTACTTGGTGTGCACCATGTCTGGGCTTGGCAGGTGGCGCAATGCCAGCCTGCACCTGGGTAGTAATGACCTGTGCAGCGACTTTGAGGGGATGCTCGTTGCATGCTGAAGCGCGGCATGCATTGAAGGCGTGGGTAGGCCAGGATCAAGGCTCCGTCAGCTGTGCTACCCTAGCTTTCCGTCAGCCCTTTCCCAAGGAAAGATGATTGTTGACGAGGACAGCTTTACATCGCGTATACATGCATCTTTACTCCAGTGTGCTCTACCCTGCACAGCACCTGAGCAAGTGCTGCTCTGTCGCGGGCCGGGGCGCTGATGCGTGCCGCGCCCGCGCGCAGGCCACGTACTATGGCCAGCAGATCGACCAGGACGCCGCGGGGACGTGCAGCTTCGGGGGCAACTTTGCCAACTCGATGCACCTGCCGTGGACCAACGGCGTGCGGCACTCGGTCGCGCTGAACGACAACATGTTCAACGACTCGCTGCCGTGCGGCACGTGCATCATGTACCGCGGCCGCGGCCAGGGCCTCGGCACGACGCCCGTGCCGACCACCAACTGGACGATGGCCATCGTGAACAACAGGCGCGGCGCAGCCCGTGGCCGCGCAGCCCCATATCTTTCCTTTCACAGCCCCGATGCATGTCCTCTCCGAACGCGTCTAAGCAGCGCGCGGCTGCCCGAGCTGTCGAGCTGCAGCACGTCCCCTCCTGCCAATTGAAATGCGCCGATGTTGGCAGGGAGAGACCCCGCAGCACATATCGCCCTGCTACTTTCAGCACATGCGGCGTGGCCCGCAGCACCCCCCCTGCCGCGCCGCTCCTCCGCGCCGCTGAGCCCCGGCCGCGCGCCGCAGGTGCCCCGAGTGCTCGTTCGGCGACATCGACCTCAACCTGGCCGGCGACGGGCGCTGGAAGGTAGAGTGGCACGCGGTGCCGTGCAACGTGGGCGACAGCAAGCTCAAGTACAGCATCGTGGTGTCCACCTACTACTGGTTCTCGCTCGTCGTCTCCAACACGCGGTGCGGCGCCGCCGCCTGCGGGGTGTTTTTCAGCAGCACCTCCCATCACCGCGCGGCGCTCAGGGCGCTCAGGTCTGCATTGTGAGCAGACTGTCGCGCTCGAGGTGGCATGCATGTCAGGGAGCTTCAGCTCGTGACAAGCCTACTGGGCTGAGGTGCCTGTTCTGGGGTCATGTCAGCCCTGTGCACGTGTGCGTGCAGGGCAGGCAGCCTGACCCAGAGGCGCGCCGCTGTGGCCTGAGCGCGCATGCCCCGCCGCGCGCAGGATCCCGGTCGCCCAGGTGCAGGTCAAGATCAACGACGTCTGGGTCAACATGAAGCGCGCGAACAACAACCAGTGGCCCTACTACAACACCAACGGGCCCTGGCAGACCAACTTCCCCATGCCCATCCGCGTCACGTCCATCGCCGGCGAGACCGTGGAGGACGTGATCACCTCGGTCGCCGGCGGCGACGGCCACGTGCAGTTCTCGCCCGACCGCATCGTGCGCCCCGAGATGCAGGCGGCCGCCGCGGCCGGCGGCTGGAGCTACGCCGCCAACGTGACCGGCGCCGGCTACTTTGGCAGCGCCACCGGCAGCGGCAACCCCAACGTGACCTACTTCCGCAACGACGGCAGCCAGAGCCAGGCGGAGTCGCCGGCGCCCAGCAGCGGCGGCGGCGGCCAGGGCGGCAGCTCGGGCTCTGGCCAGGGCGGCGGCGGTGGGCAGGGCGGGAGCTCTGGCTCCAGCCAGGGCGGCAGCGGCGGCCAGGGCGGGAGCAGCGGCCAGGGCGGCAGCTCGGGCTCCAGCCAGGGCGGCAGCAGCGGCCAGGGCGGCAGCTCGGGCTCCGGCCAGGGCGGCAGCAGCGGCCAGGGCAGCAGCGGCCAGGGCGGCGACAACAAGCCCGTCGCGTCGGCGAGCGTTGGCAGCGGCAGCAGCGGCAGCGCGCAAGCCCCCGCGCCTGTGCAGCTGAACATGGGCACGCCCGCGCCCACCCAGGCCAGCGCGCGCGGCTCGCCCGCCACTGAGGCCTACGCTGCTGTGGGCGGCCGGCGGTTGCTGCGCGCGTGACCGCGCGCGTGGCCGCTGCGGCGTGCGCTCC
>JAABUO010004110.1_pt1 | contig 17151 bp, 20 predicted proteins | sample 5559291 | NCBI WGS metagenome assembly JAABUO01 (sample SAMN10711878, study PRJNA513372) | rock metagenome | isolation source: Antarctica rocks | place: Antarctica: Victoria Land, Finger Mt sud | reverse complement strand
TCCCTCAGAAACCTAGCTATGACTTTGGGATCATGTAGAGTAAAAAAAGAAGACAGTGTAGGGGCTGGGCCCCAAAATGTGTTTGTGAATCTGCTCCTGATGGCACCATATGCAGGGCAATCAAACACAAAATGATGTTCATCCTCTGTTATAGCAGCCTTGATTGCCACCCCTCTTCATCTTCAAAATGTCATGTGTACTGAGGCTTCTGGCTTTTTGAGTGCTTCCACTCAGGCTGATTGTCACTACATCAGTGTGTCAGTGTGTCACGCTGGTTGTTTCTGTTCCACGGTCGTACTGTGTCAGGCTGATAGTTACTGTCTTTGACATAGCTGATGCATCCTGGTTGTGACTAACAGGCAGTGCCGGGAGTTCCCGCCATTGAGGGCGAGCTGAACCCTGCCACATGGATGCTGGAGATTACTACCCCTGGCATGGAGCACCAGCTGGGGGTGGACTTTGCCCAAGTCTACAGAGAGTCCAATCTTGCCAAGTAAGCTGACCTTTGCTCACTCACTGCTTGTGAGTAGACTCAGATGGGGCACGGATTGTAGTGCCTCAGGCATTGATTGCAGGCATCTTGTGTGAAGTTCTGTCTGTCCAATGCTCAGTGCATGATGTGGATGGCCAAGTGCAAGATGAGATACTTTGCTCTTGCTGGGTGTGCCGACGCGTTGCTGCTGCGGGCTGTAGCCGCCTTTGACATGATAGGCAAGATATGTATTTTCTTTTTTTACCGGGTCTGCCCATAGTGTGCCCATGCGCATTGTCTTTGGCGGCCTTCATGCCATCCTGTGCTGTGGTAAATGCGCTGGGAATGGTGAGCAACAAAACAAAGCCTGACGATGGTGGTCCTCACAACACTGTGACATTTGCAGTTGTGCCAAGTGGTTTTGACTGGCTGCAGGAAGTATGACAAACTGTTGGATGAGTTCAGCAGTCCAAAGGAGGGAACTCAGGCTCTGTCTTTCAAGTCCAAGTACCCCAAGCCCTTCATGGTTCAGTTCCACACCGTATTTGCCAAATATACAGCGGCCTACTGGCGTATGCCTGAGTACAACGGCATGCGCTTCTTCTATGCCATCAGCGTGGGCTTCCTGTTTGGAGCCATCTTCTGGAGACTAGGGTAAGCAGAAGGCATTCTCTGCTACAGTTTGGTGCACCAACAGAAAAAGCTCAAACCAACACCCACCAAAGAAGAACACAAAACAACAGCAAGGGTTAAAAGCGTGACAAAACATGCAGCTCTGTGCCTCTATCCAATTTTGCTGATTTCCGCATGGCATGCTTTCTTGATGGCGCCTTATTGGGTCTCTGTTCGGCATTGAGACCTTCCCATTGCCTATGCAGCTCTTGCTGTTTAGCTGACTGCATCGCTCACACCGTGTTGCTTCCATGTGCTGTATGCATGCATGGCCTCCCTGTGTGGACGTTGCACTTCCATGCTTGCACATACACTGGGCCATCTTGAATTTGCATTACTTCATTGTGTGCAGAGACAAGCTGACGACACAGGCAGGGCTGACCAATGTGCTAGGAGCCTTGTACGCCAGTGTGCTGTTTTTTGCCATCATCAACGCCTTGGTGGTTCAGCCTGTCATCAGTGCAGAGAGGGCGGTTTCCTATCGCGAGAGGGCTGCTGGAATGTACTCCTTTGCTCCATGGGTCCTTGCCCTGGTAAGGCTGTATCTGTCTGTGTGTCTGTCTGTCTCATTGTTCGTGTGAGTGTTGTTCACTACAAGAGAGCTACTGGAATGTACTCCTCTGCTCTGTGGGCAAGTTCCCTGGGTATCAGGGTAGGGCTGTGGGTGCGTGTGCGTGCGTGTGCGTGTGTGTCTGTGTCTGTGTCGTCAAGAGCTGTGTGTTTGATGATGTTTGTTTCTGCGTCTCAATGTTCACCTCATTGCTGTGCGCTTGTAGGGATGCATGGAGATTCTGTACATTTCAGCACAGTCCGTTATCTTCACTGTCATTGTCTACTGGTGCTGTTGGTTTCAAAGAGATGCAGGTCAGCTGTCTGCTTTGCTGCCTCTGCTGTGCCATCTTGACATGCATTGTCATTTGATTGCACACATGTCAGCACTCTTCTCACCACGTCCACAGACAGAAAATATGAATTCATGAATTGATGTGCTCTGTCACTCTGTCTGGGATCGTGGCAGTGCGCTGCATGCCAGCCAACAAAGCACAGAGCAGTCTGCCTAATACTCAGCTCTCTTTTCATTCAGCACCAGTACAGTCAAAACGTCCGTGCTGTTGTGGCTCTGAGCCTGGCTGTATATTGACCCTGCAGGCAAATTCTTCTGGTTCCTGCTGTACACATACCTCACCCAAGTATACTTCACCTTCTTTGGTGAGCCATCCAATGAGCAGCAAGTCTGCCCAGTGACCACTCATCCACGCTTGACCAGCTTGCCATTTCTGGTCAACCACTTCTTGATGGCAAGCCTGTACATGCGTAAAAATCACCCAAAAAAGCCTTGCTGTGCATCACCTTGGCTGCAGTAGAGCCTGCTACACAGCCATAAGGTCGCAGCCATTGGCATCCGGGAGTGTGTGCAGTTATCAACACTTGATTGGCCATCATGTGACAGCCTGCGTCTTTTGCTCTTTCTGCATACAGCTTGGTGACTGCTTCATCGCCTGCTGCAGGAATGATAGCTGTGGCCATCACACCCAATATGAAAATCGCAGCTGTCTGCTCCTCCTACATGTACTCCCTCTTCCACCTGTTCGCAGGCTTTGTCATCACTCAAGTCAATATGCCTGGTTGGTGGTACGCTCTTAATCTTCACATGTACTGTCACCTTTACCTGTAGTTGCACAGCCTTGTCGCACGTGTCCTCTTGACAGTACAATCACTTTATGAATGACCTGGCTGTGCTGGCCAGTGCTGTCATGCGCCAAGCTGATTTGGCCCCAAGTTATGGTCTGACTTTGTCTGTGAGGCTTTCCTGCTCGGGCGAAGCTTTACAGACTTGCCCCCTAACTGCACTTTCTTTCAGAATCTGCTTGTTACAATATCAGGGCAGTGATGTGTCATGCAGCAGTTGGCTCCTCTTGTCAAGTGCTGCTGCATCAGTGCAAGCTGGTGCTGGTGGTTGTCAGGATGTTGTGAAACAGACCCTTTGAAACAGCAAGGAATCTTGCAAGGAATGCTCCAACATCTTTAGCATGATCTCTCATCTATCATGTGATACCTTTTGCACCTATTTATGGCTTGACTAAGTGTCGTGTCTGTCACGCAGGGTGTGGGTTTCGTACTTGAATCCCATCTTCTGGACTGTATATGGTCTGATTGAGAGTCAAGTGGACAATCTGGATGTGATGGTGATGCTTAACAGCGGGGTTTCGCAGCCTGCATATGAGGCTGTGGAAACCATATTTGGCTACCAGTAAGTTGGCTGCCCTTGCTGCCACACACATTGCATGATGTTACCCAAATACACTTTCTGCTCCACTTCATGTAATATTCACGAATCAAATATGTGTCACTATGTGCTGGCGTCTTGCCTGATCCATACACATTTAGCATCCAGATGTATTGCCACTCCACTGGGAGAGTTGCAGTGGCTTTGCCTGGCACACTTCATGCACATTGTCAATAGAATTGTCTGCTGTGTGTATAGCATAGATTTGCTGTTCAGGAGCAACATGCTGACCTGTCACAGTACGACTGAGATGCGCATGTGTTTTGCAGCCGTGGTATGCTGGGGTGGATTGTGCTCATTCTGTTGGCGTGGTGTGCAATCTGTTGGAGCGCCACATATGTTGCACTGTCAAGGCTCAACTTTCTGAAGCGATAAGGCATGCCCTGTCCAGTTGCTGTGGGGATTCTGTTGGAGCTGTAGGCTGGTCAGGCGCACAGACTGTTCCACTGCATGTTCTCAAGTTGCAAGGACTTGAGACCACATAGGCTGTATGGTGTGGATACGCTGTCTGTCTGTGGGCATGATGCGTAGCAAGTTCACAGAGTATCGTGCACTGGGAGTGTTGATTGACTTGTTGGCAGGCTTACAGATCATTGACAGAGATTCTATGCTCATTTTGGAGATAGCATCTAATTTACACTGCCAACAAGCTTTGTGTACCCAACAACATAACTTTTTAGCATTTGTAGCCATTTTGCTGCCACATTTCGTTTATTTATGCCAGCTGAGCAGGCTTTGATAATGGCAGAGGCAACTCTATTTATGTTGTGAGACTTGATTGGGTTTGGTCTGTTTTTGTATGGCGACTGTGTAGAGTTTCCCGCAATTGATACCATTGCTGCAGTCTTTCACTGAAGCAAGCATTAATGTACACAAGTGTGATAGGAGTCGGCTGTGAGCAAGACAAGTGAGGCACTGCACTTGGCAGCTTTACGCCAGCATGAGACCATCGATTGATAATCATAATTTCGTGCTACAACTGCTATGCTGAATTTGAGCTGGTGTGATGCAGGAGCAGCACCATCAGTTGTTGTGCACCAGCATGACATGCAGCCCTTTATGCAAAGAAAGCAAAAACGCAATCATCATCAGCAAAATGTTCTTGTATGATGGAAGATAATAATAGACTACAGCAAATGTCTTGTCTTGCTTTGCTGAAAAATGCAGTTTCGGGGAACTGGTCATCAAACCCATACCACTAAGAAAATGTCTTGTTTGCTGTTTTGCTTTGCCCTTCTAACAATAAATTTGAAAGTATTGAGCACAATACAACATTGTTTTCAGTTACGTTCAATTAGTCAAAGCCAGACACTATGCTGTGATGCAGCAGCCTCAGAAGCATCTGTCATCACAAAATCTGACAAAGAGGAGCAATTCAAACTATCATGTGACAAACTGGTAGCTTGTGACTGCGGAGAGTTGCCCCTGGTTGCCCCTGTTGACACGTGGTGCTGGTCAAAATCATCACGCTGCAAGCCTGCTGTTTGTATAAGCTGTGGAGGATTGTGGTGAATGGCTGATGCTTGGCCTGCCGGAGATACAGCTGCCTTGCCTGTTGATATAGGTTCAAGCTGGTGGCTAGATGTTTTTGCTTCTTCTATCTCCTGATCCAGCCTGTCAATTTTGGCCTGCTGTCTCGCTATTGTGAGAATGTTCTCCTGTAGGCAGCAGCCACTGAACAGGTATCTGTGCTGATAGTGCTGCACGGCTGTCAAAAACAAAGTTCTGGTGTACCTCAATAGCTTGCTCAAAATCAGGATCCGGCCCAACGTCTTGTACGGCTGTCTGAAGCTCGGCGTTAGAGCGCTGCAAGTGCTTACACGAGTTCTGCAATCTGTTGCGCTCGACCTCGAGCACTTCCACGCTCTGATCTTGCGTTCGATCGAAAAGCATAATTAGCTTTGCAATGTCAAGCCCACAATGAGCAGACCTGAATCCGACAGAAACCTTTCAGGCGCCTTGTGCGACGGCCAAGAGTCCTCAAAGCTTGCAACATTTACTGCTAGTGTATATCTTAGAGAGTTTCTGACGCCCTCCGTGCCGTTCCGTCAGAAGATGAACACGTAATTCTCCCGTCAAAGTGGGCTCACGGGGGGTCTGCACCAAGGTCTGCACGAGACCTTCCAAGACAAGCGCCTCCAAATAGTGCACTCGTGAGGCAGGTGCAGGCGACATCTCTTCCACGACGCTGGTATCTTGCAGAACACAGAGTCGTGACTCAGTCTCACGTCAGCACTTCTGTGCGTTTCCTGCTGGCAACCGCAGATCAGTGTGGGGCTCATGAAACGCGATGTTGATGGTGTCGAGCTGGCTAAATTAAACGGGATGTTTTATTTGCTTGGGGTTGGGTGAGCTTGTAGACCTGCGTGTGGCGTTACAACAGTCAAGGGTCTGTGGTCGCACTGCGCGAGCGTTCCCGAGCGTTTGCAACCACATGGGTCTCCATCTGAGCAACAATCCGCCTTTCAAAGCTCAGTGAAAGCACAAAGTCTGAGTGACCCTGACAGCGACTGTTGCAGCTGCTATTGCAAGTATACCTGCAGCCACATTAGCAGAAACGCCAGCAGCCCCTGTTGCAGCTACTGTTGCAGCTACACCTGCTGTCTCTGTCCTCCCAGTTCGTGCGTGGCCTGCCCCTGCCCCAAACAGTGATTATATACCTGGGCAGATGTTCAGTTGTGAAAGCGCTTATTGTGCCTCCCTACCTGATGAAACACGTGATGTCTGCTGATGGCCATGTGTGTTGTCATGTCCAGCTGCCTTGCCAATGCGCAACAAACAGCTGATATTTGGCAATGCCTCTGCTCTGCACGGCACTCAGCACATGGTTGTTTGTGTGCTGAGGTCATAACCAGAACGATAGCTTGCCTCTGAAAGAAATCTGGATTCTGATGTTGCTTGCAGTGCAATATGGTGTAGTTGTGTAAGTTGATGGGCTGACATCGGGCACAATGACATGTTTCAGCAACGCCATGCTTGGTGGCCTTGCAAGGCTGTATATGTGTCAATTGACGAGCTGGATGCAAACATCAACAATGCTGTATGTATCAGCACCCCCCAGCCCCAACCACGCCTTTCAGCTTGCCACAACTGGGGTGGTGTATGGTTGCACATGCAGGGCAGTTGGTGCTGCAGCCCCTGGACGTAGTGTCCTGGCCTCAGCGTTCCTTGGTGAAACAAGTTTCACAGTTGCAGATGCCATGCCTGAAGCTGTGCCTCTGGGTACCAGTCTATTTCATATGCCGGTGCAACACGTCCAGCTATTCACCCATACCTGCTGGTGGTGGCGCCCCTTTTGAACAGGTCATGTCCACCTTTATCACTTCCACTCCTTTGTCTTCTGCTGCAACATTGGCAGCCACGGCTGCAGGTACATGTACAGCTGCTGCCACACCTGCAGCCACAGTAGCAGAGACGCCAGCAGTGATCATCGCTTGCGCTTCAGTGCAGACTTTGCAGGCAGCTTACAAGGAGTAGGTAGCTCATGCCGATGTCTCTGCTGTTCATTTATTCTGATGTGCATGTTTGTGTGCATGGATTCGCCTAGACTGGCTTAAAACACCAACACAACAGTATATGAGATGCTGATTTCGTTTGATACCCGACATACGAACCTGTAACGACTTCTGCATGACCTGCACATAGCTTGCACAGGTAATGCTGGTTGCTGCTCAGAGCGAATGTGCATCGGTGTAGCAGGGAAAAGAGTAAGTAGGCACGTAACGCGCGATGTGGGCTTTTGCCTACAACAATCGGGAGAAAATGCATGCATTTCAAGCTGCATGACAGACTGTCACATGGTATGCCAATGATGGGCGAAAACTGTCACACTGCGCACTTACCGTCGCTCGCTAGCAGATAGAGCACAGCTGCTTCTCTGAAACGTTCACCGACTGCTTTGGTGGCAGACAAGACATATTGCGTTGGTACCAGTTAGAAGCGTAAAAGCTCAAGCTATTGGTTCAGCCCCCTGTGCAGCCCCTGCTTGACGTATAGAACGACTAGTTTGGTCGCAGCAAAGCATTCTGGAGACTCGATCAAGCAATGGAGGCGCTCGCTGCAGGTGACATTTCGGCCTCGCCAACGCATTTTGCCTGGAACGTCAGTAAGGCATGCATCAGTGAGTGCCTCGTTGCGCAGAAGCAACACGGGACATGGGAGATGCAACTACCTCGGAGGTACGGAGTCCATCGATGATATGGTTTCACTAGCACATTGCGTGTATCCCATCTAACACAACACTGACTGTCTCTTTTATACGTGCGCACCAGTGTGGCTGCTTGCGCCTGTGTCAACTGAACCCAGAAAGCTATACCTTGTCCACATCTTGATTTCTTATAGATACAGTATAGCTTTCCGGTTACTTCCAAAGGCTGACTTTGCCTGGGTTCAAAGGAGGCTCATTGACTGCTTGTGATGCATTGCAGCGTCCCTAACAGCTGAGTCTATGGTGTAATCATTGTGACAGCACTACCTTTCACTGTATACAGGAGCTGAGTCTACGGTGCAATCATTGTGACAGCACTTCCTCTTATTGTGTACAGGAGCTAGATCAGAAAGTTGAGCAGGCCCTTGCTTGTCCTTGCCTGGATGACCTGAAGGAGGGCCCTTGTGGACCTTCTTTTGTGGCAGCCTTTTCTTGCTTCCTAAAGAGCAGAGCAAACGAGAAGGTGCAGTGATATGCTCAGCACGCATCTTTGCTGCGCATTTGCGGGGCAGCCACTGTACATGCGGGCATGTGCTGACTTGCACGTTGCAGGTTCATGCACGGCATTGCTATCATACTGTCAGCATGCTGTGATGTGTTGTGATGGTGCAGGGATCAGACTGTGTCGCATCATTTCAAGCCATGCAGCAGTGCATTGTGAAGCATCCACAGGCCTTCGCAGAGTATGTTCAAGCAAAAGATGCAGACAGTGAACAAAAAGCTAATGCAATTGGGCTGTTGAAGACTGACCAATAACAGCTTGAGCTACATAATAGGGGTACACATGCTCAGATCCTGGACACAGCATGCGGACTGTGATGACAGCTCAAGTCTGGTTTTGGGCATCAGCTTGTGTGGTCATGCAAGGGACACTGGTTGTTGCGACGGATGGCAATATGTTGTTGACGATCACCATTAGTCTGAGTTGAAAGCTGGAACCCTGCAGCCAGGTAGACAAGCTAAGCTTCTCCCCAGATGTCTGCTTTGGAGCTTGAATGGACATCTGTGAAGTTTTTAGGCTTATGCTAGCATGCTGATTGGCATCCATTTGTACATGTGCTTTGATTCTGAGGAATGCTAAAAATGTTTGCCTTTAGTCTCTAGGTCAGCATAGCTACCTCAGCGCACATCCACTCTGTCTCATGCAGCCTTGCTTGCAAGATGTTACAAAGCCTGACCAGGCTCTGATGTTGCCAAATGGCACCAATGAATCAGATGCTGAAGTGCATACTGTAGCACACTTGTGCACTGAATTTCCTCCTGGACTGTATCATGAGGAGCAAAGTGCCTGAGATGTAAAAGTCAGCGTCATTTGATGCATTGTAGTTGTTACAGAATAGATTTACTACATTGGTAGTCAGGATGTGTCATGACTGAGCAGTCAAATTGCTGTGGCTTTCAGGCTACAGCATGGGTTCATTCAAGACTTCATTCGTGTATAACAAGAGTCAATCTTGCATTCCCTATGTGGATCTGCGATCCCTATGAGTTGCTCATCCAGACTTGAAGAGTAGTACTGCCACTTGTCCTGCAGAGCAGGACCAGGAAATTAGCCAAGTCTTCTTCAAGGTTTTGTTCAATGCTGATGCGGCGGATGAAGATGATGCTTACCGAGATAGAAATAGATGAAGTGCTTGGTCTCGTGCGTTACATATGAGCCTGCAAGCAACCAAAACTTGAACAGAAAGTTCCAACAATTCTGGCAGAAAACCAGGCATAGGCAACAAAGCACACTCACCAAAGTTTCTGCCAACAATACAGTGCCACGTGGGATTGTACTTTTTGTCAAACTCCTTCTTGATGAACGCAGCTATGTCTTTCTCCACGTTGTACTTTTCCAACGCCTACAGCGAGTCATCACAAGTCATCAGCTGGTTGACCTTGATGTGGCTCCCGGGCATTGCTCGTCAAACATATCAGTACAGGACTACGACATTCGGAGCAACAAAATCTTGCACCGCAGTAACTTTCTGAGCCAGAGCTTTTCAGCGCGATTTCACCAAAAGCGATACCTGTGTTGCACAGTCAATGGCGTCCTGCTGCATATCCTCGGACATGTCAGCATTCTTGATCACGGCTTTTCTTTCCGACATGATGCCTGTGCCTTCTGTTGAAGGTGCAACAAGGCAAACAGGCGTCTGATGCGGAAGAGGAGAACTAAGCCCGCTTGCCAGCCAAAGCTTCGTTCGTAATTTTATTCCGCATTATAAATCTGCGGGAATAACATAATCCTGCATTTCCTCAACTGCATGACTGCCCTTTGCAGCCTTCTGCTTGTGTACTGTGTTTATCTGTCGGGAGTCCAACGCAGCTGTCGAGCCCCGTTTGCTGCACAGCAGGACACCGTGATTTGCTCCGCCACTGCTCGTCGCGTCAGACAACATTGTCTCAGCAGCAGATCGTCACGGTGTGGGTGAGCTCGCGTGTACCAGGCGGGCCCGGGCGTAGTCACCCGGCAAGGGGTTGTACGGCTGCCGAAGTTGCAGCGCCTGGCAGCAAGCATCGGCCATGCCGAGATACTATTGTGATTACTGCGACACGTATCTGACTCATGATTCTGTAGGTCTCAACTCACTATGCGCTAGTCCTGTTTGTACTCTGAGCATGTTCTCATTCAAATCTCATGCACGATGTGCTGCTGCAGCCTCAAGTTCGAAAGCAGCACAATGCAGGATACAAGCACAAGGTATTAGCGTAACACACCTCCAGACCTGGGTACTTGGATTCTGCAATTTGTCCATTTCTCTACCTGAAATGTGGCTCATTTGCAGGCAAACGTCCGTAACTACTTTATGCAGTTTGAGGAATCACAAACGCAAAGCCTCATTGACTCCAAAATCATGGAATTTGAGATGAAGTCTAGACAGGGCCTGCAGGTGAAACATCAACTGGAACGCATGTCTGGCTGTCTTAGGCCTACAGGCACCATCTGCTTTCAGCATAGTTGGCAGTGTAACAGATGCAGCAGCGTCTCATTCCCATGTGTCAGAAACTGGAGATGCTAGCTTGTCTGATATAGATGTTGCACCAGCCCAGCACCTGCTAGCAATATGCTGCCCCACAGCTCAAAGGAGAGTTGACATGAGTAGAACAAAGCTTGTGAAACTTGATGAAGTTAATCCAGCATGTGACCTTGGGCAGACAATCAGCAAACATTCTGCGTACATGTAGCATGTGATGGTAGATGTCTGATCCTGATCTGCTCATCTTGTCACAGGGACCTGCAGGGATGCCCCCCATGCTCATGCCTCCTGGCATGATGCCCCCAGGGGGTATGCCACCTCCAGGCATGGGTATGCCCCCTCCCATGGGCATGCCCCCTCCCATGATGCAGGGTATGCCCCCCAGGCCAGGCCAGTTGGGACCACCCCCGGGCTACAGACCGCCACAGAGTAAGGCTTCATTCTGCTAGAGCCAGACTCCTAGTCACTGGCAGCTGCATACAGCTAGCACACCTCAAGGATGATTACGCACCGTATTGTGACCACCCCTTGTCTACAGTTACTCAGCTGCAGCAGTCTTTGAAGTCAAGTGCTTTCCGAGAGGCTCTATCAGCTGAGCAGCTATCAGCTGTGCAACTGTGTCAGAAGCATGCTTGTAAGGTGAATCGGTAATTGCAACCAGTGTCCCTCAAATATTTCTGCATGTGTACAGGTTTGCCACCTCCTGGTATGAGGCCGCCCTTCCCTATGCCAGGGGGGTCCCAACCCCCTCAGGGTCAGCCACCCCCGCAGCAGCTGGCACCGCCCCTGGGCTATGCAGTGCAAGCTCAGTAACCCCTTGCAAGATGACATACATTTTTTGCGCCCATCAGTATTCAGCTTTGATATTGCCATCCGCCAGTCCGGCGACATACCTCTGGGCATTCACCCACTCTCAGCAAATTACTGATGTTGCACTGCAACAACTGGCGCTGATGCACTAGCACAAAGGCATGAAGCATATCCCCATCTGGATGTCTTCTTCAGAGCTTGCAGTCCTGCACATCCAGTGATGATGGCATCCATAGGAAGTCATGATCCAGCTGGGATCCTGTTGTCCTGGTGGCATGCTCGTCCTGTCATGTAGCTTCTATGCTGTTTGCAAGAAGTTGTGACAATGCACTTGAAGTGACTTGTTAATGTGCAAGGAACAACTGTCTTGAACGGCGACTTGTACCGCATACGGTATGCATGAGATGATGCCCAAAGCATGGTTGAATCGCTGAGTTGTGCTGACTTTCCCCCAATGAGCTTGTCAGTCTAAAGCAATCTTCGAGCATCCTGCTATTATTTCCACAGACTAAGGTCGAGTTGCGCACTAGCCAGACTTGGCATCTGAGCCAGCTTTGCTCGAAGGGTGTCATGCTAATCTTTGCTTGGAATGTTGAGCGTGCTGAATCAACTGGTGCGTATTGTACGTTGTGGGGTGTATTTGCTCATTGCAGACATTGTTCCAAATCATGTTGGGATGTGTTGGGCCCTGCTTGCAACGGACTCATGTAGTGAGATAGCTAGTCTTGTCAATGCAGATTAACCCCTCCATGGCACAGAGTTATAGATACCGAGTGCTTTGACGTCCTGCATGCTACAATAGCCTGACCATGCATAATACATGTGTATGTGCTTATGCACGTGGTCTTAGACAGTCTAACGTTACGTGTTGGTGTACAAGAAAGCTGGACTTCTTGCAATGTCGCTCCACCGCATTAAACTTGCGGACACGCTAGAAATGCCACAACAGCTGCCTAAGTATTGAATAAACTCAAACCAAGTTCCCGTAAGCGTGCACAAAACATCAAGACAAAGCCCTGCTGCCATTGGTACAGAAAGCAGGCACACATCTTGCATGAAATGGATGCAAGACAAGCTTCAAACGAATGAGAATATGGAAAAGCTGCAGAGAGGGGCATACACATGTGCAACAGAAAAACCTTTGTTACCTAGCTTGAAACAGCAGCATGGGGCCTCAGAAACAAACCAGGCATCAAAGGTTTACTCAGATCATTGGGAACAGCATCATTCATAGCTATCTTTATTGGCTGCTCACCAATCTATATACACTTGAACCCTGCTAAGACATGACATTTACCATGGTACAACATGCTTCAGGAAGGCTTGTATCCCTGCCCCTGTACAGCATGTCTGAACTCTAAACTATAGAACACATAAATTAACCATCTTCAGCATACACCACTTGATTTGTAGACGGTGCTGTGGGCCGCAGGAGTCTTGTTGCAGCTTGCTTCCTGTGCTTTTGCAATGAAATGAAGGTTGGTCTGCGCCTCTGTGAGCTGCCTGACATGATCTGGCATTGCAGCTACACAAGAACCTGATGCTTTGTGGCCCGACAGGTGCAATCATCGTTCATCATTGTCACCAGTCATTGTCACCATCACCCAAGCAGGCTGCATTACAAAGGAGGCTCATGATCCAGCCGCAGCTGAGCACAGCATTCGACCACAGCTGCACAGGCTCAGCCAGCTGTGGCCATCTCAGCTGAAGTGTCGCTCAGGTCAGCAGCTGTACAGGAGGTTGCAGCTGTGTTACCATCTCCTGCAGCTGTGGTACTGTTCTGTGTCAGCACTGGATTGCATCTGGCTCCTGTGCTGCTGCTGAAAGGGGTCATCTGCAGAAACGAACACACCAATTGATGCCATGGACCGGGGGCAACGTGTGACCCACTGGAGGCATGTACTGCAGTCAGAGCTGCAAGCAGACTGTCTTGATAATCTAGTATGAGCAAAACTGAGAATCTGCATATGCAGGTCATGGGCTGACCTGAGAAGTAGCCACAAAACAGCTCAGCTGAGCAGTTGCGGCTGCAGAGAGAACTGCGAGTACATGCATGGTCTACAGGACCAACTACATCCACCACTTATGATATAGCCTGGTGGCACATGGTGTCCGTAACTCGCCAAGATGTAGTGAAATCTGACCCAAAGCCAACTCAGCAGCTCATGCCCAAGATAACACCGCACACAGAGCAAACAACACATTGAACCTGGGAAGGGGGGGGTGGTGCAGCCGCAAAAAACTTTGATTTGGACTCTGTGCAAGTCTCGTTGCACTGCAAAGATTCCATCCCTCAAGCAGAAACAGCAAAACCAAACAAATACATCTTTGCACATGAATGATTAGACTCCAGACAAGGCAGAGACTGTCAGCTGGAGTGCAGTCGTTCCAGCTGCTGCCATTGCTCACATCATATGAAGGTCAAAAGCATACAGCCCAATGGGTATGTTTCTGACATGTTTGTGCACTGCAATGGAGCATACCGAATAGTTGGAGGGGAAGAAAGTGGGAGGAGTAGGGAAGTCTGTCTTGATGATCTGAGCTCCAGCAGACACAAGAGCGTCTCTCCTGGTGGTGAAATTATATCTGGCCTCATTGCAGTCCTCATCTGTGAAGCTGATGGTCATATAGCCGGCTTCAACGATCTCCAACGTCCGTCTGTGAGACTGTGCTGCCTGTGGCAAGCAATGGCTAGGGTTAGTTTGCAGCCATGCATCAAGTTGATGGCATAACAATAGTTAGAATTGAAGCAAGCTATGGCAGAAGGCTCTTGACTCATTGACACGGCACCTTGAGATCATGGCAGCAGTCTGAAAATGCAAATTTCATCATGCAGACCTGATCTGTATACCATTGCAGACCTTTCCTGGGCTGCCTGGGATGACAAATGTACATACATATTCCCCAGGGTGCGCTGATCTGGTGAAACGCCTAAGTCATCAAGAAGCAAAGCCAGGTACAGTATGTACACAAGCAATGCTGTCTTTTGCTGCACATGCAGCGGAGCAAGCCTGCACACTTCATTTGAATCCAGCTGAAGCCAGCACTCACTCTATTGGTGAAAGAACGTAGTTCGCTAGCCTTCACAGGCGAGCTCCACGACAAGCTATCATACGTCTGTATGAAGACCCCGGCAGGATCCGTGACAGTCTTCCCACCACTGTCCCCAGAGTTTCCATCCACAGAGCTCACAAAACACAAAGCGCCTTCCAAGTTCGGGTGAAGGGCCAGATAGTCAGTGAAGCTCTCGGGTGTCCACACAAAAAGCAGTCTGCCCCACAAGGTATCGAGTGTCGGCCAGCCTGGCCCACTGCAGAGTGCAAACAGGAAATTTGAATATTCAAAAAAAAAGTAATGGTCTGATGATCTCATCAAGAATTTTATTTCTCTGAGTTATAACTTTTTCTGGAGAGATCAGCTGCTGCAGGCATTGTCAGGAACCCAGGCGGCCACTGAAGCTGTCAATCACCATTGCAAGCCTTGTCTGCTTCACAGCACATCCTTGATATCAGCTGGCATGTCGATGTATCATGGACACATACAGGTGCAGATTGATGACAGGAATTCCTCCTCAGCTGAGCTGTTGGCTGTGAACATGGTTTGAGCGTGACAGCTGGTAGAGGAGACACTATGTGAAAGCTTGCAACTGAAAAGCTTGCAATGACGCTCAGCACAAAGCAGCAGCAACAAGCAACACAGCCTGATGCTTGCAGTAGCACTCCACTGCAGCACGAACTGCAGTGCTCAAACTACCACTTGTACAGCAGTGTGAACCTGGGCAGCCTGGTATAATAGTTGGCTATTCATGAAATTGACGCCAAAAGGTGTACTCTTTTCTTTTCTTTTCTGCAGCAGTATGAAGCTGAAGAAGCATACCTAGAGTTGGCAAGCACAGCATCTGACAGGGTTGAGTAATTGCCCCTCACTTCATCAGGGGTGACGATCTCAGTCATGTTGAAGAACTGCAGTACTTCTGCCTCAATCTGATCATAGCTTGCATCATCAAACACAGGTACTGTGACATACCTGCAACACAAGCATGGCAGGCTTAAGTCACACTTGTGGCACCACTCACGTGTATACGAGTATGAGACTATTTGGCAGCAGCAGCAGTATGCATCTGCCCGCTGTAAGCCAGCAGATATGCTTTGATCAAACAGGCTGCTGCCAACAGCCATGCTTATCTGACCCTGAGTCAAGGCACATATTGACACACACTATGAGAGCAGAAAACCCACTTGTCCTGTACTGGAAACCATGTCAAACTTGTCGAGTGAACAGGCATAGAACAACAAAGCTAGATGCTCAGCATACTTTGATCAAACAGCTCTACTCAAGCTGCCGTACTAAGCGCACTGTATCTGTACAAGCTGCCCTGATCACCAAATCAGGTGTATGTGATGCAAATGGATTGGAGAACAGCTAGAAAAGCTAAGACAGAGATGAGAAAGGGAGGCAGCATAAGAAATGTCCCGCACGTCCCGCACGTACCTAGCTCATCATGAGCTGGAAAGCGAATTTTTTATTTTTATTTTTATTATTATTAGTATTATTATTATTGTTTTAAGAAATGACTCACGTGTCAGGACCCGGCGTGGATGACGTTTGCATCACAGCAGACAGCAGGTTGTTCCCCTCACTGCCTAAAAACTCCATGAGCCCAGAAACCTTCTGGTTGAGGAAGATGGTCAAGGGAAAATGCCCTGGGTTGGCTGCGTGCCAGTCTGCTATAAGCCCCAGGCAGTTGGAGAAGTTGAAGCAGGAAGAGCCAAAATCGACATCAGGCTCATGCAGAACCTGGACACGACCATATGCAGATGTCAATCCACACAAATGACAGCAATAAGGAAGTCCTGCAGGACGTCCTCGTGGAATGAAAACCATAGAGAACGAGAAAGAAACCCCCTCCAGTCACCTAGTAATTGGTCATTGTGTTTGTAACTGTTGTGCATGTGTGATCACACATGATCAAAGTGATTAACACCCAACTGATGAGGTAAGGTCACATCAGCAACTCAGCACGTGCAATTGAGCTGCAGAGGACTCTTTGTCTTTGCATGCAGAACTTACATGTATTCAACAAGCAAATCATTGCACTGCACTGCACCGCACGCTATGGTGCCATGACATGTAAGCAAGCTTGCATGTTGCATACCATCGGGCTTGCAGAACTTTGCAGAAAAGTTGCTGGCAAATGAGACCTTGCAAACATTCCAACCAGTACCTGATGTGCTGCCAAATGCATGCATCAAGACAAATCTTATGGATCTGCATGGAAGCCTGCAGCTTACCTTGAAACCTGGTGGTTGGAGGGCAGAGTTGTTCATCCAGCCGTCAGTGCCAGCTAATCTCAGCAGCACAGACTGGTCATATGTTCCGCCGGTTGGGTCTGGGAACAAGTCAATCTCCAAACTTCTGAGGCCTATGATGGCACATCAGCCAATTAATACTAGCTTGCGGCAACGGGGGATTACTAAATGCATTAGTTACCAACTGCTTTGGAGATTGCAAAACTTAAAGTGCAGCTGCACCAGGTAGTCATACAAACGCAGCAGTTAAATGTTCAAAGCAGCCTGAAGGCGTTCTGCGCATTTGATAGCCATGGCCAGAACTGCAAAGAGTAGCACAGTCATGAGCATGCATCACATATGTCAAAAGGGACATCATTCATGCCACAGATACTCACAGGCTATCTGATCAACTGCTGAGGCAAGCATGCATGCAGGTGAAGGCACTATAT
>JAABUO010004108.1_pt1 | contig 17153 bp, 10 predicted proteins | sample 5559291 | NCBI WGS metagenome assembly JAABUO01 (sample SAMN10711878, study PRJNA513372) | rock metagenome | isolation source: Antarctica rocks | place: Antarctica: Victoria Land, Finger Mt sud | reverse complement strand
CACGCGGCCAGTAGGCCGGCGTGGCGCCGGCGTATCTCCCGGTCGTCAACGTCCTGCCCCGCGAGAGTGCGGTCCGCGCCGGCCGCGTCGGGCGACGATGATTCGTCGACGCACGGAGGTTCCGGGGGCGCGGGCGTCTCGCCCGGCCACGTCGTACGAGGCGGGCGAGACGCCCGCGTCCCCAGGCCGGCGGCAAGGCTGCTCGCGGCGCGGCCGGTTTGGCCGTGCAGGTAGGCTAACAGAGACTCGTCACCCGCGGCCCGCACCCCTTCGAGGCGCTGCAACGGCACGACACATGCGCGCCCGCCACGGGCCATCAGGCCGAGCAACGGCTCGGCGGCGCGCACGGCCGTGTCGTCGCGCAACTCTTGGTACAGCAGGCCGGCGTCCTCGCGCCTACCAGCGCCGTCCGTAGCGCCGTCCGTGCCCGCGAAGCCATACCCGCCGATGCCGGCTTCGCCCGCGCCCAATACTCCGTCGAGCATGTCGAGCACTGCCAGGACGGTCTTGTTGTTTATGGGCAGCAGATTGTCCCCCTCGTCGGGCCTGCCTTGCTCGCGCAGGAAGGAATAGCGGCCGGGGTCGAACAGGGCGGCGTCATCGCCCAGCGGGCCTACGCCCCTGCACAGCGCGACGCGGAACGAGCGAAAGGCCGCGAGCAGGCCCTGCCAGGCGTCGTGCGACGCCGGGGCGAGGCCAGCGTCCCCGCCCGCGCCCGCGCGCAGTTGACTGTGCAGGGCCGCGAGAAAAGCGAGCGCGCCATCCGCGCCGCCGTCCGCGAGCAGGCCATGCCGTGCGACGGAGGACATATAGACGAGGCGCATCACCACCGTCAGCGCCGCGTCGTAGAGCGTAGCCGCGTCGATGTCACCGCCCGACGCGCCCCTGGCGCACTCGCCGCCGTCCCTGGCGCACTCGTCGAACGCCCGCACCAGAACGGCGACGGCGTGACGCGCCCGCACACGACGGTTATGGATCGGTGTCACGCGCCGTTCATGTCCCTCGTATATCATGGGCGATAGATCGGCGGCTCGATCTACACAAGGTCCCTACGTCCCCACCAGCCCGGGGCGCGGTAAACGCGTCCCTCTTACTCGCCTCTTGCAGGCGCCAACGCCGCATATATGAGCGCGTTGGATTGGGAGGTCACGTCCTTATGAGAGTCCAGCCTTATCTAAGCATAGCATTGGCCGTCCTGCTCGTCGGTGGCGTCGCCGGGGGCAACGGGCCGTCGCGCGCCACTGCCGCGGCGGCGCCGCCGCTCGCGGGCGCCCACCACGCCGCGCCGGGGGCGGCGGCGGCCGTCATCACTGTTTCTCCGGCGGCGATCAAGGGAGAGGGCCGCGTGCTCGTCTCCGGGACCGGCTTCGCCGCGGGCGAGGCCGTGCAGATCCACGTTCAGGAGGCGCCCGCCGTGGCCGCGGCGACGCGCGCGACCGCGGGCGGGCTGGTGGGGGCGACCCCGCTCACCATCCCCGCGACCTTCCGCGCGGGCCCCTACATCGTCGTCGCGACCGGCCTCGCCAGCAAGCGCGTCGCCCGCGCGATCGTGACCGTCGTCGCCCCCGCGCCCACCGCCACGACGCCCCCGCGCCCATTGCCGACCATCGTCGCGCGCCCGTCGCCGGCCGCGGTCGTCAAAGCCGCGATCGCCCTCAGTCCGGCCAGCGTAGAGCGCGGCGGCGTCGTCACGGTGTCGGGCGCGGGGTTCGCCGCGAACGAGGCGGTGCTAATCTATTTCAACGCCGCGGCGACAGTGGTCACCACCGCCCGCGCCAACGCCGCCGGGCTGCTCCCGGCCACCCTGGCGCGGGTCCCCGCGACCCTCACCGCGGGGGCGCACCACGTAACCGCGATCGGCGCGACGAGCAAGCGGTCCGCCGTGGGTCTCGTGACGATCGTCGTCCCGGCCGCCACCGCGATCCCCACGGCGACGCGCCCGCCCGCGCCGGCCGCCCCGACGGCGACGCCCAAGCCGGCGCCGACCTCGGCGGTCAGGGCCGCCATCGCAGTCGCCCCAGCCGTGGCGCGCCGCGGCGGCGTGGTGACGATCTCCGGCGGGAACTTCGCGGCCAATGAGACAGTGCTGATCTATTTCAACGCCATCCCGCGCCTGGTGACCACCGCCCACGCCACCGCGGCGGGGCTGCTCCCGGCCACCAACCTGACCGTCCCCGCCGCCCTCACCGCCGGGGCGCACCACATCACGGCGCTCGGCGCCACCAGCAAGCGCTCGGCCGTCACCACCGTGACCGTCGTCGTGCCCGCCCCGGTCCCCGTGCCCATGGTCAAGGCGGCCATCGCCGTCGTGCCGGGCCTCGTCAACCGCGGCGGCCTGGTGACCGTCTCAGGCGCGGGTTTCAGGGCCGGCGAGGTCGTGGCCATCTACTTCAACCGGGCGCCCAAACAGGTCACGACAGCTCGCGCCACCGCGGCGGGCCTGGTACCCGCGACGGGCGTAACCGTCCCCTACGCCCTCCCCGTGGGAGCCGAGCCGTTGACGGCCGTCGGCACGATCAGCAAGCGCGTCGCGCGGGGCGTGGTCACCGTGCAGGCGCTGACGCCCAGCCTCACGCTTAGCCCGGCGGCGGCGCGTCCGGGCACGATCGTCACGGTGACTGGGCGCGGCTTCGGGGCCAGCGAGCGCGTGACTCTGGCTCTCAACGGCGCGGCCCTGGTCACTACGCCCGCCGTCGTCGCCACCGCGGACGGGGCCTTCACGGCCTCGTTCCGGGCGCCGGGCAGCCTCGTCGACGGACCCAACACGGTCGGCGCCATCGGCAACCTCAGCCGCATCGCTGCAGTGGCCGCGCTCAACGGCGTGCTGCCGGTCTCTGCGCAGTTCTATTTCGCGGGGGCCATGAACACCGCGACGGAGCACTCGTCGATCAATCTCCTGAACGCGAATGGGCAGGCCACGACCGTGCAGCTCACGTTCTACTTCGACAACGGCACGACGGGGACCAAGACCGTGAGCGTGTCCCCGACCTCGGTGCTGGCCGTCCCCGTCGCCGGCTTCGGCTTCCCGGCGGGCACGTTCGGCCTCTACGTCACGGCCAACCGCCACATCACCGCCGAAATCGTGACCACGCGGGACGGCCGGGACGGCGACGTGCTGCTCGGCAACACCGGTTTGGGCACGCGCTGGTACCTGGCCGAGGGCTACACGGGCCTCTCTTTCCGTGAGACCGTCTCGGTCCTGAACCCCGACCCCGCGACCCCCGCGCACGTCCAGCTGCAGTTGCTCCCCTTCGGCGGCCGGCGCGGCAAGACCATCATCGTCACCGTCGCGCCGCACTCCAACCTCGCGACGGACATCAACGGCCAGTTACCGGGCCAGTCGCTCTCGGTCATCGCGGTCTCCGACCGCCCGGTCGTGGTGGAGCGCACGCTGACCTTCAGCAACGGGGGCTACGGCCTGACGACGCGCGCGGGGACCAACACCCCGGCCACCAACTGGCTCTTCGCCGAGGGGACCACGGTCAACCGCTTCCAGACCTACCTGACGATCCTCAACCCGAGCACCATCCCGGCCCGGGTCACGGCGAGCTTCTTCGGGCAGGCGGGCGGCTCATTGGGCAGCAAGACGGTCGTCGTGGCCGGCCTGAGCCGGGCCAACCTCAAGCTCAACGATTTTCTCTCCGCCAGCGGCATCGCCAGCGTCCTGACGAGCGACCTGCCGGTCGTCGTGGAGCGGCCGGAGTACTTCGGCTCGCCCAACGACGCGAGCGTGGCCGGCTCCGACGTCTTCGGGCTCAACGGGGCGGGCGTGCGCTGGAGCTTCCCCGGCGGCGACACCGGGGGGAGCAGCGAGTTCCTGCTCGTCTACAACCCCTCGCCCCTGCCGGTGGACATCGACGTCGATCTATACGGAAGCAACGGCCAGCGTCTGGTCAAGAGGGTCAGCGTCCCGCCGGCCGTGCGCTACAACATCAACGTGAACACGCTGGCGCCGGGCTTCGAGCCAATCCACGGCGCGATCCTGCGGTCGGCCAGCGGGCAGGGCTTCATCGCCGAGCAGACGGTCTTCACGCCCAACTACAGCAACCTGCGCAGCACGCAGGGCCTGGCGCAGTAAGGCATGCCCTCATGCCTTCACCCGCTCACCCCCAACCCCCTCTCCCGCGCGGGAGAGGGGGTCGGGGGTGAGCGGTTTCCCGGCCATCAACTCGTGGCGCTGGTGTAGCGGCGCAGCCGCGCGCGGCAAGCCACTGCAGGAAGGAGCGCCGCACGTAGGCGCCGAGTACGCGCGGATAGCGTGCGTACCGTCTCACACGCCCACCCCCTCGCGGTAGGCCCGGTCCATCACGCTCTCCAGGGGCGAGTCCGCCACGGTCAGATCGGCGACCTGCAGGTCGGCCAGCAGCCGCGCGGTCACATCGGGCGCATCGTCGTGCCGAACGCGCAAGCTGACGCGCCCCTCCTCCGACGAGACCACCTCCCCGAAAAGACCCTAGTCCGGCCCCTCGGACGCGGGGGAGGCGGTGAGGGCCACCGTCAGCAGCTTGTACGGCGCCGGCGCGCGGATAGCGGATAGGTTGGCGAGATCCCCGTCGTAGGCCAACACGCCCTTGCCGATGAGCACGACGCGCCGGCACAGAGTCTCCACGTCGGCCATCAGGAGCAAGGGGTCGTCTGTACTGGCACACTTCGTGCTCGCCCGCTCGATACATGGGCAGACTTATAGGATTGTGAGGGAGGATGGCTATGTCGGACCACGAGGGCTTGACCAGACCGCTGATCAACAACATCGGCGGCATGATCGACCAGGATGCGCCGAGCGAGGACCAGTTGACGGGCGGGCGCGATGAGGATGTGCTGGACAACGCCGGCGGCGTCGAGGGCGGGCGCGACGCGCACGTCGAGGGTCTCTTCGGTGGGGACGCCGGCAACGTCATACGCGACCCGGCCGCGGGCAATCTCGACCTCGGGACCGGATCTCGGGGTGGCCCGCGCATCAACCCCGATTAGCTGTTAGCCGAACGCTCACACGCGCCGAGTTCCGCGCGCAGGCGCAGCAGCGCGAGTTCCTTGGCCTTGCACTCCAGCATGGCGTCGAAGTCGCCTAGCCCGACCGCCGCGACGAAGCGACGGAACGCGCCCGCGGCGACGTAGGCGTTGTACCCGTTTGCCTTCTTAGCCGGGTCCTGCTCCCCGGCGCGGTCACCGTATACGCCACCGTGGATGACGATGGCGCCGTCGATGCCCAGGATGTCGAAGCGCGTGGCGTGGTAGAAGAGGTCGCGATTGAGCGGCTCTCAACTCTCAGCCATCGACTAATCCATGTGCAGACCGCCGTTGACGTCGAGGTGGGCGCCGTGGATGTAGGAGGCGGCGTCCGAGGACAGAAAAACGACCGCGCCGGCGATGTCCTCGGGACGCCCGAGGCGGCCGAGCGGGATGCGCCCCAGCTGTGTCTCGCGCTGTCCGGGCGGCCACGTCTCGACCATAGGGCTCTCCACCGGGCCGGGATTGACCGTGTTGACGGTGACCCCGCAGTTCCCCGCTGCGCGCGCCATCGACTTAGTGAGACAGATCACGCCCGCCTTGGACACAGAGTAGTTGGCGCCGGCCGCCAGGCCCCCGACCTGCCCGGCCAGCGATGCGATGTTGACGATGCGCCCCCCGCTCCCCCGCGCCCGCATAGCGCGCAAGGCCTCGCGCCCACACAGGAACATGCCCGTCAGGTTGACGTCGAGCACGCGCTGCCAGTCGGCCAGCGAGAGCTCCTCCAGGGGCACGGCCTGGAAGATGCCAGCGCAGTTGACCAGCACGTCGAAGCGACCGAAGGTGTCGCGCACGCGGCCGACCAACGCCGCCACGTCGGCCTCGCGGGTGATATCGGCGGCGAGGCCGAGCGTGCGCGTCCCGCCGGCGCGGGCGGCCGCGGCGTCGTCGTCGGCCACCCCCTGCTCGAGGTCGACCACGACGACGTTGGCGCCCTCGCCAGCCAATGCGCGGGCGCAGGCGCGTCCGATGGCCCCTCCGCCGCCCGTGATGACCGCTACCTTGCCCTGTAGCCCCGTCTCCATTGCTTAAGTTCCTCCTCCCAACGAACAGCCGGCGCCGGGCAGGCATGCGCCGGGCAGGCATGCGCCGGGTAGGCATGCGCCAGGCAGGCATGCGCCGTCTCCCGCGGGCGACCACACGGAGAATCGCACGACGGTATCCCGTTGCGTATGCTGATCAGTATAGTCCTACCGATGGCTACAGGGCTGGCCCGGCGACAACCGGTATCCATGGGTATTGCCTTCTAGGGGGGGCCTGGCGCTTGGCGCCTGTCCTGCTACCATGGCGTTGGCGCTAGCGCTATGCGCGCAGTTCACTGAGGGAGAAGAGAGCAATGACTGACGAGGGCGCCTTCACGCTGGCCGTCAACTACTGGCCGCGCAAGAAGGCCATGTATTGGTGGAAAGACTTCGACCGCGCCGAGGTCGAGACCGAGTTTGCCCAGGTCGCCGCCTTGGGCCTGCGCGTCGCACGCATCTTCCTGTTCTGGGAAGACTTCCAGCCGGCCCCCGGGCGCGTGAACGACGCGGCGCTGGCCGACCTGGGCACGGTGCTCGACGTGGCCCGTGAGGCAGGCCTCGGGGTGATGCCGACGTTCTTCACCGGCCACATGTCAGGCATCAACTGGTGGCCGCGTTGGGCGCTGCGCGACGAGGAGGACCTCGAAGGCATGCTCCGCATCACGGACGGCCGCTACACCACGCGCGCCGGCCGCGACCCCTACGCCGACCCGTTCATGCTCGACGCGGAGAACCGCCTCGTCGACGCCGTCTGCGGCCGCTACGGCGCGCACCCCGCCGTCTACGCCTGGAACTTCTCCAACGAGCCGGACCTGTTCGCCGTGCCCCGCGCCTACGCCGACGGCGCGGCCTGGAACCTCAACCTCACCACGCGGGTGCGCCAGCACTCGTCGCTGCCGGTCACGGCCGGAATGCACCTGGCTACGCTCAACAGCTACAACGGCTTCCGCCCCGACCTGCTCGCCCCCAACAACGACTGGCTCTCCATGCATGGCTACAGCATCTACTACGCGGGGACCGAGGGCGACGACCCGCTCAACAGCGACGTCGTGCCGCTGGCCTGCCTCGTCACCGAGGCGCTCGGCGGCAAGCGCGTCTTGTTCGAGGAGTTTGGCTACGCCTCCTCCGAGCACGGCGACATCTCGGAGCACCGCACCGTGCGGCGCGGCCCGCGCGAGGGCTTGCAATACTTCGCCGACGACGCGGCCGGCGGATGCTACTACGCGGAGGTGCTCGAGAAGCTGGCGCGCTGCGGGGCGCTCGGCGCGGGGGCTTGGATGTTCTCCGACTACGACCCGGCGTTGTTCTCGAAGCCGCCTTTCGACACGCACGAGCACGAGCGATTCTTCGGACTCACGCGCGCCGATGGCTCGGTCAAGCCTTCGGGCGAGGCCATGCGCGCCTTCTCGGGGCGCGTCGCGGCGGGCGAAACGTTTGCGCGCACGGTCGACCCGCTCAGGCTCGACCCCGACGCCTATTACCTCGACCCCTCGGGCGCCTTCGACCGCCTCTTTGCGCAATATCGAGGACGCATCTAAAGCCAGTACAGTTGGATTGGCCGCGCATACGCGCACATATACGCGCATAACCAACGGATAGACGCGTCCATGTGCGGCTAACCCTCATTGTTTAAAGCGACCAGACAGCGACTGGCGCGGCGGATGCCAGGCGTCGCACGACGCGCGACAGATGATAGAGAGTCGACCGCGCCCGGTGATAATATCATCGGGCGCCGCGGCGCTCGACACTCTCGCACCCGCTCTAATCGGCGTCATATGACCACAGAGTTGTGAAAGCGCCAAAGCCGCTTTCTTGACGCCGCGTACCCCCTCAAAGTGCTTACTATCCATTTTCCCCTTCGGCAGCGTACATGGGGCGCCAGCCCCATCACTTGTCGGCAAACGTACAAGACCTGCTCCAACCGTGTTGAAGACGCCGCTTTAGCCTGCTCATGCCATGACTGTCCCTCCTTGTAGGTGAGACATCCATGGTAGCGCGTCTTGGGCAGGCCATACGGGGCAGCCACTATTGGGCATTGAGCCGGCGGGTATAGCCGCTCATAGTACGGATGCGTCGTCAGGGAACGGCGGCGCACATCGAGCGATAAAGGCAAACCCATCGCGAGGTGGGGACGCAAAGCTAGGGGACTCCACCGTCCGATCGATCAATCGATCGGGGAGTTAGCCCGGCCGCCGAACCGAGAGCGTCCGCGCATTGGCCACGGACTCCCGGCGGCATCGCCCCGGAGCCTAGTGCCGACGCGCCCGTGCGCGTCTAGAAAAGGACGCACCTGTGCCCAGCCCAGCCCACCGCACTCCCCGCCCGTCCCTGCGCGCGCTATCGGCCGCCCTGCTCATACTCACCGCGCTGGCCGCCGCCAGCCCCGATATCCCGCCCCGCGCGCGCGCCGCTGCCCCGGCCCCGATCGCGCTGGGGGCATCTATGACCGCGCCTTCGCGCGGCCTCTACGCCCCCTGCGATACCGCCCCCATGGACGACTTCGCCGCTCAGACTGGCCGCAGACCCGCTATCGCCCTCTGGTATCAGCCCTGGGGCGGCTATGGCCCCAACCCCCAGTGGGCCGACTTCCCCGAGCGCTGCATGGACAACGCCTACGCCCGCGGCGTCGTCGTCCTCACCACCTGGGAGCCCTGGGACGGCAATCCCAGCAACCCCGCCTACAAGCTCACCACTATTACCCGCGGCGACTTCGACCCCTACATCCGCCGCTACGCCGATGACGCGAAGGTCTGGGGCCACCCCTTCTACCTCCGCTTCGCCCACGAGATGAACGGCAACTGGTACCCCTGGGGCACGGGCCCCCACAACCCCGAGGGCAACACCCCCGCCGACTACGTCGCCGCCTGGCGCCACGTCCACGATCTCTTCGTCCAAGAGGGCGCCGCCAACGTGCGCTGGGTCTGGAGCCCCAACACCCTCTCGTCGAACTCGCCCCAGGCCACGGCCACCTACCCCGGCGACGCCTACGTCGACTGGCTTGGCATAGACGCCTACAACGTGGGCGCGAGTAAAGGATGGGACGGATGGCAGTCCCTTGCCGACCTCCTCGAGCCCGCCTATACCGCTATCACGCATCTCTCGAACAAGCCACTGATGATCGCCGAAACGGCGACGACGGAGCATGGCGGCGACAAAGCGGCCTGGATCAGGCGCGGCCTACTCCTCGACGCGCCGGCGCGCCTCCCCCGCGTGCGGGCCGTGGTCTGGTTCGACAAGAATCGGGACTGGCGCGTCGATTCCTCCCCGGCCAGCCTCGCAGCTTTTCGCACCGTCGTCGCCTCGCCCCTCTACCATGGGAACGTAGATGTGGACAATCCCTCGTCGCGGGTAGTGGCGTTACCCAATCACCTCACGCGCGCATCGACGACCTCGACCGTAACCTCACCCACCCTTCCGGGCACGCCCACCGCACCGGCTCTCCCGCCACCAGCCCCAACGCCGACCGCACCCGCCCTCCCAGCTGATGTGTTGTCCCTACCCGGATCAGTGGTCTCCGTGAGTATCACGTCGGGCACGCCCACCGCACCAGTTGTCCCCACCGGAGTCCCGCTAGCCCCGTAACACCTGTGACGCCCGTAACGCGGTGAGCTGGTCGGGGATGCTCCGCAACAGCTATACTCAGGCTGTGATACGATTATCTTCGCGACTGTGGCAGACTGCCTTCGCTCCCGCCTCTATCCCGGTGTCGCGTCGGTGGACGGACCGCACCATCGTGCGCACCCTCCTGGCGCTGGCGCTCGGGCTCCCGCTGCTCGCCACGCGCGCACCCTTCGGGCCAGCCCGAACACCTGCCGGCGCGAATGAGTTCGTGACGCGCACAGGGTCGCGCCTGCTACTGCATGGGCACCCGTTCCGCTTCTCGGGGGCCAATATCTACTGGCTGGGGTTGGATTGGACGGAGGACAACCTTTACTACCCCTCGCACTTCCGCGTCGACGACGCGCTGACCACCGCGCGTGAGATGGGGGCGACGGTCGTGCGCGCCGACACCCTAGGCATGTCCCAGGGCTGCCGCCTGTGCGTCGAACCGTCGCTCGGCCATTTCAACGACGACGCCCTCACGCACATCGACTACGCTATCAAGAGGGCGCGCGACCGTGGGCTGCGCCTGATCATCGAGTTGGTCGACAACTGGCATTACCCGCTCGGTGGCAAGCATACCTTCACCGACTGGCGCGGGCTGGCGGACGAGGACCAGTTCTTCACCGATCCGACCGTCATCGGCGACTTCGAGCGGTACATTGACCATCTGCTCACCCACGTCAACACCTACACCGGGGTCGCGTACAAGGACGACCCCACCATCCTTGCTTGGGAAACGGGGGACGAGCTACGGCCGCCCCGCGCTTGGACCGCGACGATCGCGCGCTATCTAAAACGGTTGGCCCCCCACCACTTGGTGCTCGACGGGTCCAGGCACGTCAGCACGGACGACCTGTCCCTGCCCAGCGTCGACCTGTACAGCGACCACTACTATCCTATGAGCGTGGCGGGGTTGCGCCGCGACGCCGCAACCGTGCGCGCGGCCGGCAAGGTGTTCGTCGTCGGGGAATACAGCTGGAACGACGACGCCATGGGCGAGGGAAGCTTGGCGCGCTTCCTCGCGGCTGTGCAGGCGGAGCCCGGCGTCGGGGGCGACCTGTATTGGTCGTTGTTCGGCCACAGTGACACCTATGGCTATGTCCGGCACGACGACGGGTACACCCTGCACTACCCCGGCGACACGCCCACCGTGGCGATGCAAGCCCAACTGCTGCGCCACCACGCCTACGCGATGAGCGGGCGGCCGGCGCCGCCCGCAGCGCGTCCCACCGCCCCCCTGATCACGGGCGTGGCGCGGCCGGGCTACTACAACGTGCTCACCTGGCGGGGGGCGGTGGGCGCGGCGACGTACTCGGTAGAGGCATCGACCGTAGGCCCCGGCGGCCCGTGGCAGACCATCTGTCGCCGCTGCGCGACCGACACTATGACGCCGTGGGGCGACCCGACCGCGCGGCGGAACCCGACCTGGTACAGGGTCACGCCCTACAACCCTGCCGGCGCGCTTGGCCCCGCCTCGCCCGCCTTCCGCGCCCCCTGACCCCGCCCCAGGCGATCTCTTCGCGCCGGGGCGCGGGGACTGAGAGCGCCACCGTGTTCGACGCTACGCCGCTACAACCAGCGCGGCCACGCCGCCAAGCAGCGCCGCACCGACCACAGCGCGCACGGTCCGTGGCCGCACCAGCCCAATGGTATGCAGCAACGATGCGTGCGATAATGACGCCCACACCAACACGTCGGACGTCAGCAATCACCTCGCCTGCAACGGGGATCAAGGGTCGCGCGGAGACTCCTTTTCTTGCACGCACGGGCGTCAGGACGGCGGTCACGCCGACGAGGGCAGGGGCGTCTCGCCGGCCTCTCGCCAGCCTCTCGCCGGCCCGGTACCCCGGCCGTGATAGCCGCCGCGTGGACGGTCCGCGCCATGAGCGCCGCCTCGACCGACACGGCAATCAACCACCCTTCGCTCAGCCCCGTCAAGCCGCCTGCATGCGCGCCCAGCCCCGCCGCGCCCAACTCCAGGACGCCGCCGGCGGCAATCAATAGGGACGCGCGTGTCAACCGGCCGTGAATGCGCGAGACCGCGACGTAGTGCGTCCTAACGATCAATGGAAAGACGCCCAACTCGATGATACGCAGGCTCGGCGCGCCGTAGCGGACGTAACCGTGATCGCCGTGCCCCAACACCGCCATGATAAGGTCGGCGCCCAGCAGTACAATGCCGACCCCCAGCACACCTCCACCGGCCGAGAGGCGCAGCGTCAGCCGTATTTTCTCCGCCAGCGCCGCCGGATTCGCCGCGCTGACCGCGTAGAGTACCGTGGTGAGCGATGATAACCCGAAGAACGCGAACGAGGCAATCATCCAGGCATAGTAGAAATAGGCGTTCATCTCCCGCGAAAGGATCGCTGTGACGACAAGAGGGAAGGCCGTGTTCGGGACCTGCTGCACCAGATTGAGGGCATGGTGCCCGAGGGCTGCACGCCTCAATCCGCTCAACAGGCCCCACCGCGGTCGCCACACGCGCGGCCACTGCCTCTTTATCACGAGAAAAACGGTCAGCCCAATCAGCGATATAATGTGGCCCACGCCCCATGCGGCGTAGATGGCCAGCCCGCCGGCGCCTTTGAAGAGCACGCCTGCTATCATAACCGTGCCAACCTTGGTCACGGCAAGGATCGTATTACGCCCAAGTTGCAGGCCGCCGCGCAGCAGACCGACGAAGGCCTGATCGAGGACAAGGGTAACTGCAGTTAGGCCGACGCCCGCGGCGAAGACGGCCGCGCTGCTCGCACTCTCCCCGAGTGGTTGCAGTCCAGGAATCAGCAGGGGTGTGCAAAGCGCGAAAAGCACCCCCAGTATCACCCCTACCGTCCCAGCCACAATAAGCGCCGTCGCAATGAGCGAGGCCACACGCCTCTGTTGGCGCGCGAACTCGCCGATCAGCAACGTTCCCAGACCCAGCACGCTCACCTGGCCGATGAGCATCATCGCCGCTATCGCCGCGGCCGCCAAACCAATCGCATTGCTCGAGAAATAGGCTGGGGCGATGCCCCCAAAAGCCAATCCAAGCACCGAGGTCACTAGGGTTGTGCCCATGAGCGAGCTTGTGTTGCTCAGGAGCGCACGGTTCGCCGCGAGCCAGCTCCGTACCACTGCGATCATCGCGGCGACTCGATGGGGGCGTCGACGAGTTGTCGATAGAGGTCCTCGAAGTGGGGCATCACGGCGGCGGCGGTGAACAGGCGCGCCCGCTCACGCGCCGCCGCCCCCAGCCGCTCGCGCAGCCCCGCGTCGCCGACCAGCCGGCGCATCGCCCTCTCCAGCGCCACGGCGTCCCCCGGCGCCACGAGCAGCCCCGTCTCCCCGTCCGCGATCATGTCCGACATCCCGCTCGGCGCCGTCCCAATCATCGCGCGGCCCCGGCTCATGCCCTCGTGCACCACGTTGCCGAACGGCTCCGGCAGCAGCGACGGCGCCACGCCGAACAGGGCGCGCTCCCATGCCGCCATCACCGTGGCGTGCGAAGCCCCCGGCACGACCGTGATCCCCGCCGGGAAAGACGCGGGCGTCTCCGGGGTGCGCGGCCCCAGCAGGACCAGCGGCGGCGGCGACTCCAGCCGCCCGTACGCCTCCAGAAGCGGCGCCAGCCCCTTGATCGGGCGCAGCGCGCCGACGAACAGGATGTACGGCTCCACGGGCAATTGGGCCAGGACCCCCTCGTCCGGCGCCCCGTCCCCCGCATCGTCCCCGAAGCTCGGGATCACCTCGTCGACGACGGTGACGCCGCGCGGCTCCAGGGGCGACGCGCGTCTCTCCAGCAAGTCGCGCCGCATGATGCCCTGCATGTAGGTGCTGCAGCTGTGCAGGGCCGTCATGTGGCGCTTGAGGAGGACGCGTCCACTCAGGACACCGCCAGCCGCGGCCATGGCCTTGGGCGCGCTGCCGTAGTAGCGCGACGCGCAGGCCAGGCACTTGCCCAAGGCGGGACCGCTGCAGATGCGCTCGCCGTCCGGGCGCTGCTGCACGAGCGTGCGGATCGCGCAGATGTTGCTGTAGTCGCGCGCCGAGAGGAGCAACGGGAGTCCTGTCCGGGGCATCGCCGCGACACAGGAATAGGTGACCCAACCGTAGGAATGGACGATGTCGGGGCGCAACCGCCTGATGAGCCGGCGGAACTCCCACACCGCGGCAGGGTCGGGCAAGGGCGGGTGGTGCCGGTAGTCAGGGTCCGACGAGAGCCACGACACGCGCGCCGAGAGCCCTTTGAGGCGATGCACGCCGACCCCGTGATCGTCCTCTCGCGCAGGCGTCCCCACCTGCCAGGGCGTCGCGACCTCGACCGCATGCCCACGTCTGACCAACGCCCTGCTCAAGAGTTGGGTATCCCGCGTGGCCCCGCCTGGGTTGACCGGCGGATACGAATCGGTCACCATCAAAATGCGCAATCCTGCGGCGCCATCTCCCGTTCCACGACCGGCATGCCCAGCGTGACGCCCGCTCTTGCTCTTGATAGACGCCATCCACTCCTCCTGGGCCGGCGTTGGAAACGATGGAATCAAACCTCTTTGAGCCTTCTCGCTATAATCAGTAGCGGGTCGATGAGCTGGTAGCCATCCGGCTCAGACTCCCGTGAGAGTCGGTATTTGGTGAGCAGGTGGATCTCCGTGCATCCGGCGATAAATCTGTCCATAGGATGATTGCGCAGGAATTCGTCGAACGCGCGGAGAGCCATTTCGCCATCCCCCCTCTTGATTGCATATATGAAGTTGTGGACGGCGCGCTGCTCGTCGTCGTCAAGAAATGCGATGTACCGCTTGACGGCATCCCACCGTTCGTGACGCTGGAAAACGCCAGCGTGACGCGTTCCCGTGGTGCATAATAGTAGGTGAACTTCCCCCGTCTGTATGACCTCCTCGACGATCACGTCGACGAGCGATATCACCCTATCCCGCAGGTGCGCGGGCGCCCGCGGCAGGAGGCCGTGAATCGTCACGCAGCAGATGACCACGTGGCCCACGTCCAAACGATGCAAGTCCTCCAGGGCCTGGACAAGCCGCCGCACCAGGAGGTCGTCCGCCCCGCTCACGAGCGCATTTGTCCTGTCGGGGAACGTCGGGTCGGAATACAGCACGCAGGCCGGCAGGTCCTGTTCGACCCGCGCGTCACCGACGGCTTGGTCATAGATTGTTTTCAGGAACTCAGCCGAGGCCAGTGGCCCCATCCCTCCCAGGATACCCAGGACATCACTCACGCATCGCCCCTGCCCGGGCGTCACCCAGGGACAAACGGGCGCGGGATGCGCCTTCCCTGGCAGCCTCATCGGTTCGCGCCCGCTCCTGGGCGCGCCGGAGATAGGCGCGAAGATGCGCGCCCAGGCCTGCGTCCTGTTCCTTGATGATTGTGAGATGCGAGCCGGGAAGTTTATGCGCCTCGACATCGCGGACCACTCCCCGCCAGCCGAGCAGCGCGTCATTGGAATACTCCGACAATCCTTGCTCCGACACGAAGAGCGCGACCCGGCCTGCGTACCGCCGTGGGACGTAGCCCGACTTAACCCAGCGATGGACGCCCAGCACGTCTCGACGTAACTCCGCAGACGAGGGCAACTTGAAGCGCGACCTCGACCACGCGCCGCGCGGCGCTGGCCCGACAGCAGACCAACGGGGCAGCGATCGCGCGCCCTCTCGCGCGCCCTCGAGCAGACATCGCGCCTTCGCTTTGGGACCCAAGCGCACGAAGGTTTTCCAAAGCACATCACAATAGCGCAGGCGCAAGAAGAGATTCATCAGGTCATCTTGGTTGCCCCCAGTCACGAAGACAGCGCACGCGATAGCGGCATGCACAAAGCGGAGCGCCCGGTCGGCGGCCAGGGTATCGATCAGGACCAGCAAGTCGACCTCCTGCCCGCGCGCCCCGAGTTGCCGCGCCATCTCGAAGGCGACCAGACCACCGTTGCAAAAGCCGCCCAGCAAATAGGGGCCCTCCGGTTGCACCGTCCGTATCAGCTTGAGGTAATCCGTCGCCATCGCCTCGATCGTTGCCGGGATAGGGCCGCCCTCGACCCCATGCGGCGGCAGGGCGTAGAACGGCTGCTCCGCGTCCAGCAGGCGCGCCAGGCTCGCGCAATAGAAACCGCCACCCTCCACATCCCCGTGCAGGAAGAAAAACGGCTTGTTCACCCCGCCGGCTTGCACACGCACCAGCGGAAACGCCTCATCTGCGCCCCCCTGCCCCGTCAGGGCGTGGGACAGCCCCGCGATCGTCGCGTCGGCGAAAAGCGAGGCGAGAGGGATACGCCGCCCGGTGACGCGCACGATCCGGTCGATAAGGCGTACCGCGAGCAGGGAGTGCCCACCCAGGTGGAAGAAGTCGTCCGCGATGCCGATGGGCCGCGCGTCTAACAACTCTTCCCAGATCTCGACCAACTGCCGTTGCAGCCCTGTCTCAGGGGCAACGAAGAGGTGCAAGGCATGCCCCATCTCACGGTCGGCCGGGCCGAGGGCTGGCAAGGCGGCACGATCCACCTTTCCGTTGGGCGTGAGCGGCCACGCCTCCAACGCCACGAGCGCGGAGGGCGCCATGTAGGCAGGCAACTGCTCCCTGAGCAAGGCGTGCAACTCGCCCACCGCGATCTCCTGCCCCGGGCGCGGAACAACGTACCCTACGAGTTGCACCGCACCGGTCTCGTCCTCACCATCCTCGTCGTCCTTACGGGCCACGACCAGCGCCTCGCGCACGGCGAGATGCCGGCCCAGCACAGCCTCGATCTCGCCCAGTTCGATGCGGTACCCGCGCAGCTTTATCTGATGATCGCGGCGGCCCAGGAACTCGATGTTGCCGTCGGATCGATAGCGGGCGAGGTCACCGGTGCGGTAGAGGCGCGCGCCAGGCGCGTCCGCGTAGGGGTGCGGGACGAACCGCTCGGCGGTTAGGTCAGGCCGGTTGACATAGCCCCGCGTCACGCCTATACCCCCGATATACACCTCACCGACTACACCGATCGGGACTGGTCGCAGCCTCCGATCCAGGATATAGACCTGCGCGTTGGCAATCGGCCGGCCAACGAGGGCAGTGCCCTCCCCATTCTCCGATGTCAGCACCGGATAATAGGTCGAGGTCATGGTACATTCGGTCGGTCCGTACTGGTTGACTACGGACACGCCTACGCCGAAGATCTCGCAGGCTTGGCGACACAGCGAGAGGGGCAAGTTTTCCCCGCTGGTCAGAATGAGCCGCAGCGAGTGATAGACATCGCCATCGTCAAGGGCTTCCGCGAGCAGCGCGCGCAGCAGAGTCGGCACGACGCTCAACAGGGCGGTCGCGCACTGACTCTTCAGGGTAGCGAGCAGGGCGCGGGGGTCCTTCGCCTTGTCGTCGGGCACGACGACGACGCGCGCGCCGACGATTAGCGGACTCAGGATATCGCGCACCGACGCGTCGAAGGAGAGCGAGGCCAACTGCAGGACGACATCGTCCCGGCACAGCGCGTACGTTCTGGCAATGAATGAGAGGTAGTTCACAGCGCCACGGTGCGGGCACAGCACGCCCTTCGGCTGGCCG
>JAABUO010004105.1_pt1 | contig 17154 bp, 20 predicted proteins | sample 5559291 | NCBI WGS metagenome assembly JAABUO01 (sample SAMN10711878, study PRJNA513372) | rock metagenome | isolation source: Antarctica rocks | place: Antarctica: Victoria Land, Finger Mt sud | reverse complement strand
TCACAGCAGAAAAAACAGCTGAGCTAATGCTTCAGTGAATATATCGAATACACGATTTACTCGATTTCATTGTTTCGAATCGAGACTCTCAATTTACCTTCATTCTATGAAAGTCGCTTTGCAAAAGACTAGGCATTAATCTTCGACTCTTCACAGTCTATTATCTTCAGATCGACGATCAAAGTGAACGAGTCAATCAGAACGTCGAAAGATATCTTCGATTCTTCTGTTCGTACATGCAGAATGACTGAGCTAAGCTACTATTCATGATCGAGTTCGTTGACAATAATGCTCTGTTCTCAGTCATCTTCTCGACTTCTTTCTTTCTAAACAAAGACTTTCATTCTCGTATGAGCTTTGAACTCGATGTCATCGAATATGAAAGTTCTCGTGAACGCTTGCAGACGACTAAAGTCGAGAATATATCTGAAAATATGAACAAAACACTGAAGTTTGCTCGCGAGTCGCTAGTCAAAACACGAGAACAAATGATGAAACAAGTCAATAAGCATAGAAAAGAAGTTGATTACAAGATCGAATCAAAGATGTTTCTGAATGAAAGAAACATCGTTACAGCGAGATCTTTCAAGAAGCTAGATGACAAAATGCTCGATTCTTTCATCAATCTAGATTTCGTCGACTCTTCATATAAACTGAAATTATCAGAGTCTATGCGTGTTCATGATGTATTTCATTCTGACCTGCTTCGCTCTGCCGCCGACGATTTCTTGTCTGGTCAAAAGAACGAACTCTCAGGTTCAATAGTGATAAACGACGAAGACGAGTGGAAAATCGATGATATATTGAATTTTCGTCGATATCGAAGACGGCTTCAGTATAGAATCAAATGGAATGACTATGACAATGATCTCAATTGATACAACGCTGATGACGACGAATTTATGAACGCTCAGAAGATCGTTGATGATTTTCATATTCGATACTCGAACAAATCGCGCTAATCGACGATTCAACCAATCACGATTTAACAGGCCTGGGCCTGTGAAATCGTGATTGGGCAATCAATCGAGCCGAACAGAAAATACATTCATGCAAACATGAATCGTCGAAGAGAGAGGGTAATGTCACGATTCTAGCCTTGTCAGGCTCAGTCTTCTAGCCTTGCCAGGCCTATTCTCGCTTCGTCACCTTGACTAGTCTCTATTGAGCCTAGCGTCGGCTGAGAAACACACATATGTAGCCAGCTTCTTTTCTGTAGCTACCTTTCTTCCTTAGCATTTATCTTCTAGTTAAATGACATCTCTATCTGACTCGCTCTAGGCAGGCCCCTAACAATATGTATACAGATTTCTGAGCGTGACTTAGCTCAAAAACTAAACTTTTTTCATGAACAGCAAGACTTCTTCATCTATATTGATGATATCATTGTCATAGATGTTCATGATATGCAGAGTGAAGAACTTCTTATTTAAACATTCTTTAATGATTTTACTTGAATGTTGCAACTTGCAGTAGTAACATAGCTTTCACTTGTTGCAGATTTTCTTGATCTCAGAAATGATCAGAATCTTATCTTGAATGATGACAATAACAAAGTTTAGATTCATTGATTCATCAAGAAATGAGAAAGAAAGAGATGAAGATATTGTCAAAACAACAGTCACAGAAATGATGATTTTTGAACTCAAAAAATTACTAGTTAATGCAAAGATGCTCTTGACTTTGATGAACAAAATGATGATGAAGATGAAGTGAGATTAATGATGCTTAAGTTGCTGAAGCTCTTCATCAATGTTAAAGAATGCTTGAACTCATTGATGAAAGATGAATGATTGAATTTCATTGAGATTTCATCAGAAGAAAATAATGACTTAAGTGAAATAATTGACATTGCGCTTCAGACAGTCAATCAATGAAAAATCTTTCATCAAAAAACATTCTTTCTTTTGATAAAAAAGATTGTAATAATCAACAAAGCTATTCATGTTTTACTTCAGAGTTTCACGAAAATATAAATGAACATCTTCTGTCTTGAAAGAATTGTCGCAGTAATGATGCAACTTATGTTGTTAATCTGCAAAGATGAAAATGATACAAAGATCATTGACTTGATATTGACTCATTAAATTGTGAGTCTTCTTATTTATGATGAATCATGACTCAACATAAATGATCTTGACTTGATGAGAGAAATAATGATCATCGTTCACATTCATGCACTGTATCAGACTCTGCTTTCATGCATTCAATTGATCTTTGTTTCTCTCATATTTAAATATGTCAAAAAGCTTCTTGAATCTAAAAGTAATGAAGACAACGACAGAATTTGCAAAGAAGTAAGTGACAAAAGAAGATTGATTATTCAAGATTTGTGTGATGATCTGAACTATCATCGCAAGAGATTGAGAATTCAACTTTATATAAACTGAAGAACTGAAAATGATGAATGAGAACAAAATGATAACATCATGTTGTCGAACTTGATTTTGAAGCTCATGCATTACGTGAAAGATTTCAACTGAATTTTTAATCATACTTTGAATGAACTGTTCAACAGTACGCTCATCGTTGATCAAGAAATTGTGAGATGACTTTATTTGAGCGAAAGAATAACTAGATAAGATTTCAACGTATGAAAATGTTGCAGAAAGTGTAAATCTTTCATAATGTCAAAGACTGAGCTAAACTAGAGATACTATCAATATAAAAGACTGATATTATTATTACTTTGATAGAATCTAGATACAAAACAATACATCAAATAATGTACAAAATGAAAGACAAAGAGCGAAAGAAAAGAACGAGAACTCGACTTCTATATACATGAATCGAGCAGAATCAAGACTAGACAGTAGTTTTATGACTTAAGATTGCAAAGATTTGCACACACGACTGAGATGATCAAAACAGAATTGCTGAGACTAAATTAAGATGATGATGACTAGATTGATGACTTGATTCATTGAACTGCGAAACAGATTCAATGAATCGAGATTATCTAAGATATCAACGATTTATGTTCTAAATCGAGTTGATGATCTGACATCATGACACTTTCGCTCGATTCTATTGTAGAATCGAATGTCATCTTCTGATCTATCTTCTCTATAGTTATTATCTTTTTCTATCTCGATGATTTGCTGTATAATTCTAGAACTAAATATTGTCTCGAAAGTCACTCTGAAATCAAATTTGTCGTTAAGTTCGAGTTGAGTTGAGAAAGAGTCAATCAACTCGACTCGATTTCAAATTAGAATTAAAGTCGAGTTACTCTTTCTCAACTCAAGTTTAACTTGCAATTGAGTTGAATTGATCAAACTCGATGACGTAGATACTAAGTGTAGTATACAATATACGAAGTATCAAAAATAGTATAACTCTCTTAAAAATCGATATTTTTTCAATTTTTGCAATTCATTTTGCTGCTTTTGCAATCAATTTTGCAATTAATTTAAATAGAATAATGAGTAGTGTGATGAGCATGTAGAATAATGAGTAGATAGAGTGACGAGTTGAATGATGAGTATGTAGAGTAATAAGTAGAAAAGTGAGTATGTAGAGTGACAAGTAAATAGAAAGCTATGTAGAAAGCACTGTTTGAACTTGTTTCGATGAGTAGAAGCTTAATTATCGAGGTACTCAATCTACCTTATCGATGAGCGGTCATGAGTTAGGTCATTTCATAGATACTCCGTGATGCAACAAGTTTGGGTGTTCGTATTGCCCCGCCGTGCCCGCATCCTCGCTATCTTCCAACAGGATGTAGAATCAGGCAGCAGCATTCATGGTGTGATGATCTATTTCCCCATAGGTTAACCTGTCTTTATACACTGCACCTTGTACGGTGATGCTTCATGGTGGGTCCTAATACCCTGTACCGGATCGGAGTTAACTCTTCGCTGTATTCGTGTGCGTGTATGTGTGTGCCGTCAGAAGTAGTAAATCTCGGCCTAGATGTTCAACAATGAAGCTTTGAGCCGTGTTACATTGCATGTGCCATCTGGAGCCTGATGAAATGCAGCTGCCCTGGTATTCGCGGTGTTTCACGGCGCACAGACGCTGGGACTACAAAAACTCTCGAAATGCTCATCTGAAAGTAAGAAGAAGTATTTACAATAATGGCGGCTTCATCATTCACAAAACCCACAATCGTTTGGGTTCCTGGACTCCTCCATACTCCCGCACACTACCAGCCTATGATATCCTCCCTGGCAAAAGTGTCAATCCCCAGTCTTGCGATTTCCCTACCGAATATAGGACCGGGCGCTGCAACAGCAGCGCCCTACGACGATGTAAAGGCTGTCAGGGTTAAATTACATGAGCTCGTCGCCGAGGGCAAGGAAGTCATAGTTCTCTCCCACTCTTATGGGGGTGTCCCCGCATGTCAAGCCATTCGGGGTCTCGAAAGGTCAAAGCGAGTCGAAGGAGGCCAGCTAGGTGGGGTTATACGCATCATCTTCCTGGCTGCATTTGCGATGCCGGAAGGTATGTCCTCGTTGGAGTATGCTGGCGGTCAACTGCCACCTCCATGGGCTAAAAAGGACGTAAGTGGCCCTATCCAATGGTTGACCCTATAAGTATATTACATTGCTGAAATTCCGATTCACTTGGCACAGGGCGATATCTGGCGACCGAATATCTCTGAATGCATCAGCCTTTTCTTCAGTGATTTGCCGGCGGCGTCCCAGAAAACTTGGGCTGCAGAGCTGCAGCCAGCTAGTCACAATCACTGTACAACGCCTGTGGGGCGCGCGTGTTGGGACATCGATGTACCAAAAACCTACATTGTGACCACTAAGGACGCAGCGCTCCCAGAGAAGTGGCAAGACGCATTTATCGAATCTGTTAAAGATGATACTTGGACCGTGAAGCACATTGCCAGCGACCATGCACCATTTTTGAGCCATATTGATGAGCTGGTTGAAATTTTGGTACGATTGGACTAGCATGACTGCAATGAGCTCAGTTTGATAGCGTACTGGCACAGTCTGGCAGCTACTTGCCAGACCTACCACTGCGGGAATCATGTTTCTCTTCTATCTTGATAGATGCGAAGGCCTTCAGCCTTGGAAGGCAAGATATACGAAGATGAATAGTCGAGATACTTGATTTCAGGAGCATGTTCGCCTTGCAGAGCGCCTCTTGTGATGACACCCATCAAGCCCCGCAACGCCGGGCTGGAACATCTTACTAGAAGCTACAATTTAAGTCTCCCGCGTAACTGCTGGTAGAACGATTTCCAACGCAGCTCCAGCCATCACCTTGTACTCAAACAGATACATCAACTTCCACAACCCTTCGAATTCCATCCAAATTCTCCAACGAAAACCCTTCCTCATGGGCTTGACCAGCAGTCGCAACGGCGCGATGACTGGAGCCTGTGCCATCCATGCCACCTCCCAACCATTTGTCTCGCGCATAAGGGTTAGACGAAGCTTTCGTGCAATGCAATCTTGTCTCGCTCTCGCTGGAAGACGGTTTGCGTCTGGTAGGTTTACTCGACTTTCTGGTAAATCTGGTAAAGAAAGGTCGGAGAGTTGCAATGCATGCGGCAATTATTGCAACTTGCGCTTCGAGGCTGTGATCCGTCAGTCTTGTTGCTGAGACGATGACCGCAGAGTACTGCAAACTCACTTTGCCCAAACAATATCTCCTGCGGCCTCCCCTGTAGGTCGACGTTAGACAGCTTGCTATGGGGACATTATCGGTTTCAACCTTACAGCTAATGTCTTGGCCCTTGATTTGGCTCAACAGGACCGTCCTGGCAAGAACACATCCGGCAGTGCTGCAAATTCTCATTAGCGCTCCACAGCCATGGACGATCTCTGGTTCCAATCTCACAGTACTCCGAGCGACATAATGCCGCAAACGGCGGCTTTGATCCTCCAACTGAGCTGTATCTTCCACATACAATACACAGGTAAGGCAGAGAGAGTAAGATCCAGGATTGCCGAAAGCACTACCTGCCTCGTTAGTTCAGGATTTTGTAGCGCACGGATTTAGTTGCGGCATAATCCACTGAAAGGTCAACCGACCCACCTCCTTGGAACTGGCCAATTGCAACTTGAACCCCGGGCTTCCAGCATGTACCGGGAAGCATTGGATTCCACAGCTTAGCCGTAGGCTCACACTGAATCAAGATTATTGTTGCAGAGGCAACATTAGCCGCGGTGGTGAGGCCAATGATGACGTACAAGGTCCAGCGCCAGCTGATGTTGATTGCGAATAGGCGTAGAAGGAAAAAGCAGATAGAGACCCTGGAAAAAAGGGTCGAAAGGACTAGGGGTACCTCGGAGATATATTGGAATTTGACGTCGCTGATGATCTCCGCTGGCGACAGGCAACCGGCATGCCGGCCCAGGCCGTATTGTACTTGCTTGACACATAAACCATAGTCGGCGATGGCAAGCGCCTCGACCTTCTGTAAGAATTGGATTTGGCATTTGGGAAAGATGTTTGCTCACTAAGGCAATTACAATAAAGGCATCATCCCACCCAAGCCCTGCGGCGACAAGTCTTATTCGTGTGAAGACTCGCAAACCAGTGAGGATGGTGCCGATCGCGATGAAAGTCGCACCAATCCCGACAATGGCGGTACCTCGGTTTCCCTCGATGCATGGAATATTGGGGGGCGACGATGTCATCTCTGTATCAGAGGGTCGTTAAGTGGGAGAAGAAGAGGGAAGGGAGGGGGAGGGGAAGGGGAAGGGGAAGGGGAAGGGGAAGGGGAAGGGGAAGGGGAAGGGGAAGGGGAAGGGGAAGGGGAAGGGGAAGGGGAAGGGGAAATGGAAATGGAAGGGAGGGGAGGAAGACGAAGAGGCAGGGAAGTACTATCCGATTGTTATTTGAGCACTGATAATGCAACGAGTTCGTCAGGCTGAAGCTGAAGGAAGCACCAGGAGTGGGGCGCATGCTTACGAGGATTTTCAAGCAACCCGACCACCTTGCATGAGGCAATGTAACAGACGTGCCTGCAAGCAGTCATGTAACTCATATGGCGCGGAACTGTCCTCGGATTGGTTTCCTGATCGAATCTGGTATTCGCTCATGAGTATCATTTTCCGTGTTCCTGAACTTCATGTTTGCTTCTCACATCATTTTCACTCAAGTATCTTATGTCTTCATCAAAGGTAATGATTTCGTTCGGTTCACACAACGCAAACCATTTCTTCTCCAATTTTCACTGATAATATTTGGTCTCCGAACCATGTAAGATGATTGATCCCAGGTTGGAGTACTCCGTACTCGTGCTACGTTGTTTACCTGAGTCAAGATCCTTGAACCAAGAAGGCGCCCACTGACCCACAATATTCTAATCCCCGTGCCAAATAACCAATCGGGTGATTCGCGACAGATGGGCAAGCCCGGGCCCCAATCCTTCGTGCCGTGCCGCGCGGAGCGGATGTGCTAGTTCACTTCGAACTGCCTTATAGAGTACCACTTGCATAGTAGAGTGTGTGGAGTGTATGGTGGTGGTACCTTGGATTCCTTGACTTACTCACGGCGGCGTTCATCCACCCGGTGCATCTTGTAGGCATGGCGAATCAGGGAAGACTATTCACCCCTCTTACCTCAATGGTGGAGTTTTTCAATCGTCGACCGCTTTTCTTCTCTTACCTTCGGCTGCTATCCAGTCACACAAAGACATCTTCGCTGCGTTGCCAAATCCACTCTTTGGATGTCTTAGGTCATGCTAATGTACAATTACAGCAAACGCGGCGTGGGAAGAACACCCTGATTTGTTGACGGTCTATGAGCCATGCATAGGAGGCATTGTATGCATTGCCCGGTTTTGACAACCCTCGCCACCTAGCGGATTCGGTTCCCCTGCAAGACAAGCAGGTAGAGCGCGAAATCGACTCGCGTATGTATTCAGAGTCGCGCAACAGGAAACACTGAAATCTATCTCTGTCAACAGAGTCTTCAAGCTAGCGATGCCTTTGCCGTGTATTCTCCCAACAAGGCAATCGCCATGCCTGCTCCGATCAATTGGTTCCATTTCCTAAACCACCACCAACAATTGGCGGGGTTTCCAAACTCCACCTTCTCTACCATGGCGCCTAGAATGCCTGTCGGGATGCCACACAACAAGTAAAAGATTGGTCCCGCTCGTAGTGTGTAACCCAAGCTGATGAGTGCAGAGAATTGGACGGTCGCAACGACTCGAAGGAATACACGCGGATTGTCTTTGTAGCGGATCATTGTTGACTTGACACCGATCTTGACATCGTCCTCAACGTCTTGGGACGCATAGATGGTGTCGTATACGGCGGTCCAAGCCGTGCAAGCCGTGAAAAGACAGCCGGCAGATGTGACGTGCATGGGTTTCTCCAGCGCTGGAAAGGCCAGCAAGACCCCCCAGGACATCGTGACTCCAAGGAACACTTGTGGGTAGTACGTGACCCGTTTGGCGAGCGGGTAGAGTCCGACGAGTATGATTGAAGGGATGCCGTAAAAGAAGCACTGCCGGGGTAGAAGTGTGAGAACAACAGCCACTCCGATCAGAAGCTGGAGAGCCGCAAAGATCATGGCTTGCACGGTCGAGATTGCGCCGCGTGGGATGGGACGCAAGCGTGTACGAGCTACTCGGCGGTCAATGTCTTGGTCCACGATGTCGTTCCACGCACAGCCAAGGCTGCGTACGAGGAAGCAGCCGACCGTCAACTTCGCATTGACAGTCACAAGAAGTGCGGGAGAGATGAATACGTCGCTATTGCATGCAACGAGAGCGGTGCCAGCATAGCATGGCCAGCACAAAAGCAGCGTTCCAACAGGCTTGTCAAATCGAATTAGGTCCGCATAGGGGTGCCAGGAGAGTCCGGGCTGGTATTGAGCAGCCTGTTCTAAGCCTGCTGAAGCTGACATTGTCGTGTAAGAAGGGATCGTTCTTGTTCCAAATACAATTATTGGCTTTCATCGAGGCAGCAGAAAACTCATGGCCAGAACTACTTTCTATGGTCAGCGAGGAGTAGGCATTGGCGGGAGGCTGAGTGCTGGTGGGGTGCACGTTGATAGCTAAATATTCCGGCTGCATGATTCTAGAAGCAGTGCTTTGCCACAGCAAAGAGAAATTATTTCAGAGGAGGGATGGGTGGAGACTCGGGAAGAGCGTCTGCGGACTACGTGTCCGGACCGATTGATTTTTAGATCCATTATCATTGCCTGTTTGGGATCAAAGGCTTCGAGGCCGGGTACACCTGAACGTATCATATTCTACCGATCCACAAGAGGTCGTCTGACCTCGAAAGTAAGCTTGGTCTCATGTTATCATCTACGTGAGGTGTCCCCGGAGGTAGCCTTACTGGCTTGCCGCATTACTGTAGCAAGGATTGTTCGGTTAGTAATGCAGCTCAAAGTCGAATAACGGCGGGTCAGGTAAGCTGTTGACTGAAGTAAGAGAGAGAGTGTACCTGACCCCTCCTGAAAGTTTCGACCCAAGATCTAGGAGCAAGCAATTTTTGTCTCTTACCTGCTCAAAGTATGTCTAAGCACGACTACTTACTCGGACGAGGCTACGTGCCAGCGACAAGGTGAGAAGCTGATGCGCCAGGGAAATACATGCACGAGGTGATCAAACTGACAGAATCTCCTAGGCTCAATCTCCAGTATTATCTCTGGAGAGGGACACTGGGGTACAACTTACATCCCAGCATTCGAACGGCTGATGAAGAAGATCTGAAGATCGCCGACGTTGGAACGGGCACCGGGCATGCTACCACGAGAAGCTCTTGACACAGCCGCTACTCACAACCAACGCTGACCGAGATAGGCTTTGGCTCTGTGACTTGGCCAGCCGACTGCCGCCGTCGACTAAGTTGCGTGGCTTCGACATTTCCTCCGAACAGTTCCCTAGCACTCAGAGCCGTCTCTCAAACGTAGAATTTGACATCTTGGACGTTTTACAGGAGCCCCCTCTTGGTCTGCACGGTCAATTCAATGTCGTGCATCTGCGGCTCCTGCAATCCGTCGTCAACGACAACAATCCGTCCGCCATCATTTCCCACTGCCTAAAACTTCTGAGTAGGTTTCCCCCACGTAAAGAAAGCAGTCATGTTGATCAGCGCGCCTGCTTTTATAGAGCCGGGTGGATACTTGCAATGGGACGAACACGATCCCACCGCGCAAATTCCAGAAAGTCCGCACGGAGTGTCAATCGACTCTTTGAAGCAGCTATCACTGTACTCGAAGACCGCCAAGCCCGTTGGGTTTGTCTCCCTTCCCTTCCCTCAGCCAAATCCGCCTCTTAACCTTCCATTTCATTCTCTGACTTTGGAGGAAATCCTCAAGATGGCTGCCAGACTTGCCTCGGATCCTCGGCGGAAAGGGGCTCACGGTCCTTGTGACGGACCGGAAACGTGAGCTGCAGTGGCAGCGACAAATCTTGATGGAAACATGGTCGATCCTGGCCGAGGAATTCGCCAACGGAATGGAGCAGCGTAGCAGTGGTCGCGCCGGCGAAGCTGACCAGATTCGATCTTTGGGCCGTAGCGCGTACGAAGAAGCCAAGCTCGGAGCGTTCGTTTCGCAGATCTTTCAAGTAGTTGTCGCTCGGAAATCCGGAGACTGATGAAGACTTGCGATTGATACCGTACGGTTGTTTGGAAAAATTGCTCGATGCGGTTGGTGGCACGTTTCAATGCTATTAGCACTTCAGATTAGCATTCAGACTCTTCTTACACTCCATTACAAATGACGTGAGAATGTAATTAATCCTGAAGCTTATCGCACCCTGACTCTGCTCTGCATCATTCCACATCCCTTTCAACCAGCTCGCAACCAAGAACCTCAGCATTTAGAGCATTGGGGTCGACCCTCGTCTCCGCGTCAAGTTCAAACATCCAGTTCATCATCGTCACCATCACCACTCAAAGCAACTTCTATCACACTCTCCACCACCTCCGGCGCGCCCCAAACCCTCACAATCCTCAACCCGACGTCATTCAACAACTTCCGCCAAACATTCTCGGTCCGTTCCTGGGATGCCAACACAGCCATCATGACCATATCCGCGGACGCCGTCAACGGGTTCGTCCCCCTCGCCGTGACCACATGATCGTTGATCAGGATGCGGCTATAGCCACTCCGCAGCGCCGACCTAAGGTTCATCAGGATCAAACGTGCCTGCTCGTCCGGCCAGTTGTGTAGGACGGAATGTAGATAGTAGGCGCGGGCGCCGAGCACAGGCTGCGGGGATGTAAGGAAATCGTACGGCATGGGCGTGATTGAGGGGTGCAAACCGCTAGTCTCCGCTTGCCGGATCACGTCCGGTAAGTCCTGAAGGACCAGACGGCCTGAAGGGTTCGGGTGAGCTCGTCGGAAGGACTCCAGGTCGTGGCCGAGGCCCCCGCCGACATCAACGAGCAGCACCGCCTCTTCGTTGTCGCCTTTCAATACATCCGCAACGGCCGCGGTATCGAGCAGCTGCGCGGTCGGGTAAATATGCAGCCAGCTCAGCCGATCCGCGGTATATCCAGCCATGAGCTCATTAAAACTTGTCGCTTCCCGCGGATGCGCCGCCAACCACTGAAAATACCGTACCGTACACCCTCTGTGCGGGACGCCAGCTGCCATGGGCCTCGGCAACTGTCGCTCGGATTCTGGTAGCCGGTTCGTCGGAGGAACTCGGGCACGCTGGCGTACGCGGGTAGTAAGACGTCAAAGAGATGTGTAATACCACTGCCGAGCTCGATCTGAGCCGCGAACGCGGCGGACAGATCACTGGTGCCATACGCGTCCGGTGGCGTTTCGATCAAGATTTCCCGGGCGGTGAGAAGCCGGAGAATTCGCGCGAGAAGGATCGGGTCGGCGCCCGTGAAAGCGGCTAGTTAGCAACGCAGTTGCTTCTACCGACTGATTTTGACCCCTTTTGCGACAACCTTATTTTAATTCTTTGTAAAACGGTTGGCTCTTTTACCGAAGTCGCGGAAGCTAAACCTATTACAGTTACCCGTTCGATTTTCAATGAAGTTCGGCTCACCTACTCGCTCACCTACTCGTTCATCTACTCGCTCATCTACTCGCTCACCTACTCGTTCATCTACTCGCTCACCTACTCGCTCATTTACTCGCTCATCTACTCGCTCATCTACTCGTTCATCTACTCGTTCACCTACTCGCTCATCTACTCGCCCACCTACTCGCTCACCTACTCGCTCATCTACTCGCTCACCTACTCGCCCATCTACTCGCTCACCTACTCGTTCACCTACTCGCCCATCTACTCGCTCACCTACTCGTTCATCTACTCGCTCACCTACTCGCCCTACCAATCTCTCTACCAAACGCCCTACCAAATTCCCTACCAAACGCCCTACCAAATTCCCTACCAAACGCCCTACCGAATTCCCTGCCAAATTCCCTACCAAACGCCCTACCGAATTCCCTGCCAAATTCCCTACCAAACGCCCTGCCAAATTCCCTACCAAACGCCCTACCAAACTCCCTACCAAACTCCCTACCAAACTCCCTACCAAACGCCCTACCAAACTCTCTACCAAACGCTCTATCAAACGCGTCGGTCGAACGCATAAAACACGTCAAACAGTGCTTCAAACAATGCTTTCTACATGGCTTGGGAACAGTACTGTTACCCCTGTGGTTAGTAATCTTCGCTCCCAGCCGAAGGCCGACGCTAGGAAATTCAGAGGATTCAGAGTATTTACTTCTTCCCACTTCTTTCTTCCTTCGTAGAACAGTTTCTACTTTCTATTTCGTACGAAATAATGCTAACTGACTCAATAGAACGCACTCTTCATGACTCGATATCGAACTTCCTACTGATCTTTCTACTGAGCTATCTACTGACCTTTCTACCGACCTTCCGACTGACCATCCTACTGACCATCCTACTGACCACTCTACTCACCACCCTACTCACCACTCTACTCATCATTCTATTCACCACTCTACTCACCATTCTACTCACCATTCAAGAATCAAATTTGTTCTCTATCGAGCATCAAATATGACTCTATCGAACAGCCTTTATGATTCCTACATGACTCTCTACATGGCTTCCTCCATGACTCTCTACATGACTCCCTACATGACTCCCTATCAAGCTTCGAATTGCTTCGCAATCAAGGATCAAATTTGATCCCTACCGAGCATCAAATATGAGCTCTACCGTACATTCTACGTGACTCTCTATCGAACATTCTACATGGCTCTCTATCGAACATTCTACATGACTTTCTACCGAACATTCTACATGACTCTCTACCGAACATCCTACATGGCTTCCTATCGAACAGCCTCCATGGTTCCTTTCATGACTTTCTTCATGACTCTCTACCTCATTAGTTTACCCATTAACTTCCCCATTAACTTCCCCGTTGACTTCCCCATTGACTTTCCCAGCGCATATATTAAATTGTGTAAATAGCTATTATTTAGTTAGTCAAATTAATTAGTAATTAACCTATTATACGATCGCAATAACCAATAAGTTCTGAGTCAGCAATAGCTGAAAACTGCGTTGCTTTCCATTGGTAACAGACTTGCTCGGGCAGCCAACGAACCTAGTTGGGAGTTGGTCTGGGGGCCGTGCGTTTCGATTAGGCGGAAGAGGTCGAGATCGATGGCGACTTTGAAAACGACATTCAGGGGTGCCTTTGCGACAGAAGGCTACGGTTTCAGCCAGCATATGGCCCTTGTGGACTGGGGATGGGTAGGGCGAAGGGAGATGGGATTCGGATAAGATGATGGAATTCGCCTGCGCTGAGCGGAACACTCCGGGGGTGGGTCGCAGGGTTGGGATTGGGGAGGGGATGAAAAAAGTAATCATTTACTTACGTCTAGGTAAAGCATTCTGATGACGGCGTCCCATGGTTTCTCGAGTCTGGCGCACAGAGCGCGGGCGGACTTGAGGGCGCGAATACGTTCGACTTCTGTGTCTTGAAATAGGTGCCTGTCGACCGATTCAAGCGAGTTGAGAAGGCTTGAGACTTCTGAAGAAGTAGTCATTGCTTTGATTTTGATCTTTATTCGAGAAAGAGATCGTAGAAGACTGACTATTGCTCGAACTACTTACTGCCTTGCTAAGTTAATAATTTATAAAGTTTAATTTTATTCTAAGTATACAATATACAGTCAAAGTTGTCTACAACGAAGGTGGCAAATCGGCTTCTCCGTTCCGTAATACAAATGTTACGAGGTCAAAAAACTAATTATTCTATTCGAAATCTATATAGTACTGGAATAGCGGCTTATTCTGATCGTTGGTTGCCAAGGGTTCCACCACGTGACCCAACATCAAAACTTTTTCGACCCCGCACTATGTTTTTTCGCTGCGTTGACCCGTGCAAGTCGTTTTTTCCCGTTTAAACTGCCATCATTTCTTTTTCTTTCGCTTCAACTACCATTCTGATTTTTACAGTTCATTGAAGTCGTTGTACGTACATCAGGTGACCGAAAATCACCTGATCGACGATTGAAATTTTCTTGACCTGTTTACCTGTACTCGCTGTGCTCATAACCGTCCCATTCATGAATTCTTTGATTCTAATTCAACGCGTGTTTTGAATCTTTGTTCATCTTTGTTTATCGATTTACCTGTTTATTTGTACACACTGTATGCTTCGTACATGCTTCATAGCACATGCTAATTAGTTCAATAGAAAGCACTCTTCATGACTCGATACCGAACGCCCTATCAAACGCTCTACCAAACGCTCATCAAACTTCCTATCAAACTCCCTACCAAACATGCTAATTAGCTCAATAGAAAGCACTCTTCATGACTCGATACCAAACGCCCTACCAAACTCCCTACCGAACTCCCTACCAAACTCCCTACCGAACTCCCTACCGAACTCCCTACCGAACTCCCTATCGAACTCCCTACCAAACGCTCTACCAAACGCCCTATCAAACTCCCTACCAAACGTGCTAATTAGTTCAATAGAAAGCACTCTTCATGACTCGATACCGAACGCTTCATCAAACTCCCTACCAAATGCTCTACCAAACGCCCTACCAAACGCCCTACCGAACTCCCTACCGAACTCCCTATCGAACTCCCTACCAAACGCTCTACCAAACGCCCTATCAAACTCTCTACCAAACGTGCTAATTAGTTCAATAGAAAGCACTCTTCATGACTCGATACCGAACGCTTCATCAAACTCCCTACCAAATGCTCTACCAAACGCCCTACCAAACGCCCTACCAAACGCCCTACCAAACGCCCTATCAAACTCCCTACCAAACTCCCTATCAAACGCCCTACCAAACTCCCTACCAAACATGCTAATTAGCTCAATAGAAAGCACTCTTCATGACTCGATACCGAATTCCCTACCAAACTCCCTACCGAATTCCCTATCAAACGCTCTACCGAATTCCCTACCAAACTCTCTACCAAACTCCCTACCAAACTCCCTACCAAACGCTCTATCAAACTCCCTACCAAACGCCCTACCAAACTCCCTATCAAACTCTCTACCGAACTCCCTACCAAATTTCTATCAAACGCCCTACCGAATTTCCTACTAAACTTCTTATCGAGCTGTCTATCGAACTCTCTACATGCTTCAAGATACGCGTTGGTCGAACGCATAACACACGTCAAACAGTGCTTCAAACAATGCTTCCTACATGGCTTTCTATCTCATTAGCTTCTTCATTGCTTTTCCTATTTACACCCCCGTTTGCTTCCCCATTGCAAAGCTTCATCGAGTTTTCATCTTATCTGTTTCGCATAGAAGGAAGGACTACATCAACTATTGTATGAAGAAGAGCTTGAAATAACGATAACGGATCTCCTACATCTCATTGACTTCCCCATTGACTTTCCCATTGGCTTCCCCATTGACTTCCCCATTGGCTTCCCCATTGGCTTCCCCATTAACTTTCTCATTGGCTTCCGATAGATCACATATGAAGCACTGGATAGGCCACATATGGAGCACTGGGTATATCACATATGAAGCACTGAATACGTCACATATGAAGCACTGGGTAGGTCACATATGAAGCACTGGGTAGGTCACATATGAAGCACTGAATACGTTACATATGAAGCACTGAGTAGGCCACATATGGAGCACTGGATACGTCACATATGAAGCACTGGGTAGGCCACATATGAAGCACTGGGTAGACCACATATGAAGCACTGGATAGATCACATATGGAGCACTGAATAGATCACATATGAAGCTCTGGGTACGTCACATATGAAGCACTGGATAGACCACATATGGAGCACTGAATAGACCACATATGAAGCACTGAATACTTCACATATGAAGCACTGGATATATCACATATGAAGCACTGGGTACGTCACATATGGAGCACTGAATAGATCACATATGAAGCTCTGGGTACGTCACATATGAAGCACTGAATAGACCATATATGAAGCACTGAATACGTCACATATGAAGCACTGAATATACCACATATGAAGCACTGGATACGTCACATACGAAGCATTGAAGCAGTGAGGTTGATTTTACAAATCTGTTTCTTATTTTGCAATTTTAGGAGATTCGCCACTAAATTTGGTGGGGCTCTCGACAAATTCTAAAAAACGGCACAGGTTTCGCAATCAACGATACCTAATTAAAAAAACGTAGTGCAAAGCAGTTTTCATCGAAAATGACGACCCTCTCGTGATCTTCGTACCGCAACTGCACTATACGAAAATCAAACGAACACGCAAATAGTCAAATGTAGTGACAATAGCATCAATTATACGTAGAAATGTTAGATGATATGAATTATAATATATATTTATTCCTGAAAGTAATTGACTGTAATTCAGTCACTCTATTCAAGAATAATCTGATTCACTCGATGCTTCTGATTCGTAATAGAAGAATTAATATTCTTTTCTATTTCTATTTAACTTTTTTCATTTATCATATCATTATCAGATAAGTTTCGACTGGCAACGAGATTCACCTGTACGTGATGTCGACTATGAATCTTTTGATTCTATTCTGTGTTTGAATAAAAGTCAGAAGAGTCAAGAGATCTCAATTCGACGCAGTTCGAACGATGTTAGAACGTTGCGTGATCAGAAAAGCTGTCGTGCAGAGTTTTCATTCATGCGACAACATGTCAGGACCGTGCCTAGATGATACAACCAATGGAGGTCAGGGTTGATAGTGCTTGATCTTTAGAGGTAGCTATAACTGAATATTAAGAATACAGAAGAAGGTTGGTACAAAAGCTTCTATTTAT
>JAABUO010004104.1_pt1 | contig 17155 bp, 13 predicted proteins | sample 5559291 | NCBI WGS metagenome assembly JAABUO01 (sample SAMN10711878, study PRJNA513372) | rock metagenome | isolation source: Antarctica rocks | place: Antarctica: Victoria Land, Finger Mt sud | reverse complement strand
GTAGGGGGTGGAGGATGTGAAAGGTGTGACTCAAGGAAGAAGGGGGCGGGTTTAAAGGGGGGGTTTCTGGGATGGTAGCTATAATGGCCCCAAGAGTTATGGGGTCATCGTAACTCTTGAAAGAGAGAGAGGATGAGAGTGACAAGGAATTTCATTTGGGTTTTCTGAGACGGTATGTTGTGGATGAAGTTGTAGTTTGGAGGGAAGTATTGGAGATGTAAACCGTGGATCATGCAATCGTTTCAACATGAAAAGCACTGCGGCTTTTGGAAAAACCCAACGCCATCATCAACATCTCAGCCCATGCCCGCAGACATCAGATTTCCCTCTCCGCAAAACTCCTCACCATCCCCTCCAACGTCGCCTCATACTCCCTCAACACGACCTTCCCATCTTCCTCAAAGGTATTTCCCTGCACGAACACCTTCCTCGGCGTCTTTTTTTCCAACACCACCTTCCTCACCTTCGCCTCCCACCATTCATCCACACTCGTCATCTCTTCGTAAAATTTCTTCCCCGCCTCCGCGTCCGCCGTCGCCTTGTAGATGTGCACTTTTTGTAGATAAGCCTCCACTGCGGGACGGCCGTGGCTGAGGATTTTGCTTTTGTCAAGTTTGATCGTGAGGTCTGATAGGTCCTCCGAGTCCGAGTACTCCAGTTTACAGAAATCACCCCCCGCGTCCAGGAAAGTGCGCAGAATGCTATACCGAGCTTGCATATGCGCTTGCCCCCACTTCCGGCTCTTGGGATCCCAAAACTCGAGCGCAACGACGCCGGCGCGCGCCATGGAGAGGTAGGAGGCGTAGAGTACTTCGCCGGCTTTGTTGTTCATATCGACTTTGCCATTTCCGAAACCGAAGATTTTGAGGATTTCGAAATCGCAACTTAGGGCCATGGCGACCAGTTCTGCGCGATTTTCCTCCATGGACGAAGCTATGGAGCCGAAGACGCTGCTCCATGTCTGGCCGGGCTTGTACCATGATGTGCAGGGGTTGTTGGTAAGGGGATTGATGGGAGGGTTCTTGATGTCGAAGTTGTATTCGCCCGGTGCATTTTCCTGGAGTAGCTTGCCTGAGCCGTGGCCGAGAAGCTCGTGGATGCCTACTTGAACCTCGAATGCTTCGTCACGGTTATTTTGATAGATGGACAGGTCGTCCACACGGATAAAGGGGATGGGTTCGTTGGGGGCTTTGGCGCTGAGGACGTTGCCAAGAGAGACGTTTTTGAAGCCGACTTGTTGGCGGATGTCGTCATGGTTGGGGATATTGATTCCTGCGGGTATTCCCGAGGTGGAGAAAGATAGGACTTCTAGGGAGGTAAAGTCCGGAGCTACGAAATTGTCTTTCTCGAAATCACGAGGCCATGGTAGCTTTGGGATCATGCTTGGAGCGAAATCGACGAGTTTTTGGAAGGCTCTAGTGCGCTCTTTGTTGACCATGGCCACCATGCCTTCCCATTCGGAGCGGACGCCGGCTGGATCCCGATAGGATTCGATAAATCCAATGTTAGATTCCACTTCTGGCCCAATGTCCTTGACCCACAGCTTCTGACTTTCCTTGAATGCGTTGAGTGATCCAGTACTAAATGATTTGGCATACTGATCCATCATCATCTTCTGCGTGTCGTTTGCGGCACTTAGCCCGGCTTTCTTCATGTGTAGCGCAATCTTCGCCATTTCTTCAATATGATCTCCAAAGACCAGCTCGACAGTCTTACCTTTCAGCGGCCCCTCCAGGTCCCATGCAGTCTCCTGCCCGGCATCGCTGCCTTCCGGGGGCGGCTTGCTAATGCCAGAGGCGATCGGAATCTCAAAATTACCATTTTGTGTTTTACGGATACGGGTGTTTTCTGGTAGAATTTTCTTCTCAGCAAGGAATTCTCCAAGCACTTCAATTTCCTGCTTTGTGATATCTGGTGATCCTGGATAGTAATTCGACAAATGTCCAGCGTCAGGGAAGCCGAGGTGCATCAGGGTCGGTTTCTTAGCATCAGCGTATATGCTAGCTTTGCATTTATCTAGATTTTGCTTGGCTTCTGGAGACTTTGCAACCAATGCATCGAAGGTCTCGAGGTGACATCTCGGGATGAATTTCGAGTCACCAAAGCCTTTGTAGTTCCCAGTGTTGCCGAGAAATTGAGTTGCGTATTCTAAGAAATGCTGCAGAGCCTGGTCATCAATTTTAGCTTCATGTTGAAGCTTGGTCCAGTCGCCATTGCAAAAATGGTATAACGAGATGATGAGATCATATATGGCTTCGGATTCTGGAGAAACTTGACGCAGAATGACGCGAGATCCAATGAAGCTCGCTCTGTTGAGTACGTGATCAGCATTACAGATTTTAATGACTGAAGAAAACATGACAAGTACACCAAGGACGAATCTAGCGTGGAACAAGCAAATGGCTGACGAGACTTTTGGCAATCAGAAAAGTGAGCACTCCAAAGTACGCAGGTGTGGCTTATCAGATGACTGTGCGCGTCCATATGGAGCTCAAGGGAATCCTCTTAAATAACAAAGACGGAACACTTTAAAACATTTATCAATCGTCACTAACCGTGAAAGATGATGAGCGTAGAGCTTTTGCTGTTCAGTCAGTGCATCGAAGTGTGATTTGATAGCAAAGGTGACAATCGTAGGAGGTGTATCTGCATAGTACTGTTTTACATCCATACCTAATATGTCGAGCTCTTTTTGCTAAAATAATTGCATGCTCAGCCCATTGAGACATCCTTATAGGGCTCCCGCCACGAGGTTTGCCGAGTTTAGCGCGAGAGGCGCGTATTGTGTGAGCATCTCAAAGATCCATCTTAGAAAACAGAACGTCATTGATGGGTGTGCGAGTAGTTCAGATGTGTTCTGTATCTCTGAGACATACCCACACTTGCTTTTGGATAGGCGATTATCTGTAGGACATTGTGATCTTAAGCCAATATGATTTATGCTCTCTAGTTCTTCTGCTGCCAGCCTGATTGTTCTGGATCACATCTCAAATGGTTATACAGGAGTAGTTGTTAGGCTCTTACGATGTCACTGCAATGGCCTCATTAACTCTAGATATCATATCAATCTTTACGACCTCGGTCACAGGGGAGGTCGTAGTATGTATTGTCACGTCATCATTTTCTAAGTAGGGCTTTGCCGCAGACGCTTTTGCTCGAAGTACTGCTTTTGGCTCAAACTGGTGCCGTACCGTCTCCGAAGAAGGGTGTACGCGAACCCTGAAAGATTCAACTTCCCCGTCTAGTATCACCGAGCTGCCAGTCTGGAGTTCCAATCCTGAATCTACCTCGCTAAAGTACTTTATCTGGCATCTCTCGGGTTGAAAATTGCCTGTACGTGGAGCAGTTCGTTCCACAAATTGGCTTGCCCGTACTTACCGCAGAACTTCCTTGGACTATCATTTTCGGACGAATCTGTACTCCTGATATCGACGTCTATTCCGTTCTGGCCTAGAGACACCAGCGAAAACCAGATAAGCAGCATAGAGTGGATCAACCACTGTTTCCGGCATCCAGATAAACCTGATCACAAGCATCACCATCGCAGTCCAAATAAGACTACCACAAACCAGCAAAGACACGCTTCTATTTTTTGATCCAACATCAAGTTACAGTATGTCTTCAAAATCTTACTTTTCCAGGAACGCCAACGTGAAGCTTGGGCTGGTCGCCTTTGCTGGTCGTGATCTTGGTTCGTGTCGGTGGTACTGCCAACGTCCGGCTGCCCGGTAACAGTCTCAAGATCCGGGTCTTCAGTTTAAGACCAACGTTCACCGTCGAGAGCTTGTCACTCGTGTCCCTCCCGTGATGACTCAACACCCGGCACTCTCCTCGATCGATTTCTTATTCTACTCATTCTTCTCGATTCATTCTTCTTCGCAAGGTAATGGTACTGCAGAAGATGAGAAATGTAGATGAGTAGCAAAATGATGGAATGTGTAAGAAGGCTGATATTCAAATTTGGAAATGTTGACAGCAAATCATCCGGAAAGACAGGAAGACATCAGCCAAGAATTCGTGACGCAAGAAGGAGCGATTGGACGACGGAAGGCGCTCTGGAGAAAGGGCGCCTGAGGAACGAGACTCGATGTTCTGCATCCCATCGGGTTATTGGCACTCACGTGCTGCCTTTATTTCAGCTATTACAGCTTCGTCCTACTTCAACAAGAATCAGGTTCAATGATAGCCATTATGCTGTAAGTGATTCTTAGTAGCACATTCGATATCAGTTAAACTGATGTGAAACAGGGGCGAAAAGTGCGATTATCCCCCATATTTTGACATTCAGTGCGAACAATCAATATATTACTTCGCATTTGATATGATAGAGGTGATCAACGTAAAGAATGATACGCTAGCGGTCGATGGAATCTCATTCCTTTAAAACTGATTGCTTTTATAAAATCCTTTCTCGACAAGATTCAAGATCTCACGAATGGAAGGTCATCGATCTTCCAGAGTCGGTCGGTTCTCCGGTATCCCTATTGATATCTAGATACCTTAGTGAATCGAATTGACTCGAAGCCCGGCAATACCGTGGATGAATTGAGTTGAAGAAAGCCATTCAGAGAACGTAGAATAGATGAAACCTCGTTCATGGTAGATTGCGTCGAGTTAGTATCTATTAACGATAGTCTGGTAGTCCAGAAATCGAAATCACCTTCTCGTGTTCCTCAGGCAGAAGCTGATGTGTGAGAGTAAGCGAGCGTCTGCAGTAGGTAGCCTCATTAATGTCCATTTCATGCTGAGTCACGCACACTTCGGGATTCCTGGTCAGTATATGGGCTTCTGAGGCTTTTCTTTAGACAGCACTTCAAACCCGTCGCAAAAGCCACCACCGCTTCGGGAGGTAGCTTTGCCAAATCTCACGAACATATCTCTCGACTTCTAAGGCGTTGAAGATTGTGAAATCTCTATGATGACATTACCTTAACATTCATAACACGCCAAGATACACGCTATCATTTAAGACTTCCGTGCTATTATATGCTCGACCCATGCCTCCACTGAATGCGACCCAAAACTCCTCATGTCCATGGGGTATGATTACGAAAGGTAGGGAGGACTGTCGGTCAGGGAAAGCTAGAGTATCGAAGACTTGTACAATGGTTTGTGTCAAAAGGGGTGGTTTAGGAGCTTAGCGCAAGGCATGCGTCTACTGCCAGTCCCACCCTACGAACGACATTATCAGTAAATCCAGCATTCATCATGTGATGACTTTACTTACCTGCCCTGCTTCTCGCGTACAACATCATCTATAATATCTTTGTCCAGATCCGGAAACATTCCTGTCAGCGTTCTTAGGAATATAGGTTAGTAAAGTTCACGATAATACTAAGGTACTACTGACTCTACTACGTTGTTATGTTCAATTCTTTGAACTCGTTGGGCCTCGGCCGATTCGGCATTAGCGCGACGAGCTGCATCCGCTGCGCTGAGCCTCCCAGTCTGTTCTCTACCAGCTCCGGGCTGCCTTGTTTCCTCATTGGATCGCCTTGCCTCGTTGCCATTCCGAGGTGGCTGGAACACTGCAGGAGACAGCTTAGGCGGACTTGGCTGCGGCCCTGATTGGAGCTGGCTACTAGCTCCTGGATGTTGCAAAGTTGGTGGGTCCTCTGAAAATATTCGTCCGAGGCTCGATAGAGGTCGTTGAATGGTCCGCAAAAGACCACCTACCGCAGTGTTCTCATCCGTTCCATCAACACTAATAGAACTATCTATAGCACCACGAGAGGACGTGGACCTTCGCGGTGTTGCATATTCCACTTCTACCGAGCTTTGCGGAACAACTTCCGGTTCACTCAGCGCAGACTTTTCGGAAATATGTGGATGACGGGGCGATTGCGGCATATCTTCTTTATGTCGCTCTGCGATTGCCGAAACTGCTGTCTCGACGTTCTTTTCGAAATCTTCATCAGAAATTGTTAAGGTAGTCCGATCGAGATTCTCAATAAATTGGATTGCACCCATCTAGTGAATATTGACATCAGCCTATATCATTGTTTTGAATCATCTGCTCAATGAGATAAGCATACCAGCGAAGACAAATAATACCCTGCTTCCCCACCTAGCTTGTCTTGATTCCTATATCGAAGTATATATTGAACATTGGATACAAGATGATCTGGATTAGCTCGCAGTACAATATAAATCAGCAGAGGCACAAACGAGTCTGCTGAAGTATCTGCGGACTTGGAGTTCCGTAGTAATCCTACAAGATTAGCCTAGTCTATTCATTGGTAGGGTTTTCTCACCGAAGATTACTTTGCAGCAATTTAGAACACATATAACTTTATCTCGAGGCGCTCGATAATTCTTGATCTTTAGGAGTTCTAAACGCCAATAAGCTATAAGCACTTCATATGTAGAGGTGCCAGAAATCCATACCTTGCTGAGCAAGAAACAGAAATCTTCTTCCGCTGTCGCCGACGGGCGGAATATCAAGGTGTCCCTCTTGCACCCATCCGTATATACGCACCTTCTGCTCTAGTATCTCGTCACGCTCGATGTCTTCCTGATGCTGGCCTCTTCTTCCAGGCCCCAGCAGCTTCTCCATGTTTTTTCGTTTCCCGTGCGCCCTAGGAAGAGGCGGAGGCGGCGGAATCGCAGGTGAAAACGTTTGTGAGTATAATCTATTCATAACGAGCTTCTCCATGCCTTCTTTGGCGTTGTCGAATTCAGCATCGGAGACGTCCCGCCACACCTCACACTGGGCCATTTTGTTTGCTATAAAAGCTAGAAAATCACTGATGATCTTTACTTGTTCATGAACCATCCACTGCTTTTTGCTGAACTCAACGAGAAACGAGCGTAGAAATTTCGCAACCGGGTCTGCTGTCCGGTGACGAAGCTGTTCGAGAAAGCGATGAAATTCGAAAGGCAGATCTGGTTCGGGATCCGGCTCCGGCGGGAGTGACTTATGTAGAGATGATGGGGACTGAGGAACAAGCCCGTCGTTGGCAGCATATCGTGCAGATTGTGGTAAGCTCGAGCTCCTCATAGAGTATGATTTGACAGAGCTTCCAGGACTAGAGTCTTCTAGTACATGATACGAAGCATTATCAGATTGATGGGAGAGCGGAAACTTCTCTGACAAACTTTGCTCTGTAGTTGGACTGGCGGTTTTTGATGGCTCAAGACTTGATTTCCTTGGAGGATGCTGGACTGGATTTCCTAGCAGTGCACCTGCAAGTTCAAGTCTAGGCGACATGACTTCCTCCTCATCGGGACCATCTCCGCCCTCATCAAACTGGTCCATAATGCTTTGTATCTCGGACGTTGCGCCTCCGTCCACGTGCCCTTCAGCAGTCTCTGGCTCCTTGTTCTCGAAGTCCCCGTCCATTGACGTTCTTGAAGAAGAAGTGGTGGATTTGTCGTGTCTATTAGTGTTTTGTGGAGGAAATAAGGAGGTAGCCTCATTCAAAGGTACTCGAGCAAAAGGGGCTGGGACTCCTGGGGTCGTGGCGGCTTCGTGAACAAGCCTTTCATCATGCAAAGGATGCATTGTGGGGTTTTGAGAAGCTACAGACGATGTCGATATCCCCCGTGTCCCTTGCTCCAGCAAGGTGGAAGATGGAGACAATGATAGTTCCTGAGCTTTGGTTTCGAGTGTCGAATCTTTATCTTGCGTCCCAGCACATCCGTCGTAGACATCTCCCAGCTTATTTTGACCTTCTCGGGTCGAGTTTGGAAGTTGTATAATAGTCTGCAAGCCATTCCTCGACTGCTCTTTCCCGTCCTCATGCCTGTTCTTCCCTTTCCCATCCTTCACGTGCTTGCCCGTATGACTTGATTTTCCGCTTTCCACTAAGTGTCTGACATCATTATCACGATGAGCTGGCATCGCTGCGGCATCGGTTGGCCCTTTAGTAGAAAACATAGATCTGAGTACATGTGGGAAAGTTCATGGACTAGGTACGAAAGGTGACTGTGGTTAGCAATACTAGAGTAAGATTCCCCATTTAGCAGAGGAAGAACATCAGATAAGGTATTCCTGAGCATGAAGACGAATCAGTTTTTTCATCAGCAAGTCTGATCGAGGCTGCTAATCCATCATCCTTCAAGTATTGCGGCACACGCGGAGATAACGGAGCTAACACAGGGCTGGCAGAAAATACCTTACGTTTTACTCAGGACTGCAATTATCGTGCTCCCTGACTTACAGACTACGGTTCCGAGACATGTGTGGCATATTCTTCTCATGTAGCCAGTACGAGTATCTTCTTCCTTCCAGTAGGTTGTTTGACTGCCTCAAAAGGCGAGGTCCAGACGCCGAGCGGGTTATACAACGGAAGATTGAACTATCTGATTGTGCAGGCGGCGCAGCCAAAAAGGTCTTTCACTTGACCTTCGTCTCAACTGTCTTATCCCTTAGGGGCAATCATGTGGTGCGTCAGCCACTGGAAGAAACCTCATCTGGCTCCCTTCTCTGCTGGAATGGAGAAGCCTGGAAGATTGACGATAGGATTGTTGACGGTAACGACGTGCACTCAATATTTAATCTGCTTCTCAAAGCTACAAAGCTTGAAACGGTGGAAAAAAAAGACAGCTTGACTTCACACACGGAGACTCTAAGAGCTATCATCAATGTTTTCACTAGTATATCCGGACCCTATTCATTTGTTTTCTATGACGCAGGACATCAACGTATATTCTATGGGAGAGACGTTCTGGGACGTCGCTCATTGTTATCAAAAATTCTCGAAGATGATAGCTTGATACTGTCGAGTATCAGTAATGGATGTGTCTCTGATACTTGGACTGAAGTGGAAGCTAATGGCATCCACGTGCTTAACCTTACAACAGGCCAATGCCGCAGTAAGACCGAGGAATATGTCCTGGGGCGTATACTGTGGTCAACAGAGGAGAAGGTTCCAAAATCAGCCCCTTCTCTAGTTCGATCCTCTTACGCCTTTGCTCGATTTTGATATTGACTAATATCCAGAGATCTCCGTTCCCGAAAATGAATAAAGAAAGCTTCACCATCGCGCCACGTCCACTGCAACTTGATTCACCAGCTGTCAGTGAGCTTGCACAGAAGCTACTGCAGTCACTTTCCCTTCGAGTACGACGTGTTCCTATTCCACCTGAAGCTACCGACATCTCACCCCGGGTTGCTATATTATTCTCCGGCGGTCTTGACTGCACCGTACTTGCGCGTCTCATCCATGATCTCCTCCCTAAGGAGTACGAGGTCGATCTCCTTAACGTAGCATTCGAGAATCCGAGAGTCATTAAAGCTGCGGCCACCAACAATGCACCTCAACTTGACTCAACTATATCATCACCTTACCTGATTTGCCCGGACCGCATTACCGGCCTCTCCTCTCATGCCGAGCTCCTTCGCGTTTGTTCTGACCGAACATGGCGTTTCGTTAGCATTGACATCCCTTACTCGGAGACACTAGCCCACCGTCCCCAAATCATATCTTTAATCCACCCTCATGATACGGAGATGGATCTCTCGATAGCCTGTGCACTTTACTTCGCTGCTCGTGGAAGCGGCAACGCCCATGACAATATCACTACTCAGGCCTCGCCTTATACTACCCCTGCACGAGTGTTTCTCTCCGGCCTCGGCGCGGACGAGCTCTTCGCAGGCTACACCCGTCATGCCATTGCCTTCGAGCGCCGAAAACATCAAGGCCTCCTAGCTGAGCTTGAGCTCGACTTTTCACGTTTAGGGAAACGTAACCTTGGCCGTGATGACCGAGTTATCTCGCACTGGGGGCGGGAAGCAAGATACCCTTATCTAGACGAGGCGTTGGTAAAATGGGCCCTTGAGAGGCCGGTATGGGACAAGTGCGGTTTTGGGGAAATGGTTGTTGATAAGTATTCTGTAGAGCAGGATCAGAGTCAGGAGCTGGAGGCAGGAAAGAAGGTCTTGAGGCTAGTGGCTTGGAAGCATGGGATGAGAAGCGCAGCTGCGGAGAAGAAACGAGCAATTCAATTCGGAGCAAGGACGGCAAAAATGGAGGGCGGTAAAACGAAGGGTACCGATACGCTGTCTTGAATCTACATGGATGGATCGAATGGCTATCATGACGGAAGAAAGCCCACAGACAGCCCCAAACACCACCGGGAGGATCATGTCAACAGAGCATAATCGCCACGCAGGATTGACCACCTGAGCAAGTGACATTTTGGATTTAAACCGGTTCGTCTCACACTTTCCTTTTTTCTAATCCCCATGTCGCACGTGCTCTACAATTTGACCGAAACCAGTGATCACAACTGTTGAAGAGATCGATTGGAACTCTTAATCACTTGGAGATCCATAAACTCAACATACGATATTCTCCAATTCTTTTTATTCGCATATCGTCTACGATTGTTGTCGAGCTAGCGATCTCGATTTCTCGTACGGTTACTAAGACCATTTGTGTATTTGGAAACATGATGTCAAAGATATTATATCTTATACTTCCTCTTATGGCATGTATACTGCAGTTCAACAGTAGTAATTACAAATTTTGGAAGCTTGATTAGACTGTTTGTTCTTTTTAGTATACTCAGATCATAGTTGCGATATCTTCCATTATTTCTATCGCACGTTCTTTCAATTGAACCAAAGTCACAGATTACACCCCTTTTAAAAGAGATCGATTTGTTCAATCGCAAGTATTACATTAAAATGGTGTAATTTCCCAACTTTGCTCATCGTGCGTTCCTTTTAGTTAGATCAGAGTCAGCTAATGTTCAAGGAATCGATTAGACTAGGTGCTCTTCAGAACATGTTAAGGGGTAGTGACATGTGATTTGCCATACCGGAATCGAAAACAAGCTGCAGATACCAATATTAACAATGGCAATGATGATTGGACCGGCACATGCCAGTCTTACAGATACTGCTGAGTCGCATACCGTCCTCATAGCTTGCATCCACTTGGACTGCTTACCATGTGTTCTGAGGCCTATCTGGGTCGACTTAACCGGGTCAGGGCAGTGCTTCAAGGTGTTTCGCTTCGAAGATTGTAACACCGACTATGAAGTGGTTAAAGGCAAGTCTGAGCTGTTGTTAAAATGTTTGTTTGTTTCCTCATATAGTGGAGATACACCATTTACTTCCCGAAAAGGCTACCTACATCTATGATAGCAGTACACTGCAATCAGAGATGTGCTGCTTGCGGTGGCGAATATGAATGGTTAAAGACAAACCCGATTCATCTCAAAAAAATATGCGCGTTTCTCAACCTCAGAAGTTCCTTCCGCTCATCTCCGAACCAGTCACTGTTCTTCCGTCCTCCAGTTCTGTCCCAGGTATCAAAGCCTGATAAGACGTCGAATTCGCAGTCGTGGTCCTCCAGCACGAGGAACGTAGTGGTGTATGTCTTTAGAAGTTTCGCTATCTGCCGGTCGCACTCGATGTCGCCCAGGGGATGTAATTTGAAACTGCCGATGGGTGAAAGTGAAATCAGAACCCCTTTTCTTGGGCTATCACATTGACGGCGTCTGCGCTCCCTAGTCTTGCGACTCTCGTGATTGAAGTATCGCCACTTCTATGGATGAACATCTTGAAATCCGTCCTCAATCTCGGCTCTCGATGTTCAACCTTATTAGATTGCTCCATTACTGCGTATTTGCTAGGAATTTTGCAACACTACCGAAGCAAGGAAAATGGACTCACTGTATGCAGTGAGCACTCAGTAGGGAAAGAAAGAAACCTAGGTCTTTGTGACATCGTGAGTCGGTCCTAGGTTTTCGGTATGGAAGAGGGGGCACTTTTTATGTTGAATATGTTGACTTGAGGAAGTTACGGTGTCTCCAAAAAAGAAATCTTGCTAGGTCCTCTATATTACAGCAAGGAGCACACCGCTTGACTATTACCAGCTTTACCAATAAAGGTTTACGCTAGCGATCCACAGGATTGATTCAGCTCACTGTCCAATGAACAGCTTACAATATGTACATATTTGGAATGAATATCTAGAAACTCCAATAATAGGGGACTTTCTTCATTATTACAATCTAAAGGGATACTACCCCTCCTAATTATAAGTGGAAGTACGCTTCTGATTATCCTAGGATGTGAGGTTCGATGAGGTTTGAATTTTGACTTTAGGACAAGGGGTTTGATAGAGAGTTATCTTTTCTTTCTGATAACACTTCATGTCAATGGTGTGGTTTTTCTGGAAAGGAACCGGAAGACTATCCTTCCTAGCAAGACCTTGGGTGCATACAAGCGCTGCTTTCAACATAGCCAAAGACTCGCTCTTCAAGATGCACAATAACGATGTTTCATGCGCAGTGGAACATCGCATTGTCATGTGAGGATGCACTATCCTCGGTAGTAGTTGCCGTTTCTAATACCACAAATACCATTTAGCGTGACTAGTGTACGAACAATCGACAAAATAACACTCTAACAATACCGTCCATTACCTCCGTGAAGTTTCTGCTTCGATGACCAAATTTCGCCCTTGTATTGACCTCCATTCCGGACAAGTCAAACAGATTGTCGGCGGAACGCTGACTTCGTCGGCGACAGATTTGAAGATAAATCATGTCTCCGAACATTCTGCCGGCTATTTCGCCCAACTATATAAAGACCATGGATTGAATGGCGGACATGTAATAATGTTAGGTCCTGGGAATGATGAAGCTGCTCTGGATGCTCTCAATGCTTGGCCACAGGGTCTGCAACTTGGAGGGGGTATAAATGAGACCAATGCAATGCAATGGGTTCATTGGGGCGCAGAAAAGGTTCGCCATGCCCGGTAATATGGACCGTTTAGTTTTACGGCATCTGGGCTCAAGTATTCCTCGAGACAGGTCATTGTCACATCATACCTGTTCCAAGAAGGGCAATTCTCTCAAGGCCATCTTGACGGCCTTGTGGCAGCTGTCGGGCAGGATCGAAGCAAGCTTGTGATAGACCTGAGTTGCCGTAAGAAGGGAAGCTCTTGGGTCGTAGCAATAAACAAATGGCAAACATTAACGGACTTCGAGATCAACGCTGGTGGGTTTCAGAGGACTCCCGGCCTCAAGTATACGACCGGAACACTTACTGACATTGCCTTGCAGAGAACCTCAAGTTCCTCGAGTCATACTGCTCCGAATTCCTTATCCACGCTGCAGATAACGAAGGGCTGCAACAAGGCATCGACGAAGAACTCGTGAGAAACCTCGCCCAGTGGTGCTCCATCCCAGTCACCTATGCTGGTGGTGGCAAGCACTTGGCAGATCTGGACAAGGTCAAAGAGCTCAGCCGTGGTAAGGTTGATCTGACCATAGGAAGTGCCCTGAACATATTTGGTGGGAGCTTAGTGACGTTCGAAGAATGTGTAGCTTGGAATAAGAAGCAGGCTTGATGCGTGCAATATAAGCTACGCTTCAAGTACAGTGAGGCGAGGACAGCCAAATAATCATATTCATCCTTGCAGCTCTAACGTCTTCAAGCGGACCTATATAGAATCCTTATTACTCGTAGCCCTGGGCAATCACTACGATGTCAGCAAGACAACCTTTCGGGTGAATATTGGTCACACGGTTCACGATCCAACGAACAGAGCAGTATCCACCGTGCCTTACCGACCGGTAGAGGTGGGATTACTAATTTGGCAGTCATACGAGCTCTGGAGCCTGGGTAGTAGTGCTTTAGGAAGAACGGACAGGTTCCGACCCTATCTTTCGATGGCTATTAAGGGGATACCTGCTGAAGGTTGCATATTTCCTTCAATTAGCGATCTTTTACTTCATGAAAAATTTCCCGAGTGCTCTGTCTTTTGCAGCGAAGTTCTGTGTAGTCGGAAAAGGTCAGTTGGAGAATCTCCTGATTGAAATCGTTCATCACTATTCAAACCAGCGCTTAAGTGGGATATTCCACTCGGCACTGTCTAATTTTTCACGATGGTGCAATGGACACTATCTTAGTCCTACAGTAGCACTATTACCGAGCGGTGCTACTACCTATATTTATCATTAAGCTAGGCGATACTACTCAGACAGCGCCTTTTCACCCAAGCCTTCGTGGCCGTCCTTACCATTCACATCCAACTGTCCGAGCCATGCAGACAAATCAGGCACGCTGCTAGCTGCACTGGCTGCTTCATTCCTCCCCTTCCCCTTCTTTGCCCCTCTCTTCGCCTTTCCCGCTCCCTCAACCGTCAGCGGTGCCTCCTTAACCCACCTGGCAACAGCCTCCGCCCTCTCGGTACTGATCGGATACTCTTTTCCATCCTCCTGTGCCCACCGTTTCGGCGCATTGCCATTCTGTCCCAGTTCCTCCTTCCTCTGCTCTTCGGCTCGCCGTTCCCGCGCCGCGACCGCAGCTTGGAAACTCACCTCGTCGTGGACGCGCTCGTCGGCGAGTGCTTCCGAGATCGCTTCTTGCCGACGCCGTTCCGTTGCTTCCTCCTCGGTTTCTACATTCTTGGGCACTCCAGCGTGACCTGGTAAGGGAGCAGGGGCGCACAACGTTTCCCAGGATCGCTGCAGTCCTATCCAATTGCAAGCGCGGCGTACAACTTCAATCCAATCTGCTCGACTCGGAGAGCGGGCGGCGAGGAAGATGGGGTAGCCATCGCATACGCGGGCAAGGCGGGCGACCATGTTAGCGTGGCGGAGGTGTTCTTTGGGGGAGGTTTGAATCAGGGCGTGGCACAAGAGTAATGAGTGAAGAGCATCCGTAAGGAGAGGGTGGTATGTTACTGCTTCGTGCTGTTCTGGGTGGGTTGTGAGTTGGTGGGCGCACCCGTCTTTGCTAGTTTGCTGGGACGATTGTTTTCGTGGAACGAGCGCTTGTGATACACCTGGGTAGGGTGGCAGGTCGGCTGGAGGAGAAGACGAGAAGAGGGCGGATACAGGGTGTATCTCTGGTTGAGGCAGTGATGGATATGGGTTTGCGTTGGGGAAGCCGTTACTGGTGCGGCGATGGCCGTCAGTGTGCTTGTAGGGGGTCAGTGCGTCTGACAAGTTTCCATTACTGAGACTTGAGTTACCAGACATGTCTAATAGCCTATTCGTTTGGTGGCTTTTCGGTTTGGTCAGACCATTCGTAGTAGTGCCGACTTTGTGAAAAAACTCTTCAGAAACTTCAGCCGGTAATCCTGGTGTGTATTCAAAGTTCGATAGAAAACTAATGTAGTCTCTCAGTGCCCTTTTTGCATTGGTCTTGACTATTTTCCGTGCTTCTAGCCGTCGTCTGGCCTCTTTCTCTGCAGGATTCTCCGCCGATGCTGCCAGTGGGTCTGACGGTAATGGTTCATGAGGGACACCCGCAAGCTGTTCCAGTCCGTCGAGGGCAGCATGGACATGTTGACAGGCTAATGTGAGACACACCCCAGCCCTATGAAATAGTAGCTGTGGCTCCAGACTACTTAGATGGTCTTCTTCTTCCAACTTCCCTTTCCAGTCACGTGCACCACCATTTCTCCTTTCTGCTGCGCCCAAGGTGTTTGCTAGCTCCATTTGTCCTCTACCGGAACTGTGCTGAGCCATCGAGCGGCGGCAAATTGCAAGAGCCTCAGTCAGATCTTGCGCAGCCCCTATAAAATCGTCCTTGAATATCCGGGTGACAGCCCTGGTTCGTAAAGGGGCGCCTTCAGAGGGTCGATCTTGAATTACCTCATCTAGTGGTTTCAAAATGGTACACTGAGCTAACATTCTGGACGGGATTTTTTCATGAAAAAAATGAACATATTTGGCGTCACTATCATTCCCGCTTCGCTGTAAGACAAGCTTTGCAACCTCTTCAAGAGACGAAGCCGACTGCATTGTCGCTACACTGGCTGCAATTTCGTCCAGATAATATGCCTGAGAAAGTTTTTGAGTTGCATGCTCTCTCATGCGATGTTTCCTTTCCCTGCTCAACTTTGTATTGGCCCCTCCACCTATTCCTAATCCCAAAGCAGCCGCCCCTCCTCCTCCAAGCATGCTATTACCTCCATTTAGCGAATTGCTTAACGAGGAAGATGTAGTCCCGTTGGACGCTCGAACAGCAAGATCAGTCGCGTCTTCAACAAGGCGGCGGACCTTGACCAGGTCAAAGAAAACTGCAGGGTCAATTGGACGAGGGCGAGGCGAGAAGTAATTGCTGTAGGCCAGAGATTCTAAGACTTCGGGAGGCAGTTGAAGCCAGGGACCATGGTACGAAGATATGTACTTCCAATGCTTGTTGCGACATATAATTAGTGCGGATGTAGAGGGTGTGGGTGCTTTAGCTTTGCTTGTTGACATAGAAGGCTTCTCGACGGTTTTTGGAGTAGAAGTGAAGGGTGGGTCGAGAGTAACTCTGTCACGTGGGCTTTCATCGCTGGTACCTACAGTATTCCCGGGCTTCTTCTTTCTTGTCATTTTGAGGGAGATTGGTGGCTCACAACGGAGATAGTGTAATGATTGGTGAAGAGTTGAGCGCGGCAGATGCGGGTATGCGGGAGCGCTTATAGCTTAGTAGTAGCAATGAACCTTACTTTAGACATACATTTAACTCACGAAGTATATACTGAGCATGGAGCTACAGAAAGGTTAACATGGCTACGATCTAGGTGCAAATTGCGTTGTATACCACAATCTACCACGAAGTAATCGGCTTGTGCATACATATATCCAGGTTTGCTATATAACAGATGACAACTGACCTTGACTGAATCCATCGACGCTGATTGTTCATGTGATTGCCACGCTCAAATCTGAACTTCGTCCCGCCACTTTTACAGATCAGCGCGGCTTTCCTACCCGGCTACACCCTTAATATCGCCAACACTCTTCCTCTTATTGCTAAAAATTTATAAAATGAACAGGGTTTTTCGTAGAATTCTTACAAGATAGAGTTCCTGGCCCCTGTCACACACACCCGGGAAATGCCTGGATTGCGGGGGGTCAGTCTAGCATTAGCAGGCCAAGCCGGCAATATCTTAGTGCCTAGCAACACCAAAACACTTACATGTAGCGATGACAGTCACAAGGGTTTAAGGTGTAGAGACTCGGTGTAGCGACCGATGCAGAAAGAAAATTGTCTTTTCATCGGCAAAGAAAGCCGACATTATGTTCTGTTGGTTGAATTTCCAATGATGATGAGGGCGCGAGGCCTTTTCATCATCAATCACAGCACTCTGACCCCAGGATATCTTGCACGTCAGTCAACTCATGTTGTAGGACCGCATCTTCTAGCATGATTGCCGACGCATCCTGACGGGATTCTGAGATGCAACATCAA
>JAABUO010004103.1_pt1 | contig 17155 bp, 24 predicted proteins | sample 5559291 | NCBI WGS metagenome assembly JAABUO01 (sample SAMN10711878, study PRJNA513372) | rock metagenome | isolation source: Antarctica rocks | place: Antarctica: Victoria Land, Finger Mt sud | reverse complement strand
AATTACGTGCATCACACTCGTCCAACTTTTGCCGGGTCAAATTGAAGTTCGACCTGGGCATCGTATGCGACACGTCAGGCATAAAATGCTGTTACCAAAAGCTCAGGTCCTTCACCGAAAATCTAGGCGCAAGCTCACTGATGGTGAAGAGTCTTGACCTAACGAACACAGGATGCCAGATTAGGATCGCAAAAAACCCTTTCGAAGTTCAAAGCGCAGTCTCACCCTGCAAAATGCCCTTGCTTTGGTAGTCAAACTTGCCTTGCTGTTGGCAATGCGGGACCGGCAGGCCATGCCTAAGGATTACTCCTGTAGGCAAATACAGCAAGCGCAGCGTGGTCTGTTCCTGAGGTTTCTGCTCTCGCTTGTTAAAGACCCTGATAGCCTTCGCTCTCACGCTAGCAACAATGCACGGATCCCTTGGTTCCACAAGCGCATCAAGTTCAAGCCTCAGGAATGCAGCATCATCAGTACTACATGGATGTTTAGTCAGTACTGCGATTGGAAGCACGACCTCGGTCAGTTCGCTGACGGGTCAGTTGAGGAAGCTTGTGCTAGGCAATACGCCAATCCGTCCGGCGAGCAGAAGAGCTTCACCCTCTTCCTCAGGCAGAATGTTCTAAAGAGAGTTGGTGACAGTCAGCGCCTGAAGGGCCAGGACACCGCGGAGGGTATGTCTGAGTATTTCATCGTGATTCCTGGTGGCATCGAGACTTTGGACGAGGCGTTAAAGGAAGTCCCCATGTCTGGTGAGCCATGCGCATCCTGCACAAACTTGTGGCAAGACCCTATCGCTGTGCTCTCGAAGCCTGCTTTTGATCTTGCTGTTGACAAGGTGCAAGCTTCAGGTCAGCTGCACCTGGGATGCAGCTGCAGCTAGCTGACACAGTCACTTGCTGCAGGTTTACCATCAATCAGCAGCTCGCCCTCAGAAGCCAGGACGACATCCTCCCCACTGTCATACATTGACAGACCCCGTATTGCAACACGAGGAGTGAAGAGAGCTGTTGCCCAGACACTGCAAGAGAACTATCCCAGCCCTCTCCCAGTAGCCAAACAGAAGGGTTTCAGAAGCGGCAGAGTCAGGCCAGAAGGGCTCAGAATCCTTGCAGATGTCAGTGCAAACATTCTTCGATGAAGCGATGGGCAATCGGACTGCACAGGTTACTGAAATAGTCACTGTCAGGATGATCACGATCTTCAAGCTGACAAGGTTCACCTGGCAGCAGAACCAATGAACATAAACATGCTTGAAAGAAGGAAGGTGCTTGTCAGGAAGTGGTTGTTCAGTTGCTGTTGAGCTCTTCTGCTCTTTCAGGCACTGCTATGGTAGTCTGAAGAGTCAAGAGAACGCTTTGAAGTTGTTGTATGCACTGTTGGTACGCTGTTGCAGACTACCAAGTCATCCGCATGGTTGCAGGACCCCTTTTTGCCCCAAGTTTTGCTGCTGTAGAGTAGGTGCATTGAAGGCATTTTGATGTGCTTCACATAAGTGCAATGAACTTGACTTTTGTAGATTTTGTAGTATAGCTTTTAGGACAAGACTGTAACAACATTGAATGTGTGTACCTATCGCTTGCAGGCTTGCATGAAGCCATGTTGTCTGCCATGATATTACAACACACTGCGTATAACATACAATTCAGCTTACAGCAACATACAACTAGAGCAGCAAATTTGCATTCTGTCACGCCTCAGTCTGCAGTGCATGCTGAGCTGCAATCATTCCTGGCATCAGACGCACGGGTGGCGCTAGAGACGGGATGGGCTCCCTAGCTGACTGACCCAGCTTAGGCGCAACCGGCTTAGTGACCTGGTACACCCATTTGGAGCCATCAAACTTGCTCAGCACCTGTTGCAAGACATGCCTATCAGCACTTGCAGCTGTCAAAATATGCAAAAAATGCTCTGCTGTGTAAGTCACACAGCACAACGTTCCAGAAGCCAAATTGCCATTACTCACATTGCTGGGATGCACAATACTGCATGACAACACTGCTTTAGAACTGACTATGCATGTGCAATACACTCAGACTCAACAGTTCTACAACAGGGCTTGCAGACACAAAGAGACTTAGCTCACTCTACAACATAGCCAATGCTTGTTTCAGCGATGTAATCCAGCAAACATTGTAAAAAAGGTCAGGCTGACCTCCTGAATATGCTGCTCACGCTCCTTGACCTTGTGCATCCTCTCGTAGTACTTCATCTGAGAGATGTATGTGGCCAAGTCTGCAGGCAGCTCCTGCAGGCTGTTTGCGTGCATGGACCTGCAGAAACAGGCAGCACTTTGGGTCAAGGATGGCCCGAACACACATGCTTGCACACAGGTATGCATACTCGGACAAGGTTTGAGCCAAAGCAAGTCAAGCCATGCCGTTGACCCAGCCAGCGTTGTAAGCAGCAGCAACAGCCACAGCAGCATGAAGTGAGTGGCAGGACTTACAGCACATCAGGCCCAATCATGAATCAGGACCAGTTGCAAGCATACATAAGCATTCACTAGCAACTCCATGCAGCCCAATTTGTTCTATTGATATGCAGCTGCAGCGGCTGTTTGCTCCTTTTGAGATGCCTGTGCCGTCTGCACCAGTACAAGCAAATTAAAATATGAACAAGGCAGTGTACCTGAACGTGTTGTTAGTGATGCTAGATCCCTCAGCTGCCGGCAGAGGGTGACCATGAGACAAGTATCTGAGCACCTCATGTTCAGGCAGGCTGCGAGTCATGGCAGCCACCTCCTGAGTGTTATGCAGGCTCCGTGAGGACGCACTCACATCAGGCCTGCAAACCCAAACCAAACCCACTCATTCACTCACTCGCCCAACCACATGTCTTCCCCTAGGGTCAGGGACTTACAGTGCTGACTAGCTTTCTGTATGAGGTCCTGTTCTGGCAGTCAGCATATCAACAGTGAGCTTTTGATGTGTCGATGACCATCCCTGTATGCCTGCTTTGCCAGTACTGGGACACACCAAGCCAGTAGCACATCAGATTGCATGAGCATCTACTCATAAATGGACCCACATGGCCACATCAGCTACTGTACGGCAGACAGATTGGCCTGGTACCAGCGCACAGACAGATGTCAGACTGAGTGCAAATACACATGGGGCGGGGGGGGGAGACTGACCAGAAAGTGCAACCCTGCAGGTCCTTGTCAGCGTCCTGCTCCCTGGCTTCATGAACCTTCTGGTCACGCCGAGCCTGCCATGCCTGAGACCTCTCAATCACTGACCCTGCCCACTCCTCTGACAAAGGCCTCTTGTTCAGCTTGGGTGCAAAAGTACACATCTGCAAGGGGCATGCATTCATCCACTCATGCATGAGCTGGAAAGCGTTTTAATTAGTGCTATTATTATGCATGCATAACATCTCAAGGACAACACCCAGTGTTCTCATCCATCCTTAAATCCACTTGAGTCAGCAAGCATGTGATCGCAAAGGGTTGACAAGACATTTGCACCTGCTAACCTTCGTCAACACGCAGTGCATAGCTGCTAAGTGTGGGCTCTCAGTGACACTCAATACTCATACTTCACACTCACACTTCCACTCACACTGCAAACTCACCGAATACTCAATCTCCTCACGCTGGCGAGGCAAATTCTCGAGGCAAAGTTGGCGGTCCCTCAGAGTCACCTTGCCCAGTTGGTGCAGGTAGTTCAGCCGCCCCTGCAGGGGGGTGGGGCCCAACCCCTGAGTCTGCTCATACACAGCCTCAGCCAGCTTCCTGCTGTGGGCATCCACTTGAGGACTGAAAGTTTCATGCTGCTCTGAAAGCCGCCTGCATACCGCATACTCCTGTCTAAAGCAGAGTGTCTACTGGCAAAGGTTGAGTGATATGGTTTGGTTGTTGATTTAACAATCTGCCATGGTCAAAAGGGCCTGAGGGAGAGTTGTCTAGAGATATACGATAGTAAGCTGTTGTAACTGACACAACTACAATGAGGGAGAGTTGTCTAGAGATATACGATAGTAAGCTGTTGTAACTGACACAATTACAATGAGGAGAAAATAAGTCCCAAGTCTGCTGTGATCCTCCACTTGAGGGCTAAATACGTCTTGCTGCTGGGATACAAGCCTGCAGATCACACATATGTGCCTGAGCAGGGTGTGCACTTTGCTGGAAGCGCAAGTGCATGATGGGCGAGAGTTGCAAACCCAAGTATGCGTGTGTACAGCCTCAGTCCGGCTCTTGCTGTATGCCTCTGCTTGATGGCTGAAAGTGCCTTGCTCCTCTGATGTATGCCTGCAGGTTGTACATGTACTGCACCTCAGCAGTCTGAGCACTTTGCAAAGGGTGAGTGCATGGGGCCCAAGGGGGTTGGAAATCCATTTCTGCTCGTACACACACTCAGACACCTTCACCCTGTCAGCTCTCGTTTGGGTCCCAAAACCTCTCATGCTGGTCTGATAACCGCCTGCACTGCCTGTGTCTCTTGCTTGAGGAAATACCCCGCCGCAAGCACAGGGGGCCAGGAGAAGGGCGTTGGGGGAGGTGGGGAAAGTGGGAGGCAAAGGGGGTCAAGGGGGGAGAGGAGAGGGGGGGCAAAGGAGAGGGGTGCTGGATGCTGGCCTGCTCATACACAGCTTGGCCAGCTTCACAAAGCCGCTGCTCTGACAATCAGAATGAACATAACCCAACAATGAAATGGCTTGTACATGATGAGAGCACGCGGCAGAGCAGGGGGGGGGGGATTAAAAGGCAGGGGATCAAGTCCAAGTGTGCTCTTTCCAAGCCTCAACCACTCCTGTTTTGCAGGCAGTCCAAGCCTCAAGCTCAGGTGTTTCAGCTTTGATCTTCTGCATGCAGTGCAGAAAACAGTGTAAACTTATTCAAATCATGGTCTAAGTGGGCTGGAATGGTTTCTGTGAGGGTTGCAGGTGTATCACCTTCCATGCCTCACACCATCTGCAGATTCTCCCTTGGTCAGGCTGTTGAACCGGTCCAGCCTGGAAGGCGACACGCTGCCTGACTGCTGCCTTATAGCTGCCGGCAGCTCTTCAGCAAAGGCGGCTGCTACTTCAGAGTCGGCAGTCTGCCTGCTGCTCCCAGCCCTGCTGTTCCTGGCCTCTTGGCTTATCTCAACAGCCTCCTGGCTCATGTCTATAGACCTGTGACACAGTCTGTGCATGGGAAATTTTCAGAGGAGTTTCAGTATTGCTTTTGGACCCCCCATTTTTCTATTGAACTAGATTTATTTTTGTATTGTGCTTCATGACAGGAGTACAATGCAAAACAAGTGATGCTTCTGTATTGCAAAGAGCTATTGGCTCATGTCAGAAGACCTGTGACACACTCCCTGCATCAGAAGTGGCTGGAAATATGTACTCTAATATACAAAGCAGCCGGCAGTATGTGCTGCTACATTACATTCCTCGGTTTGAATGCTGTCAACAGCTAGTTGAGTCATACCTGTAGACCTGCAGTACAACCATTGCTGTTGAATCCTGTGGTGCAGATGTGGTACAAGGCAGTTTGGGCTGGCACAACAGAATCGGGTACTGCTTTGGAGAGCCACAGTCTGCTTCTGATTCCTTTTGGTAACAGGGGGTTCTGTGAAGTCTTCTTGTGTTACAAAACACGTGACTAACATTGAAATACTGACACAATTGTTGCAGCAGCAGGGCAGGGGCTGCGTGTCAGCACGGAACAGGTAGCGCCACCAAACAAGATTCTGATTGCTGCATCTACTATTTTGGCAAGGTGTGCTAAGGGATCAGGAAGGCTTAGGTATCAGGAATGCTTAGGGATCAGGAACGCTTAGGGATCAGAAATGCTTGGGGATCAGGAATGCTTAGGGATCAGGAACGCTTAGGGATCAGGAATGCTTAGGGATCAGGAATGCCAGTTCAGTGCCTGCTGCTGTCCACTGCCAACATGACACTTTCTCATCACCTTTGAACAGCTCAGTCTCGCAGTCATACAATGCATGCTCAGCAGATGTCAGATGTTCTGAATGTAAAGCAAATGAAAGTCGGGTGCTGACAAACAACAGATGAAAGATGGAAAATGAAGCAGGCAAGCATTTGATGAGGCATCAGTGCATGAGCAGGCAGGTAGACATTGCCTAGAACACTTGACGAGGCATCAGTGCATGAGCAGGCAGGCAGGCATGCAGGCAGGCGATGCATTGCATGTGTTAGTGAACATACGAGAGAAAGCACATGCACACTTTGTGCAATGGCGTATGGAAAGTGTGAGGGGGTACCTTTCAGGGTGCAGCACTTGAGCAGCATACCCATGAGCAGCAGCCCGCCATTGCGCATCCATACTGTCAGCCCTGCTTTGTTTGCCCTACAGCCAACCGACACCATACATGGAAGGATTGCATTTGAAGGTCTGACATGCATAGACTGAGAGATTGCTGAGGTCGCACAGACAGCTGGACGTGTTTTGGATAAAGACCACCTGCCAAGACAAGCATGAGAGCAATCACTTACCAAGACAAGCATGAGAGTCTTGTTGATGTGATGACAGCAAGCTGAAGCAAGCTGTCTGACAGCATGCCTTGGCATGTACTATTGCAAATGCAGCCACGATGTCAACATGTAAAGTGAGAAGTCACATGACAAAGTCCATGGAAAGTCTTGCAGTTTGGGTTGATGTGCCATAAGCAGTTTGGTGAGGAGGGAAATTGATACATTCAAGACGCAGGCAGACCCAGGCATGTTGTCTTGTTGTTGGCCTGGACTGCAGAGCACAGACAAGACACATGAAGAGAGCGGAACAGAACAAAAGAACAAGGCAACAGATCTTTACCTGAAGACAACTTGAACTGCCGCCGGCACGGCCAGTTGAACTAGGGCTGAAAGCATCTTGGACACCAATTCCTCTGTCCCTTTGAGATTGCAGCTTGGACATGTGACTGCGCTGACGGGGCGATGAAAGGGGCCATGAGTCACGCAAGGTTGACTGAAGCGACCCTGCCAGCTCAGACTCAAACTGATGCTGAGTCATCGTCCCATCAGCCGAGGCAGGTCTTGAGTTGGGACGGGAGCTTCCCGCCACATGTTGGCGGGAAGTGGACTGGGGTGACGACGAGGCAGTCACAAAGGGAGGAAGAGCATCATCAAGGGCACTTGCTGCCTTCTGAGCTTGCCTTTTGGCAGCGTCATCTGCCACTGCACTCTCCCTTAGAATAGCAGCCAGAGTGGGCCCTTGAAAGCTCTCAGGAACCTCATCTGACCTATGCACAGTGTGTGTTGGCTGGCGTGAAGCCCCCTGGAACATGTCATGCTGCACAACATGCTTCTCAATGGAGTTCTGCCTTGCCTTAGCCATCTTGTTCACAAGCTGCTCCTGAGCAACTGAGCTTATGCGTGACAATGTCGCCCTATTGGTGGTCAGATGGTGGGGCACTTGCTCATGACCATGCCTCTGATGTGCCCTGGCTGCAGGGCTGTTGCCAGCTGCCCTGCTCTGAGCATTTGTACCATGCTGCCGCTTGATTTCCACCTCTGCACCGCTGGTGGCATGGGCTGTGGGCAGATCCTCATGGATCTCAGCATGCTGACTGTGCTGGACGCTGTGACCAGGCAGGGCCATAGGTGTAGCTGCTGCAGGTGCTGCATTGAAGGCTTCCAGCATAACGGTGACTGGGCTAGGCTTATCTGCTGCTGCATGTTCATCATGTGCATGACTGTGATGGTCTGATGCTGCATATGATGCTGCATGTGTTGATGTCGGATCAGCCTGCTCAGGCACATGTGACTCAGCACTTGTACGGGCTTCTTCGTTTTCTGAGGGCTGCGTGGTTGCCCATGCAGGCTTCTTCCTCCTGTGCAGCAAGCAAGTCTTGGCAATCCTGCAATACTTGTTCACCATGATGCATCATAACTGAACGACTTTGTAGTGGCATGCAACCTCATACAGTCATAGAGCACAAGAAAAGCAATGGTGAAATAATATCAGCTCAGACTGTTATCTGGGCAGAGAAGTGTCACCTGAGGGAAAGCTGATGGACCTTCTCTGCTATTGCTGCACCAGTGGGCACATCATAGGTGCCAGACAATCCTTTTTCAAGACTGCCAGAGGCGCCCTTGCCCGACATTGACTTATCAGCAGACCTGCATTATGCCCATGCAATCGCTCATTGCAAATCATTGGGACTCTCTGAGCTTATCAGGCAAGCTTACTGTATTGCACCTTTGCAGGACATAGAAAGCTTTACCTTGCATTTAATAACCGCCCTGGCTGCATTTCTCCTGGAGAGAGAGCTTGCTGCGCCAGGGTCACAAGCGCCAACTGATGACCTGCAGAGCAAGAAGAGCGAGCTTCAGCAGCACGAACGAAAAACTTGTCATGGTAGGCTTATGCAAGCGACCATACGGCCGACAGAACAAAACACGCAATGCACGATGACAACGACGCGTGGTGCATCTGACGAGATAATGTAGCTCTGTATCGTCGTGAGGAAGGAAATCTTCGTGTACCTGACTGCGCAAGTTCACTCTTCACAGGTGTGTCCGGAGAGTGTCAGGCGTGTCTGCGGAAGCAGTCAAACACCAGCCACCCTGGCAGTCACAACAACAGCGGTCGCGCCCAAGACACGCGCTGCAAGATGCAGGCTATACCGGGAACTCCCGCTGCTACTGCCTCGATTAACACGGTCCAGGGCTGACCGGAAACTAAATGTGGCAGTTGGCTATTCCTGCCAGAAGGGTGCTTCCCCCTTTAAATGCTTTGTCCGGACCGTCTGGTCCAGATGACCTGGATCCGTTCGCCGACGTTTGCAAGCATATAAGCTGTCAAAATGCTACTGGCCAGCAGCGTACGTTACTGCAGGTTTGTATCCTCCGGTGCTGAGGCGTGATGCTCAGAAATGCCCAACTCAAAGGTAATTACCTTTGAGTTGGGCAAACTTATAAGTTTGCATGCATGCATGCATGTATGCATGCATCTGCCCGAAACCCATCATAGACGCTGGCTTTGGACCCATTTCCCGCTGGCATGTACGCAACGAAATCGTGTACCGCGCCTGATCGCAACACAAAACCATGGTCGCCCATGTTTGGATGGTTCAGCACGGGTCTGCACGTGTAAAAGCATCTCTGCACGAGCGCGAGACGCCCATGTGGCCTGCACAGCACGTTTATCAGGTCACATGTTTCCAGAAGAGACCTCGCTGCTGTACATTATGCACCATTTTATTACGACCTCCATTTGCAGACAGCCGTTCAACCATTACACCAGCTGGAAGAGTCAACAACCCAATCAGACATTCCCGCGAATTGGCATCCTTAGTATTGGCAAGCAACACTTTTGAGATCGCACGTCAAGTCTTGAATACAACCAGGATCACGCTGTTGACGATCAGCGCAGAGTAGTTGTCTTCGGGATCGACAGAATGGGCAAGGGTGCTGAGCGTGCTCCTGTGGAGCTCATGCCTCCTCACATGCTAGCTCTAAAGCAGCACAGAGCTCATAACTTCTCTGCTGGAGCGGCGATGTTTGATACCAACGTTATGGCACACTTGCAGAACAACTTTCTCAGCTATGACGGTAGTGGCATGGGCCTCGTTGTAAGTCCAAAAATCATTGCATTTGATTCATTGCCTTGCGGCTGGGAACGTTAGCGTGTTCAGATTTGATGCGGTGCTCAGCGTGCTTTGCAAAATGCAGGAAATGAGCCAAAGGGATCCTGGCGGGCCTGTACAGAGCTGCATCGCTCGGGCGGAAGCTAACCTCAAAATGCTTCTTGACATTCCTGACGGATACAAGGTCCTCTTCTTCCAGGTATCAGCTAAACAGAAGCTTGCTCGTTGTTGATCCTGCCTCAGATCAGTTCATCACCTCTCAGACGATGTCTTTGATTGCAGGGGGGAGCCCATGCACAGTTTGCTGCAATACCCATGAATCTTTTCGGTAAGCTCAGGACAGAGACCACTTCATTCTCCTTGCTCATTCTTGCAGTTGCTGGTGGCAGTTGTCAAGGAGCTTTGTCTGACAGGTGTACCTCATGCAGGTGAGAATGCAAAGGCAGACTATGCTGGACAAGGTGTATGGAACTTGAAGGCTGCAGCTGAGGCTCGCAAGTTTGGTGAAGTGCACACGCCAGCTGGCAGTACTGCAAACGGAGAAGGGGCATATCCACCTGTAGAAGAATGGTGCGCAATTCTGAGCCTGCCTTGGTCTTTTTGTGGCCTTTCCTTCACTCACTGTGCTATGCAGTTACTGTATATCACCCTCATGTATGGTAGGCTTCAGTTGGCAGTCTGTTCTGCAATGCAGCCCCTTTCTGTAATTGACAGCGCAACAAGAGGTGAATCCAGCTCATGCTCAAGGATGCCCAAACAGCATCACAAGCCAATGCAGGCCAGATTCAGAGTGAGACCAAGCTGTCACATTGCAGGGGTCTGTCGGATGATGCTGCATACGTGCACATCTGTGGCAATGAGACCATGTCAGGCATGACTTTCCACACAGAGCCAGAAGTTGGCCCAAACCGAGTGCTAGTAGCAGACATGACCTCCAGCTTGCTGTCAAGACCAGTTGATGTTAGCAAGTATGGAGTCATCTATGCCAGCTCAGGGAAAAACTTGGGGCCTGCTGGCAACTGTGTCGTCATTGTGCGCGATGACTTGATAGGCAATGAGCTCCCACAGGTATGCTGAACCCGTCTTGCTCTTGTGCAGTGCCATTGGTTGGTGCTCGCAAGCTTACTGTACCAACCTTTTACTTTTTTTCAATTTGGAAATCATGTTTGGTCTGAAAGGGGGTAAAAGCACTTCCACATAAACGTTTACCCACCAGCTCCTCATATCTGTCAGCTTGATGGAAATGGCAATGCCAGTCCTGCCAAACATGACGTTTGCTCATTTGCTTGTGTTGGGGGGGCTTGTGTTGCTTACTTCAACTGCAGTTTCCAGCTGGCAAGACTTGCTTGTTGTTGACATGTGCCTCGCAGCTATTGTTTCTGCATGAAAAGCTCGCTGCTGCGCGGACCTGTTGTCACAAGCTCGACCGCAGGTGATGCCACTCTAAGCTGTTTGTACTGTGGCGTCTAAAAGCATAACAAAAGCGTGTTGAATTATGGCGGCGGGTAACTTTCCGTGGTGGTCTTTCTGATGCTGCTTAAGCAACGCAATCTACATCAACATAACACTGTTCCCATTTTGCAGACCCCTAGCATCCTTTCATGGAAGGTTCAAGCAGACAGCGCAAACATATACAACACGCCTAACATCTTCTCCATCTGGGCACTGGAGTGCATCACAGCAGATTTGTTGGCAAAGGGCGGCCTAGTTACAGCCGGTGACAGAGCGCGACGACGAGCAGAGCTGGTAATCCAGGCTTGCATGTCTCATATCCATGCTGAGTTAGCACTTGCTTGGTGTTGCGTGCTGCTTGAACATGGGCAGAGAGGTTTGCACCCACATGTACATGTGCTCTGCTGCTGTATGTAATTGTTAGAATTCGGTGCTGGAGGTCAATCTGTTGTGGTTTCATAGCCTGTGCAACCAGCCAGAGCAAGGTGGGCAGTAATTGTGGTGTTCATCCAAACACTATGATGTAGAGCATTGTATGTGGTCTCTGAGTCTGCGCGTATGGTCATGGCATCAACATCATTACTTGTGTCTGCAGGTGTATGATTTGATTGACCGGTCCAGCGGTTTTTACACCAACAATGTGCAGTCAGAGTACAGATCGCACACTGCTCTCCCATTCAGGTATGCGTGTGCTACGGTACAACAGGTTGCTCAGCTGCTAGGTTCTGTATTCTATGGCCTGGCCTGGCAATTATACAAATGGCAAACAGACTCCTCACAGACTGGAAGTGTTTGTCCCACTAGTTAGTGTGGATGCTCTGCTTGGGTTTTTTGGCAGTGACATTCAGGCTTGGCAGAGATCATGCGCATTGCATACGAGTTGAAGTCATTTATGCTGATGTGGTCGCTGCAAGCAAGGCTGCATTGATGACAGTGCTTGAGGCTTTGCGTCTTGTGGTTTCGCAGAATTCACGGAGGTGACAAGCAGCTAGAAGACCTGTTTGTGACAGAGTCTACAGCAGCAGGGCTTTTGCAGCTGTTTGGGCATCCACTTCTAGGGGGACTCAGGGTGTGCATCTACAATGGCTTGCCTGATGAGGCCATCTCAGAACTGCTGGTATTCATGAACAGCTTCATGCAGAAGTACCAAAGATGACAAAGCCATTGCAACACATGGCCTCTGCACAACGCCTGTGATGCATCATGTTGGCTAACATTGTAGTCAGAAGCTGGTATGGACGCTGTGTTTTTTCTAGTCAAACTACGAGTGTATAAAGAAGTGGTCATCATGTTGACTGTTGCTAGGCCTGCACCTAGTGTGAGCTCGGCGTTTTTGTCTGTCACCATGTATGTCTGTCACTATGTATGTCAGCACTATATGTTGGCAAGTTGAGCCAAAGTGTACAATAAATGTAGCAGTAGAAGTTCACAGAATCCGTTACTGGCTAGCGTGCAGAAAGTTTCATTTCGTGTAATGATCTACTCCATATGCTCCCCTGAGTCTCATGCATAGCATTGTTATGGTTGCTACCACTGATTCGTGAAAGGTCTACGTATTATGGGAAAAGACAGCCCAAAAGCACGAAACAGGCAGAAATTCAGTACTGGCGTGAGCGCAGTAACGTACATGAAATGGGTATGCACCCGCCCATGATCTGCTGGTCATACTTAGTGGGTGCTTAGTGCTTGCAGCAGGGGCTGTTCCATTCACTGGGGCAGATGTTGGGGCGACGTCAGGCAAAGTTGCGCTTCTAGTTGGGGGCATCTGCTGCCCAAACAGTTGCCAACTGTCCCAATTTATTAGCTTATAGATTGTCCTGGAGGCCGCTGGCACGACGTCTCGTTCTGCTAGCTAGAACGTACTAAAATCAGTCGCTAGGCATTCGGCAGACGGAATCAGATCTCTGATAGCAAACCGAGGCAGCGGCGACGGAGCTTAGACTCACAAGCAACCGGGCATGTCAAAAGCTCAAGGGGGATCACCAGGAGCTGCTTTCTCAGAGGATGTGGAGCGGGTAACCTCCTTGATCATTTTGCAAGTTGCTATACTTGTCTGTTGTCGGTGTCTGCGTTGTCTCTTCCTGCGGGAGGTGCATTAGGAACAAGAGTTGCTGCAGCTGTTTCAACAAGAGCCATCCCACGTTCCAGCGGTTCCTGTTTCCAGCGGTTCTCAGCAAGCCACAGCTTCACCATCAGGAGGTTACAGTCAAAGTGCTCCAGATTCAACAAGCGCCGAGAACCTCAACACTCTTGATGAGCCTGTCTGGCATACAATAAAAAGGGATCTGATACGCATCTATGGCAACTTGATCCTTGTGGTCTTCCCCTTCAAAAACCGGGATCAGCAATCAGCAGCACTGCGCAACTGGGATTTGTGGGGTCCGATGGTATGTATGAGACCTAATTGCCTGTGCTGGAAGCACTTGAAAAAGCAGAAGTCGTGCCTGATGTGCCAGCCTACTCTTGCTCGCAGGTGTTTACCCTCACGCTGGCAATTTGCTTGTCTGCTGGTTCTCAGAAGCCAGGCAGCGTCTTTTCAGTAAGCTCCATGTTGAACCCCAAGTAGCTGACTTTGTCTGCTGCTTGTGCGCTGCTTATGCTTGATGCATAAGATTGAAACTGCAAGCCATAGTTGCAATGACCCGTACACACCTCCTGCCAATGCTCAGATTTCTGCTTGCAGCTGGTGTTCGCCTCTCTATCAGCCGGGGCTGTGGTCCTAACATGCAATGTGGTTCTTCTGGGAGGAAACATTGGCTTTTTCCAGTCAATGTGTCTGCTTGGGTACTGCATCTTCCCATTGGATGTGGCGGCCATCATTACTATCTGGGTGACCAACATCATAGCAAGGTGGATCATAGTTCTGATAGCTTTGTCATGGTGTTCATGGGCATCTGTACCATTTATTGCTGGTTCAGTATCACCAGCCAGAAAAGCCTTGGCTGTATATCCATTGTTGCTGTTGTACACTTATATGGCTTGGCTAGCACTGATCAGGTGACATACCTGGAAGTCTATGGCGGGATCCCTGTGCTTGTAAGAATGTAGACAATCTGTGATGCAATGTTGTTGTGTCTAAGCCGTTTACAGAACCTTACAGCCGCCTGAGCACAAACAAGCTCAAGATGTTTAGTTCACTACAATCAGATGCCTAGTCGTTATGGTGGCAGTACACCCTGCTCTTCCATGCAGCATCAGGGTAGAGACTAAGAATTTGGGCGAGAAAGTATGCTTGCTAGAACTCATACCGATTATTGCTGCTTGTGTGGACTCAGCTGTGAATACAAATGGGATGCTCAGGAGGGCATGCTGGACATGGGCTACAGGTGCAACTTTACAAACTGGTAATCAGACCCTCGCAACATTTCTGTTTCGTGAGACCTTTGTGAATACCTTGACTGAGATGCATTCTGGCTACATCTTGTTGAGTTTAGCAGGTTAGTTAAATAGCATTGTGTGACTGCTGTGTGGCATCTTGGCCATGCCTTATTGTGTACGTACATCCTGTGGTGTATCCCAAATGGGGCCCCTCAGATTTCACGTAGCCACCATATATATGCTGACGCACGGGATTTCTGGTATTGTCCGCTGTCAGCTTGCCTGCCTGGACCATGGACTTGAAGACTATGAATCTGGCAGAGGAGAACAGACGTGTTTCTTGTGTCTTAGAACTGTTTCATCGATGACATATGTCAGCAAAGTCTTTCCTGCTTTGCTGACACTCATGGGGTTCGTACTACGGTACCTCTTGCTTGGAAAATTTTAAAGGTGATACAGGTCAATTCACAATTTGTTTCCAATCAAGTCACTAGTTATTTCTACGCATCAAATGCCGCTGAGCCCAATGTGCCAAAACATACAGCTGCGCCCAGAGCTGCGCCAATGGGCAGCATATTAGACCCGCATGTCATCTCTACCAAATTTGTAGCACACCACGTGGTTATGGCACAGCGATTTGGTCTCGTTAGGTCAGGAATTAGCTCATCGTAATGGTGAAGGTCGGAGAGAACCTACGTGCAGTGACATACTTGCGCCTGGCTTACCTCAGCAAGCACCAAAAGGACAAACAGATGTGACTGTTGGCCTACGGGTCCCAAGCTGTCGTCTTGACCTCCAGGCACATGGATGTCACAGACCACCTATGAGCTCCCCTGCATCTCCGCCCCCACCGCCTTCCAGCTCGAGCAGTCCCGGAATTTTGGTGTATGTGATTGTCCTCATTGGAGTTGCCGCCTTGTTTTCTCTTGGTGGTTTAGTGCGCTTCTGCCATCACACTGTCCGCGCACCTGCTCGGACAGGTCCCGGCACAGCTCCAAGATCAGTGCTCGAGGTCAGTACAGAGGCCTGCTGCGCTCCGCGGGTTGCAAGCGCTTACAGACCCGTGGCTGGTAGGTGCGACCAAGTTGGTACAGGAGATTTGACATTGCATTATTGACTTTAGGTGCCGATGACGCGACAAGTTCCGGAATATGAGGCAAAAACGGTTGCCAACCCGGACGGGTGAGCTGGTTGCTGTGACCTGTCAAGTCCTTCGAGAAACGCATATCTACACTGCGTTGCAATGAACGATCACAAAGTGTGCTCGTTTCACCACTGGCCTTTGCTTTCAGGAGTTTCAGTCTTGCTGTAGCCTATCAGAGTCAGTCACCGCTCAAAACATGACATAGGCAATCTCAGGCGGATTGGCACAGACAGTGTTGACAATTCTGGTATCTTGCAGGCATCACGCAAACAGTACAATCTAGGAAAGATGTGATGCTATTGAAGCGTATATCTGGGATACATCAAGGCCATACAGAGACCATCAGAAGCATAACGGAGTGGTTGCAGCATTTCGTCAGCATCAAATACATCACAGCCAGCATACACAGCAACACATGCATAACAATCTTGAGTCATTTGGCTATGGAGGCGACACCATGAGCCCCAGATTTGAACATGGTCAGCTCCAGCAATCATGATCAAGGGTCCAGGTGTGCCAGCAGTAATTATACGCACATGCACCCATGTGAAAAAGCTTGTCAAGAAAGTACTGACGCAACAACAGGCCACTCAGCAGAAGGAGCCTGTGGTTGCATCACTGCTGACCATGCAGTGCAACATGTCACGACTCAGCCAAGATTGACATTTTGCGAACTATCACTGCTTGTTTTACCATATTACGTTGCTTGATCTTTGTGACAGCTTGCACTACTGCACCCAGATTCCATGTTGGCAACTGGACGACATGTCTTTGCTCACTTTTGCATGTGCTGTTCAATCATTGGTCAGGCACTTCTTTTTGACATAGCTGGGCTGCCAGTACACACTGTACATGAGCTGGCAGAGACAATACGGGCAGTTGCTTTGCCTCATACAAGGCCAATTAGAAGTACATAGGTTCAATTCGTTCTGTGGCTTTCAGTTGCAACGATCTGTTTTTCCTGCTTGTTGTACAGTGGCTCGTGGAGCAGCTTCTGCGTTTGTAAGCAAAGCGCAGGCCACAAGTTGTCACTGTGTGCCAGACTGATGTTCTCGTTTCTGCAGAGTACATATACATACAGCGTTCTGCCACTCTATTGCTTTGTCAGACTACAATTCATCGTTTGTCAAATGCACTGCAGTACTGTATTACTAGTGATACACAATACTGGTCTTGTGTACCCCCTATACGTGCCTTGTTTGCATACCGCAATAGCCAGATCTGAAATATCCATCTTCCTCCTCCAAAATAATCGCTTTATAGCAATAGGCGCCAGATGCCTACAATGCTGTTGTCTAGCACATAATACCAGTCTGGTGACTTTACTGCCGCCTTGTTGATTTGTCAGTTCCAATCTTACATTGTCGAAATCTGGGTTTGCAAAAGGCTATGCAACAGCCACCATAGGTGCAGACTCTGTCACAGACAAAAGCAAACACTCTATTAAAAAGAAACTCTTGCCAGGTTCCAATTACATAGCCCCCATGCCATTGTGACAACATGCTTGCCTTCACAGTTTTGCCTCAAATTCACATATGTGGACAAAACAACTTACCAGAGGCTGTCACAGGGTGACGCTTATACAAGTAATTGGCTTAGTGCTATTAGGCACACACCAAAGCTCGCACGTAGAATGATTGTTAGCACAATGAGCTTGGTTGCAGAGCTATATCCTGACAAGACACACGTGCTGTGAACA
>JAABUO010004102.1_pt1 | contig 17156 bp, 17 predicted proteins | sample 5559291 | NCBI WGS metagenome assembly JAABUO01 (sample SAMN10711878, study PRJNA513372) | rock metagenome | isolation source: Antarctica rocks | place: Antarctica: Victoria Land, Finger Mt sud | reverse complement strand
CACAACCACTGTGTACTTATGGCAAGCAAATAAGATGCGCAGCATAACCCTGCAGGACAAGCTCAGCACTACTATACTCCAGAAAGTCTTTGTATGCTAATTCAGCACGTGCCAGTCAAAAGTCTATGCACCTGAGTGGGCAGAACTCACTTTTTGGTATCCTTCTGGCTTATCATATGGCCCTGCTTCATAGTCTAGCTTGTCCAAAAACTCATTGACCTTGTCGTCATCACCCTTCAGGTTGGGTTTGACCTTTTCTTGCAAGTCCTTCTTGCTGAGCTTGCTTCTTGCATACCCTAGTATGCTAAGGTTTTCGGGCAGAAATCTGCAGACAGGGCTCAGGTAAACAGCATGACAAACCGCGAACGCAGCCTGCGTCGGTTTGTGACGCCTCACCGAACGGCCATGTTAATACTGATCAAGCATGCTCAACTAGGGAAACGCACCCACGGCTGAACAGCAGGAACAAAGCAGGAAAGGTCTTCTTCTTGGCAAGGTCACCACTGGCGCCCAAAACTACGACGGTAAAGCACAACTTCTTGGGAACTTTGCACTGTACGTTGTCTCGATCTGATGCTGTGTTTTCTGCAGGCATCGGCGGTCCGAGCACTTTCATGGACTGTCTCATATCCTCCTTCGACGTCATGTTGGATGTATGTGATTGTGCAGAGCCAAGCAGCTTTCACTTGTGCACCAAACGCTGTTGCGAGCATGACAAAGACTTGGCTGAACAGTAATGTATTCTCACGTGCCTCTGCGGTAATCAGGTGCTATGGCATGCTGGGCATGCCAGTGTCTACTGGGGCTGCACGTCTGGCGTGTCAAACCAAAGAAAGGACGAGCTTGCATTGGTATTACGAGCTGCGCAGCCTGCAGTACGTACCCACTCAGACCACATTCTTGGTTGTGCTCGTTGCTGGCAATTAGTAGGTCCAGCATGCGGCCATCTTTGCTGCTCTGCCTGCGACAACTCGATCAGACTTGCTATTTAGCATATGTATCCGGCATCGCTGGTCCAACAGTTCCGTTGCGCCAAGCACAGCACTACACCTTGCATACCTGCAGTCAGCATGCACAACCAGACAACAGCGCACGGGTAGACCCTTCTAAGCCAATCAAGGGTCTTTTGCTTGAGAGACCGGAAGAACCTGGACCCGAGGACTGTTGCCAGGTGTCTTCCTATGCAAGTCTGCGAGTTCAGCTTTTGCCTTCTGCAGCCTGGCTGACTCTGTCCGACTGCACCTCAGAGTGGGTGCTCTTTATGCGTGTGGGATATGTACAAAGACAATTTGCATGAGTATCGCGTCCAGCAGGCCCAACTGAGGGGCGAAACGCCTCCAGTCAAGGCCCTGGACCCCTTTGAAGAAATGGAGCTGAAGCTCAACAGCTTGGCTCAGAAGGGCAAGGGTCCTAAAGCAGCTGAGACATGATGACTTACTGCATAGTTGGTGAGTATGCCATCACTGTATGCACACTGTATACACAAAGACGGCATTGTCTGTATCTTTGCTGGCTTACAGCCACAAAGGCAGCATGAAATGCACTGTGACTCTAATGCCTTGCAGCCATCATGCGCTAGGGGGAGCTGTGACTTATGCCTTCCATGTCTGACACAGGCTAACTCTCTCAAAGTACGCATCCTACCCAGCATGCGACATTCATGGCACAGATGAGGAGGCAAGATGCTCTTGGAACGCATCAAGCATCCCTGCTTCCAGGGCAGAATCTGCTGCACAGATCAGCAGCTTTGCAGGTATGTAACTTACAAAGACGCAACATTGCCTGTCCTATGACACATATAGGCTATTGAGCGAAGCTTGACACGCAAACTATGTGTGCGCAGGTTGCCAGTCTGGCATTGATGGCTTTGGTGTGTCGTCTGCTGGCATTACCACTCTACTGTACTGCTCAGCAAATATGCCTGCTGTGTAATTGTGCAAGTGGCTGCTGTCATACCCCCACTGGCAGAGCTGGAGCAGCTTCAAAATGGGCTCAGGAAAAGCTTGAAGGGCAGGCTTGTTTCTTTCAGCAACCGAGTGTTCACTTTCTGCGCCAGTGTCCTCAGTTCAATCTGAAATGCTCTGCAATCATCAAGGCATCACTGGTGCAGCTGACCTTACTAAGCAAGTCTTGCCGGTGATGATAGTCTTGAATTGAAGGATGCTGTGCCATCATACTGGCATGCTAGCTCAGCAACCTAGATCCTCTGGTCAGCAAGCTGCAGACCTGGAAAAGGCTCACGTGCACGTGCTTCAAATCTCGATGTACATGCAGTGATCAGTGTAAGTGAAATATGTATATATTCGTGTGACATGAGCATTGGCTGAAGATCTGGAGTTATGGCTGCTTTAATAATGCAATCTTTCAAAATCTCATTTTTATTACCTCTGCTGCTGGAAGTTGTTTTATTTGGTCGAGTTGACTCGTAGCGGAGCTTCTGCCAGTGTTTGTTGTTACAGCCTCAAGACTCAAAGCTGCTACCACTTTGGGGCTCTCCAGTAACAATAATGGCACAGTCGCGTGTGCCCTCCTGTTATTGGTTCTGCAGGCATCGCTTGCTGTCATAACTTGCGCGCTCACACTGCATGGAAACAACAAGATTGCTCGAGCGCATTGCGGAAGCCGCAGTTGCATGCAAGGCGTCTGTTGACACTGGGTCGTTTAACAGTGCTTTGTGCTCGCACTTGACGGCTGCGATCAAGGACTTTGCAGAGGTGAATAGCTTCGCAGACTGTTAGCTGCACGTTGCTAGACTGTTGCACACAGCGAACACAAACCAGCGCCTCGATGGAATGTATTCATGCTGCAGGTTGGCCTCAAAGGTACTCGAGCTGTTGAGCCAAGTTTTTGGAGTGTGGTGTCAGCAATGACCCAAGCGTTTCCCTTGCTGCTTGGTCCATGCTGGAGTCACGCAACCTGTCAAGCAGGGCTCGAGAAACCAGAGATGCTATTGCACTTCTGGGTAACTCAGGTGACTTTGCATGCTACACATTGAGCTTGTGCTGTGTCCGGGTTTGCCTTGCTGCAAGCTTTTAGCCAAGCTGTGATTGCAGGCTGCTGTGGATGGCAGCTTAGTGACACTCTGCAGCAAGCTGCCCAGTCAGCCGCAGGTCGCATCAGCGTATGCTAAGAGTGCACCTATGAGGAGCAAGCGAGTTGCTGAGCTGCAAGTGGCTCTAGAGCCACTTCAGGTGAGCTAAATGCTCGTGTGATTAGTATCCCAGTAGGGCATGACCAGAGCTGAAACAGCTTGACCCAAACATGAAGCTGCTGCTGTTGCTCTTCTGCTGTATGTTCAGCTCTTGACCAGCGCTGAGACCGTGAGTCAGCCTTGCGCCATGCAACTTCTTGCTCAGCTACAACCGCAACTGCAATTGCTAATGCTAGCTTGTCTTTCGCCATGGCTTTGTGACATCGGGGTGCTCTGTGGCTGAATTTCTGCTGTATAAGCTGCTCACTGTGCTGCATGTTTTCACTTGTTATCAGCTTGGTTGCTTGTATGCAGGATGCTCACGTGCAAGCCATGTTGCAGCAAGCACTGCGCTCCAGCCTGACGACAGCAGACACTACATCAGCTGCAGAGTCACCACTAGAAGCAAAGCAAGAAGCATCTTCACCCTTCCGCTCACCCTCACGACTAGACAATGAGCACATGCAGCAAGAAGCTTGCTCTTCAGCTAAAGGTGCAGTCAGAGCGCAGGAGCCCTGTCCTGCCAAAAAAATGCAGGAGCCAGCACAGCTTGCATCAGACTCTCCGTTGACAGATTTCACAGCGCAGCAACTCAGCACAGGTAGCCTGTCTTGCCTGCACAGACAGGCCTTCTGCCCATAATTATTCCGGCCTATGCTGCACAAGTACTTAGCTCAACCTGCGTTCGTTGCTGACAAGTGTTTAGGCAAGTGTCACCTTACTGCCAGAGCCTTGGTGGAATTTATTTGTACAGCATGTTTCACATGTCTGGCATAGCACTTCCTCCCCTGATCATGTTTTTTCGCCTTGCACATTTATCAGAACAGATGTGAAGCATGGGCCATCTTTGAACAAGCTCGCACAAGCCATGAAGAAACATACCCTATTGGCAAATGATGCATGTGATGCAATGCCTATCTCACACACAGCACACAGTCTGCATCTGTGCTATCGCAAATGCTCATGATAAGAAGCTTGTCATCCTCTGCTGTCACACCTGCCGTTGTATGACAGGTAGCCCTGTGAGCATCACAGCAGCAGTGTCAAAACCACCTCCCCTCAACAGAAAGGAAACTGATTTGAGTGTTCAAACTTCTGTTTGTTCTCTGCCAATTGTCAGTCGAGAGCCAGCAGGACCACCTCAGGTGAAACAGCCAAGTCAGTCTCTGCCATTATGCACTCAGTCCTCAGCAGCAGCATCAGCCGCAAGTGGTCGGAATGAGTCATCTCACATGCCAGCAGCTCAGCAGTCTGCTGCTGCAACAAACAACGCATGGACAGACAGGCTTCCACAGACTCTGCCCCTGCCTTGGCCCCTTTGGAAACGCTCAAATAGCCCTAGCCCAGCTGATCCCGTCTCAACCACACAAAAGGAATGGTCATCAGCGTCAGTGTCAGCATCAGCGTCATCCCCTCAGCATGGTCCAGGCAGCTTCAGTGGTGATGTCAGAGATGCATGTCGGCTTTCACAGGGCTTAGAAAGTTCTGCATCACTGGCTTCAGCTGCATCAGACCTACAAGGGTTGGTTGCTGATCCCTACCCTGCCCCACAACATGGAGAGGACAATGAACCCCGCAGTCAGACCCCTGCAGAAGCAACAACCCATGTGAGAGCCTCTTCAGCAAACAGCATAGTCAAGGGTGCTGTGGCTGACTCTTCTGCAAAGCCTGGCTCCACATCAGAAGTTTGTCCCACCAATGGCAGCAGAACTGCAGATGCTGCGCCCGATGTTGCATCAGCCAGCCCTGGTCGAGTTGATGCTGCAGCAGATGCAACGGCACACATCATTGCTGATCTAGGGACGTCAGATAGCGCTGATTGCATGTCATCTGTGCCTGTCAGGGGTGAAAAGCCTGGCAAGTTAGGCGCTGTTGGGACTCAGGCAATGACGCTTGAGCAGAAAGCTCTACTAGTCAAGGGCGTTCAGCTCAGCAAGCAAGTGCAGCAGGTATGTTGTGCATCTCCAGAACTCACGCCGACTTTGTTTCCGCTGGTCTCAATTACGACTGTGAACACAGAGTTTTGCTTTTGATTTTGACCATTAGGTGTTAGTGTCGATTTTTGCGCCAACGCACATGTTGCACAGCATGGCTACTGTGTAACATGTTATGATTGGCTACAAACCATTTGTAGGCAGTAGAGCACGTCCAGTCAGCAGCACAGGGCGGTCTTGAGCCATTAGGCCATGACAGGCCTCCAGTGCGGGTCTTGTGCACCTTAGTGGAGTCAATGCTGTCCCACGGGCTGAAGTCCTTTGCTCCCAGACCCCAGACCCCAGGCTGGGCTAGCTACCTGCCCCCCAAGAGGGCTACTGCTTTTGCGGTGCTTCAGGTGAGCAGTTGAGCATTGTGATCTATGCTTGTTTGGCGCTGCTTACAAAGCATTGCGGCCGCGCTAGCGCAGAGAGAAGCAGCATGCTGCATTGCCGTTGTCATCCGCATCTTTGCACAGCTGCTAGCATCAAGTCTGGTCTGTCTGATTTTATGCTGTGACAGCAAGGCTGTGGTATGTCAATTGAGAAACTCAGTCCCATGCAGACCAGTCAGCCAGAGTGCAATCAGGCTAGTTGTGTTCAAGCTGTGAGTCACTCAGCATCACACCTTGCAGCGTCCACTGTCAACATTCAGAAAGCTTTACCATGAAGCATGTCTCCTGACAGTATGCGTATGAAACTGTAAGACTGACTGACTGAACCTGTAAAGGCCGCAGAAGGGGTCACTTTGAGCGAGGGCGCCCTAGGTGTCCACGCAGTCATGGAGATGGCTGCTGGGAGTAGTGATGACGCCAGGCTGCGGATGTGGGTGAGGGCAGGGCTGAATGAAGGCTGCCTTGGGGCACGCCTACTTGCCCTGCGGATGAGCCGGGAGCTGTATGATCAGTGGTATGACAGGTACTCTAGTGACTGTTTTGAGGCTTGGCCAGCGATGCCTTTCAGCAGTCTGCCTGATGGCACCAGTCAGGGTTGCATCTGCTGATTGTGCTCGCCTCGTGGGTCTCTTTAAAATGCCATGTTGCACTTTGGGTTGGACTACTATTTTCTCCTCTCACTTTTTTTTCGCAGTTGCAGTTTTCTGTCATGTGAGTGTCACTAATGGCATATACGACTCTGTTGTTTGCTCGCCAAACCCCAGCTCCCCTCCCTCCAGCTGCGTCCCTCAGCTTACTCTTCTGTCCTCAGCTCCAGCTTGTACTAGACGCCCTTCTGCTGCGTTGAAGATTCAACCGACGCATTGCATGACATGCGCTCAGCAGTATGTTCTGCCTGCAGGTGGGCGCTGCTCTTACAAGCTGAGCTTGTGACTGAACTCTTCCAAGACAGCCTAGTGACCCTAGACACCATCTCCTTCTCCTTGCCTATTGAGGTACCCACTAAAACACCCGCAGCTGTGGCAGCTGGTGCGCTGTTGTCATCTGCTGGTAGCCTATTCAGGCGCCAGCAGTCTCACTACCAGGCTTGCACCTCCCAGCCAGACAGTGTGCCTGCTCAGGGCAGTCCCACTGGCGGTCATCAAGGTGCTGCAAGCAACAGGCATTTCAATGCATCAGCAAAGAGGTGAGGCGGACTCACTGGGTACATTTATGTTCAAGTAAATTGCACATTGCCTTGTTTGGACAAGCTCATTTGCAAAATGACTATGCTGCTTGCGTCGTCACCACTGGCCTAGCAAAAGTGAACACATGCTTGCTCTTGTGCATTTGACATTGATTTTGTCATGATTGGCCTATTGCACATGGCATACCCTAATGATTGCCGGCATAAATTTACACTCCTGCTGAGGCTAAGACCACACCCCATGACATGAGGGGGCATCGGCTCTTGTGATTTGATACATACACATACACATGTGCCAGTGGCATGTCAGAAATTGCAATCGCAACGTGGTGTTCTACATTCCTGCCAAGGTTAAGGCCCTACCCCCTGAGGGGGCATCATCTCATGTGATTCTACACACATGCATGTACACATGCATATACACATGCCAATGGCATCTCAGAAATTGCAATGGCTGTGGGGTGTTCTACTCAGCAGTGCCTTGTATTTCTGTAGGAAACCTCGGACCATCAACTTCAACAATGCCCTGCCTGGTAGCCCAAAGCCACCCCTAAGTCCTCACTCATTGCCCCTTTCTGCACCAGACCAGCCTCTTGATCAGGCAACACCCTCAGATTCTCCAGCTCAGCCTCTGACATCATTCAGCCCCTCTGCTCACCCCCGCATGCTGTCAGATATGTCCCAAGTCGCCATAGATCAGCTGCCGTTTGCAAGCTCAGAAGGCGCAGCAGCAACACCTCCTGCAACTATGCAGCCATCTCAGGGTCATCACGCTGCTGTTGAGCCCATACTTGAAACGCTGCGTCAGCATGTAGGGAGTCAGCTTGCAGGCAGCCCAAATACAGGCTTGCCTTTTGATGATGCAAGATCTGAACCAATGCATGATGCTCAGCTCAGGACTGCTGACAGTCTGCCTGTGCAGCTCCCTCCAGCACCTTTTGACTGCCAATGTCAGCAGATACTCCAAGCGTCCACAGATGATACCAGACAGCTTCAAAATGACATGGGTGCAGCAGCTGCCAACCAGCAATTGGATCCGCGCGCTAAAAGCGCAGCATCCTTCTTGGATGATATCATCTCCAAGTCTGATAAGGGCACTCTTTTCAAGGGGCCAGTGGCTGCCAGCAGTCCTTCACCACTCCAGGTTCCAGTACCAGCATCTGGCAGCTCAGGGACTGCAACACACATAGATGCATACAGCCTGAACCAAGGCTGTCACAAGCAGCAGGCAGATGAAGCCGTACATCTTGCTAGTTGCTCTGAGGAAGGCATCGCCCCAGTGGTGGGAAGGCGTAAGAGCTCAGATCAGCTGGGTCGAGCGCTGAGCAGCAGGGAATCTATGCGTGAAGGGGACTTTGCTTCCTTGCTGCTGCCTGGACACTCCCTCTCTGTGTCAGAGCTCGGTATGGGTTCTGCTTCCGGACCAAAGCTTACCCTTTGTGTCTGACTTGTGGCATTTATTGGATATGCTCTACACAAACGCGCTGCTCTTGCATCAGTGTCTGGCTTGTTATGTGTATGGCACATGTAGACGTCTCACAATGTTATGGCTCTGTCACAATCTGGCATCTATACCCTGATTTGCCTGCAACTGACCTGGGTCTTGACCTCTTGGGCAAGTAGGGCTTCAAAATTACTTGTGTGTTCTGCCGCATTTGGCACATTCTGGCGTCCGTATCTCACACTACAAAAGCATTCATTGACTTCCCCAGTGATTCTGCAAACACAGAGTAAAAACAGACAGTCATAGTGAGAACTGACCTCACTGCAGCTTGATGTGAGAGCAAGCACGCTCGCAAACCGAATTCTGCATGCTTGACAGCAAAGGCATGAAATTGCTTCTGCCGTGCAGATGCTGACCTAAGGAGCAACAGAAGGGCGTCCAGCTCCCAACCTGACAGCCTTCTTGCCTCTCCTAGTTCAGCCCAACCTGCACCCAACCCATTTCCCCCCAGCTCAGCAGAGTCACTGGATCATCCTGTCAGCCAAGCCTGCAAAGCTGCTGTCTCCACACCAGTTCCTGCCAGTCCTCACATCACCACTGACCCAAATGCCACCCAGATAACAGCTTCCAGCGACGATGATGTCGCTGTAGTGATGCCAGAAGAGGTGTTGTGCAGTGCTAGCCTGGTTGTGGATGAGTCAGAGCACCTTGTGCTGATGCTGACACCAAGATCAGAGGATGTGCATGACAAGGATGTGCGTGTGTGGCCAGCTGGTGACGTGGCCCAACTTGAAGGTGACTTTGTAGATCTGCTCTACGGTTGGCTGCGTGTCAAGTTGACTTTCTGGCACAAGTGTGAAGTTCTTCCAAGTATGCGTTGCAGCTCATACGCACACTACCTTGTCTGCATATCCAGCTGACCGGTTATGTGATATCAATTGGACGTAGCGATGTGCTTGCTGGGTCAGATATGCAAATATTTCAAATATTGCTGCAAGTTCAACTGTTGCAGTCAAGAAAGTTTGGCATGACCAGAACACATTGTTTTTGGTACCTGCTTTCAGCCAACAAACAACTGTTGGTCATCCCCATACGTGTGTGTACCAAGCTCTCAGTTGCCCAGCAACAGTGCAGCAGATTGATACATCAGGGTCTGTCCTGCCATGTTGCTGAAGCCCTGCATGGCTGCAGGGGTTGATGGCATGTCCTACTCAGATATCACTGCCATGCTTGTCAGCAGCGCTGTGCCTCAGCCTCACCACCTGGGCACCGCCCAAGAGACACCTGCTGCCCTGCCTGTACCTCACTCTCCACTGGCACACCACTCAGATGGTGCCCATGCCCAGAGTAGCTTCAGTCACAAGGATATGTGGCCAAGCAGCCACAGCATGAGTATTGGTAGCAGACATGGAGCTGACACAGGCGTGAGTGTAGTCCCAGCATCAGCTGTCCACAGCAGCAGCAGCAGCAACAGCCAAGCAGATGCCAGCTTGCAGGAGGCAGACACAGACGCAGAGTGTAAATGTGAGCCAGCCCAGGAACAGCCAGCTGCAATAGCTGAGACCATTGATCTGCAAAGCATAACAGGTGCATCAGATCAACATAACGCTTGCCAGATCCCACCTGATGTCCACTCTGGCAGTAGACAACCCTCTGCGGCAGACGCGCATGAGGTGCTGCACTTACTGGCTGGTGTCCAGTCAAGTGATGATCTGAGCATGCAGCAGCTTCAGACACTGGCTGGCATGGACGCCCAGTCATCTGATGGTATCACCACCTTGTGTGACTCCCCCCCAGAGTCATCCTCCTCCCTGGGGGTTGATGACAGGCTGCCAAGCTTTGGGCAGGCTGCTGCAATGCATAGGCCTGGTGCTGGTCACATTGATGGCAGTACAACGCTTGGCTTGTCCGACCTGTCTGCGGAAGCAACAGTATCAAGGCTGCATGCTGAGGAGACTGAAAGTGTGCCTGAGCAGCAGCGTGCTGGCTCTGCTGAGGGCACGGCCACGCCTGTCGCAGAAGAATCGCTCATGCAGAAATCATCTGACGAGGTGAGCTATCAGACTTTTCTATCTGTTTGTAAAAGTGGTTGCAGCAGTTGAGCAATCAAAGCACACGCCCAGCCAGTCGGCCTCAAGATGGCTTTTTTCCACTTTGCTAATGGTGAGGAAGCATGCTTCCTTTTTGCTTTCCTCTTTATTAGCCTCCTGTCACCACATTTGAGCAATGACTGCACCCTCCCTGCCCCTCACCCATCCTTAGCATTCCTGACTTGATATTCAGGTCTAAGTGCAATGAGTCACCACTGATGAGTCACAACTGCCTCCACACACCAGGCTGTAAGGTCCTCATGAGCTCCACTGATCAGTGAGATGACAACGACTGAGCATTGCAAGCTGTTGTTGACCAACAAAACAAGCACGCAAAGCATGCAAAGCATGCAGAAGCTGGTCTCTGTTGGTTGACACTCGTGACTGCCTTGCAGGCTATGGACGCAGGCCCAGCCCAGTGCAACTCAGATGATGCAGGCTATCAAGCCGGTGCTGATGCCAACCCTGAAGCATCACCAAGAGCTGTCTTTCAGTGGGAGGGCGGCAATTCTGCTCCTGCAACCCGAGTCCATGCCACACTTAGTCATGTAAGACCTGTAGTACCCTGCGCCCCCCTCCCCCTCTCCTGAGGGCAATGTAACAGTAAGCTGTATGAGGATGATAATTTGTCTAGTGTTTATTGCACATGATCTGCGTTCACCCGCATGAGCAATCACACCCATAAGTCATCGTATATCCAACTAAAGGTGCCATCGCGGCAACAGCTTGTAGCAAGGCTGGTAGTAACCACCCTGAAACTACCCTGAAATCTGTCTCTCAGCATGCATTGTTGTTGCAGGTGACAGTGACAGCATGTGAGATGCTGGCAGAGGCAGGTTCTGGTGGCAGTCTGTACACGGCATACATGGTGGAGGCAAGGTCCAGCCCTTTGCAGCCCAGCTGGATAGTTCGGCGCCGCTTCAGGTCACTTGGTCACTCACTTTGCTGCCCACCCTGGCTGTCACAACTATCATGGCAGTCATGGCTGTCATGACTGTGTAGCTGAGCAGTCTGTATGGAGCAGGGCAGCATCATTGATCCTAGGCTGACTGGCGCAATTTGTTTCATGTTTATTGATCATCCCTAGAAGATTCAGCACTGGAGTAGCAGAGTGGCTTGACAGATGCTACAGTGTGTGAAGAAACATGAAGATGGGTAGACACTGTAACTGTCAACCAAATGCAAGCTGTCTCGGCGATGATTGTGTGTTTGGCAGTGAGCAATGATCACAGCATGGGTCTAGCAAAGGCAATTTGTGTGGTTCTGCTCTGATGCGCCCTTTGCCCCAAGTGTATGCTATGTACATACCAGGCATTGGTGCTGTCACATACGGCTTGATGTCACAGCTTTGCTGCATGCAGGGACTTTATTAGCCTCAGGGCAGCTCTGAGATCACAGCCTGGCGTAGCCCTGTCCCCAGCTTGGGACGCCCTCAGCAAAGCCCAGTCTGTAAGGGGTCAAGACAGGTATGCAGAGCAGCCCTACGAATTGCTCGCTCTTGCTTGATCTTCTTCTTGTCATTGTGCAATGGCCGTGCTGTGCAGCTGAAGGTGCATGAATAGTGTGTGACAGTCAGCTGCTGAGCCCCCAGCATAAAAGCTGAACATCTCCAAGCAGGCCAATGGTCTCCACTACCAGTTCGTGATCACTCTTGAGTCAGCGAATCTGTCTAGACTGCATTGTCATTGATCACATCTGACAGCAAGCAAGCCAGTAGCAGACTCATTGCTCTTGATGTTGCGCTTGTGCACATGTTAAGCGGCAGCAAGCTGAGAGGGTGTCTTGTGTTGGTCCAGGACAGCTCCCCATGTGGTCATACAGCGCCAGGAGTTACTGCACACCTGTCTGCAAGACCTGCTGGCCCTCAACCCCCAGGGTCCTACCTTGACGCCCCTGCTAGCCTTCCTCGACCCCTCCCTCATCACGTGTCCTGTCGATAGCACGCCCATTCAGCAAGCTTCTGGCAGCACTCAGCAGACTACACAAGACAGCATCTATGCAAGCTCTGAGAAGCATGGCAGCAGGATTAGGCTGCTAACAGATGCACCTGTAAGGTTCACAGACAAGGAGTTGATGCTGCGTCAGCAAGGGCACTGCGCAGAATGTGGGAAGCCCCTGCCGGCTGTGGGCACAAGCTGGCTAGGGCGCACCAGCAGCAAGGCAGGCTTTCAGTGTGCATGCATCACAACATTGCTTGATGGGTGTCAGGGTACAAGTGACTTTGCCCCAAGACATGCTGTGCGTGTGCATATTGTGTTTGGCATAGAGACGCTTGAGACAAGTGATTATCCACAATTTGATTGTCAAACATCATATGATTGCATACAACAGCACATGTTACCCCCAAAACTCGACATCATGCTTGACAAACATGTTATCATCACCACTACTGCAGCTGGCTTTTTGCCAAATGCAGCTTCTGCTGCTCTTGCCCTGACTAGTGACACACCCTTGATTGCTTGCAAATTCTGAGAGGGCCATCAACATGATAAGAAGTTGCTGCAGGCTGCTAGGCGGTGCGAGTACACAGGTCAGCTGTTTTGCCACAGCTGCCACACAGGTGCCACAGCCTGCTTACCAGCTGCAGTACTGCACTACTGGGATTTCACCCCCCGCCTAGTTTGCACAATGGCAGCTGAGTTTCTAGAAGCTACTGCTGATCAGCCTCTGATGTGTGTGCACACCATCAATGCTAGGCTGCATGCTAGCGTCCCTGCTGTTGGCCAAGCACACGAGCTTCGCAAGCAGGCGTGCAGTTTGCTTGCTGCAACTAGAGGCAGTGGGAGTAAAGCTGAGCACATGGTGAGCTAGTGATGTCTGTTATGTGCATGCGTCAAGATGTGCACATACTTGTGTGCTTGTACCAACAACATTTGCTGGATGCATGTTTGCACTGACACTGTCATTTTAGTTGGGCTTTCTGTGTTGGGTTTGCACCGCCCAGCTGCATCCTGTGAATAGCCGGCACTGCAGTGACCTTCAAGTACAGAATCAAAGCTTACAAGCTTACAGCAATGTGACCTACTTTGTACCTGTCTAAATTCTTTTCTTCAAAAATGAGGAGGTGTGCACCAATGTTCAGCCAACCACAAGCTGCATGATCTCACATCTGTTTGATCACATTATCAGAGACTTCTTCCAAAGAGAATAATGTGTTATAGCACTCTTTGTGCTTGGAACAGGTGGAACTGTTCTTGTCAGCAGATTCTGACAGGCGCAGGCTGCTGGAGGAGCCAGACTACTGGGCAATGTCTGATTTGCAAGATCTGCGGAAAGGCCAATCGTGTCCATTGTTGCTGTGGCTGAATGGGGCAATGGAGGGGGCTTCTAGTTTGGCAATGGCCCTCTGTGCATTGTGAACAATGATATAGTCCCAGCTTTGCATTGGGTCAAAGACTGGGCAGATGAAGTCTTGATGAGCAGCAAAATGTGCCAATTGGACTTTGCCGACTGAATAAGGTACATACCTGCGCGGCCATATGTCCAACTTGGCAAGCAAGCTGCAAGAGTCGGCGTGTGCACATAGTGTTGCGTTTCCGAAATTTTGCTCGTTCAGTGAAAGATCAATCAATGGTGTGTGATTTTGTCAGAGCTTTCAGTCAAAACAAAACACCAGTCTTTGCCCATCAGTGTGATCATGGCAGACCATTGAACATGGACATATGTGTTGGAAAGTCTAGCAGGAACACATGTGCAGGCCCGTGAGCTCATTGTTAACTTACGTCTGCACGGAGCGCGGCGTGTTTCACATGCCACAAATCTTTGTCAACAGCTTCGTACGCAGATTCAGTCACGGTCAAGAAGTCAAACTCGCTGTTGCCGCGTTCGGGTCAGCGCCCCTGTTCACCTTTGAGCTGGACGCACGGACTATGAGAATGAGACGCACATGGTGTCTGCGGGTACCCGGGGCTGGTGTGCGGACTGTTCTTCTATTGTGGCAGTGGCTGAGTCGCTGGCCTGGTCTGAAAAGCACATGGGTACACGACAGGATGGTTTGTAACCCTGTGGGCAAGTTGACACCCTCTGGCGGAGCCTCCTTTGCAGCTTGCATGTTTCCAGCTTCAGCTAATGATTGGGCTACTTGCTGCCACTGTTGACACGGAGGGCTACGCAGCTGCAGCTGCAGATTGTGGCAAGCTGACACACGCGATCGGATGCGACCAACTATAAGGTGCAGCATCTGTTGCGCAATGATTGCCACTGTGAGCTGTTGATTGCTTGCAGCTCGAAAATGGGATAGGTGTGACAAGATTTCCTCCGGCTCGAGCGGAGATGCTCGTGAGTACGGTATTGGGCCAAGGTTTGCCTGCTGCCCGCGCGCGGGACGGAATAACCAAAGCACAGGCGAGTCGCATCATACGCTGATATAGTGACGGTACCGCCAGCACAGATTCGCAACTATTGGTTTCAACGTACCTTTTAGGCGTCAGATATACGATCGATCGTTGCACGCAAGGCACCTAACGGCCCCATGCCAGGAACGTGAGGGCAGTGCTTGACTGGTCCTGCTGTTCACCGGAGCGTTTAGCTGACGTCCTTTTCCGCTCATCCACACACACAGTGTGTTGGCTTTTCAACCCTTAAGCAGAGGTGGGTAAACGAAGGGTTGAATGTAAAGCTTTTTGAGTGCAAAGAGCATGCACACACAGCGTAATGTGTGCTGCATTTGTGACCGCAAAGAGAGCGATTGCACTTTCACACGCTGCAAACAGGCCACATACGTGTGTCTCACAAGAAAGTTGTGACTGGAAGGACATGGACTAAGTCCAATTGGGCTTGCAAGCTTGTTTTGTTTCTGACAACGGACATACGTGCATTAATCGAAATGTCATGCACACTATGTTACAGTCATGTTACAGTCATGTTATATACTCAAGCACCAACTTTGACAAGCTGTGCATTCTCATCATGATGGTCACCCATTGCGCAGCACTCAAGGAAGTACTCAGGGACTAGTACCTAATACTAGCTAGTCCCTAATTAGGAATCACTTTGTGGTGTGCTTGAGCACATCTCTTGATCAAAATGTGTGGCTCGCTGAGCATGCTATGCACTAGTGCTGGCGTCTACAAGCTGTGCTTTGAAGAAATTTCGAAGCAAGCTGCAACTTGACATGTCTGCAATTGCAGACATGCATGTGCTCATATGAAGCGCCTAGGCAAACACAACAATACATTGAAATATCATGTCTATGTGTATGTCCAAACCTTTCCTATCTTGTCATAACCAACAGGATAATGATGTCAAGGTCCTATAGCGCTATAGCAAGGGCTACTTTCTCGTGATGCATGCACGGTCTGTCCAGGCATATGTGCCATAAATGGCACAATTTGCCATGCCATTCACGTTTTGAGGACTGCAGTTTGAAACTCACTTACTGCTCGTGTCGCAAGCATTGAGAGCTTGCCATATGGATACCAGGTATGCATACCAGGTATGCAGGTATACGCAGGTATACATAGGGTTGAGCAGACCCATCCTGTCCTTTGAGCCAGATTTGATGCCGCGATGAGAAAGGTTTTTGATATTCCGCTGGATGACGGAAGTCAAAACCCTAAGAGCTCTGCTGACCTGAAGGGGTTTTGTGTAAAACGAAACGAAACGAGTCTCAAACCTCCACAAGTTATTCCCGGAGTATAGAGCTGAGTCCCGGTCAGCCCTGCGTCTAAATCATTTAGCGACGTCGCTGCTTCGTCTGCGGTGCGCACTTACCTTGCAGGCTGCGAGCACTGCCGTTTGGCTCGTCCAAGGTTCCCACCTGCCAAAACGTGTACAGCAGCGCAGCAAAATACAGTAGCTTCTTAACGGGACAAACGCTAACCTGAGGACAGCAACATGGCCGGCCGTTCTAGCAAGGGCAAGATGCGGGGGGTATTGTCTGACAAGGTAATGCTCCTTGCGCAAAGCAACGGTCACAGCAGAGGACCTGCTCGCTCAGTAAGCCAACTACAGTGACATCAGCTTCAAAACCCACCCATCCGAAGCGCCTGCAGGTGAGGGTATGGTGGCCTCCCACCAAGGACAAGAAGAAAACCGATTACAGCGGAATGTACTGGCCTGCCAAGGTCGTCAAGCAGACAAGCGAAGGCTACGAAGTTCAGTATGATAACGGAGACAAGGAGATGGTCCTCAGCGAGAACGTTTCGCCGTTCAACCCTCCATTTAAATTTGGAGAAGAAGGATGCTCTCTGCAAGTGAGCTACACTTTCCTCGGCGGTACATCTTGCTAGACCGCTGTCCGACACGACGTCAGCTCAAGCACCTGCTGGTCAAACTGCCTCGTTGACTTGGTCGGTCAGTCGCTGGATTACTGCTCAGCAGGCGCTTTCGATGATTGCGCCAAGCCTCGGTCTCTTTTTTATAGGTCGGAGAGTTCTGTGAGGTGTTCAACGGCAGCAAGTCCGATCCTGCCGCTTGGGTTGGCAAAATCAAGAAGGTTAATAAAAAGACCACCACAGTGAGGCTTGCTGCTCAAAACTTACCTCCCCTATCTTTGCTGAGGCCGTTGCTTGAACTGCACTTGCAATGTTCGACGCAACATCTGCTCAGTTGGGTGTTATCTGTTGCAGGTCAGCTATCCTTTCCATGACGCGCCTGATGAGCAAGTCAAGGTAACAGCAGAAAGCAGAGCACCTGTCAACAGGACTCACCTTCACCTTGCAACACATTGACTTACGCTGATGTGTTGATTTGTAGCCTGAATTATTGCGGCGAGCAAGAGTGTATGATGCTCAGACCCGCCAATGGAGCCTGGTCACCCCCAACCAGGAGTGGAAGGACGGGGAGGTACGCATCCGTGTACATTCGTGTTACTGGAGTGTATTGCTCGTGTTGCCGTCAAGCATTCATATTGCCTGTCAAGCATGCTGCTCAGTCTC
>JAABUO010004097.1_pt1 | contig 17172 bp, 29 predicted proteins | sample 5559291 | NCBI WGS metagenome assembly JAABUO01 (sample SAMN10711878, study PRJNA513372) | rock metagenome | isolation source: Antarctica rocks | place: Antarctica: Victoria Land, Finger Mt sud | reverse complement strand
AGCTCCTGACAGGCTGATGTTCACAAGCTTGGCACGTCATCTAGCAGGGGCAGCAGTGAGGTCTGGCGCCAGCAGCAGGACAAGCAACAGGAGTGTACCTGTGCCTTTTCTTCTAGGACAGGCTGAAGCTGGTTGAGCTGGGCCTGCATGCTATCCACCACAGCATTGGTGTCTTGCAGCTTGTTGAGACCGTTCAAGAGGCGGTCCCTGACCTCCCCATACTCACCAGTCTTTTCTGCCAGCAGGCTGGTGTACAGGCTGATCAGGTCCATGTAGCTCTTTGGGCTTGTGTAGTACCTGCACATGCCACAGCTTCAGCTCACATGTCAAGCATATCATACACACAGGGCACCAGGCTACTGCAGCAAGCAAAGCTCTGTGGCCTGAGCAAGAGTCAGACCAGCAAGTATGGGGAAGCCTGCAGCGTGAAAGACATCAGGCTTGAAAGACTTGCAGGTTGCGCAACTGCACTGCCATGTGAAGGTTGGTCACCGAGGATCTGTTGTGCTGATGATTGCAGATGCAGGGCTAACAGATTCCATGCCGCTATGTTGCTTCTGCTGTATCACGGCATGTTCACTCTGGGGCCACCCATGCTTGCATACCTGCGTCTGAGCTGTGCATACATCTTGTCTGATGCCACTGCCACACTGGTGTGGATGTGCACACACATGCTGGCCAGGGCAGGCTTGATGTGCGACTGAGCCAGGTCACAAGGCGCCAGAATCTGGGTGCTGACAGACAGCAAGGCCTGATCTGGCCAGGGGCGGAACCAGTCAATGGTGCAGCAGTTGATGAGGGAGGGGAACATGCGGCAGCGGGCTCTGAAGGCACCCCCAACTGGGCTCATGGCCAGCACACAGTGCAGGTTGTCCCGCACCCGGTTGATGAAGGCTGACCAGCATGCTTCCTGCAAAATCTTTGGTCTACTGTTCAGCTTGAGATCCCAAGGCAGATTTGCTTGCAGTTGGTGTCATCTTGACTATGTCATGTATTGACCTTGTGCATCTCAGCGCACTTTTGTGCAAAGTGCCACCTCAAATGGTGTGCTGATGTTGAGGGTGAAGAGAAGTTTAGGAAAGGCGTGTTTCAGCAAACATGCAGCACACCACATGTTGCCACGTGATGTCACTGTGCAGCAAAATATGCAGCACAACAGGTTTGAGTACAATTACAACAGCAGGAGGGGCTTGAGGCACACCTTGGTTGTGGGTGCACCCTGGGTGAGTAGCCATTCTCGGATGCTGCCAATGATGCCCTCCTTGTCCTCAGGTGCATACATGCCTGGCACCTCACCACTGTTCAGCAGGTTGTTCACATCCTCCAGGAAGCTCTCCTTGCTGATCTGGGTGTCAGTCAAGAGGAACACCACAGGCTTGCCCTCTACTCCAGCAACATGGTACAATTTCTGCATCATGACAAGCACCCCACAGCTGAGACTGGCATCCCAAATAGCATAGAGAGTGCCGTATGGAGGAAGTGTACTGCAAAAGCCGCATTGAGCCGCAAAGCACTTCAATTTGATATGCTTAGCACCAGAAATGTCTTGGCAGCAGTAGGTGACACTGTAAGCAAAATACAAGAGCTGTGAATTCACAGTTGCTAACAGCAGCTTGGTATTGCAGCACACATATTGCAGACATTGGATGCCAAGCAAAGCAGCCCGCCTCTTAGGCAAACCTGTCTTCACACCTGATCAACTTTGCCCACAAGAACTTTGCAGGACTGACTTTGCTCTGGCGTCAACATGGCACAGCAGATCAAACACACATACAAGCTTCATGCAGCTGGTGGTGCAACCCCCAGAGCCTACCTTCAGGTCTTCCCTGAACTCTGTGAGGCCATAGGCCTTGGTGAGCTCCAGCTGCTGACAAGCACAGCCACCAAGAGCAGCAGCAAAGCGTGTGAGGCTCTGCTTGCCGCTGCCGCTCACTCCCACAAGCAGTGCATTGCCCCTGGGCTGGCGCAGCACCCGAGCTATGCTGGCGATGTGGTCCACAGCATCTTGGAAGAAGACCAACCCCATGGGCTTGCTGCTGCTGCTGTTGTAGTCTTCCAGAAAACGCTCCAGTGTTTGTATCAGCTTGGACTGGTCCACAATCTGAAGGGCAGAGATAATGGCAAGGTTAGCCTGCAGATCAAGCCTAGCCCAACAGCATGGCAGCACACAAAAAGAGTCGGGGATTCATAAAAAGCACCGCAGAAGATGGTCCAGCTTGGTCCAACAGGATGGCAGCACACAAAAAGAGTCAGCAATTCATGATGAGCACAGCAGGAGATGCTTCAGCCTGGTCCAACAGCATGGCAGCACACAAGAAGAGTCAGGAGTTCTCAATGAGCGCAGCAGAAGATGCTGCTGGATTTCCTGCTTCTTACAGCTTCAATGAAGTGGAACAGCTGCATGTCAAGCATGCAGACTTCTGTGGGGCAGTACTAACCTCTTCATAGGGCCTGTCTTGCGGATCCAAGCCTGGCTTGAGGAAGCCGCCAAAGATGATACTGCTGCCTTCTGGGAACAGCTCCTGAGGGCTGCCCACAGCACTGCCCAGGTTCTTGCCCACCAGCTCCCGCAGGATGTTCCTGAAATGCCCCTTGTCCTGGTCATCAATGAGGCGGTCATGGAAGACACGCATGCTCTCATGCAGCCACAGGCGCACCAACGCCTGCTTGCTGTTGCATTGCTTTTGGCTCACCATCAGCATGCCCTGCATCCATGGTTGTAGTCAGTGTCCCTTCACAAAACCTGCAATCAGCTTGTTCAAAAGAGGTGTTACTATGCACAGCAGTTGCTTCTCTACTCATGATACAAGCCAACAGCTCAAATGCAGATTGCAATCATCACACTGCTGTCATTTGCATGCACATCCAAACAAACTGGGTGTCACATACATCACAATTTCAGTACTGGACTCTGGAGCACAGTGCGGCCCATGCCATTGGAATGCATGAGGACACACCTGGGCGACCTTGGAGAGGTCCCGCAGGTTGAATGTATAGTGGCTCTTGGCAGGGGTGGGCAGCAGCTCAGCACTGACTCGGTTGTACGCCTCAACTGCAGAGGCCACAATTGGAGTGCACAGGGCTCGCAGGTCAGCTGGCCAGTCTGCCAGGAAGCCTCCCAGGATGGTGGTGAGGATGGTTTTGATGGCTGCATCAGAGGGGGGTGGGATGCAGAGCTGGCTGAAATGGCGCACAAAGCGGGAGCTCAACGGCTGCCTGCCTCCCCCTGTGTGATACACACCACAAGCGCTGCTCACTCTGTTGACGCATCAGTCACTGTGTGCCTGATAAACATATCCTTTGTGGCATGCTTGCATTGAGGCATTGCTGACCTGGCTGGAGGCAGCCAACAGCACTGGCAATGCAGTCAGCTCAATCAAAGTATGGTGTGGTGCTTCTTCAGGCACCATGGCTTCTGTGTGGCCGAGAGTCTCAAGAATGGCAATCTCACACTTGTGAGCAAGCAAGGCAGCAACAGGTGGTGAAGAGGCAAGTACCTGGAGGTGCACAGGCAGCCACTAGGGTGGTGTCATCAATGTCCTTCCAGAACAGCTTGCTGCGGTCGTAGAAACCCTGTACACATCCAGTCAGTGTCATGTATTGAGGTGATGTGTGATCGGTCGCGTGCATGCTTTGATCAGCAGGAGCCAAATCATGGAGGCACTGCTGTTGCAACTTTGCATGACAGCCAGAACAGCATAAGTACTCTGCCACAGGATGGTTACAGCAGGCTAGCAGATCCACAAGCAATGAATATTAGCAGCAGGTGGTTTGTCAGCAAAGGCAAAACCAAGCTCAAAGCCAAGGCTTCCCTCTTCAAGCTTGCACCATGTCCCAAATGATGCTGGGACTACAAGGCTTAGAAAAGTCCGGGGCTCTCCTCAATTTGCACAGATGTGACATCCATCAGTGTACTGACCTTGTAATCCAAGAACTGACGCAGCAGCTCCACGGCAGGTTGGGAGCCAAAGGCCTCCCTGGCAGGCATGTTCACGTCATCCACAAAGAACACCAGCTTCTGGCCGACAGGTGCGCCATACCTGGTCTTACGTTTCTTCTCCAGCTTGCTTTCCATGAACAACTGCAAGTGGCACAAGCACATCCTTGACAGCAGCTCAATGCTGAACAATTGCATGCTGTGCAACCCTGTTTGCGTGTACAGAGCCATGTACAGCTCCAAATATTGAACAAATTTATCATGTATGAGTCACATACAGCAGACAGGTCATGAGTGACGCAGAGCACACTTTGCCAAGTTGTATGCCTGAATTGTCGTGAGCCAGCATGTCAAAGCATGCATATGGCAGGTGAACAAGAGTGGCTGTGAGGCAACCTGTGTGTCCATGGCCTGGGTCTGAGCACTGAAGTTGACGGTGTATGGCACCACGGTCTTGGTGCCCCTCAGTCTCTCAAGGGCCCCAGAAACAATGACGCTTTTGCCCACTCCTGTGGTCCCGGTGAACAGCACAGCCTTCTGCACTTGCAAGCAAGCCTGCACCATACAGGTGTCTTGTCTCAGAAAAGGCCACAACCTCAACTAAGACTGTGGAGCTCTGTTACAGCAATTTGATGATGATTATGTATTCATTGTATTTGTATAGACATCCACATCTTTGCCCATGCTACAATTCCTGGTTCAGAAACACGTTGCTTGAAGAGCATGTATTCTCATGCACCAGAATTACAACACTAAGTCAGCGTGACAACAAACTTTCACAAGCACAGGCAGCTGACCTTGAGCAAGAAGGAGTAGCGCACAGTGTCCACAGTGGGCACCAGCATCTGAAAGTAAGGCATGTGCTTGTGATATGCAAAGGCAGGCAGCACAGCCCCCCACTGCTGCATGTCTGCCACCACACCCTGAGGGCCTGTCTTCACCTCCACAAAGAAGTCAAAGACAGATCCAGTGGGTGGCAGCTGCACAAGGGTGGCCAGTTGGGTGCGCACAAAGGCAGAGAAGGGCTGGTGGGACTCATGGGTGAGGCTGCCTCCCAGACCCCAGATGTAGGCAAAGGCAAAGAGCTGAGACAGGATTGGCTCTAGCTGGTCTTGTGGCTGTGCCAGGTCCACCCCATGGTCTGGAGCTAGCAAGGACTGCAGACCATGTCAGGACAGGCGTCAGAACAGTGGCGTGACAGCGGATCAGACAGAAGCAGCACACATGCATCTGGAGTTGAGTTGGCACAGAGAAAGCAAGCAGGCTGTGCTACTGGATGGTGACAATGCAGCAAGAGCAGCAGTGCCAAGAGAGTTGATGGTGGTGGTGGAGGTGTTGGCGATGCAAGCACAATCAGCAATGTCTTGGCAAATACAAGGCAGCAGCAAGTTGCAGCAGCGTAAGCAGCACAAGCAAAGCAAAGACTGCCGGAACACGTGCAGGCAAAATGGGCTAGGTATCAATGAGCAGCAGCAGGGCACAGACTTGCAGCAGAGTGGCCAAGCTGGTGACCAGGGCAATGTCAACAGAGGGCAGGTACTCGCTGCCCTGAACCCGCAGCCAAGCCAGGCCGGGGTCCACATGCTCCTCAAACAGTGCCAACAGATAGGTGCGGCTGGCCTCACTGACAGCACCAGGCAGCCCCTGCTGGGCCCAGGTCTGGACAAAAGGCCTGCAGTACACATGGAAAAAGCTGGTTTGCTTTCAGCTTGACTACAAAACTGCACATCCAGGCGACAAACCTTTACGCAAAGCAGTTACAAAACAAGTCTTCCAGCAATACCTATGATGCTGCTCAGAGATGACTGGCGGAAGCGATGTTGATGAGATAGCTGGTGCACTTCTAGGCATGCCGTCTCAAGACATGTGCAAGGACACCAAAACAGCAGGTCCTTGACATACTGGCCCCTCTTTTTGTCACATAAGTGCTTGCTGTGTTTTGAACAGAGGAACTTAGTGTTGACACAAGCTGAGTGTCTGCCTGCATGACATGATGCGCAGGGGGTGGTCTCATCTGTGAAGGCATGAGTATGAGCAGTAAGATAGTACCTCCAGCCCAGGTGGTCTGGGGGCACATAAACCATGCCACATCTGGAGACGGTGGCAGGTGACGCTACTGACAGGTCTGCCACCTCAAACAGCATCCTCATGGTCGTTGGGTTCAGCTTCAGGCGCTCACCATTGGGCAGACACAAGGTGCAGTTGTCATCGAGCACCTGTGGACGCACTTTGCACGCATTGTACATGATGCTTGAGAGTGAGACTAGACTGCTGTCTATGCTGGCCTTCTACGAGCACAGAAAGCTGTGGTGGGCTTGGGTTGACAATCAAGAACGGTGACCTCAGGTGACAACAGGCGTTCACCATGCTTTGCTTGCGCAGTTCTGACAGACAGCTGTGCACGGTACTTGATGGTAGGCAGCAGGTATGATCTTGTGCAAGGAGCTTGTATGTTGTAACCTGTTGCATTCTTACCGTGTTCATGTTCTCAATCCACATGGCATCAACTGGGCCATCAAACACGACCCACTTGCGCACAGGTGTGGCGTCAGTGACAGCAGATCTGATGAGGGTGGAGGCCAGGCCATCCTTCCATTCACTGGTCAGCGTATTGTACTCCCCGTACAGCTCACCCATGGAGACACACTTGGGGTTCAAGGTGTAACTCAACACAGGCTGGAACACCTCACTGTCCCCATTCTGTTCATGCAGATAGTCCATTGCACCCTGCAGCATGACATGACAAAAAAAGGTGGCTGTTGTGCAAGGGGAGTGGCACACTCAGAACATCTTTGTTGTCACAAGTACCAGGTACAGCTGGCAACGCCGGTGCTGTCTGTACTGCAGAGCAGTCACCTCACGGCTTCAACTGAAAACACAACCATGGCTAAGCATGGTTGTTCTGGAACTGGCAACAAATAGGCTGACAGAAGCACTCTTGATGGCGTAAAGAGACATTCTGTGTGCAGTGACCTTCAGGACGCTGATGTAAGTGTGCAAGGCAGCAGCAAGACAGCAGTCTGACCTGCAGAGTGCGCAGCAGGGTAGATTTGCCGGTGCCGGCTTGGCCCACAAGCATGGCCCCAAAACGCACCCGCAGGGTCTCATGCAGCTGCAAGATTTTGTGCACAAAGGCTGCTGGCTTCTGCAGGCCTTGCTTCTCTAGCACTGCGCATGTTGCTGCCTCCAGCTCCCCATGTGCCTACACCCATTCTCAACTTTGCAGCAACCTTATCATAGCTCAAGGTCAGGCCAAGCAGTGCCAAAATACAGCATGCAATATGCATTGGCCAATACCTGCATGAGGTGGTAGGCTCAAGCTACAAGTTCTCTTGAGCAAAGCAAGCCTTGTTATTACAGATCACAGCAGCGTAAGGTTGACTGATGCCCACACTGCATGATAACAGCACATTACGATGAGCATTTGTAGTTACAGCTGTGCATGATTGATAGCGTGCAAGCTGAAGCATGCAATGTGGGGAAGGCAAGACATCATGATAGCCGGGCATTTTTATGCAATCCATTTCACATGACTGCATGAGTCATCACCCCAAAGCAAAGGGCAAAATGTGCAACTCACCTGGAAGGGCACCTCAACACCGGGAAACAGGTCAGAGATGATGTTCTGGAACAGCTCAATGTCAGCAGACAGGAACTTGGGCAGGTTGCTGTCCCTCATGGCCCTGATCAGCATCACATCCTCAGCCAAGTTGGGCTGAGACCGCCTGAGACTGCCAGCCATGACCAGCACCGACTTGACAGCACGCATGCCAAAGTCGTAGTGGTCCTGCTGGCTCAGCTGCTCACTGGCCAGCTTGTACAGCTTCACCATCTTGCGTGCTAGCGTCCTGCTGTCCTCAAAACCTGCCAAACACAGTCACCAGTAAGTGTCATGTCCATTTGTCTACCAGCAGGTCAAGACCGAGGCCTGCAGTAACCAAGGTCCACTTGCACAAACCTTTGACTGCGTGGCGGCAGCAGTGACCAAGCATCATTTGCATTGACCCTGGCTGCCTGCCTTTGTGTTAGAAGCATGAAGCTTTTAGAGTGCACCTGTTTGCTATGATACAAGCATGCTGCCTGGATGGTGGCGCGTTGCATGCATTCAGATATGATTTGGACAAAACATACCTTCTGACAGCAGCATGACTTCAGCAACAAGAGCGTAGTCTGGAATCATCATGGCCACAGGCCTGAAGAGCGCCTTCAGGTTGTCAGGCAGGTCTGACCGCCCAGCATAGCCAGGGTTCATTGTGATGAAGACACCACAGGTGGGAATGAGGCCAATGGTACGTCCTTCAAAATTGAACTTGGGCAGCTCTGCCTGCAGGCGCAAGATCACACAGCGATATTTTGATGCCAAGGGTAATGAACACTTCCTGATTGCAGAGCATTCTGCAATGCTCATGCCATTCCATGCTTTTCTGCGGCCATACAGCCCATCTGGCCTGGTCAATCTTGGCCTGGTCTCTTTGTTGATCATAAGATTTTCACATGAATGAGCAAGCTGTCCAGCTGCACATAATCAGGTTGCAACAGACAATATTGGCAGACTTGTCAAGCATGAGATGCCAAGCAACATGGCTGCTGCATCTGCAACATTACTTCGCAGGCTGCAAGGCAGTGCTCGAGCACTGCAAGCCTACCCTGAGAGCGTTCTGGATCGTAAGGAGCTGCTGAGCCACCACACTCAGCACCTCAATGTCAATCCTGTTGAATTCATCAAAGCAGGCCCAGGCGCCAGACTGGGCCAGGCCAGCAAAGAACTTGCCCATGAAGCGGTAGTCCAGCCTCTCTCCACAGTTAAACACCACGCAGTTGACACCCAGAGCTTTGCCCAGGTCCTACAATTTTGCCACACGGCCTGGGTGTTCCACTTGATTTCCCTGCTTTGGCTCTGACTCAAAAGCTATACTTTTGCTGCACAAATTGCTGTATCTAAAGCATCAAAGGACGCAGCCCGTTGGCAAGTGAGCAGCCAAGCAGGGCCTGGTGTGCAGCATGCAACGTTGGTACTTGTGTTCCAATATGTGTGGAAGGCGTAGGCCTGGTGATGAAAGAGACAGAAGACAGATGATGGGACAGTGAAGACAGACACCACATCGTACCTTGGTGGTTTCAGTTTTCCCAGTGCCGGCTGGACCAGCTGGGGAGGCTCCCAGCTTATGGTGCAGGGCAGCAGTGAGGGTGATGTAGCAGCGATCAGTCATAGGGGTGACCACCAGGCGTCCCTGAGCGCCCACATACTCATACCCATAGATGAACCTGACACAGTAGGCACAGTTTGGCTTGGGGACTTTCTGTCAAAGCAGGTGTAGATGTCATGTTGGCGAGCTAGTCAAGAAACAGGAATCACGTGTGGAAGCATTTCTTTTCTTGCAGTTGAGGCAGTGACGAGCAACCAAAACCATTATGCCTTGCAGCAGCATAATCTAGCGACAGGACCAGTGCATGCAGCACAGGTGCACGCTTGGCAATACTGCAGGACAGATATGCAACACTGTGAGTGCAGGCAGGGGTGGCATAAGACGAGGCCAGAACAGAGCAGGATAAGCCACTGTGTGCAACCTAGGCAAGCGGAGTCTACCTGGCGTTGACTTGGCGCATCACGACGTCATCAACTGCATCATTCCAGCTGTAACGCAGCTGCATCTGCCATGCAAACTCATTTGCATCTTGGACTCCCTCTCTACAGTGTAAAGCAAGTTCAACAGCACACACTTTTGCAACGTCTGAAGGTACGACTGTTGCACTATGTTTGCTGTCTCAGGCAGTCATCCTGGCTACTTCTCCTAGACAATTTGACAAGCAGCAATCTTCAGTCTTTCCTGATGCTATTGTCTTGTGGCTGTACAGTGACACCGCTGCACACAGTCCAGCATGCTGATCAGCACAAGAAGTCATAACTTCAAGCTGTAATGCAACATAACACATACATGACTGACCAGTATCAATACAGCAATACAAAGGTCTGACCTGATGAGGTTGTCGACAATGTCTCGGGCATGAACATCAATAGTGATGAGGGCAGCCAGAGTGCGACGGTGCAGGTCTGGCAGCGATCCTCTGACCAGGCGGGTGAGGGCTCCCAGCTGGGCAGTACAGGTCAGCAGGTACTGGGCCAGGGCAGCAGACGGGCTTGGGGCCGCCAAGCACTGCTCTACTCCAGAGCACCAGTAAACCTGGGACAATCTTGCAGTGCTGCTGAGAAGTGGCAAAAGCAAGCATTCCAAACATCGCAGGGATTTAAGTTGTAGCATGCCAGGTCCAGGATGCAACAGAAAGGCAACGCAGAAGAGTAGTGTGGCATGTAGTGTGGCCAATGTTCAGATACACCTGAGATTGATTCAAAATGATGCAGTGTGATGGGCAAGCATGTGTAAAGTCGGTGCCTGATGCTGTAGCCAGCCTAGATCTAAACAGGTCACCACGGCTTTCAGCCTGTTGGTTGCAGAGCGTGTACCTGGCTGATGAGCAGCACAAGCTGGCTGGGGTGCTGGGTGACCCACTGGGTGCGGGCCTGGCTGGGGTAGCTCTGGTGGCCAGCCCGGGCCAGCTTGCGCAGGCACACTGCCATGCTCTGTTCTACCTGGCTCAGCCATGCCTCCACGTTGCCCCGCGCCTGACCCAACACAGCCATACCAACTCACATACTCAACAACACCACCTTTGTTTGCGATGCAGACGGTGCGCAAAGGCAGTTCAAGTGCTGCGACACGATGTAACACTAACTGTGCTTGGCCCTGCAGTCCTGAGCCTTTCAGCTAGAACTAAGTCTCTGCCCCAACAGTGTTGCCAACAGGAGGAGAGATGGCACATGTGGTTTGCCTTGCATGTTGTCATGTAGGGTGAATGCCAGCCAGCAAGTCGAGCAAGGATGGCACACCTTGAGGTTCTTGCCCAGAGGAACCTTCTCGCCCTCAGCAGACACCATAGCCAAGATGTCAGGGCTCTTGGGGTCGTCCCCTCCAAACTCCAGCCGCCGAATGCCATCAAAGCATTTGCCCAGGTGAGGCTGCACTGCCTGTGGACTCTTGCTCTGCACCCAATGTCTGACACATTCATTCTGTGCAAGGCTTGCATGACAAACAAGGATTGCAAATTAGCACACAGCAATATTTTGTTGTGTACATCCAGATTGCTGCTCTTGCAGGCAAGATGCAACTGGGGGATGTCACATGTGCATGCGAGGATGATGAACAGAAGCAAGATTCAGAATCATGCCTGTGCTAGAATGTCCAGCAGCTCATCATTGGACAGGAAGTAGAAGCGCGGGAAGGCCATGCGCTTGGTTTCCAGGTAGTCTTCCAAGCTCTTGCTGATGGTCTCTAGAACTTCATTACTCTTCTGAAATGCCTCAAGCAAACCTGCACATGATCATATCATACAGTCCTGTGTGTCCTGTTTGAGCTGCATATGCTCCCGGCGACCACTCGCATGCTTGAGGCCTGCTAAGCACAGGCTCTTGACCAGCAATTCTGCTGCAAACAGGCACCAGATTTGCAACAAACTTAGTCTAAAAGATAGTAGCGTGAGCCAGGGCAGATGCATGTAACTAAGCCTCAACTTAGTGTCTACGATGGCAGTTCACAGCTGCAAGTGAACTGCAGCAGATGGTGGTATGATGGACCCCATACACAATCCTGGCACACCTGGGGTAGTAGCTGCCTGCATGGCATTGTTGCGCTCCCGAGTGCGCCTCATGACTTCCTTGAACTGCTTGTCCACAGAGGCAAAGGCCTTGGCCTCATGGGGTAGCTGACGCTGGATGTCAGGAGCAGTGAAAATGGTCTTCAGGTACATCCAGTCCTTCTGGCAGGCCAGCCACTCGTCCAGGGTGTCACTGAAGAGGTGCAGCTGCCGGTCTACCCTCTCCACCTCGTTTCTGATGCCCACCATGAACCTGAAGCAGCATCGAGACTGAGTCTGGACGCGCAGACATAACGCCCTGCTGCCACATCAGCTGTGACTCCGGTTTCAGCGTACTAAGCACAACCGCACCTTTTCACAAGGCAAGTTTCTCTGCTTTCCATGAGCGAACAAAGCTTTTTGCTTACTGCTTGTCAGTTCCCAAGATGTCTCCCCAATGTAGAAACACATTTCAACTGTCCCCAGGCGTTGTTTAGTTTGGGTTTACACCGACGTTTCTGTATTAGGAAAAGTGACATTTCTGTGTCTCCTGAAGAGCTTCAGACATTGAACAACAGTTCTTGTGATGGCATCAGGTGTACCGCATAGGTCAGGTATTGGGACCTAGCACTGTCCAGGCAGCAATGTTGAGCCCCTGAGCAAACTCACATTGTCTTTGTTATACCAGATGTAGTCAATGCGCGGCAGATGGGCTGAACTGCTGACAAACCTGTGTTGGCAGACAACAACACTCAGACCAGCTGCATGTTAGCTTTGGATCACTCTATTATGTTTTGCAAGCACTCGCCTGGATGCCAGAATGGTAGACATGGTGACCATGCTGTCCTCCAGTGCGGCAGTCACATCCTCCACACTGCCAAGGATATAGGCGTCCTTCACATCCTTGAATGGAATGAGGCTGAAGTCAATGCTGTTCCACTTGGAGCTGATGTGATCCAGCAGATCCTCCAGGGCAGCTTCCTGACTGGCTTCCACACTCAAGGTCACCACAGCTTCTTGCTGACTAACCACCTGCAAGCAGTTGAGGGAGTTCGAGTCCCAAACCACTGTGAAGCTGCTTTGCAAGAAGCTTCTGTATCACACTGACAGCTGACTGGCGGCAGCAAAAGCCTCCTGACACTACAGGGCATGCCGTCTGTGCAGCAGCTGTTTGTCACACAGATGTTGGTGTATGCAGATGCGTCTGTTGCGTATGATGGATAGTGAAGATAGTGAAGGCATAGCTGACCTTGAGGTCCAAGAGCTGGGCAAGGGTAAGGGGTGGGTCAGTGACTAGGGGTGTTGTCATGATGGCTGCTAACTTTGTCCAGTGCCGCTCTCTCAGCGCTGGATTGCGCAAGGCCTGCAGAGTTGGCAGGTTGCCTTGCATGACCTTGACAGACTCGCCCAGCCCCTTCACTACCTGAAGGCCCAGTCACACGCATTAGTAGAGACCAGGCAACTGCTACAACACAAATCGAGCTCTGCAGACAGTCTGCATTTGCCACCGTATGCTGTGTCTAGGCTTATCTGCAGTGAGCGTACATACAAGTCAGATGGGCAACGCAAGGTGCATCATGGATGAGGAAAATGCAAATCATGTGATGTGAACAGCAGCTATTGGCATCAAGCCTCACAATCTGTGCATCGGCCGTTCAACTGGCAGCATTCCCTTAAAATTTTCTGAGGCAATCAAGCAGGATTTTGGCACCATTGCGTCCCTTTCATTTGACATGCATGAAACACAGGGCCTGAGCAAGGTGTGCAGCTTCCAGACCTGGTTGCTTGGCAAGCCCCGCTCCATACGCAGCAGCTTCTTGGCAAATGCAGCAATGCTTTCCTCTAAGGCTGGCATGTTCAGCTGGCTGAAGGCTGTTTCTGCCCACGTCTGAGAAGCTTCTGCCCATCCAGTGCTGCTGGTCCAAACAAGCAGCCGCAGCTCAATCTACAGCACAGGGCAAAACTGCTTGATTGACGAAAGGGACATTGACCTTATGCATTGCCAACATGTGTGCACTCTCCATGCCGGTGGCCATCTCACAGACGATATGAGCACAACATTGTCCCACAGACAGTATGATCAATGCTGCTTGTTGGCTCTGCCTAAAAAAAAGGAAATGTATCTGGCTTCATACCTTGAAGCGCCCATACCCATTGCGCATTGCAGTACATGTCTGCAAAGTCAAACAGCAATGGTATAGCTTGCACTGGCGAGGCAGTCAACAAGTTGATGGGGGTTATGCAAAGAATGTAGGTTTGGTGACTGGCCATCCGGACCACGCAGCCAGGGAGTGTGGATAAACCGACAGCAGGGGCAGCTGACCTCCTCTTGGGCAAGAGCCAAGTCATCGTTGACCATCTTAGGTAAGTTGAGGAAGCTCTGATGGTACACAATGCGCTCTTGCTCAGTCTGCTGTGTCTGAGCCTGCTGCAGCAGGTCTGACAGGTAGCTGATGACGACCTCAGCCTCGCTGTTCTCATCCAGCACCATCTCAGCTTGTGCAGCTGTGCGCATCTCTGCCACCTGCTTGATGATGCTCTGAGCACCTGTGATGGAGACATGACATATGTAAACCGCATGCTGGTGCTGATAACATAGCTACCCTGTGGCCAGGTTCTGCACTAAATGGTGCCAGGCTTCAATCCAGATGTATTCTCCCGCAACATGACACACATCACACATGGCAGAGGCGCACACATCATGCTACCCTGGTATTCTGTGGACCAAGGCCCAGTGCGCAGTGAGATTTCTGGTCTGGGAGGGTCTGCTGTGGGTACATATACTTGGATGCAAGACCCTGGCTGTTCACTCAATAAGATCTGTAGACATGCTCGTCAAGTTGATGGATGTCTAGGTTTACCGTTCCCCAGCTCCCGGCCAAAGGCCTCAGTCTGTTCTTCCTGATGAGCCTCTACATCTTCGGCTGCCTGTTGCAGAGCGTTCATATCGGCAGTAAGAGTATGGTAGGCTGCCATGTCCATGGCAGGCACAGTCATGCCATACTCCAGCACCAGCTCAAATGCGGCCTGCACCTGGTTGTACTGCTCATCCACCTTGCTCTGGTTTGCCTGCCAGCACAAGAAGGGTCACAAGTCGACAGTGTAGCACAGTATTGCAGCTGTTTGGCTGCTGATCTCTATGGACGTCAGGTTGTTCCTGATGCTCAGTCACAGTGAGCAACAGCGCCAAACTCTCACTACAAAACACGATGTGTACTGCAGGAAAACCTTGTGCCAACAAAAACCATTGTCCTGCAGCTTGCAGTGAAATTTCCATTTCTGTCAACAGCAGCAGAGAGCTCTGAGACACAGGTGCGCAAACCTCTGACCTTGAGAGTCTCCAGGAAAGCCAGTTGTTGCACGTAATCCTCTACGCTGCTTATGCTGGCCTTCAGAATGGATGTGGCGCTGTGAACCTGGTCAATGAAGGCAGCATACAGCTGAGCAGCAGCCCTAGGCAGGTACTGACCCAGCTGTGCCAGCAAAGCTGTGGGAGAAGGCAGCAGTGCAGTCTTCAACTGCTGTGCATCCACTCTGAACATCCCCACATCATTCTGCATGACACAAATCTTGGGCATTGACTGCAAAGATTGGTTTCAGATGTGGACTGACACATTGCTTGAATGAGGTCAGATGGGTGCATCACATGCCTCGCATGGCTTGGCAGTGGCACTGTCACAAGCAGAAAAGCATGGCAAGAACAAAGCCTGCATGGACAATTCAGGCATTCTGTAATGCAAAAACCTGCTTCAGCTGCTGCTGCTGCTTCTGGTTTGCTGCTCAGTAGTCAATAGGTGACCAGAAGGCTGTACCTTGTCACTCAGGTCATGAATGTCTTTGAGCTGACACCTCAGATCATCCATGAGGTCCTTGAAGGTCTTCAGGCTGATTCTTGCCCCAGCCTGCTGTGGCTGAATGGCAGCAACAGCAGGCGTACTGTTCTGCTGACCGTCATCCCGAGCAGTGAGGGCTGATTCAGTAACAGCCTGGCTGGCAGGCAGCAGCTGACCCGAGAAGCTTTCCACATAGGCAGCTGCCATAGCTGGCACATTCACTGAGTCGTTACGACGCAGCATGTCCTCAAATGGCGTGTATGACTGCAGCAACAGGCAGGTATGTCGGCATGATGAGATGCAAGCTGGCTGGCAAGTCCAACAGTATGTAGATGTCCACACTACGGACTCTGCAGAATGTTACAAGGCTCATTGCGCTGAGGTATATCATCACAGCACAGCAAGCAGTTGCTCAACACAAGCAAGCATCCCTTCAAAGATGTTATCAAGTTGCAGAACAGCAGACAGAGGACAATCCCAAGACATACCCAACAGGCTGGATAACCATCACCTAATGTTCTGCTGAAGTCACCAAAGTTGAGTATCAGCTTCCTTTCTCACCTGCCTGAATTCCTCAACTTGAGCGAAAGCAGCTTGCCACGACTGTGTCAGCTGAGCTACTAGGCCTCGGAGATCTCCGGCATCAATGAGGGCTGCCAAAGGGGTATGAGGGGGGTTCTCCTCGCCTGGGCTGGTGATGAGGCTGGTCACTTCATCTGCCTCCCACAGCCGCCTCAGACCAGACAGCACACCCATCCAGTCAGATAGCAACGCCTCCAGAGCCCTCTGCATGCAACCATCCTTTCTTTCAACACTTTGGCCCGAGTGAGCCAGGCCCACTTGCTTTGATAGAACAATTGACAGGGCGGTGATAGCAAATGCTGGCCTCAGCATTCTTATCATATAATGCTGAAGACCACACAGAAATAGCCTGTGTGGAGCCTGCAACAGCCTGGATGCCAAGCTGTGCATCAGTTGCTTGATGAGACTCACATTGGCTGTAATACTCACAACAACAAGGGCTGAATTGCTCAGCGAATACATGAGGCTGCCAGGCTATGAAGGAAGCCTCACCAGAAACTGAGAGAAGGATGGGGTGATCTTGGTGCCAGTGATGGTGAGGACAACCTCCACCTCAAAAATGCATGACCTAGCTGACTGGCTTGCAGCTTCGTCAGCTGTGCTCTCAGGGCTGCTGGCTGCAGCAGCACCTGAGTCAAGACTGGGCTGGTTGGATCCCTCATTGCTTATGACGGCAGCTTTGTCAGCTAAGCTTGACACAGGTGCAGCTACAGCTGCTTCCTGCTTTTTGTGGATGCCAGCTTGAAGCATGTCCATAACAGAGGCAGACAGCACCTGCAAGCATGCAGTGGCAGCTTGTGCAAGCTGGCTAGTGAATGAATCTTTAGAAAGTTCAGTCTCATGCACAAGCATGCTTGAAGATGGATTTGATCCGTGTATGTAGCTGAGCTGGAAGTGCAGCAAACGAATCTTCATGTAGAACGAGTGAAATGCTTTGGCAGCCCTTAGCAAATTGGGTATGCAACAGATCAAACACAGTTGTTGTTTGCGGGCCTCTTGATAGGCTTCCCTCGTGATGCTCTGGTACACATGTGAAACTGGGGACAGCGCTCAATAAAGCAATCTGATGCTGTTGCTATATACCTGCTGCAGCGTGTCACACATCATGTAATCAGCCATCTTGACAAAGCTCCTAAGACGCCTCAGCTCAGTACGCCTGGCTGCCCCAAGTGTGTACTTGAACTCTTGAGC
>JAABUO010004095.1_pt1 | contig 17174 bp, 32 predicted proteins | sample 5559291 | NCBI WGS metagenome assembly JAABUO01 (sample SAMN10711878, study PRJNA513372) | rock metagenome | isolation source: Antarctica rocks | place: Antarctica: Victoria Land, Finger Mt sud | reverse complement strand
ACGCGTAGCGACGCTGAGCTTCTGTGCGCACAGAGCGTGTATAGGCTTGCAGGTAAAGGATAATTTGTCGAAGCACAAGAGCACGACTTGACAAAGCACTGACTGGTGCGCACATCTGCAAGCGGTGCTGTAAGAGGGACACAACTGCTCATGCAGCTGCCGCCTACGTCGGCACTGCAAGGAGAGCCAGGAAAAGCAGCGCGCCTGGGTGCGCAGGAAAGCGTCGCAGGCCTGCGGCGTGTCCAGCACGAGCACGCTGGCAATCTCCGACACGCCCAGCGTAGCCCCGGCGCCGGCGGCATTGACGGTGAAGAACAGCGGGGCTGACCACCTTGTCCGCGCTCCTGCCTGCTCGTCCAGCTGCGCGGGGCAGACAGGGGCGCGCCGTCAGCCGCACAGCAGCCCCCAAAGCCAGACTCGGCAGGCACAAAATATCGTCACCGACCACAATCAACCTGCTCGCTCGCGCACAGCGGCGCTGCGCACGCAGGCACGCACCTTCTTTATGATAATGCCGCTGCCGTGCGTCCAGCTCACGATAGCGCCGGCCTTGAAGGCGAAGATGAAGGCGAGGCCTGCGTTCGCTCAACTTCTCAGGTCTTCCCTCTTGCGGACGCGCATCCGGCAGCGAGGCGGGCCTCGACAGGCTGCGCACTGACCTGCGCACGTCCGTATCTCGCTGACAGGCAGCCCCAGTGTGCGGCCCGGCCGCGCGTTCTGCCTCTTGTCCACCAGCAGCTCCTGCAGGAGCGTCGCCGCACTGGCCAGCAATGTCTCGGCCTTCTCCATATCTGCCGGGCCTGCAGGCCTCCCAGCTGCTAAGTGCGCTGCAAGTTTTCAACCTGCGCAAATATCTATCAACCCTAGGCTCAAAGTCCTGTGGACTGTGACCCATGGCCATTGTGACCCATGGCCACTCGAGCCTCTCACAGGCGGGGCTGCTGTGGACCATCTCAGGATGTGCATCACTGTATAAGAGCAAGGAGACTTTCAGGATTACTGCCCTTCACGTTCAGAGCATGGAGCCTTTAGCAGGATGTGCGAACCGCACATGACACTGCCAATCGACAGTGCTTCTCTGACTAAACTTGTCGAAGTGCACAACTTGTGTCTTGCACAACATGATGCATTTGTGGGGAGCCAGACATGCCGAAAAGCAGAGGGCAAACATAGAGGCCAGAAGCGCTTACAGGTTATACAGACGGCATTTACTCACCCAGCCCCTGTGCAGAAGTCCGCGCTCATGCCAAGCGAGGCCACGCTGCACACCCGTCAAAGCATGGAGCAAGAAGGTATGCACGCGCGCGCGCGCCCTCTTGGCTCGGCGTGCAGCTCAGCATGCGTTTGCATGCGCTACGGCTTGAAGATGCTGCTGACGCGACTGTCAAAGAAATACACCCGGAGCACGTGGCCCCCTGCCTGCGCTCTCGCGCTGCAACCCTCGCCCATGTCTCGATAACCCACACTCGGCCTTTACGCACCGCTTGGTAGTCTGTACGTGCAGCCTGAGCGGCACCCCATAACCTGCATCCCTACAGCCGGAGCAGTTCCTACTAAAGACAGAAGAGCCACAGCCCGTCGCCCTTGCGGTCCGCGCACGCAAGCGAGGAGGAGCTGGGGACACCAGCAGCACGACAACGCTCCCTGGTATGAGGACAGTGCTTGGCCTCAGCCAGCCAGGTCTTTGCAGACGCAGCGCTGCGGCACTGCGCGTCCCAGCACGCCCGCCAGTGTCGCGGCCCGCTCGCATCCGCCGCGCGTGCGCGCCGCTCACGGGTTGCCGGCGCCAGGCTTGGCGCTGCCCGCCTTACCCGCCAGGATGATGCCAACTGCGCGTCAAGCACAGCGTCAGCACGCAGCAAGCAGAAATGGCGAGGCAAAGACAGACACACTCAGACGTGGTCGTGAGGCACACACTGCCCGTCCCTTCAGTCCAGCTATTCCAAGTTGCAAAATCCTATACATACTCCAGAAATTTGTAAATGTTAGTTTCTGTACAGCCAGCGCACCGATAAGGCCATACAGCGCCAGCGCCTCGGCGAAAATAAGGATAAGGATCATGCCGACAAAGAGCTTGGGCTGCTGTGCGTTGGCCCTGCGCACGCACACGCGCACCCTCGGCCGCTGCCCAAAATCAGCCTCTGGACACGGCACCATGTCCTTCTATCAAGCGCTCCTCGCAATACGCAGTAACCACCGTCTCAACATCACAGCACAGCGAACAGGATCCAGTCTCGCCACATCTACGCCTGGCAACAGGGAGCTTTTGAGTCACCTAGCAGCGGCCTGTCTTGCCGCCGTCAACGCACGGCAGCGCACAGGCAGGCTCTAACATTGTAAAGGCGGGCTCTGGGCTCACCGCACGCCCGCGTCGCCCACAATACCAATAGCCATGCCGGCCGCCAGGCCTGCCAGGCCACACGCCAGGCCGGCCGCAAGGTGCGCGTAGCCGTCAAACAGGTAGTAGGGCTTGTCCGCGGTCTGGTTGACTGCGCAGCGACGAGCAGGTTTCAGCAGTTGTGCCTTCAGGGCACAGCCAAGTCGACAACACAGCCACTGCTACTGTTAAGCACATCTCTCAGCTCCATACAGGTTGCAGTACGGATGCGGACAGCACATGCGCCCCGCGTCGGCTGCCCTACACAAAGCGCCCGGGCCACGCACTGCCTGTGCTGATGATGACCGCCACGATAAGCCCGTAGACTGCGCGCGCAGGCTACCCTTGTTAGCTTGCACCGCTTGCAGTACACCAAGCAGGTGCAAACCCAGGACGAACACATGGAAAGTTTACGCGGGCCGCGCACTGCCGAGCACGCCGGCCATGACCACCGGGACGATAGACTTCATGACCAGCTCCGGGCGCAGCACGCCCATGGAGGAGACTGCCGCGCGCACGCGCTCAGCCTGCCTGTCTCCCAGGTTTCCGTGATGGACTCTGTGCCAGCACAGGGAGCTGCAGCTCTCGAGCCCGGCAGCGAGCACAGGCAGCAGCAGGGGCCCGCACTTCCTACGCCCGACTTTGCCGTGCCATACGCCGCTCCGAAGCCTGGCCACAGGGGTAGGTCGCCACGTTCAGTCCATGCCGAAACTCGGCTAGGGCACGGCCGGACCGGCCAGAGCAGGAGGGCAGGCCGGTGAACAGCCGGCGCCGCCGCGCCGCACACGCGGGGCGGCCAGGATCGGCCAGGCGCGCCAACCTAGCAGGTTCCGCGCGCGCGCAAGCAAGCGCGCAGGCGCCTGCCGCAAAAGCAGGGCGCGAGGAGGCCGCGCACAGGCAAACACGAGCGCTGCCGCGGCGCCCATGAAGCCGAAGAAGGGCCCGGTGCTGTCGCCGACCCACTGCTCGCCCTCCAACAGCTGCCTGTGGATGCCCTCCATCGTGACTGCGCGAGCACAGGACCAGGCACAGGAGGCGCGGCGGGCAGCAGGTGCTAGGGCAAAGCAAAGTGCGGAGGGAGAGTTGCTTGCTCCTGAATGAGGGTCCCGCTGCCCTACCGAGCCTCGGAGGGTGCACGATTGTGCACCCTCGCCTCGTGCTAAGACAGGTGCACCTTGCAAGGGAGCCCGGTGTTGTATTGCAGCACGCTGGTTCTGAGCTTTTCCCTGTCTCGAAGATCTAGTGCACCTGCGCGCTTGGCTTGGCACTGCTGGGCCTGCAGAGACTGTAGGGCCTGCGCACGAGAGGAGCAGGCAGTGGTTGTGGGATAGCAGTGCTGGGCTCCAAGGTCTCAAGCAGAGCGCATCCAGTCGCGCGTCCAAAGGCAGAACAGGTGTGGGCCCGCGCTACACGATAAGCATAGAAACAAGAGAGTGTCTTGCTGCAACTCAAGGACGACTTGCGCACGTATGACCGGGTTCACTTTCTATAGGGCAACTGTTGCAGCCTCGGTTTATTGTGCCGCCTGTGGCTCTGCCAGTGAGGGGGGTGCAGGGCGACGCGCGGCGGCGCACAAGGAGCCACGAGGAGCCGGTAGCCCCAGGCAACGGTTGCAAACAAGGCGGCAAACCAATAACTGCGTACCATGCAGGTGCATGCTAGAGCAGGGGCGGCGGGCCTGCGATGTCTGCCCTGCTGCGCTTCCTGCTGCGGCGGAGCGTGACGACGGGCAGGGCGCACTTGCGTGCCGCGCACGCCTGCGGTGCTGAAGGCGCCAGCTGGCCCAGCTCGCAGCCGCACGACGCATGGTGAGTATCAGCTTCACACTTCCGTTGTACGCTTGTGCTGCCAGGTGCCTCTGCTAACGCGCAAGGGCTGCGCAGGTGTGCTCTTAGTTGCAGCGACCGGCGCCCAGCGGGCGCAGGCCCGGCGCGCGGCTTCGCCGCGGCCGCCGAGCCGGCGCCGGCAATGGACGAGGGCGAGTACCGGGGCCCCGAGCCCAAGCTGGAGCCGCACCCGGAGCCGCGGCGGCGGCAGCCGCGGAACCTGCCGCTCGACTTTGACGACCCCACGGCCGCGTTCGGCGCAAAGTCCACGCGGGAGCTGCTGCTGTCCTGGGCAGTGTTCTCCGCGTGCCAGGCGCGCAGCACCTCTTTTGTTGTGCAGCCCTGCACTGGCCAAGCAGGGCCATGGCCAGCCGTGGCGACGGCCCGGCTGATTCGTCATGGAAGTGCGCTTTGGCGCAGTGTCTGCGTCTTGCGCCTTTGGCTGCCACCTGCGAGTGTGTGCGGCAGTGGCCTCGCTTTGATGGACACTGTGCGGGCTGTACCCAGCTGAAAAATCTGCCTGTGCAGTGCAGCGGTGTATGTGTGTATACGTGGTTAAGCTGGCAAAGGCCGTTGTGCTGACTGTTGAGGCGCATGTCATGCGCAAGCATGGGCGGGGCGCCCCTGGCCCATGCGCTGCTGACACAGGCGCGCTGTGTCCTCACACGCCTGCGCCACGGGCGCAGATCAAGCCGTTTGTGAGCAACGCGGACGTGCTGCTGCGCTGGTCCAAGCGCTTACTGCCCGAGGCGCTCGTGCACGGCATCGTGAAGCGCACGTTCTTCGCGCACTTCTGCGGCGGTGCGCCCCTGCGCTTTGTTGTTTTGTGTCAGTCGGGCGCAGCCAGCACTACGTGCCCGCCTCTTCCACGCTTATGCTGCTCGCACACTGCTTGGCCGCGGCTTGTCTCAAGCCGCTTCGTTACGCTGTACAATGCATGCTGCTCCCATTACCACGTATGAGCCGCTCAGTGGCTGCATGGAACGGCTGGAGCTTTGGGTGCGGTTGCTCACACCTGCTGGGGCCAGGGGAGACGCAAGAGCAGATGCAGCCGGTGCTGAAGAGGCTGCACGCCAACGGCATCGGCAGCATCCTCGACTATGCAGCAGAGGTGAGTCGTTGCCTGGCTTGTTTGGCTGCACCTGAACGCTCCGGGTGCGTGCATGCAGCTCGGCCGCTCGTTTAAGCGCGCGTTTCGCGCTGGCCGCTGCAACGTGCGCGAGGGGCGCGCCCCGGCGCATGCGCCGGGACTCGCACACACCTGCTGGATCCTCTGTGTGGAAGCGGCGCGTTTGTGAGGCGGTGGGGCTGCGCAGGACGACGTGGCGTCCGCGGACGGGCCGGCCTCGCGCAGCGCGCCGCATGACCAGGTGGTCGCGCGCACGTACTGCTACGACACCGAGAAGGCCTGCGACGCGCACCTGGGCACCTTCCTGCGCTCGATCGAGGCGGCCGGCAAGGCGCCCGGGCAGGGCTTTGCCGCCATCAAGGCGCGCGCCCGGCAGCCGAGCGTGCCGCGGACGGCGCTGTGAACTGCGCTGTGAGTCTGCTTGAGTGCGGACACAGCCTGCCACGTATTCATGCATGCAACAATATGTGCACGCATGTGGCAACTGGTTGCTCCTGAGGTTAAATTGCATCCGCACTCAGCACAGTCCGCTCGTGCTGGGAGGCGCATGCGAGACCGTGACATGCGGCGCGCGCGCAGGTGACGGCGCTGGGCAACACCAAGCTGCTGGAGCGCGTGTCGTCGGGGCTCGTGGCCATGCGCAACCTGTTCTCGCAGTTTGACGTCAACAAGGACAACGGCATCACGCGAGAGGAGTTTGCCAGCGTGCGCAGCCCCTGCGCTCTGTGCGCCGTGGGCGCCCCGCCACGTTTCTTCTGTCTGCATGTGGAGGGGCGGCTCGCTCGTCGCCTGCTCGCCCTGCACTCGCCGTGCAGAGAGTCACTGTGGCGTAGCTGGGTGTTGCATTCTGCAGGCGGTGTAACTTTGGGAGGTGTCTCGTAAGACTCCAGGATGAGGGTGTAAGGGGCTGCACGGCAAGCAGGCAATGCGTGGGCACGGCCGCACACACGCGCATGCAATGTACATGACATGGTGCGAGCAGAAAGCATGCACGGTGCGTCCGTGCAGGTCTACACGGAGCTGTTCACCGACGCGACGCCGGAGCGGCTGGAGGCGCTGTTCAAGTACCTGGACCGCGACAACAGCGGCGTGGTCGACTTCCTGTCCTGGTCGCGCGGCCTGCGCCTGCAGGACGTGCCGCAGGCGGGCCCCCCTGCCGCGGCCCTGTGGCTGGCGCCAACAGCAGCTTGCTGGGCTGTGCACCGCGGCGTTGGCCCAGGACATCCTGTCCTGGTCGCGCGGCTGCGCCTGCAGGACGTGCCGCAGGTGAGCCCCCCTGCCATGGGCTTGTAGCTGGCGCCAACAGCAGCCTGCTGGGACCGTGCACCGCGGGGTCAGGCCTGTTGTCGAGCAGGCCCCGCTGCACAGCCCGCCCGCCAGCATCGGCTGGTGCGCTCACCGGAACCGAGCGGTTCTCTTTGTAGGGCTTGGTGCTGCATCTGCAGCCGGCACAGTCCAGTGCTGCATGCAACCAATGCATGTCCTGCATCCCATGGCCGCTGCCAGCCCTGGCCGCGCCTGTCCTTGCCAGCAGTTGCAGCAGGCGCGCTGGTGGCTTGCTGTGGGGCCGGTGCTCCAAGCTGGCCTTGCCCGGCTGCCCTGCAGAGCTCAAGTGCAGGCCGCAGGAGGCCGCACCGTGCTAAGTGGGCGTGGTTGAGCGCGCGCAGATCATCAAGGCGTGCCGCGCGCCGGGCCCGCTGGCGCTGTCGGCGCTGTCGGCCGAGGAGCTGGAGCTGCTGGAGGCCATGATGCGCCGCCTGGACCGCTGCGCCAGGGCCGCCTTTGAGGCGCGGCTCCCGCTTGCGCCGCACGTCGCAGTTTGCCGAGCGCTGCGAGCGCTGGCGCCTGGGCAGTGATACTGGGGCATAGGGTAGGGTTGGGTGTTGCTGGCATCAGCGAGTCCAGGTTGCATCGCAAGCCCCTGCGGCATCTTATATAGAGTTTAGGGTATAGGGTATCCCCCTACATATAGGTTAGGGTATAGGGTAACCCTAGCCCTTGCGGCCTTTGCTTGTTGGTGCGCTGGAACCCGTGCAGCAGCCTTGCACATATCGCATGGCCCACATCAGGCGCGCCTGATGAACTGCCATGACATAGTCACTACTCACCTACGTAAGCACCACAAGGCCCTGTGCGCACATGTCATTGATTCCATGGAGGTGCTAGGTTGGAAGTGCTTGTGATAAGGAAGTATCCTTATGACTCGATCCGGCCCCGCGCAGGCCAACGTGCGGCTGATGGTGGACGCGGAGCAAAGCTACTTCCAGCCGGCAATCGACCACGCGGCCATGGAGCTGCAGCGCGCGTACAACAAGCACAAGCCCACCATTCTCAACACCTACCAGTGCTACCTGCAGGCGCGCCGCGTGTCTCTGTCGACGCGCCATTGCCGGAACTCGTTCCTCGTTGGCATGTCGCGGTGGTTTTGCATAGATGGCAAGGCGGCCGCTTTAGGCTACGCGGTCGGGCCGTTTACCGTTTCCGCGCCATTGCGCTCCGCGACCCGTCCGCCATGTGCGGCGGTGCCGGCGGCCTGGATCTGCAGTGCTCGCACTCGGGGCGCCCATTACCGTGTTGATGCCAACGTCGCGTCGAGGCGGTCTCGCAGCCGGCGCACTTTCAAATCTGCACGCCAGTGCCCTTGGCGGCGTCGCCGCAGTCGATTGGCGCGTCCCAACCGCCGTCCGCGGCGGCGCTGGCGGGCCGCGAGGGGGTCGGAGCCGCAGTGCTAACACCTAAGGGCGCTCTGTTTCCATGTTGATTTGCCTGTACCGCTTTGAGGTTGTCAGTCGCGTCTGTGAACCTGCGCGCCGTAGCCCTCGGCGGCGCCGCCGCCGAGGGCTCTGGCGCGCAGGTTCATAGACGCGATTGACCGCTTCGAAGCAATCCTGGCAGATCAGCATGGAAACGGGCGCCCTTAGCCCTAGGCACGGCGGTCTGGTCCCTCGCGGCTCGCCGGCGCCGCCGCGGACGGCAATCGGGACGCGCCGCTGGAGTGCAGGGACGCCGCCGAGGGCGCCGGCGCGCAGGGTCACACTCACACCGACGGGGCCAGCTTGATGCTGTTCTGGCATTTCAGTATGGAAGCGGGTGGCGTAGAGTACGGGGTGCTGATGTGTCTAGCCCATGCCCATGCTGCCCAGGCGCTTTTGCTGTTGGGGGCCATGCAAAGTACGAGGGCCTGCCGTCGGGCCATGTGACGAGGTCGTGAGCAGGCTCACGGAGCATCTGCCGAGCGCATGTTCCTCTGCACGCGCAGCGCTTTTGTGTCAGCAAGAGGTTAGCGGCCTTAATTTTGTTGCAGTTGTGTGGGAGCTTATGTCATAATGTCAAGGTGTGAAGCGGGTGAGGAGCATGCGTGCAGGACTCGCATGATCGGCTGCAGCTGGACATGCTGCGCGCGCAAACAGAGGGCTGGCACTTTGGTGCGCCCTGCAAAGCCGGGGGTTTGTGCCAGTAAGCACAGCCAGGGTGTCTCGAGGGGGCCACTCTGCGCGGGTTGCTGGTGCGCAGCCAGGCAGGCTGGCTGCTGCGAATGCAATGTGCTGTCAGTGTGGGGTGTGGCATTGCGTGTACCATCCAAGCCAGTGAACGATGCCACAGCGATGGGCTATGGCACGCTAGCTGATGAGACACTGCTGTGCAAGGCCCCAGACAAGCCGATTGTATATGTCAGTCATGCAGTTTTGATTGGCGCATGCAGGCGCCAAGCTGGTGCGCGGCGCGTACATGTACCTGGAGCGCGAGCGCGCGGCGAAGAAGGGCTACCCCTCCCCGATCTGGCCCACCATTGAGCAGACGCATGCCAACTTTGACCGGCGCGCCCTGTGCCCAGGAGGCCGCTCGTTCGAGATAGTACAGTTGATGAGTCGATTGGATAGTTGTGGGCCTAGCAGTGGCCGCGCATGCATGTTATGAGCAGTGGCAGCAAGCACCGCTCTCTCCTGCCATGTGCCTTCCTGCGTTGTATGATGTGGCGAGTGCTGTTGGGACCTGCAAAGTCACAGCCGTATCTCTGCCTCCCTGATGCATCCATACTTGTGGGCATGCCCTGAGATGCACACACCTGCCCTGTGGGCATGCCCTGATCTGATGCAGCATCCGCGACGTGGGCAGGTGTGTTGAGGAGGTCCTGGGCGGCGTGATCCCGCACGGCTGCGAGCTCATGATCGCGTCGCACAACCAGGTGCGCTCGCCCCTCCAGGCGGAACGTATGACTTCACTACGCTTTCTAGCGGGCCCCATCGCCCTTGCGCATAGGAGTGTTTTGCATTGCGCCTTTTCTTGCAGGTTACTGGAGGATGTCAGCGGGCCGCCACGTCCGCAGGTGCCCAGCTGACACCGCGCTCGCTGTGTGCTGCGGCCGTGCGTCTGAGCCGCGCGGCTGCACCGCCTCAGCAGCGCACGCGCGCGGCAGGCGTCGGTGGAGCGCGCAGTGGCGCTGCTGGAGGCGGCCGACATGGACCCGGGCGAGCACGGCGTCTACTTTGGCCAGCTGCTGGGCATGGCCGACCCGCTGTCCTACGTGCTGGGCCGCAACGGCTACCGGGTGCGCCGCCCGCCCTGCGCATCTCTCCAGGCTGCTCTCAGGTTGTGGCGCGCTGGGACAGGCAGTGTGCTCGAGATGCTGGACATGTTTGTGTGTGTGTACGCGCGCGCTGCTGGCCGGCAACTGATGGGTGTGTGCGCAGCTGGTGCTCATGCCCTGCAGCCTCTGCCCTTGAGTCTTGGTAGCCTCCTTGTGTTTGCAAAGAAACGGCCTTGTGAGGTGCTGTGCGCACCTGTGACGGCAGCGCAAAGCCCGCGCTCAGCCCCGCTGCACTCTGGTCTGCGCAGGCGTACAAGTACGTGCCGTTCGGGCTGGTGGCGGAGGTGCTGCCGTACCTGATCAGGCGCGCGCAGGAGAACAGTACCGTGCTGGGCGGCGTCGCGCAGGAGAAGGCGCTCGTGGCCGCCGAGCTCGGCCGCCGCATGCGCCGCGGCCTGCGCCTCAGCGCCTAGGCGCGCGGCCTGAGCGGCGCTGTCTTCCTGCTGCCGCGCAGACACCCCCGGTCACGAGCAGGGTTTCCAGCTCCGTGCGCGTCTTCTAGCAGGCGGGCATGCATTTGCTATGTGGGATCGACATCCAAGCTTTATCTTTTGTTATTTGTTTTTTGTTTGATGCTTGGCAGTGTGCCGAGTGTGTGTGCACAGACGGCTGACAAGTTATGGATTGACCTCTTTGGCATCTATGGCCACGAATCAGTTTACAGGATGCGAGCTGCTTGTGCGAGATGAGATGGTAGGGGAACGCTCGTGTAGGTGGCTTTCCTAATAGCAAGTTGAGGAGTTAGCTGCAAGTAGGGTGGTACTGTGTCATGGACCAAGTCTGGGTAGCAAGCGGGTACTTGCGTCCTGTGCGTGTTTCTCAGCATGTACGCATACGACGACCTATGCAGCAGTCATTGCTGTGTTAAACTGATTTTGCTGGGACCACCACTTTATTTTCCAGCTGCAGGGCACAGAATATGTGTGTGATTGGATGTTCCATGGTCTTGCCTGCAAAGGACACCCACATGAGAATGCGCGGGTGCGGAAAATGCGCGGGTGGAAAATGATGCATGCTCGCCATAGTAGGCTGCATGGTGTGGCCTGCTGATGCCTCATGTGCTGTTTGTTATGTTCCAGGCACATGCAAGCTCACTTGTGATCTTACCAAAAAGTGCACTACCGGAATCGCTCTCGGAAGCACTGCTACTGGGGTTGATAGAGGCGTCAATTAGACGGAAAGTCGCTTGCTGGTGCCAGCTCTATTTAGCAAGAGCGTCCTATCGGCTACCTGGAAACCTCTTCAGAATCTGAGGCTGCCGGGTGCGCTAGGCCATCCGCAGCATCATTTCGAGCCTCTGCACCTCCTGTCCTGCGGCTGTTCACAGATACAGTATGCTCCCCTGTTGTCTGACGCTTAATCGGTCCTGCCAGAATACCTCTTCTACTTGGGTCTGTTGCCAGCTGCTCTTGCTTATCCCCAATGCCTGCCGTAGCCGGCGCAGGTATGGCAAGCAAACGCGAGAGGGAGGAGGACAACGCAGTGTTCAAGGCGCTGCAGGAGCTGGAGAGCGTGATCGATCGTGACTCTGATACACTTAAGATCCAGGTCAGCCCAACCGCACGCCTTGCTTGGCCTGTCAAGCCTGACCGGGGGCCACACGCTTTGACGGGCATGTGAGAGCCTAGATTGGAGTTTGGCGTCCTAGCGCCCGCTCTGCCGGCGAAGGGGGGAGGCAGTGGCGTGACCAGGCTGAATGCTGTTTTCTGAGCTGAGATGGCAGCAACTTACTTCAACGGTACGCTACAGTGGCTCAGAGTGCTGGATGGGCTGTTGGCGCTTGTTGGCTGCAGCTGCACGGCTCCCACACACTGCAAGTAATCCCCCAAGGATGTATGCTGCAATGTCACTCGACGCCCACACCGAGCTTCACACTTTGACAGCGTCGCTGCAGGCACGAGAGTGGACGGCCTGGTGGAGCAGGCACACAGCTTTCCTTTTATTGAGCAGGCAGGCTCCGCGCGGCCTGACACGCGGCGCGGCCCCCGCAGGCGCTGGAGCGCGTCGAGGCGCTGGTGGACGCGGCCGACGACTCGTACTCCGCGCAGCGGGCGCTCGTGGACGAGGGCCTCGTGGCGCTCCTGGCGCGCCTGCTCGCGCCGGCCTCGCCGCCTGCCGTGCGTGTCGCCGCCGCGCGCTGCGTCGCCACCGTTGCCGGTGCGGCGCGGGCCGTGAGGGCAGCGTCTGCGTCGTGTCCGAATGCGCGGAATGGCTGCCGCTGCACGCGCTGGCTGCTGTGTACTGCTATGTGGGCAGGGGGCGCTGAGCCTTGGCCCAGCTGCTGTCGCTGACCTGCGGCGCATGCCAGGCAGTGCCTGCTTTGCGTGCATATGCATATGCAACGAGCCTGTGCAGCCAGGACTGTGGGCTCATATTTCGGGGGTTGGCCGGCAGCGGTGAGCGCGGCGGGCGCCGCGCGCCTGCAGCGCGGCAGCTCGCTTGGGTTCGGGGAGACGCCGGACCGCGTGACGTTCAACCCTGCGCAGGCCGAGCTGGCCGACCGCGAGGTGCTCAGGTGCTGGGCCCCGTGGGCGTGCCGACCGGGGTATGCGCGGTCGTTAACTTCTCGTGCCACAGCCCTGCATATCGGACAGCCACTGGGTCATCAAGGCATCCTTTTCGCCTGCCTGTGGGTGTAGTTGTCAGGCAGTCACCCTCTGCAGCCACTTGGCAACTGGCGCCCCGAGCCTGAACCGGTGTGGCACGCATGCAATTTCGGATCTGCAGCTGTACTGCCACCCCCATCCCCAAGGAGGCTGACGCTGCGGCGCGGCGGGTGCGCGGCAGCGCGCTGACGGAGATGCAGCTGGGGGGCGCCGGCGAGGCGGGCGAGGCGGCGGGCGCCGCGCTGCAGGCGCTGACATGCTACAATCGGCCCGCGCGCGTGGCCTACCTGCGCGAGCTGGTCCAGGCGCTGCTGGACGGCAAGGCGCAGGCGCGCGCCCCATAGGGTTAGCCCCTGACCTATAAGCGCCCCAGGAAAGACGAGAGACGAGCGTTCCGCGCTCGCTCGGATGTGCGTTCCCGCTCCTGCCCCAGGCATAGGGTTATGGTAGGGTGGCCAGCACTCCGCGCTGGCTGAGACCCGTGTCCCCGCGTGGTGCGCGCCTCCTGCGGCAGAGCGCAGGACCCTGCGCCTGCGCGGCCTGGTGACGCGCCTGCAGGGCCGCGCGCGCGCGCCCGCGCAGCGCGCGCAGCCGGGCACGGGGGGGCTAGCCTGCATGAGCGGCTGCGCCGCGCGCAGGCGCTGGAGCTCCTGGATACCGCCGTGCTCAGCCTGGACCTGAAGGCGCGGCCCGAGCCCGTCATATCCTCCCAGCCGTGCACTCTATCTGGGTGGTTGAGTCCTTAAAGGCACAGGCGCATGGGGTTGGGCAACGGCGGGCGCCAGCACGCTGCAGTGCTTGCATGCACCGCAAGCATGTGCCGTGCGCACTGGTTGCGGGGGTCATGCTGGCGCCCGTGTGTCCACATGGCTGTGTGGTGGCGGGCAGGACGACGCGGCCATCATCCTGGACCAGGCGCTGCTGCCGCTGCTGAAGCTCATCGAGGCCGGCGGCGACAAGGAGAAGGCCGCCGCCGTCTGCTTCCTGGGCACCATCGTGGAGATGCGGCCCGCGGTCGCGGTGCGTGCTTCATCAGTTAGGAGGGTGCTGCCTGGAAGGCTGAGCCACTCATGGCATGACCACCCCTTGGTGTGCCGAGCGCCAAGGTTGCGGGGCTGAGCATTTAAGGACAGCTGGGCATGGCGTCTGAGGATGTCTGTTGGGTACGCTTTGGAATCCAGACTGTGACAGGCTGCTCGCACTGTGGCCCTCGGTAGATGCAGCCCCAGTGAGTCTTGGCCTCAGTAGTGGCAACTGGCCCACCTTCCCCCGCACTTTGCCTGCCTGACCTACCCAAAACCATGCGCAGGAATTTGTTCGGAACGAGGGCGGCCTGAAGCCGGTGGCCGCGCTGGTGGCGGGAGGCGGCGCGGTTGCGGACGCGGCCGCGCACACGCTCTGGCTGCTCGTGCGCGACGCGCGCGCCGCGCTGCGCCCGGGCGGGCCCCTGGGCCTGCCGGGCACCGCGCTCGTGGACGCCCTCCTCAGCCTGGTCCAGGAGGGCCAGCAGGCGCGCCAGGCGCTCCCACGGCATCGCTATGACACACAAGGGCAAAGTCAGCAAGACCTAGAACAACATGCTGCGCATGCGCGCCTTGCTCGACAACGCTTCTGAACCTTGCTCGACAACGCCTCTGAAGCTCTGCTCAACCTGGCGCAGCAGGGCCAGCAGGCGCTGCTTTGACTGCGCTGGCGAACAGCACACGTGATGACGTGCGTGTCGGCACGCAGGAGGAGGAGGCTGCCGCCAACGGCAAGGCGACAGAGTGTGTCTCCGGCGTGGACAACGATGACGACGCCATCCTGCTCCTGAAGGCGCTCGCAACGCAGGACTCAGACGTGCGTCCCCGCGTCTGGACCTGCGTGGCAACACGTGTCACGCGGCTGATCGCCATGCTTTTGTATGGGACTGTGCCTGTGCTGACACATGGTATTGTGCATGCCGCAGGTGCGCGAGGCTGTCAAGGGGAGCGAGGTGGCGACCACATACTGCTGCGTGATGTGACGCCAGCTGTGAAGCAGCCCAGCAAGGGCTCCTTTTGCTGGCTGTTGCCATGAGTGTTTTGCAGCGTGTGGTTTTGCAGTCTTCAGCTAGCTTATTGCAAACGCGTGAAGGCAAGTCGCACCATTGCAGCTGACATGTGTGACAGATGGCATGCATGGTGGAAGGGCATAGGCCGGGCTGGTATGCTAAGCATAATAAAGGCTAATTTTGCAAGGGCCTGGACATTGAAATGTATTCCTGTAAATACAAAGCAAACTTGCTGAAGCTCAAACTTTTGTTTGAAAGGTTTGTGTGGCATCTCAAGCTCCGGGTCCTGCAAGCAAAGCGAGGTTGTAAGCTACCCAGACGAAGCAGCTGGGAGAATGCAGACAGCAACACAAGGCGCTTGAATGAGCGAGGCCTTCATGGAGCTGTGGAGCGCGGTGAACTCTTGCTTTTGGAGCTGCATCGCACAGTCAGCTGGCGCAAGAGAAGTTGCTCTTGACGGACGGCATTTTCGCATCCTGAAGCTGGTGATGCATAGCTCTGTGTCTGCACACATACCTGCAGGTGCACCGCTCTTTGTAGTGCAAACGCCGCTGCCCACCACTGAGCACAGTGCTGCTTACCTGCGCAGCTTGCAGAGGGCGGTTACTCCTTTGTCTACTTGGTGCAAGAGCTGCCTACTGCGGAAAACTTGCACGCCCGCACCCGCAAGTATGCCTTGAAAAAGGTGTGGTGCCTGCCGATAGCCTCTGGATGCGCGTGTGCCTGCTTCACATGCTTCTAGCTGGGGTCCGGCATCCAGACTTCAAGATGGCTGGCGTGTGAGCCAGCACAGCTTCAATTCGTCCGGCCATGTTTGTGTGCTTTTGCCACGTGCTGAGTGGCCGTACCTTGTGGTGTTGGCAAGGGTTGTGAGAAGGGCTGCTGATGAGCGCGCGCTCTGCCAGGTGCTGGCGGTGACGCCCGAGGGCCTGGCCATGGCGAGGCGCGAGATAGAGGTGATGCGCCGCCTGCACCACCCCTGCCTGCTGCCGCTGCTCGCCGCTTCCGTCACGCCGCAGGCCGACGAGGAGCACGGCAGCAAGTATGTCGTACATATGCTCTTCCCGCTGTACGCGGTGCGCGCCTCCCCGCACACGCTGCACGCAGCAGAGCTCCTGATAGACGCCGGGCCGGCATGAGCTGAGCCCCAGGGCGCTGCAGGCAGGGTCGCTGGCGGACGAGCTGTCGCGGCAGGCCGCCGCCGGCACGCGCCTGTCGCTGCGCGACGTGCTCAGCATCTTCCTGCAGGCGCGCCCGGCTGCTTGCTCTGCGTTCGGGCCCCTGCCGTGCGCGGCTCTGCCTCCTGCGCCCCTTGCATGCTGCGGCTGCTGGGGGCTGTGAGAGTCGCGCATGACCTGCGCTGCATGCCCTCATCAAGCTATACCCCAAAGCGCTGCCCGGTGGTGCCCAGCTAGGCGCCCCGAGAGAAGCAGCGGCCATCCGCACCGGCCGGCTATGTCACGCTGCCAGATTCGAGCTTGGGGTCGGCAGGCCGCGCTGGGCGTCCAGGCGATGCACGGCCTGGAGCCGCCGGTAGCGCACCGGGACGTGAAGCCGCACAATGTGCTGCTGGAGGCGCGGCCCATGCACGGCCGAGGAGACGGCGAGGCTGAGGCGCTGGCCGCGCAGCCCTTGCAGGCGCGCCTGCTCGCTGGTATTACAAAAAAAAATCCTGAGCTTCTGGAACGGGCTGAAGGCCCGCCATCACGTACGTCTCATGGCAACAGACGGACCATAGACCCGCCAGTCTGCATGTGCGCATGCTGCCTCATGTTGGACGGACGCGCCGCAAACTTCAGCTGCTGCCAAGCCGCAGATGCGTTGCGCAAGCCATGGAGACGTGGCGAGCAGCCAGCTGCTTGCACGCATGAAGACTTCCAGTGTGCAATTTGGCTCTGCTGACGTCCTGAAGGATGTGCATGGTGCTTTAAAGTGACAGCACGACTGGTGCACGGCTAATAAATTTGCGTGGTACGTGACGGATTCAATCGCTTGTTTGAGAGGCGCCAACGCTGAACAGCATGCCTATGCCCCTGCGCCTGCTTCCTTTCCTCCGCCTGCCTGCACCATATGCCGCCCGGCGCCCGCAGGAGGACGACGAGGCGGTGCCGGGCGGCGGGCGCCTGCGCGCGGTGCTCATGGACTTTGGCAGCGCGGCGCCCGCGCGCGTCGACGTGCGCAGCCGCGCGGAGGCGCTCGCGGCGCAGGAGGATGCGGAGGCGCACTGCAGGCGCGCGCCCGCCGGCGCGCTGGGGCCGGCCGCGGCTTGCGCGTTACGCCGGTCCATGCGCCTGCTGCGCCTGCGCTGTCCATGGAAGAGATGGCGCGAGCCTGGCAGCCTCTCGCCGATGCCGACAGCAGGGACGCGGGACATACGAGAGCGGGGCGCGCTGGGTGACTGCTGACGGCTTGCATGCGCATGCAGACGCGCGCATGTGCACCGCGCGGAGCTGCACTGCGATCTGCGACCCAGTGCAGGCGCAGCGCGCCTAGCAGGGGCTCCGCTCGGCTCAGGCTGCCCGCCGCGCTGCCGCGCGCAGCGCGCCGTACCGGGCGCCGGAGCTGTGGGACGTGGCGAGCGCGTGCCGGCTGGACGAGCGCGTGGACGTCTGGAGC
>JAABUO010004090.1_pt1 | contig 17192 bp, 25 predicted proteins | sample 5559291 | NCBI WGS metagenome assembly JAABUO01 (sample SAMN10711878, study PRJNA513372) | rock metagenome | isolation source: Antarctica rocks | place: Antarctica: Victoria Land, Finger Mt sud | reverse complement strand
AAACATTCAGGCGGAAGACACCAGAAGGACAGAATTTACACACTGTGCGAGAGGAACAACCAGGCTCAGGAGACATGCGCTTCTGTCAACAGCAAGTCACGTACCTTCGCCCGCAAGCATAGTAGAACCGACAGAAGAGAAAGACATGATGTCCGCAATTGTTAACGAACTCTACCTACTTCGAATTGAGGTCGTGATCAGTGCTGCAATGCAGCGCAACAGAAGCAGTGTGGAGCTCCGTCACGTAAAGCAAAGTAGGTTTACTCAAGAAACCCTTTTCGTTGACTACAAGCCTGGTTGGCGTTTCAAACTTGCGGCAGAAGTCGTATGCCGACCGCGCAAGACGGATCAAGTGTGTATTTTTGTCTGTTTCTGTTTCAGCCGATACGTCGGTGATTGCACAGGGCTCGTCGTTGACGTTCGCGCTCCTAGCCAGCTCTGCGGCGGGTTGTGATGGTGCACCCAACCTAACGCGGCACTTGCGCTCTAAATTCCAAAATGCAGCTTGGTAAAGGGCGAGCTTACATCATTGACCAATTGCCACGACAGCCGGTTCGAGGCAACCGGTGCCGCATTTGTTTGCGCAAACGGTCTGGGGCACGGCCAGCAAGCCAGTTGTGTCTGGCGCAAGCACAATCCCTGGATTATAAACAGGCGGGGGTCGATATTGATGCTGGAGCAGAGCTTGTCCGTAGAATACAAAAGTTGAATCCGAGCATTGGTGGATTCAGCGGTCTTGTTCCCTTTGGTAAGGGACTGTGATTGCAGTTGCAGCAGCCTGCAGACCCATATAGATGCATTCAAGTTGTCAGTACGCTGACTGAATCAACACAGGTGTATACAGGTGACTCGTTTCTAGTGGCTGGCACAGATGGTGTGGGGACGAAGCTCAAATTGGCTTTTGACATGCAGACACATGATACCATAGGCATTGACTTAGTAGCTATGAGTGTGAATGACATTATCACCTCAGGGGCTAAGCCAATGTTCTTCCTGGACTACTTTGCAACAGCAAAGCTCGACGTAGATGTTGCTGAGTCGGTATGTAAACCGCGACATTGCACATATGCGCACTGCTTCAGTGCTATGGCTGTGTGCACAATCAAATCATCATGACATGATTGTACACTCAAGCTGCAGCAAGGTATTAGGCTGATGCCAGACATTGCCTACCAGGCTTGCGTCCATTGAGCCTGATCTGCAATGGTACGTACAACATGATCACATGCATGGCTATGTGCAGGTGGTCAAGGGGATAGTGGAAGGCTGCAGACAATCTGACTGTGCCTTGTTAGGTGGGGAGGTGCGCCCTGCTCCAACTTTCCATCTCAATTCAAAGCGTCTAAACAACAAGCATGTTTGATTTACTTTGCTTCACCAAACTGGCTTATCCACAACAACGTTTGCCATGAAAGGCTCTGCACGTACAGCATTGAAGACGGAGTTTTCAAAGCTGTTCAGGTTGCATGTCAGCCACATTGCACTGTGCCTCACTGCATCTCAGTCTCAGATTGCTGGTTTGCATCCAGCAGCAAATACTTCTTGCAGTTGAGGGCATGTGATGCTATTAAAAAAGCAGCTGTGCTATGTCCACGATAAATCTAGCGTGCAGCCGTAAACATCAGCTTGTTGTCTCGTTGAAGGAGTTGGACGCTCTGTTCCAGTCAACTCCTCTGCTTTCAACTGCCCTGCTTGATGTTGCTGCAGACAGCAGAAATGCCAGGGTTGTATCAGCCGGGAGAGTATGACGTGGCTGGCTTTGCAGTGGGCTCTGTCAAGCAAGATAGGGTCATCGATGGCAAGCAGATACAGGAAGGGGATGTCCTTGTTGCACTGCCATCCAGTGGGCTGCATTCCAATGGCTTCTCTCTTGTACGCAAAGTTGTGGAGGTGAGTCGTCACCTGCAAACAGCTGACAGTGTAACATGGATATGTTCATGTGGTGGTGCTTTCTGTGCTGCATGCTACTTGTCTGTTGAGCTGACAAGTGGCAATGTGTGTGTATGTCCCGCTAATCACATTTGCAATCAAAAGTATGCTATTGCGAAGTTATTTGCCTCCAGCTGGTGCACAACCAATCATTGCTAAGGCATGGGTGTGCTAGACAAAGAGTGGGTGTCCTGCGTAGCAAAAATGCCTTTTGCATTGTGGCCCAAGACCCATATCTCACTCATGCAGAACTGCCGCCAGGGCATTTCTCAGTCAGCATGCGATGATGTCAACATATGATCATTTATATCCATACAAATATCAAGGACTGTTCTAATACACTCATAAAGCACATGTTCTTTTAGTAACAAAGCAAGCTGGCAATCAGAAACATGGATGGGTGCAGGTGAGTGGCAAAAGCTTGCAGGATCCAGCTCCTTGGGGTGGGGCAGGCACTTTGGGGCATGCCCTCCTGGAGCCCACTCTCATCTATGTCAAGCGCCTGCTTGCCCTGACCGACGCAGTCCATGTCAAGGTTAGCACAGATGCTTGTGTGCCAGCACCATCTATACACACTCAGTCTCCTGATGGCTGCTGATTGCACAGACATTCAAGACCCTGTTGTTGCAAGTCATTCAACTTTCAGCAAGTTATTCAACCTTCATTACATATGCTGTATTTTGCAAGTTTACCCTTCCTGTGCATCGTATTGAAATTTTGCCTTGTCGTGCTGCTTCTTAGGGGCCACATGACTCTTGTGTTTGCTCTGGCAGGTCAGCTTGCTGGCCATGAGCACTTGCGCTGGAGGCAATTTGGCATTTGCAGACTGACTGTGCACATGGACTGCAGGGTTGTGTACATATCACTGGAGGTGGGTTTACAGAGAATTTGCCTCGGGTAATGCCCAAAGGACTAGCGTGCCAAGTGCAGACAAGCTCCTGGGAGTGGCCGCCGCTGTTTCACTGGCTTCAGGAGGTGGGTGAACACAACTTGCATGATGACTCTGCTAACATGTAAATTGATAATACCTTGCAAGCTACGCATCAAGCCAGCCACTGTATCGCTGGTGCAAGCCCTTGCTTGGTCTAACCTGTGTCCTGCTCTTCCATGTACTTTGATGCCAGCCACAGCCATTGTGCTGCACTGGCTTTCCAGAGGTTTGCAATTGCATGTAAGTGCTGGTCATGAGCTGTGCAGGCTGGAAACATTGCGACGCCGGAGATGTACAGAACATTCAACATGGGTGTTGGCATGGTGGTCATTCTTCCAGGATCAGATGTGGAAAAGGCTTTGGCCATTGATGGCGCAGGCTTTGTCTTGGGGACAGTTGTGACTGGAGATGAAGTTCAGATTGTCTAGATGTAGATTGGCCATTCCTGTTTTGACATAGACCCGCCAACTTGCATGTTTTCTGTACTGGCAGTATCAAAGCACTGTCCATTTGGGAAGACAGATGTGACAGTAGGACCTTGATTTTGTACAAAGCTTTGCAATGACCCCTGATATCATCTGTGTCACGTTTAAGCAACGAGCTTGTTGATAGCTTCAGACAGGCACAAGGCTATATTAGCAAGCTCAATTGAGTTTGAGGGCAAGCTCAAAATCAGCAGCTCTTGCACCACAAACACAGCAGGCTTCACAAGGGACGCAGAGTTACAATTGCAACGAAAGACAACTCAATCAATTGCCTTTCTGCGCTTGACACCTTTGACAGGTTTGGGCGAGTCGACGTTTGACTTGTCTTGCAAGGGAGACGAAAGCTCCTTGTGGGCAGCCTGCACATGAGACAGGATCCAAACTTAGCAGCATGATCATCACACATAATCAACACCGCCTGTTTTGCTTTTGCACCAATGCACCTGCCAAGCCATTGTAAAGCATGGTACATCGCATGCATGACTGCAATGCAAAGACAGGGATGCTGACACTTGAATGTGTTGATCCTCTGTATGCGCACCCACAATTGGCAACATGCACTGCCTAATGGGGGTCATTGGGGGCTTTGCAACAGCAATCTCCCTCTAGCACAGACAGCATGCAGAATAGAGGTTCACAGACAGATTTGATACTCTATGGTACAATACTTAGCCCACGTTGAGCTGCAACACACTTGTGTGAAAGAGACCAAATTTCGGATGCAGTGCGACACTCCTACTGTAGACAGATGTAGATAGTACGGTCAGATCCTTCCTCAAACAAACTCTCTGGCACAACAGCCTTACCTTGCTTGCATGCGCAGTGATTGCAGGTCCTTCCAGGAACTGGCGATGCAGCAGCTCTGTCTTTAGCAGCCGAAGCTGGAAGGGCTGTTGTGGCTGACCGGGTAAGATCTGGATGTTGCCGTTGTTGATGAGCTGCAGCATAGCACTGAACAGCCGGCTCACCTCTGCTTGACTTCTTTCATCTGCTACTGCTTCAAAGCCCACTGGTTCAACCTGCATTGCAGCAATCTCTTGAGCAGCTGCCACACCATGTTTGTGTGCTAGTTGATGAAGAAGCACAGCAGCTTTGGGCAAGCTACCCTTCTGCAACTGCTTCAAAGCCCACTGGCTGAATCTGCACTGAAGCAATCTCCTGAGCAGCTATCACATGATGCTTGTACGCTGGTAGGACGAGCAGTGAACGTGCTGCTCTCCTCTGCCTGACTGGGCTCATCTGTAACTTTTCAAAGCTAGCTGGGATAGTCCTGTATATAGTCACGCATGAGGCAGCTAGGCAAGCGTCAGTCAGTGGTCATATGCTGGCTGGTGTGGCTGGTACTGCAGACCGTACTAAAGGACAGCTGTTTTCTGCCGCATTGCCCTCTTCTGCATCTCATTCATTGTCCACTGCTTCACATGCTTGACACATCGGAAAAGTGAGTGTTCTTGCTAGAAGTGAGCCGTTGCCTGACTTGAATTACTAAGAGCTGCCCCTGTTGCAACTGCTTCAAAGCTCGTTGTGTCTGCCTACAGTATCCCTGAGCAAAAGATCGTGCGTGCCCTTCACTGTTGTTTCACATGCTGTCAGTGCATCCTGTGCCAACTCTGCTGTACAGACCAACACACAAAAGGCAGGTTGATTGCTGCAGCTCAACTGCTTTGCAAACAGCTATAGTTTGACTGCCATGTAGGTCACAGAAACTTGATTCTTGTATCAAGAACTGAGGTAACCCCTGTTCCTCCTCTGCTTTTAAGCATATTGTGTGTTGTGTCAGCTAATATGGTTCACCTTGGAATGTTGGCGTGAGACTAAATGATGCACTGACTGTTCGAATGTTCTACACATCGATCGTAGTGGTCACAGTCTGCAGCTTGAGTGTGCGGAGCCAAACCTAAAGTTGTCAACAGCATGTTATCATTGCTTTCACGCTTGTCTACAGACCCAAGGCACCAGCTTGAAGTTGCACAATGACAGCTTGAAGTTGCACAATGGCAGCAGGCCATAGCATGCATACCGTGGACGTCTGGAGCTCAACCGGGTGGTCTGGATCCCTGCAACTCAGGCGCGCCAGCTTGTCCAGAACCTGATCGCCATACAGGTGTATGTCAAAGGCTGGCCGTGCATCCTGCTCATCCAGCAAGGGCTGAATCTTGTGGCGCCAATTAGACACCCTAGACGCCAACTCTGTCTGAACCTCCGCTGCTGCGGCGGCCTGCACCACAATGTCAGCTGCCATCGCATGTACTGTTCACGCATAACACAGCCTGCACTGTGATGCTGGCAGTCACTGCCGCAGTGCTGTGTGTACTGTTTGAGCGCAACGCAGCCTGCATGGCAACTGATCATGTGAAGGACCCTGTCTGAATGCAACATTGTGGGTTCTGCCTGCCATTTTTGTGTGAGTGTGCTATTTTATGCACAAAAAAAGGCAGCTGCTGGGGTGGACTGCATTCTCTGCTGCAAGTCTGTTCTCAATGCAGATGACTGCAAGTGGCAGTTTTCGTGATGAGGCTTAGCATGACACAAAAAACAACATCTGTGGGCTCACCAGTCTGTTCCACCTGTCGCAAGGAGGCAATATCTGAATGCCTGCATGAGTATTTTAAGGGCTGTGCTACATTTGCCATTGCCTGTATGCAAAGCATGCTGACCTGAATGAAGGCTTCTATGTGCGCTTGGCACAGCTCCTCATAGCTCATGCTATCAGCATCACCATCAGCTGGAGGGCCGTTGCTGGCAAAGGCCCTGTCACCAGCCCCTGCCAGCTCAGCCCACTCGTCCAACTCAGCCATTGAATCTTGTTGGAAGTTATGCCCAGGCTCACTGCCTCTATCTGACATACCTCCTGACATATATCCGCCTGCAAACACATCAGTTGCATATCAGCTAGACTAGTACAAGCAACACTGGGAATTGGAGCTGTAATTCCCAAGGCTGAGAGTCTGGGCCAGGCATGTATTGTATTGAAATATCAGCACAACGTATGAGTCAACAGCATGCTCTCCTGTTGTTTTTGCCTCCTGTATCTGACCAACAGATCAGCCAACAGCTCAAAAACAATGCACGTTGACAAAGCTGGTGCTGTGTTTTGGCAATATAAACAAAGTGGCAAGCAAGAACTGCCCAGCTATCTGTCTCACCAGCAAAGTCTTCTTCATCATCCAGGTCAGCACAGCCTGCTGCTGCCTCCTCCCTTGTGAAGGCACTCCCTAGCTGGGCCTCCTTATGTTGCCTGGTGGTGGCCACCTCCCTGGCGGCTGCCAAGCGCTGAGCCTGCTGGCTGCTTTGCAGCAGCTTCATTGCGTAGTTGAACTCGGCAAAAGTGCAGCCTGAGACTGTTGGCGGAGGTATCGTGCCCAGTGTACAACCTGCATTCCAGTTCAGCTTTACCACCTGGACATTTTCAGAAGCAAACATGGGCACATGTGGCTGGTCATTGTGCATTCACGTCAGCATATTGTCCTCTCATGCTGGCCTGACCATGCAAAAGTCCAATTGAATGTGCTCTGTTCTTTGGGAAATGACACAGTCAAAGCTGACAAGGCAGTTAGCTAATTAGGCAACACCTCCAGATGACACACTCAGCTTGTGCTGATGTAGCAGCTCTGCAAAGCTGCTGGTTGGGTGTCACCAAATGCTGGACTCCATCACAAGCTGATGCCAGCATGGACCTTTATTGGTGTTAATGCGCAAAATGGATTTGTGGCTGCTTTGCTCATGCATGTGGATAGCAAGGTGCATCAGCTAAACAAGTCACTCACCCAGAGCACCAACATCCAGGCAACCAGCCTGTTTGGGTCGCTTCCGTCTAGTGGGTTTTCTGCCCTTTTTGAAGGGCTTGATGGGGAGAGTGCCCTTAACATGGGGGTCTAAAGGTGCATATGGGTCAAATTCCTCTTCTTCCTGGTCTTCCTCTTGCAGCTGAGCTGCCTGCCGGGATGAATCTGACTGCAGAAAGTGCTGTGGCTGATCTGCATGGAAGCAAAGCCAGTACATCAAGCTGAACCCATCGTGTGCAGTGTATTAGAAGCACTGAGAGTGCAAAAATATCATTTGCTGACATCTTGAGTTTGAGACTATCACCACCCTGTATGGTCCATGTGGCAAGCTGTCATTGTGGACAGCAGCTGCTTAAAGAAATGCACCCGAGCATGGCCACATGCTGCCTCCAGTACCAACAGTGTACCCAAGCATGAATATTGCATGCACAATAAGACATGTCGTGACCATTGCTCCAGTGATTGGTCCATGATGGGAATTGCAATGAAGCATGCTTAGTCATTATGTTGCATTCCAGTGCCCCTTTGGGGGGGGGCTGCTGGAATGGCATGCTGTGCTGCCACAAGGCTCGCTGACCTGGCATGCCTGCATTATCCAGGTCGGCAGTCTCCTGCTGCATGTAGTCAGACCCATCATCCCCACCACCACAATCATCAAAATCATGACTGCAGCCCTCTGCCCCATCATAGCCTTCATCATTGCCTGTATCCATTGCATCATGACTAGCGCCTTCTGGCACGGGCCTGACCTGCTGATCTGGCTGCTGTAAATGCATGCTGGCTGCTATGTTGCTGCAGCAAAGCTGCTCATCCAGAAATTCACCGTCCCGGGCTTCAAGCAACAACGCACCAGAATGATGCATGCTGCAGCTTGCAATCTGCAGCAGTGGCACAGCAGGCACGTCTGCTACAAAACTGTGCCTTGGATTTCTGTGGAGTGGCGTTCAACCTGAGCATCTGCTGAACAAAATGCCCCATCAGACAAATGCAGCAAAAGCGCACATGCAGTACTGCAAGCGACTCATGCTGTCTGTCAGGTACAGCAGCTGTGCTGCCAGATTCTTTTCTTAAAATCACACACGCTATGACTGAGACAAGTATTGATTGCAGCTGCAGCTCACCCTGTAGTTGCCAGCATCACCGTCTCCGCCTGTTGCTGATGACGTGCTTTCCAGAGCCAGCAATGCTGCTGGTGGCCTGACAGCAGCAGGGATGGCTGTTGTGCTTGTCTGATCCATGTCAATGGCAGTGCCCTCTGAGCACACACAATGCAGCTTGGTGATGTGTGTGTGGTGCATCAAATGTCTTTGGTGTTGTGGGGAGAACTGATCACACGGGTACGTGAAGCACCAACAAAAGCATTGCCCAGTTCCATGGGATCATGCTGACCAACACGCTGATGGTGCTTCTGTACATTGCCAATGGAGCATACTGGCTCATGCCAAAGCATTGCTGCTGAAGTATACAACAACTAAGCAGCAAATGCGCATATGCTGACTAGAGTGCATGACAGCAGAGGCAAGGCATTACCTTCAAGCACATCATCAAGATTCAGAAACTGTTCCTCATCATCAAGGTCATCATTGTCAGCTTCTTGCTGACCGCTGAGACCCTTTGATGCCCGTCTCCTGCATCACAATGTTGCCTTAAAAACCTGTATATACTGGCTGCAAATTAGGTGCAAGTGAACTGCATGCACGCATGGCTAATTTGCCTTGATAGCTTACTTTTTCTCAGCAATGAATTCCAGCGCTTGGTACACCAGTGTATGCAGGTACTCCACCTTCTTGCCATACACGCAGGCTGAGCCTTGAATTAGCAGCGCAGCTGCAGAGCACCAGAATTGGTGAGCAAGGCTAGATTGCCAGCAGAGCAATGGCCTTATGTATTGAAAGACAAAATGTATGTACCTTCTGCAAAGTTCAGGTTGGGGCCACCTTCGAAAGAAAAGGTGACGCTTTCCAAGACATCCTACATGTTCAGACCAGCCAAGCCTGCTCAACTTTTGTGCCAACGAGTGCCTGCTACCAGCAATATGTGCCATGTTGTGGTGATAGACAATGTCGATTGTTGAATGAGTATGTAACACCTTACCAGATAGTCTTCCAACTCGTTAGCGATGTTGATATCCCAGTTCGCTGCAAGGTCTCGGATTGGCTGTAACAAGTGTGCAAACTTGTTGTCCTCGAGCTTTTCCATGCTGCCTGGTGCACTGCCACAGTGATGTACCGTTCTTCAAAGCATGTTGGGGCCGAACATGGTCACGTCTATTGATGCGAAGCTGTTGTTGACCTCCGTTCAAACTCAGGTGTACGCTTGATCCTCTTCCGCTCTTCTTCTGCCTCGCACCTTCCTCAAACTCTGTTGTTGATTGCGAGGGATGACCGACTTGCTAATTTAGTTCGAATTTGCTGTAAGGAGACCTGTGATCGCTCCGATATTTCGCTCAAGAGGCCGGTATTCACTCGGCCCTCAGGCGTGAACAGCAAGTCAGCACGTTCTTGCGTTCAACCTTTCGTAGGTGATAGCTGGGCAAGGGGCAGGGTGACACCGCTTCTGATGCCACGTGCAGATCACTGTGCGCTGCTTTAGAGCTACTTCACGTGCTCAGTATGGCTGCAGCAGCCAGCCACACCCTCGGCTCAAAAGTGTGGGTAAACGACGCTGTAGAGGGATGGGTGAAAGGCGACGTTGTCAAAGTAGAGAAAGGCACCTTGAAAGTTAGCACAGAAAAGGGCAGCATAAAGGCTTACAAGCCAGAAGAATGTCCTCTGCAGAATCCTCAGACTGCAGGTGGTGTAGAGGTAGGACAGCAAAACCAGTTGCATAGACAAGCCCCAGCGCCCAGCTTGCTTAAGCAGCCCGCAAATACTGCTCAGCAAGCACGCAACCAGCTTCAGCTCTTATGCCGCATAGCAGTTGCATGCAATGTAATGTCACAGGACACATAGCTCTTGCCAAGCTAGTATGTTGTCTATATTTGGCACTGCTATCTGCAGGACATGACCACACTGTCCTACTTGAACGAGCCAGGGGTGCTTTGGAACCTGAAAGCACGATACCAGCTGGATGGCATTTACACATACACAGGCTCTATTCTGATAGCAGTCAATCCCTTTGCGTCACTTCGTTTGCTGTATGGGCAGCATATGATGGAGCAATACAAAGGCAGGCCTCTAGGAGAGCTGTCCCCTCACGTCTATGCAATAGCTGATGCAGCACTCAAGCAGATGCGAAAAGACAACAAGAGTCAGTCCATTCTGGTGTGTGGCTGGGCTGCTCAAGCTGGTCTTGTCTCCTCGCAGCTGTGCAAACACTTTGTCTGCACATACATTTATCATCAAGCGTTGTAATGTGTTTGCAATGCAGGTCAGTGGGGAGAGTGGTGCTGGCAAGACTGAGACCAGCAAGCTAATCATGAAGTATTTGGCATGGATGGGCAATGGAGGAGCAGAAGAGGGAGCTCCAGGGGTCGAGCAACAGGTTATCAATAAGAAGCGTACAGAATGGACAGGCGTTGTGGTCCTTTTGTCTGTTGGCCCTTTGTCACGGACCGTCAGGAAGACCAGTCCTGATTTGATCACATGTTTTTTGTATGCATTTCAGCCTGACAGGTTTAAAGACGATTGACCTGCAAATCAGCTTTCTCTTGAGCAGCAATGTTGATCCTGAAAGTCATTGCATGTTGCACAGTAGCAAAGGAGCATCCTATCACATGCTCTTTACCAATCAGCACCAGAGTAGTGCTAAAAAGGCATGACAACCTCCATCAAGCTTGGTCTGATATTGTACACTGTGTGTATATTTACTTTAGGTCCTGGAGTCGAACCCTCTTCTGGAAGCCTTTGGCAATGCTAAGACAATCAGGAATGACAACTCGTCCCGGTTTGGCAAATTTGTCGAGCTTCAATTCAACAAGGCAGGCAGAATCAGCAGCGCAGCAGTCAGGACGTATTTGTTGGAAAGATCACGAGTTGTTCAGCTTACAGATCCTGAGCGCAACTACCATATATTCTATCAGGTCAGCAATCCTGCAAAAGGGTTCTGCACCTTGATGTGGCTCAAATAGTCGACAGCGTCTCCTGCAGCATGCTAAAGTACCTTGTATTGTCACCTGACAGATGCATGGGTTGAGCTACACATTCCTAGCATCAGGCCTTGCATGCAGCATCAGCACAATGGCTTATACTTGCCTCAATGGCATTGAGCTGGTCATGCTCACTTGAAACTCAGTGCCATCATGGGCCACTCAGTGATGCATGTATGGGTGGGCACCAGATGTGTTTGCTTGCAGCTGTGCGACGGTGCTACTGCAGCTGAGAAAGAAAGGTGGAGTCTGAAGGCACCTCAGGAGTTTCACTACCTCAATCAGTCCAGCTGCTACAATTTGCCGCGTGTCAGCAATGCTGAGGAGTACAGGGTGATGCTCACAATCCGTGCAGAGCGTGCAAGGCATTGACTTGTGCTGAAATGGTCAAATGCAAGAAAATGCCTTGGTGTAACTGAGAATTCCATTGTGATTGCTTGATGCTTTGGATTGAGTCTGTGACAGACCATGGCGCACTGTCCTGCAATCAGTCGTGGCAGGAGCTTTTGTTATGTAACACTGTCAGTCATCTTGATACAGTCAAGCATTGTTGTAGTGCCATGTAAGATCAATGTTGGGTCCTGCATTCTGTAGCATGGCTCAGTAACAGCAGTTAATAGTTATGGTAATCGTGTCAGAACTTGACATGCTGCCATTGTCTGCAGCACACAAGGCGGGCCATGACAAATGTGGGCATCCCAGGCAGTGAGCAAGACGCTGTCTTTCAGCTGGTGGCAACCGTGCTGCATCTTGGCAACCTTGAGTTCACAGAGGCAGGAGAACATGACAGCTCACAAGTGGTCGAGTCATCAGCTGCTGCCTTGGAAGCTGCTGCAAGGCTGCTGGGTGTTCAGCCAGATGGCCTGTCAAGGGCTCTCACAACCAGGACCAGGCATACTGTAGACGGTGAGCAGTCTCTGCCGACATGCACATAGCTGCATGATGCTTGCATGTCCAGCAAATAGCACAATGATGCTTTGTAAGACATACAAAGCCTGCCATTTGTTCTGCATGCCGTGTAGGCCTCAAGATATCTATGCAAGTAGCATGCACAGTCATGTCATTCTTGCTTACCAGGCGTGAATGCAAGCTCAGCAATGCTGCTGAAGGGTTTTGTTATTGCCTGGCATATGTCATGCATGGTATGCAGTGCATCATAGCAGCCATATGTAGCCAGCATACACTTGTGCATCAAACTACACTGCTTCTTTCTGTGTGTCATAAACAACAAGCAATGCGCATCAGCATGGGCCTTATACATTGCAGGTCCAATTGTGAGTCCCATTGATGTCAAAGCTGCACTGGACAACCGTGATAGTTTGGCCAAGACCATATACTCACGCATGTTTGACTGGCTGGTGGCCAAGATCAACACTGCCATTGGGCAGGATGACACTGCGCCCACGCTCGTGGGTGTGCTAGATATCTACGGGTTTGAGTGCTTCAAAGAGAACGACTTTGAGCAGTTCTGCACCAACCTGGCCAATGAGAAGCTGCAGCAGCACTTCAACCAGCATGTTTTTTAGATGGAGCAGGTACAGACCTGCTCACAACACAGGATGTTGGAAGCGTTTCTTCTGGCCATTCAGGAGCTGCATTGCCTGAAGTTGCTGTTGTGACAGGAGGCACCTACATGCTCCATCTCAGCGGTCTCATTTGATGTATTAGTGGTTTTAGTCCCAATCATGTGAGCATGCGTTTAAGCACCCAGCTGCCGGTCAGTTGTATTTGTGTCGGGCCCATTGCGGGTTGGATGTTTATCAAATAATCTGGGTGGATTGCACTAAGCATTGACTGTTCCTATCCTGGCAGGCTGAGTATGAGCGGGAAGCCATAGACTGGAGCTACATTGAGTTTGTGGACAACCAGGACGTGCTTGATCTCATTGAGAAGAGGCTGGGAATCCTAGACCTACTGGATGAGCAGTGCCGGTTTCCCAAGGTAGGTCATCCCTCCTTTTGCGTCGCCTAAATATACAGGCGCAAATGAGTCTCCCCCATGACATACTTCCCAACCATTGTGCACTTGCTGAATGAGGGCAGATGCGTGCAACACACCAGAAGTTTTGCGACCATTGATGTCAGCTGTCACTGAGGAATTTTTCTGGCATGTTACGTCCTGGAGTGCTTGATGCATGTCTGTAGCAGGAGCAGTGCAGCTGGCCATGCCTGTATGCATGCCTTGCAAAAATGCCTTCTGAAGCGTCATGGCAACAGGAACACTTATGCCCCATGCAACAACCCTTTCCTGATTGATCATTGTGATGTAGGCCACAAATGTGGACTTTGCCAATCGGCTGTACAGCTCCCCAGAGGTCACCAGCAGCAAGCGCTTCTCCAAGCCAAAGCTGTCCCAGACTGGCTTTGCCGTTGAGCATTACGCTGGTGGCGTGGGCTACAAGACTGACAACTTCCTTGTGAAGAACAAGGACTTTGTGGTGGCCGAGCACCAGCAGCTGATGCAGAACTCGGACCAGCCTTTCGTGCGCATGCTGTTTCCTGCCGAGCCTGAAGCCCCTGCTGATGGCGGCAAGGTAAGCTCTGTCCAGACATAAGGCACTGGCACTTGTCAGGTCAGACAGGCTGGAGTCTATCACAGCATATGAGGAGGCTTGGGCCCAACTCGGGTTCACCTTGAGCTTCTCTGATTTGGACAACCTAAGAGCGTCGTCTTTCCTTTTCTTTTCTTGTCTCATAGCATATGAGTGTGAACGCTTCTCTCCATCACTTCCTCGCTTTCCTCAAGCACAAATGCAGCCTGCATGTACACCTCGTTGTTGGCATATATGCAGCAACAGCATAGCCCACATGCCCAGAAAGCCTGCTTCTTTTGCACAAACTTTGTCAGCACTGTGGCCATCCAGCTGCAAATTACAGCATAAGCATCGCAGGGTGGGCGCGGCAAGGTTGGGCAGGGGTACAAGTTCAGCAGTGTAGGCAGCCGCTTCAAGAAACAGCTGACAGAGCTGATGGAAGCGCTGCATCAGATGGAACCCCACTACATCCGCTGTATCAAGCCCAACTCCCAGAACAAGTAAGCCTGTTCTTGATTGCATGAATAGGCATACTGGGAACACCGAGGAGCCTCTGTTCATTGCTTCCCGCTTGTTTGATCATTTCGGAAGTGTTGCTTTGCCGTTGAACTCATGTTGAGACATGGTCAGGCAGGATTGTTATGTGGTCAGCGTTTTTTGCCAGACCTGCCAGGCTGTATCTGCAGTACAGCTATGTGTGGCTCTCTGAGGTGCACATTGCTGCCTTTGGCCCTGCTGATGTTGTCAGCAACTTTTGCTGTGTTTGCTTGCAGGCCTCTTCATTTTGAAAACACAAATGTGCTTCACCAGCTGCGGTGTGGGGGTGTGCTAGAGGCAGTACGCATTAGCTGCGCTGGCTTTCCAACAAAGACGCTGTATGAGGACTTTGTGGACCACTTCTGGAATCTGGTTCCGGAGCTGCTGACTACTGACCATGACCTGGATGACAAGGCTCTCAGTAAGGCTGTGCTGAAGAAGGCCAACCTGCAGGGCTACCAGTGCGGTGAAACCAAGGTAACCATCCCGCTGTTTGCCATGTAGTCCAGTCTCGTGAAGACAGCCCAAAGATCGTCCCCTGCGATGATGGAAATAACATGATTAATGAATCACAGAGGATGCGAAGGTAGATTTTGTGGGATAAATTGATCATGCACCTCCAGATGGAACACTCATGGCTCTGTGTCCATGTGCAAGCACTGCAAATACCACAGCTATCCTAAATTTGCAAGCAGACAACATGCATGCCCAAAGTTGCCAGATTGCAGCAAGGCATGCATGCAGGCATGTCCAGCTGCACTGCTTATCCTCTTACAGACGTGACTCGAGCACTTCAGGACGTAACATAGCTGTCTTCTGTAACAGCTGGTCAGCAGTAAATACAAGCCAGTAGAACATGTGTGCCATGACGTACACAGGTGTTCTTGAGAGGGGGCCAGATGGCAGTGCTTGACACCATGCGCACAGACATCATGCACCAGGCTGCAGTCACCATTCAGCGGCATGCCCGTGGCTTTGTGGTGCGGCGCCAGGTCCACCGCGTCATCAGAGCTGTCATCAAAATCCAGGTGAACCAGAGCTCCCTTTCTGCTGCAGTATTATCCCAAATGCTTCTATTGAAGTCAAGACTTCCCTCCATCTTACAATGTGTGTTGTGCTCAAGCCAACAAGCACTTGGCGCGTGTAATACCACGCTCAGATTGTTGTCTTTGTAGCATGTCAAAGCATGGCTCGCTACGCTGTACTATCTGCCGTTATGCGCGCAGTTGTGTGCTGATCCTAGCTTCTTGACTGAATCGCAGGCAGGGGCCAGGGGCATGCTGGCCAGGGCTGATGCCCGCAGGGAGCGCCGCCTGCAAGCAGCCGTTACCATCCAGAGGAACATGCGCATGCTAAGAGCTCGCTCCCAGTTCATCACCACCAAGACAGCAACTCTGGTCATCCAGTCAGCCTGGCGCGGCCATGTGGCTCGCTCAGTTGCAAAGGACATCAGGTATACAACAGCTTGACATTGCTCTCATGCATTGAGAGTGGCTCACTCGCCAATTCATGTGCATATGTCTGGCTGACGCTACACGTGCTCAGTGACAAACCTCTTCACATAGTCATGGCACTCACAGTTCTCTGCATAGTCAATCCTCAAACAGCACAATGGTCACTCCGAGCTGGTGCCATCTGCAACCAACGCCCGCAAGCATCTCAAATTTTGCCCACTGGCAAGAAGAACTTGGCCAGCGCTGATGTGCTTTCAGTGGTTGTTGGCATGCTGTGCAGGCAGCAGAGGGCGGCCCTGTGCATCCAGCGCAACTGGAGGAGGTACCAGGCTCGCAAGGTCTATCTGCTGTACCGCCGCAGAGTGGTGAGGTTGCAGTGCGCCTGGCGTAGCAAGCTGGCTCGCCGTGAGCTGCGCCAAAGGAGGGCCTCACAAAGAGAAGCTGGCAAGCTGATTCAGGTCAGCACTGTGGAATCTCCTGATACCTCTTGTATGTCATCTCATTCATGTCAGTCTCTCTTATGTTATCTCATGTACATCAATCTCGTTGTATCTCTTGTACGTCATCTTGTGTGTATCAATCTCTTGTAGCTACAGCAGCAGCTGTCAGTATGGATAAACACAGCTTGTATTCTGCCTGCCAGAAGCACATGCGCTAGTGTCAGATCTGCTGTCAACATGTCGCCAGTGCTTTGTACAGGACAAGAAGGCTCTGGAGGACAGGCTCAAGGAGGTGCAGAACATCCTGGAGACTGTGCAGAACCAGAGGAATGAGCTGAGGCAGCAGTACAAGGAAGAGAAGACTGCCAGAGAGAGCTTGGAGGCCCAGCTCTCTGCTGCCCAACAGCAAGGCGCTGGTGATCTGGCTGCTGAGAAGGAGAACGCCCAGCAGAACATTGCACAGCTGGAAGCGAGGCAGCAAGCAGCAGACACCGCCCTGCAAGAAGCCCGCCAGACTGCACAGACCAACCTGGACAACGCCAATGCAGTCAAAGCTCGTCTGCAGTCTGAGCTCATCACAGCACAGCAGAAGATGGCATCCCTGCAGAAGGAGCGGTCTGAGGTGGAGAGCAAAGCAACAGCAGTCAGGGAGGACTTGATGAACAGGTTGAACAATGCATTGAAGCAGAGGGATGCTGCTCGCGAGGAGGCTTTGCTGAGTAAGGAGGAGCTGAAGAAGCTGCAAGAAGATGTTGAGTCAGGGGCGCTTGTGCCCAGGTCAGCTGTCACAGCAGCTGAGGCAGCAGCTGCCTTGGCAGCTACGCAAGCAGCTTCATCTGCAGCATCTAGTGCTGCAGCCGCTGCTGCTGCTGCTACCCCTTCTGTATCTGCTCCTCATGCCCAGGATCCAGGTAACAATCAAATACTTTGTATCTTGCTCGCCTGCTCAACTCACGTCACTATTTTTGAAATACGACCTGTCAGAGGATTGACACTGTTAAATGCCAGTCA
>JAABUO010004089.1_pt1 | contig 17192 bp, 13 predicted proteins | sample 5559291 | NCBI WGS metagenome assembly JAABUO01 (sample SAMN10711878, study PRJNA513372) | rock metagenome | isolation source: Antarctica rocks | place: Antarctica: Victoria Land, Finger Mt sud | reverse complement strand
CATCGCTCGGCGTGATCCAGCCATCTTTGGGCAGCGCCATGCCGGGGAGTGCCCAGCCCTCTTCCAGGGGCACGCCGGGCGCTGTCCCGACGAAGTACTCGCACCAGGGGACCGCTGACGTCGCATAGCTGAAGTGCTGGCCGAAGGCGGTGATGCCGCCGGCGTGCAGGATGACGCGTGTCCCCGCCGCATCCGCTGCCGCCGCGATCTTCTGGCACGTCGTCAGCCCCCCGCACCAGGCGATGTCGGGTTGCAGGATGTCCGCCACGCGATGGCTCACCGCCCACTGGAAGGGGACATGCGTATACCAGTGCTCGCCCGTGGCTAGGGTCTGCCAGGGTAGCCGTGCGCGTAAGGCGACATGGGCGTCGAGGTCTTCCGGGATCAAACATTCCTCGATCCACGCGAGCCGGTACGGACGCAACGCTTCGGCCAGCCGCACTGTATAGTCCACGTCAAAGGCCATCCAGCAATCCAGCATCAACTCGCAGTCGTCGCCGATCTGCGCGCGCGCCTGCGCGACAAACTCGACGTTCTTGTGGAGACCGTCCAGGCCGTCGGCCGGACCATAGGGGCAGGCGAGCTTGAAGGCGCGGAAACCCAACTCCTTGTACCAGTCGATGTCGTTCCCGGTCACGTAACAGAAGATGCGGTCTTTCTGCGGACCACCCAGCAGCGCGTACACCGGTTGGCCCAGGACCTTACCGCGTGCGTCCCACAGCGCCAAGTCGATGGCGCTGGCCGCGTAGGAGGCCAGCCCGGTGGATCCATAGGGTTTGGTGAGGCGGAAGAGCATATCCGCCACTTTCTCGCCGGCCATGATGTCCTGCCCTATCAGTTGCGGACCCAGGTGGTCGTCGATCACGGCGGCCACGGGCCGCCCGTTCGAGGTTTGGCCGAGGCCCCAGGTTCCATCGTCCAGCGTGACCATGCACCACACGTTCTCCCAGTGCGGCGTCCAGAGGCTGCGATGCGCCTTGACCGCAGGGTAGCGCGACATGGGGTTGGCGACCTCGGCCGTTTCTGTCCACGACGCGCGCCGCGCGGCCGCGCCGGACGATCGAGGAGGGATGGTGAGCCGCATGGCACGGACCGACGTAATCTTCACGAACTCTCTCCTTTTGTCTGACTTGTACGACGACGATGGGGGATGCCCGATAGCCACGCGCGCTCAGATGGCCTGGCGGGTCCAATCGATGATGACCCCCAGATGGGCGGCGGGATCGTCCAGCAGTTGGCGGTAGGCCGTCGCGGCGTCGGCGGGCGTAATCGTGTCCGTAATGAGCTCGTCCACACGCACGCTGCCCTCACGCATGCAGGAGAGCACCCAGTCCGTACACCCGGCGATAGAGCCTGCGGGCTCATTGTCGTAGAGCGGGAGCTGCCACTCCCAGCCACTGCGCAGCGTCAGATACTTGTCGAAGATCGGCCGCACGATATCCGTCGCCAACACCTCCGTGTCGTGGCGCCAGGCCGCGCCGACCAGCACGACCTCCCCTCGCCGCGCCGCGAGCGCCAGCCCGGTCTCGACGCCCCGTGGTTGCCCCGAACACTCCAAAATCAGCTGGCACCCCCCGGTCTGCCGGGCGACCGCGTCTATCGCTCCGTCTTGGCGTGGGTCGACCACCATGGTGATGCCATAGCGGGTGGCCAAGGCGCGTCGATGCGGCGCGGTCTCCACACCGACCACGCGCATACCGGCGGCCCGCAGCAACTGCGCCGCGCAGGCCCCTACCAGGCCCAGGCCAATCACCGCCGCCCAATCGCCAGCGCGGGCGGCGCTGGTGCGGATGCCGACCGCGCTGACTTGGCCCAGCCGTCCCATCGTGGCGGCGGCGGGCCGCACGCCGTCGGGGACACGGAGACAGACGCGCTGGCGGCGATCGAAGCGCACCGCCGATTGATGGGGGGTGTGGGCTAAGACCAGGTCACCCGCGGCGACACCGGCGTCCGCGCCCGCGGCCACGACCTCACCGACGGCCGCGTAGCCCGGAAACCACGGATAGGGCTGCGCCGCTATATGCCGTCCCAGGTCCGATGTCCCCGTGTAGTGGGCCAGCTCCGTGCCGGGGCTGATCAAGCTGTAGTGCGTCCGTAGCACCACCTCGTACGCGGCGAGCGGCGCGTCCTCCAGGGTCTCTCGCACGACCTCCACCGCGCGCGGGCCGGTCATGACCACGCGTTGAATCTCCATCACTCACCCCTCACTCCTGTATGTGACACAAAGCCATGGCGGGGCATTCCGCGCCACGGCGTCAATGGATCCCGACGTCATCTATGGCGCCTGCGTCACCGGCGAGGCCAGCCTGCGCGGACCGAAATACCTCACGCAAATGCACGACCTCGGACACCACATCGACCGTTTGCGCCCCGCCCCAGCCGCCGCCCGGTGTGGGCTCCAGGCAGATATCGCCGTGATAGCCACACGCCCGCAAACGGTGGTAGATGTCGCCGAAATCAAGCGCGCTGTCTCGTGCTTGCGTCTGTAGGTGGCCGCGCGCCGCGTGGCGCGCATGAAAGTGCCCAGCGAATGGCAAGAGGGGATGAACATCGTCCGGCCCGTCGCCGCGAGCGAGGAAGTGCGAGTAGTCGAGCGTCAGTCGCAACCCCGGTGTCTGCGCGATGAGCGCGCGTGCCCGCTTTGGGGTATCGGCCACCGAGTCGAGGTGCGGTTCGACCTGTAGGGGCAGGCCCGCGTCACCCGCGATGGCGACCAGCGGGCGCAAGGCGCGCGCGGCCAACTCAAGGGAGCGCTCCGGGCCTAACTCCGGCCACATCACGCCGGGCAGCGTCGTCAGCCCGTGCGCGCCGCAGTGCCGCGCGCAGGTAGCCATCGCACGCGTGATCCGTTCGTTCTCGTGCTGGACGGCGGCGTCGGGCGAGTTCGCGGCGCGGTCGGCGAAATGGAGACCGAATGTGAAGAACAATTGCGACACGCCAACGCCCGCGTCCTCGGTCGCGCGGCGGATGCGTGCGGCGGCGGCGTGTGGATCAGCGGCAACCTCGGAGGCCGGCACATGACGACTGCTCATGTAGCAATCGACGTCCACACGCTCCAATTCAAGGAGCGCGATCAGCTTGACCGCCCGCTCAAACGGCAACGCGGAGAACGAAAAGGTGACACACGTAAACATAACCCCTACCCACCACTAGTCCCAGGTGTGAGGACACGGCCGCTCGGTCGTGCTTCTATTGCGTCGCCACGCCCGGCGGCTACCGCCATCAATAGGTGGCGCGGCCGCCGCTGATATCCAGGCACTGCCCGGTCGTGAAGCTGCACTCGTCGCTGGCGAGCCAGTGGATGAGCGCGGCGACCTCCGCGGGTTGCCCCACCCGCCCCATGGGGATGCGCTCGACCATGTAGGCCAGGACATCGGGCGGCGTCGCGTCGTTGATCCGCGTCGCGATGACGGCGGGCGCGATCGCGTTGACAAAGATGTTTTGCCGCGCGACCTCCTTAGCCAACGACTTGGTGAACCCGATCACGCCCGCTTTGGACGCCGAGTAGGCGGAGAGCCGGGGATTCCCTTCTTTGCCGGCGATGGAGGCCACGTTGACGATGCGGCCGCGTCCCAGCGCCTGCATGCCAGGCAGCACGAAGCGACAGCAGAGGAAGACCCCGCGCAGATTCACGGCGATGGTGCGGTCCCAGGCGGCGATGTCAAAATCCTGGACCTCGTTGGCGCCACCGGTGATGCCGGCGTTATTGATCAGGATCTCGGCGTCCCCCAGCCCCTCGCGCACGCTCCGCGCCATCTCCCGGACCGCCTGCTCGTCCGACACATCCACCGCCACGCCGATGGCGCGCCCGCCGTCCCGCGTGAGTTGGGCCGCCGCACGCGCGGCCGCCGCGCCATCGAGGTCGGCCACGGCGACCGCCGCGCCAGCCTGGGCCAAGCGGCGCGCCGTGGCAAACCCAATGCCTTCAGCCGCCCCGGTCACGATGGCGACTCTGTTGGTCAGGTTACGTTCCATTACCCATGCCTCCTCGCTCTCAGGCGTCCTACTGCTACTGCCGCCATCACCCACGTCTCCTTGCTCTCAAGCGTTTTACGGTCACCATGCTCCCCCACGCGCGAGGAAGCGGGCATGGGGACGTCTCGCGAATCTTTATCGGCGCGCCGCTATCGCCTTGAACAGATCCTCATTGAGGGTCAATCCAAAGCCCGGCGCCTCGGGCGGAACAATGTAGCCATCTTTGGGGCGCGCTCCCCCCAGCAGCAGTCCCGGCTGCTCGTCCTCGACGCGTACTCCTGGCTCGATAAAGGTTTCGGCCAAAGGGCAATTGACATTAGCCATGATGAGATGGACGCCCCACGGGCTGCCACCGCCATGGGGAATCACCGGCAACCCGGCCGCTGCGGCCATATGGCAGATTTTGATCGTCTCAGACAGACCGCCGACCCAGTTGATATCGGGCTGGAGGATGTCAGCGGCCTTGCGATCGATCAACTCGCGGAAGCCGAAGCGTGTGTATTCGTGCTCGCCAGTCGCGGTACCCAGACCACGCACGCGGCGCTTGACCTCGGCATAGCCCTCAATATCATCGGGCGGCAGGAACTCCTCGATCCAGCGTACGCGATACGGCTCCAGCATCTCGGCCATGCGCACGCTATACTCGACGGTCCAGGCCATGTAGCAATCGAGCATCAACTCGGCGTCGAGCCCAATCGCCTCACGGGACGCGCGCACCAACTCCACGTTGGCGCGCATGCCCGCATAGCCGTCGGCGGGACCGTGTGGCATGGCCAGTTTGAAGCCGCGATAGCCGTGGGCTTTGTACCACTCGACGTGGTTGCCGGTCCCGTAGACGGGGATGCGTTCCTTGGTCTGGCCGCCGATCAGACGATAGACCGGCTGGTTCGTGGCCTTGCCGATGATGTCCCACAATGCCAGGTCGACCCCGCTGATCGCCATGATCGCCGTGCCCTTGCGCCCATAAGGCAGCGAGGCGCGGAACATCTGGTCCCACAGCGCCTCGATATTGAAGGGGTCCGCGCCACGCAAGAACGTCGTGAAGTGCTTCTCGATAATTAGAGCGGCCGGCGCGCCGCCGCCACCCATGCCGATCCCCGTGATGCCCTCGTCGGTCTCCACGAGTACCAGGACACCTCCCTGCGGTGGCCCGTTCCAACTGGAGCGGCGGTCGTGGTAGCGTGGGTAGATCGACATTGGGTTGGCGATCAGCGTGTCGCTGAACCAGGAGTGCGATTCCTCCCAAAGATCATAGGCCTTCACCGCGGTGATACGCATCGCCCCGTCGTCCTCCTCGTTATCCGCCTTCGCGGCCAGTCGTTCGTCAGGGGCCGCGATCGCGGCCCCCTCCCACGTCCTCTATCACCTATCACCTCAAGCGATTCAAGCGATCGACTACTTCGCCCAGGATTCGCTCTTCCACTTCGGATTCTGGGTGATCTGATACGTCGCGGCGCGCGTCCACGACGCTTGCAGCTGGTCCTCAGTCGCGGACAGGCTGGTCGCCCCGAGAAGGTAGCCCTGCATGATTTGCTGGAATTCAGTGTTGGATTGCGGCGACATATTCGCGAGTTGGTTGGTGTTCATGCGTGCTTGCACACCCCACTGGCCCGCGCTGAACCCGGCAATGCTGGCCGGCGCTTTGACGCCCAGCACGGCGGGCGCGCCGGTCGTCTGCGTGATCCAGGTCTGGCTTGTCTTGGGAGCGGTCATGAACTGCAGGAACTTGATCGCGTCAGCCAGCTTCACGCCCTTAGTGGTGGCGGGGATCATATAGCTGGTGCCACCGGCGGCCACACCGAACTGGGCCGGGAAATTCTGCGACAACGGGGTCGTGGCTTTGGTGATGGTTGCGAAGCCGATACTACCAACTTTGAAGGGTAGATGGGCCGCCTCCAATGCGCTCACCCCAAAGTCGCTGCCCCAGGCCATGGCGGCCTTGCCAGCCTCAAAGTCGGCCAGGTTCACGCCCGCACCCGACAACCCCTTGATGCTTGACCAGTTGTGCGTCACGTCGTTGTCATAGATTTCCTTGAGGAGTTTGAGCGACTCGCTGAATTCGGGCAGGTGTGCGATAGTGACGCCGGTCTTGAAGTCTCGGACATAATCCTCCAGCACCAACGGATTGGACGCGCCCTTAGCGCCGTTCGACTGATAGACGTTCCAGGTGTTGAAATATCTGGCCAGCAGCATATTGGCGATGGTCTGGAAGGCGATGTCGATGCCCAGATAGGACCCGTCGGCGGCCAGGGGGGTATAGCCGGCAGCCTTGAGCTTCTTGGACGCGATGCGCCAGTCCGCGTAGGTCGCGATCGGCCACTTGACGCCAGCCTTGGCAAAGGCGCTCTCATTGATGAAGAGTCCGGTATCGAACAGGTTAAAGGGTACCCAGTCCCAGTTGCCGTTGGCGTCTTGCTGCTTGGCGTTGAAGGCGCGCGGGTCGAATAGGTCGAGCCAGCGCTTGTTCCCAGGCGCGTACGGATTGGGCCGCATGAGATACGGCGTGAGCGACACCACCTGGAACGGCTTGTAGTTCGTCTGGTTGAAGATCAGCTCAGGCGCACTGCCCGCTTGCAGCAACGTCGCCTCGGTCGCGAAGAAACTGGTCAGCGGCAGGACATTGGTCTTGAACGCCACACCTGAGTTGGCGTGTTGGAAGCGGGCGACCTGATCCTCCCAGGGCTTGCCGAAGCTTGTACCGGAATCATTCCACTGGTTGGGACCAGCCAGGGTAATGGTCACACTGGCCCGTGGAACCGCGGCGTGTGCCGCCGTCCACGTTGGTATGAGGGAGATGCCGAGGGCGGTGAGTGCGGGAAGAGTTGCCTGGAGGCGGCGCGGGCGACGTGAGACCCGCCCGATGGGATGGATGGTCATGTCTCAAAAATCCTTTCAGTATGATCATGTGCATCATTGCACCCATGTGTGGTGCGTCGGTCAGACCCATCGTCGATCCGGGGTCGTCACCTCCTTTCAGCGCCTGTGGCGCGGCTCTGGGTCATCGGCGGGTGGGATCGTGTCTAGAGTTTCACGCTGCCCGCCTGGAGTCCCGCGACGTAGTAGCGCGAGGTGAAGATAAACGCGAGGAGGAGTGGGAGGCTGGCGAGTATATAGCCAGCGAAAAGCGGGCCATACGATGTTGTCGCCTCGCCCGTGTAATACTGCAACCCAGTCCCGATGGTCCGCTTGGCCGGATCGCTGATGGCCAGGAATGCCCAAACATACTCATTCCAAACGCCGGTAATCGTGGTCATCAACACGGTGCCCATCACAGGAACGGACAGGGGCAGCACGATGCGGAGGTAGATCTGCGGACCAGAAGCCCCATCGACCCGGGCGGCCTCGAACATCTCGTCATTGATCGCGCGGATGGCGTTGCGCAATAGATAGACCGTGACGTACAAGTTGCCGACGGTGTAGACCACGATCAGCGCCCACAGGGTATTGAGCAACTGCAGCGACTTGACGAGCAGGAACAGCGGTACCAGGTTGACCACGCCGGGCACGGCCAACAGGATGATAATCAGGAAGAAAAACACGTCGCGGCCGGGGAATTCGTAGCGCGCGAAGACGAAGCCCGCGATCGAACCCAGGATCAGGATCGCGGCGGTCGTGACCAGGGCCACGATGATACTGTTGAGCCAGTAGATGCTGATCTGACCCCAGGCGTTGCCGTAATTCTCGAAGTGCAGGGGCAGCGTGGGAAGCCAGTACGTGTGCGCGAATTGGATGTCGTCCTTGAAGGAGCCGATCAAGGCGAAGATGAAGGGAAACAGACCTAAGAAGGCCACGATACTCAGAATGCCTCCGATCACCAGATCGGTCCGCTGCCGTCGTCGTCCTAACCGCGCGTACATGCGTGAAGGTCCTACTGCCATCGGTCTCGTCCTTTCTCGAGCGCGGCGTCCGTCGCTACACCCGTACACGCCAACGTTGAATAGCCAGGAACGAGGCGCTGAGGATGACTGAAAAGACGAAGAGCACTTCGCCCATCGCCGCGCCATAGCCGAAGTTGCCGGCGCTAATTCCGTTCTGGATGAGCCAGACAATCGGCGTCATCGTCGAATAGGCGGGACCACCGTTAGTCACCAGCAGCAAGGTAATGCTTCCGGCTTGAGTGAAGCCAATCAACGCCAGCATGAACAGCAGACTGAACTGCGAGCCCAGCAGGGGAATGTCTATCGCGAAGACGCGGCGCAGTCGGGTGCAGCCATCGAGGTCAGCCGCTTCCAAAATCTCCTGTGGGATGCTCTGCAAGCCGCCCAGCAACAGTAGGAAGGGCAAGCCCCCGCCACCGGAGATGAACATGATCGGGAAACCGATCACCATCAATGCGTAGAGCGCTGTTGAGGGATCCCCAATCCAGTTATGCGCCAATCCTCCCAGGCCAACATCATGCAGAAACGTGTTGATGACGCCTTGGTTGCCGTCATACAGAAAGGACCACACGAACCCGAACACGGCGGCCGGGAAAGCCATGGGGAGGATCAGAGCGGTACGCAGGATGTACTGCAAGCGCACGTTGGAGAGGGAGATCAACAACTCCGCGGTGACGAAGGGCAGGAGCCACCCAACGGTGATCCCAAAGACGAAATACTTAATCGCGTTGACAAAGGCTTTCCAGTAGACACTGTCGCTGAGCAACTGAGTGTAGTTGTCCCAGCCTACGAACACATTGTCCTGGGTGTTGGTGGAGTTTAAAAAAGACTGGATGATGCCATTGATCGTCGGCCAATAGGCAAAGACGGCGATCAGGATGAGTGTGGGCGCGAGCGCCAGGTACAGTCCCCAGGATCGACGGACTCTGGTCAAGAGTGAGACACGACGGCGTCCGGTCGCCGTAGAACGAGCGAGAGGGCTGGACGCCACCGCCTCACCGCGCATGGTCGGTGTCGGCAGTGTCCCGGAGTCTCGTGGCGACAATGACATCGTGAAGCCCCTTCCTCGATAGCTGCACTGCTGAGGTGATTGGCCTGGACCGCGCATCACGCGCTGGCCTCTTGATGGAATTGTGATAGGAGCGGATTAGCCTCCGACGGCAGTCAGGTGACCCTCCGTCGCGCTCCGTGCGTCGCCAAATTGAGTCAACGCCTCGTGAGCCGTTAATCGGTTGGTCAGACTCCCCAGGAGGGGATCGATGTCGGAACTGCCCAGGCGGCGGGACAACGTGAGACTGGCCGTGGCCAAGCAACTGAGCGCCGCGGCGCACTCCGCGACCGAGGCGCGCATGATGGGGATCGATACGCTCATGGCGGCGCTGGGCCGCCCGTATACATCGTAAACCGGGACGGCCACGCAGCGCAGACCCGGCGTGTATTCCTGGTCATCTACGGCGAAGCCGCGTGCGCGCACCGCGGCCAGTTCCGCACCAAGTGCGGCGAGGTCGGTTATCGTACGCGGGGTATAACGCACCAATGCCTGTCCTCTGAGGCGTGCGTCGCGTTCCTCGACCGGGAGGTAGGCCAGCAACACCTTACCCAGACCAGTGGCGTGCGCCGACAAACGCTTGCCCACCTCCGACTGCAGGCGCAACGGGTGCGAGCAATCGACTCTACCCAGGTAGACGTTCTCGATACCGTCCAGGACCGCCAGTTGCACCGTTTCGTTGAGTTGGTCGACGACGCCTTGCATCACCACGTGCGCCTCGCCGACCAACTCATGGTGGCGTAGGTAGGCCTGCCCACTCTCCCAAACACGGACACCCAGCGTATAGAGGCGGCTGGCCTCGTCATACTGGACGTACCCGCGCTCCACCAAGACCGCTAGTAGCTCGTGCAGGCTACTCTTCGGGATTCCCAGCAATCGCAACAAATCGGTGAAGCTCAGACCTCTGGACTCGCGTGCCAGCGCCTCCAGCACGTCAAGGGCGCGGGCGGCCGACTTGGCCTGACTTCTTTCCTGTGAACTACTGTTCTTCATAGCGCAGACTCTAGCACGAACCGCTCGCCCCTGTCAATGGAGATCGTACACCCGACATCGAGCGGGTATAGGGGCGCTGTTGAGCTCGTTCGGACGATACTACGGCGATAGAGCGGTATTTTGGTCACGCATGCGGTCTATTGACAGCCGCATACGCTCCGTCGTACCATATGCGCATCGCATCGCGCGTCGAGAGAAACACATGTTCATGATGGAGAACTGAAGGTGGCGCGGTGCGGTCGCCGGACTATGCGCGCCACGCGGCGACACCGGCCACATCGCGCCTGCGTGGCTGCCCGAAAGCGCGGGCTATGGGCGCGAGAATGCGCCATGCCTCCCGAGGATACAAGAATAATCAGCGTATTGACAAAGAGGCCGTAAGGGGCTATACTCGCTACTAATCCGAGTTAGTAACTCGGTCAACGAAGCGGGGCAAGCTGAGGATGTGATGGCCGTACCGAATAACTTCGGGGGCAAACGCCCAACCAGCCGGGATGTCGCGCGTCTGGCCGGCGTGTCGCACACAACGGTCTCCTTCGTCGTCAATGATGTCTCGACCGCCGGCATCTCAAAGGAGACCCGGGCGCGCGTGCATGCCGCCATCGCGCAACTCGACTATCATCCCCACGAGGCTGCCCGCAGCCTGGGTCGCCAGGCCTCGCGCGTCATCACTGTCGCCGTGCCGGAAGCGAACAACGCGCACCACCAGGAGACCGTGGCGGGCGTGGAGGGCTATGCGCGGGAGCGCGGCTATAGTACCGTCCGGTCCATCACAAACTTTGACCACGATGAGGAGTTCCGCTGTCTGCGCTGGCTCAAACAACGGCGCACCGACGCGCTCATCCTCTCCATCGCGCCCGGTCGCGCGCTGGACGATGAGATACGCTCCCTGCGCGCCCAGGGGCACGCCATCACACGTCTGGGCACCTATGAGGCCACGGTCGATAGCGTGCGTGTCAAGGAGGCGGCGGGTGAGCGTCACGTCCTCGATCACCTGGTGATGCTCGGCCATCGGCGCATCGGCTATATCTACGGGGTAGTCGATCACGACGCACTGCGCGGACGCCTAGATACGTGCCTGGCGATCCAGCGCGCGCATGGTCTCGCCGTGGTGGAGGAGTGGGTGTGTCGCTGCGGGCCGACGCTCGAGGACGGCTACAGGGCGACGCGTGCCTTGCTCGCCGCGTGCGCGGGGGCGACGCGTCCCACCGCGCTCGTCGTCGTGAACGACCTACTGGCCAGCGCCGTGCTCGGCGCGCTGTTCGCGGAGGGAATAGCCGTGCCGACCGAGATGAGTGTCGTCAGTTTCGACAACACTCCGCTCGCTGCATACATGGTACCGCCGCTGACGAGCGTCGATTGCGAGGCGCGGCTGATGGGCGCGCAGGCCGCCCGCTTAACCATCGAGCGGCTGGACTCGTTGCACCAGGCGCCCGTCCACCTGGAAACGCGGGCACGGCTTATCGTGCGCCAGTCGAGCGGACCTGCCCTGCCGTAGGTCGACGAGAAAAGAGAAAAGGAGGTATAGACGTCAGCCGACCACAGCCCTGGTTGTAGACCAGGCATCATGCTTTAGTGGATGACTGTTGCAAGGAGACAAAACGATGCCTTCCGCAAACCGCCTGTCCTGGGGCCGCTACGCGCTCGCGGCCTCGGCCCTCGCCGCGCTACTCCTCAGTCCCCTCGCGCCCGGCTCGGGCGCGCGCGCGTCGTCGCCGAAAGCCCAAGTCACCCTCCGGTTCTCGTTCTTGAACCAGCCCAGCGAGATCCTCAATAATACCGCGCTCATCAACGCCTTCAAGAAAGTCCATCCCGAGATCACGATCAAGCCCGAGCCGGTCGCCGGCGCCTACGATCAGAAGCTGCTGGTCGAGGCCAGCGCGGGTACCTTGCCCGATGTCGTCTGGACGGCCGACGCCTATACTATTCCCTTCGCGCGCAAGCACGTTGTGCTGAATATGCAACCCCTGGTCGACGCCGATCCCAGCATCAACGTCAAGGATATCTACAAAGTATTCCTCGACCTCGGGCGCGTCCCCGGCGACAGCGGCCTCTATATGATGCCGCGCGACACCTCGGTCGTCACGCTGTACTACAACCGGGCGCTGTTCCGCGCCGCCCACATCCCCTATCCGACGGCGACCTGGACCTACGCGCAGTTCGTGGATGCGGCGCGGCGCCTCACCAAAAAGGATGCCAAAGGCCGGACCGTGCAATGGGGCCTGGAGTTGCCCTATAACTGGTGGGCCTTCTATGTGCCCTGGATCGAGGGCTTCGGCGGGAAGCCCGTATCGGCCGATGGCAAGCACGCCACTTTCTCCGCTTCGGGTTCGATCAAGGGTATTCAGGCCATCGCCGACCTCTACCTCAAGGACAAGGTGGCCGTCCCGCCGACCGTGAATCTGGGCGGCGACGCCTTCACGCTCGGCAGGGCCGCGATGTACACGCATGTGCGCCCGCTCGTCCCCGCCTTCCGACAGGGCAACCCCAAGCTGGACTTCGATGCGCAGCTGATGCCCATTTTCCCTTCCGGCAAACGGATCGTGGGCATGGGCACCTCGGGTTACGCCGTTTCGGCCAACACGACCCACCAGAAGGAGGCCTTCGAGTTCGTCAAGTTCATCGTCAGCCCGGCGGGGCAACGCATCTTCGCGTCGACCTACGCCTCGGTACCGATTCGCGCGTCGCTCGCCGAGGACCCGAGTTGGCGCAAGCTGCCTGGGCCGCCGTACAACAACGCCGCGTTCGTCCAGGGCGTGAAGTACGGCATCACGCCGCCCAACTTTAGCGTCAACGTCTCGGTCGCCTGCGGCACGGTGTACAGCGGACAGACGAGCACGGAGATTGGCGCGGCGCTGGACAAAATCGTGCGCGGTGCCGGGAGCGTCGCCTCCACGCTCAAGACGCTCGACGGGCAGATCAACACCTGCTCCGACCAGTCGCAAAACCAGTAGTTCGATAGGCAGGACGTCAAGCATCGGGCGGTGGCGCGGCGGGCAAGCCAACGGTGGCGGCCGCCGCGCCACCGCCCACCAACGAAAGGGGCTGGCCGTGGCTGTCGTGTCCTCCGCATCTACCCTTGGGCGCACGTCGGCGCGCCGACGCGCACTCAGGCGCAACATCGAGGGATATCTGTTCGTTTCGCCCGTCATCCTGGGCCTGCTGCTCTGGACGCTCGGCCCGGCTATCTCGGCCCTGTACCTGAGCCTGACGCGCTACGACCTGCTCAGCCCACCCGTCTTCAGCGGGCTGCACAACTATCAGCGGCTGCTGCAAGACCCGATCTTCTGGCAGTCGGTGCGCGTCACCCTGACCTACACCGTGATCGCCCTACCGCTCAGCCTCGCTGGCGGCCTGGCGCTGGCCCTGCTGCTCAACCAGAAGCTGCGCGGCATCGCGCTGTTCCGCACGGCGTTCTATGTCCCGTCGATCGTGCCCATCGTAGCCACGACGGTGCTGTGGCTCTGGCTACTCGACCCCCAGTTCGGGCTGGTCAACGCCGGGTTGGCCGCGTTGCACCTGCCACAGGGTCTCTGGTTGAGCGACCCCTCGACGGCGCTCCCGTCGCTGGTATTGATCGGCCTGTGGGGCGTCGGTGGGGGGATGATCGTCTACCTGGCCGGGCTGCAGGGCATCTCCGAGCAGTACTATGAGGCCGCCAAGATCGACGGGGCCGGTCCGCTCTCGCAGTTCCGCCATGTGACGCTGCCGTTGCTCTCGCCGACGATGTTCTACCAACTCGTGCTCGGCATCATCACCAGTCTGCAATATTTCACGCAAGCGTTCATCGCGGGCGCCTCCTCCGGTAGCGGCGGCACCATCGGCGCGCCGCTCAACAGCTTGCTGTTCATCACCCTGTACATCTACCAGGCCGCCTTCGGCTGGACGCAGATGGGCTACGCCGCAGCCATGGCCTGGGTGTTGTTCATCGTCATCCTCCTGCTCACGCTGCTGGTCTTCGGGACCGCGCGCCTGTGGGTCTTCTACGGGAGTGAAGAGGGATGAGCACGTTGTATCCGGCGACCGATCGTTCCGCGCCCAGGGCGGCGCACGCCGCGCGATCAACGCGACTGCGCACCCTCCTGCAGCGCGCGGCCCTGTACGCGCTGGCCATTGCCGGCGCGGCCGTCTTCATCGTCCCGCTCGTCTGGATGATCCTGACCGCGCTCAAGACACACCAGGAGGTCTATACGTTCCCTCCACAGTTATTGCCCCATACCCCGCGCTGGAGCAATTTCCGCGACGCCTGGACGACCTTCGACTTCACGCGCTACACGTTCAATACGGTTGTCATCACGGGCTTGACCATCATCGGGGTATTGGCGACCTCATCGCTATGCGCGTTCGGTTTCGCCCGTTTGCGCTTCGCCGGCAGCAATTTCCTCTTCCTATGCGTACTGGCATCGGTGATGCTTCCGCAGCAGGTCACGCTCATTCCCCTCTATATCATCTTCAAGCAACTGCACTGGCTGGATAGTTTTCTGCCACTCGTCGTCCCCCCCTGGTTCGGTGGGGGGGCGCTCAATATCTTCCTGCTACGCCAGTTCTTCAAGACCTTGCCACGCGAGCTCGACGAGGCCGCGCGCATCGACGGGTGCACGACTTTCGGCATTTTCTGGCGCATCGCGCTGCCGCTGGCCAAGCCGGCCCTCGCCGTGGTCGCCATCTTCCAGTTCAACGCGACGTGGACCGACTTCCTCGGCCCGCTGATCTACCTGAATTCTCCCGACCACTTCACACTCGCCCTCGGCGTATACTCGTTCCAGAGCCAAATGTTGACGGGCGTGTCGCACGAGGAATTGATGATGGCCATCGCCCTGGTGATGGTGGTTCCGATCGCGCTCGTATTCCTCGTCGCCCAGCGCTACATGGTGCGCGGCGTCGTACTGACCGGTTTGAAGGGGTGATGGCAATGGCTGACTCGACGCTGGGGCTGGCGCTCATCGGCTGCGGGGGTATGGGTCTGCGCCACCTGCAAGGCCTCGCGGAACTTCGGCGCGCTGGCCTCTCGTCCTTCGATCTCATCGCCGTCTGCGACGCGCGGGAAGAGGCCGCCGCGCGCGCCGCGACCATGGCCGAGGAGGTTTTGGGGCGGCGGCCGGAGATTTGTACCGGGGCGGACGAGCTGCTGGGCGGTCCGATGGGCCGGTCGCTGGATGCCGTCGACCTAGTGACCGATGTGAGCGCGCACCATAGTCTGGGCGTGCCGGTGTTGCACGCCGGCAAGCATCTTCTGTGCGAGAAGCCGTTAGGGCTGACGGTGCGCGCGTGCCGGCTGCTGGTCGAGGCGGCGGAGCGGACGGGGATGGTGCTCGCCACGGCGGAGAATTACCGGCGCGATCCGATCAATCGGCTCGTCGCTGCACTGATACAAGGTGGCGCGATTGGACGCCCGTTTATGGCCATCCAGGAGTCGGTCGGGGGCGGTCGCGCCGTGGCGATCACACCCTGGCGCCATCAAAAGGATCGTGGCGGCATTGTGGTCGACATGGGGGTGCATTACACCGATCTATGGCACTACTTTCTCGGGCCGATCGAACGCATCTCGGGACGGGTCGCCCTCTTCGAGCCGCTGCGCTACCCCGCGCCCATGCGCGCGTCGATGGCCTCTTTCCACGGCGACACAGCGTCGCAGACTCCCGTGGAGGCCACCGCCGAGGATACGGCGGCGGGCCAGGTCACCTTCGCCGATGGGGCGCTTGGTCACTTGCTACTCAGCGTCGTCGGCCATGGTGAGGGCTATTTCACACGCCGCTTTTATGGGAGCGATGGGTCACTCGAGGCCCCGTCGGACCGGACCGGCCGTCCGGTGCGCTATGCCACGGCCGCCCACGTCGAAGGTGGCGGCACGGGCGGATACCGTCCGCTGGATGACGCCGCGGTACGTTCCCTCGTCCCCACCTTTAGCCTTGATGATCCAACGGCACGCCTGTTCGGCGCGCGAGCGCTGACCTCATACGACATGCCATTCGAGGAAATTGACCGCAAGTTACTGGCCCTGGAAATCGAGGATTTCAGCCGCGCGATCCGCGATGGGCGGCCTCCCGAAGTCGATGGCTTGGGCGGGCTGGAGGCGGTGGCCGCCATCTACGCGTTCTTTGAGTCATCGGCGCTCGGCCGTGACGTCACCCTTGACGAGGTGTCCAGCGGCACTGTCGCGCTGTATCAACACGCTATAGATGCGGCGCTTGCGCTCGCTTGAACAGGTATTCCTGAGGGAGACAGGTAAAATTATGAGCAGGGCGCCCACCAGACCGCCGCGGTTCGGCTTCTGCGTTCCTATCTTCGCCTATCCAGGTCCGGCGCTCTTCCGCACGCCCAGTTACGAGCGCCTGGATCCACAGGCAAGCCTCGACGCCGCCGTGGAGTCTGAGCGGCTGGGCTACGACTCGCTGTGGGTCGCGGATCATTTCTTCCATGGACACGACGGTGCGATCCTGGAGGGATGGACCACCCTGTGCGTGCTCGCCGGGTTAACGAGCCGCATCCATCTGGGATCCATCCATCTGTGCACGGGCTTTCGCAACCCCGCCCTGTTGGCCAAGATGGCGGCGACCCTCGACGTGCTCAGCAATGGCCGGCTCATCTTCTTCGCCGATTCCGGCAATCGGCGCGCCGAGTTCGAGGCCTATGATTTCCCCTGGCATCAGGAGAGTCGGATACGCAACACGCGCATGCGCGAGGCGCTGGAGTTGATCCTGCGCCTCTGGCAGGAGGATGGGCCGGTGACCTTCGCGGGCCAGCATTATGCAGCGCGGGATGCCCTGTGCCTACCGCATCCCATCCAACGCCCGCATCCCCCACTGTGGTTGGGGGACACGCCCGATGAGGTCATGCTCGCGGCCATCGCCGCGATGGCCAACGGCTGGAACAGCACGCCGGCCACGATCACGGAGTTCCGCGAGCGCCTGGCACGGGTCGACGTCGCCTGTACGTCGGCCGGACGGTTACTCGCCGATCTGGAGCTATCACTGGAGATACAGGTCCTCATCGCGCCGACACGCGCGCTTGTCGAGGAACGACTCGACTTCGCGATGAGCCGCCCTGTCCCGGCGATGTCAGGTGTGAGCGACGCCGATCTGGCGTCGCGCACCGACCTCTACGCACGGTCGCTCATCGGCACTCCCGACGAGGTTGTCGCGCGCATCGAAGAGTATCGCGCGCTGGGCGTCAGCCATTTCATGCTCTGGTTTATGGACTTCCCGCGCATGGATGGGGTTCGCCTCTTCGCCGAAACGGTGCTACCCCGACTCGCGATCCTATCGAATCACGATGTCACAGCAAGCAACGAAAGAGAG
>JAABUO010004088.1_pt1 | contig 17193 bp, 23 predicted proteins | sample 5559291 | NCBI WGS metagenome assembly JAABUO01 (sample SAMN10711878, study PRJNA513372) | rock metagenome | isolation source: Antarctica rocks | place: Antarctica: Victoria Land, Finger Mt sud | reverse complement strand
GGAGGCATTTGAAGATCAGCAGACCTATGAGCGTCAGGGACGCTCCATGAGCAGTCGCTTTGGCAGAGAACATGCACGCCAACAGGCCTCTGTCATGACTGGAGGCCGTGAGTCGGCCTATGCCACAGGAGCACAGATCAGGATGTCCAGGATGTCACGGCAGCCTGGTGATGGCAATGCTGCTGCTGCTGTTGCTCAACCCCATCATTCTCAGGCCTGGCAGGCAGCTCAGCCTGCAGCTGCCACGATGCAGTGTGATTCCACCCTGGAAGCTGCTGTGCCGAGACAGACAAGGCAGCAGCGCCAGGGTGCTGGGTCTCATCACAGCTCTACTGCAACTCTGGCCTATGCTCCAGATGCAGGCAGAGTGTCTGGCCACAAAAGAGCTCATGAGCAGGCTGCAAACGCAAGCAGCAGTGAAGCGCGGTCCAGTCCTGCTATAGAGGGGGGTTACAACACACGTGCAAAGTACCGCAGAGAAAATGACAGTTGATTTAAGCTTGAAAAGTTCTGTACATGCCTATCCTACTGATCTGTACCTTGATGTATCACCAGAATTTTCACGTGACCTCCTTGTTTCATAGCTTTTTCGGGGAACCAATAGTACTCCAAAAACAATGTTCCCGCATATGGTGAATGCTTTGTTTTGACATTTTCAACTGCTTTGCTGTCCGCTTAAGCTGTTTGCTTTCATCTGAGGCATTTGTTATTGAAGCAAGGACGTCACGGCGGTCTTGTGTAACCAGACAGAATCATTACAAGACTGTTTCACACTCTGTTATTGCTGCTATCACTCTGTTATTAGGCCGCTGGACTCTGTACATTAGCCTGACGGCGGGACGCTGGTATACGAAACTAGTCATAACAGAGACACATGACCCAACTATGACTAACCACTTCATGAATGACTTGACTGAATCAATCTAAGTGCTTAGCACAACTCAACATTTGTGCTTGCAACTCTATGAATGATGCTGCTCTCTGCTTGATGTTCGATGCACTTCAGAATGTGATGCCCTGGCTTGGTGTGGCGCAAAGTTTGCAGAACACCAGCCAGATTAGTCATACAAACTGTCTATCAATCGGATTCAGGAGCTAGCTGGCAGTGAAAGCCAAGATAAGATCTACCCCTGTACAGCTTACTCGACATCGCACAGCTCACATAGGTGCGCCAATTTTCCGCAAGACTTCAGCAATTATGGTCTCTGCGTGCTTGCAAACTGCTGTTGTGCGTCCAACGGTTAAGTCGCAGACGCCCAAGTCAGCTCGATCCATCCGGGCACCAATCCGCTGCTCAGCTCACAAGAACGGGACAGGGCATGTTGAGGCGAGCAGATTGGCTGCCCTAGCTGCAGCTGCCTCTTTGCTGCTGGTACGCTTTGATTTGACCATCGTCAACTACATATCCGAAAGGCGTCGACCGTGCTGATCTTCGTGCTTTGGGCGGGCTCACGAACTCTGCTGAGCCAGAATTTGACGTGGATACTTGTCAACTACACAGGCCCAGCCAAGCTTTGCCGGACCTTTGAGTGACAAGCTACCAGACTCCTCCCCGGCGGTATGTTCAACATTCTTTGAGGTGTATTACTGTTGTGTACCAACCCTTTGTCGAAAAGGGTCTGACTTTGGTGTCTGTCTGACAACTGCCTATGTTTGTGCAGCCCCCTAAGGAGAAGTTCGAGAGAGACTTTGGTGGAGGACGCAAATTGCAGGCAGACTCTAGCACAAAGAATAATGCCAGCCGTGTGAGTTCAGGCAAGCAAGGAGGACCTTCAGACAGTGCAGATGCTCGTGATGCACCTGATATGAAGGTTACCGGTGGCAGCCTGCCAGGCATCTCAAAGTCACTACCCAAGTCATCAACATCTGCGCCCATCTCTTAATGGTGATGGTTGATAGTCTGTTCTGGTGTCATGGCAGTAGTCCTCCTTACCAGTGTGTACCTGAGATACTGTGCTGTTTTTTGTATCTGAACCCACAGTGAGAGTCCACAGGTCTGGCTGATTGTGCTGCCATTACCTGCCTGGAAAGTTTACACAAGTGTAACGCCAATTTGGCTCACAACCCATGTTGGGACTGCGGCACCTTTCTGCTATGTTGGCAGAGACCAATGTCCATGATATCAGTACAATCTGCATGTGCACTGTGTTCCAGAGCTTGACATGCTTTGGTAAGTAGGCTGCAGCTCAGGATATGTCAAGCAATGTCTGTATCAAGTAGGCATGCCACTTCACTGTGTCATTGACATGTTTGTGTGTGCATATGTACACCGTATCCGTACTAGATGGTGCACACTACTATGGTGGGTGAAGAAGCATGTTTCAGTCATCACACCAGGGAGCATACCTTGATACCTGTCAGAAGGTGTAAGAGAGTATAGTAGTAGATCGAGTGTCAAATTAGGTTTCAGCAGACATGCTGTGCACATCTTTGCAAAGCAGTCTGTGATCAGTCAATTTCGGCTACAGCATGCACAAATATGTAGATACTGACATTCATCTGTATCCCTGGGGGCCTGTATGTCTCTCATATATGACATCAGCTGAGTGGCAAGGTCCCTTGCTGTACATTGGAGCTCTAACGACCAGGATGTAAGTCATTCTACAAGACAGATCTGTGGTTGTTCGGGTGTTCCTGGTGACTTGCATAATGGAGTCACTGTTAGGCTCCATGGAATCTGAAACGGAACACTGAGTATAGGGGTGTATAAATCACTCATGTCACCGAACCCTTGTCATCAGTTACCCAGTAACGTTACCAATTTGTGAGTAACAAACTAATGTACCATTAAAGTATCACTGTCTAATTGCCATACAACGCCATTCTCAGCTGTGAAAGCGGCAAAGCATTGCTCTTGCTGAGGGAGATGCATGCATGCGCACCTGCCAAGTTGAACAAATTCTCGAGCAATATTCCTACCTCAAAACCTGGATTTACCTGTTTCGACAGGGTTTACAGGTTTAAAATACGCCAAATCCTCTACAAAACCTATTTTGCCACCAATTTTCCCCCGATACGGCTCATTTGGGCTTATTTTGCCCATTTTCTGTGAAATGAAATGAAACGAAACGCTTAAATCACCTTATTTCGCGACCCCAATAGTAAATTAGCAGTAATTGCAGTACTGAGTAATTGGAGCCGTTCTGGACGTTTAATTTGCAGGGACCGGGCACCGGCTGACGCAATCGCGTTTTTGATGAGCAGCACATGGTCCTGAACTGCACATACTTGCACGAGTTTTATCGCCTGATTTCTAGCTGCGTCATTCCAGATATGGTATCCTTACCGAATCCTGAACTTAATGATGCCTTGGATAGTCAGGAGCAGACCGGGGCCCTTCTACCTGGCAGGCAGCATGTTGCTCTTGATAGTGAAGACCAGCAGGCTGAGGGTTCCCATGACTATTACGGTGAGTCTTGCCGTAATAATATTAACCTGGCTGATCACTAGGCTACCTCCCACAAACAATCCAACAGCACCGGACAGCTTACCTGGCCTGCAGAGGAGCACATGGCTCGACTTACGGCAGAAGGGGAGGCGGTAGACTACAGCAGACGGCTGACTGTAGCGCAGGAACAGTTAGCAGAATATGCCGCACAGAAGGAAGAAGATGCTGCAGGCTACTTGCAGCAAGCTCAATCCCTCGAGAAAGTGTTGACAAGCTGGCTAGAGAGCAATGATAACAGTCCAGCCAGAGCACAGCTGCAGGCGGCATCTCGTGATCTGTGTCAAAAGCTTGCAGAAGAAGCTGGAGAGGCCAAAAGTTTTGCTGCGCAACAGAAAGCTGATGTGGAGAGAGCAAAGCGCACCTCTAGCCAGGTACACCGGCTGATTTTATGGCAAGCGGAGTAGAAGAAAATACTGATACACCTATGACATGTAGCATCTTGTGCCAGGCGCATTCAACAATCAGTATCTTCCCTTAGTTTGGTGCTTCCTGCCTTGAACGGCTGCATGATGCTAGCAAACAGGGTCAGAAAACAATTCCTGCCATGTTGGGCAACGCTAGAGACCCTTTTACTGCTCCTGCTGATCAACAAGTCATTGCTGCGAGCTATTGCTGCATGCTGTGATGCAGGCAGACCTTGCTCCCATGCAGGACGAAGAAGATGTAAAGAGGCCAAGGGAAGAAAATGGTCATGCCAATGGTCATGCACAGGTACAGCATAGGGCATTGTATGGTGAAGATCACCACACGCAAGACTGTCAAATGCAGCTGAGACAAGCCATCAGCTTGTGGCGCATGCTTGCATGCTGTCAGGCATCAACTGCACAACAAACATTCAGCTTGTTCATGCTTTAGCATGAATTTGAACAGGTGTGACCAGCGCAAGAACGTGCCACATAAGCATCTATCAGCAGCAGGCTAATCCCGTGTCAAGTGCGCTGTATGTCTCTGGCACCTTTGTCTCATGAATACGCGTCTATGCATCCTATTTTCTAACATTATGGTCTGTGCTTGATCCTTGCAGGAGGCATCCACTGCAATGTCACAGGAAGAAGAGGAAGACAACGACAGTCAGCCAATAGCCAGCACATCTGGCAGCAACAACTTTCTGGAGAGAGCTAAGTACATCCCCCTCAGGCTGCAATTGGAAGAGCGGCGATTACTGAGGCTGTTGGAAGCAGCCCTGAGTGTCAGTGAGTACACAGACAGAGTGGATGTACTTAGCTGGAAGAGTAAGACATCGCGCATCCATGCGCAGATCAAGGACATTTGTGCCATACTCTGTGGGCTAGTTGTGGCTCAGGACTACAAGAAAGGGCAGCAGCTTGTTAGGGTTAGTGCCTCTGAGCTCTCCTCAATTGCAAAAGCTTGATACATGTTGGCTGCATCTCATGCGCAAACTTGAACCCCTCTTCATGCCCTGTGAGTCAGGTTTACGGTCCACGATGGGCCAGAGCAGGTGCTGGTGTATGTGTAAGCAGGGCAGTTCTTGCTCAACCTTCTGTGCGCAAGCATTGGCATCATGACAACCTGATTGTTGCCTGGTTCAGAAGAGAAACATGCTGACCATCCGCACATCAATGCTGGCCTCAAAGGCATTGGGACCCTGCTTTTGGACAAGGCATCTGTGCTTCTGTAGGATCGCAACTTTCAGGACAATGCAGAGTTCTTCCAGAATTGCTTTGAGGCTGGCCGCCGCTTTAAGATCATGAACCCCGACAAGATGCGGTCAGAGTACGGCAAGCTTGTCTACCTGCTCATGGACTCCTCAGATGACCATGTGCAGAACCTGCTGGAGTTCAAGTGTGTGCGCCCTCTCAGGACAGTGTACACCCTCCTAGAAGAATGCAATGGCTTGGCAGTGCTCCAGGATCCCCTTGTAGAGGCTGCAACAGCTGAGATTGTGGCAGGTGAGCGGTTCAAGTGGCTCTTGCATTGCTGTTCCAATGCTGTGCAGGTGTCCTGTTGCCATTGTCTTGCCGGCATGCCAGACTTGTTTGTTTGTCAAGTGCTGTTTGTGCACGGCCAATTGCTGTGAAGCAACACAAACTGGTTCTGGCTGTGCATCTGTCAATTTCTGTCCTGCTGGGAACAGCATGTATGCAGCGCTCAACAGATGGTGGCGTCATTCCCAGATATGTCACGTTATCAGGATTTTCTCATGCAGTCCTCGCAAGCAGCACAGTCAAAGGTGTCACGACTCTGTCTTGCATTTGTACGCCACCTCAGTTTCCTGTAATGGTTGTCAGGTGGTCGCCCCCGTCCAGAGATTCAGCGTGACATTCGACGAAAGGAGAAAGCTAGGGAAGCTCTAGTGCAGCGTTACAGCAGCAACCGGCTGCCAGAGGAGTCCCTACTGCAGTGCCTCTACTCCATCAGTGACAACAACAGCTTCCTTCTGTTCAACCGTGACCCAGTGGACAGGATGATCGCCTACCTGCAACATTACTTCCAGCCCAACCAGGTGGAGCAGGGGTTCAGCCTAGGGATCTCTGGGGGTTTTGAGGGGGCGCGGCTGACCCACAACCACCAGCGGCAGTACAACTACGCCCTGCAGTCATTGACACTCTGGCGTGAGATCAGTCATGACATGTTCAAGCTGTGGTGTTTGGCGGAGACTGACTTGCTGTCGGAAAGCAACTCTTATCGACTCACCAACACTGGGCAGGTCAGTCATCCTGCAAATTGCTTTTGCACTGTGATCAGCCTTCCGTTGAGGCTCTTGCTCCACGGCTGCTGGTGGCTATACATCTGTAACACCACCTATCCATTGCTGTTGCCAAGCTTGAGATTGATGACAAGCAGCCTGGTATACTGCCATTGTTGCTCCTATCAGTTGCAAGGCTAAGGCCTTTCAATCTGAAACCAGACTCACTGCCTTAGAAGGTAGTGGCGATGGCGGTAACATTTTGAAAGTTAGGAGCCTGTGCTGCACGTCTGCACTGACTTGTGAGGGACAAAGCAAGGAGGAGGTGAGCAAACATGTCGTCTGTAGGGCCTGAACCGCGTACAGCAAGCACCAGGGGTGTCAAGGGCCATGCACAGCATCCTGTACAAGTGCCAGAAGCAGATTGGGCACTGGGTGGGCTCATCAGTCATTCACCTTGGGGATCACAATGTCCCAAATGCACTCATGTTCATAGACAAGTACACACAGGTAACATCTTGCACAAGGCCACCTGACCAACGCTGCGTCATATGTGCTAGATACTGGCGCAGAAGTTGTAGCAGCACACAGCTTGATATTGCAGTCTACATGGGCCACTTGTTTTGTCTTTTTCCGGTATCAGTACTGTATGCTGTGTACTGTCTGGCTCTGATGGCTTTCCTGACAGCAGTCTGGAACATGGAGTGAGCATTCCAGTTTTGTGGAGTGTGTGGTATCATGACTATCATGTTCTGCAGGTGCCACGGATTTTGAACCCTGTGGTGCTGGTTGTGGATGCACTGCCAGACTTGTGTAAGGACACGCAAGTTAGAGCCTATGTAGACAGCGCATTTGGAAGTGAGGAACAGTGCAGGCAAGCACAGCTTCTGTATCATCTGTTGTGTGTGTGTGTGTGTGTGTGTGTGTGTGTGTGTGTGTGTGTGTGTGTGTGTGTGTGTGTGTGTGTGTGTGTGTTTTACTGCTCAGGCCGTCAGTCTACTGATGCACTCTCAAAGAACGGGCGGGTCTGATACTACCAGTGCCAGCAGACAGCACTGTAGTCTGCCATTGCTGTACCCAATCTCCTTGTCACAGCTGCACTGTCTTGGTGGGACACCAAGTTCTTGCTGCCGCAGGAAGTCCATCTTAGCGGATTTTTTCAAGCATGCTTTTGACGGTGGAGGGGCCGACAACTTCTTTGATGCTGGGTCTTGCATTGATGGGCGTCTGACATCTGCATGGAACTGGAGCAGCAAGATAGAGAAGAAGCCTTACTACAACATCTTCAAGATGGCTGGTTTTGTGGGCTTTGATGGCCGCTTCTGAGAGGCTCTGGCCTCATGCAACTACTGTCACTGAACCGGCTGTTAGGACGAGTCTATATGTTTCAGTCAATACAATCTTCTGTGTACGAGCTTGTGGGAATGAAGTGTACACGTCCCAGTGTTCTTACAGCAAAACGTTTGTTCTTGATGGCCAATGATTATGTGTCATAGTCAGCTTATGTGCTGTGAACAACTCAGGGATATGCAGATGTCTGTCAAAATAGCTTACAAGTACAACACATGCAGTTTCTTTGATTGTTTTGATGTGATCAAGCTGAATGCTGATGCAAAGTCATTGTCAGCATGAGTTCCATGTCAATTGCACAAGCAAATGCCAAGCTTTGCATGGTAACAGTGGTAAATGTGCAAATTCGACCTGCAGAAGGCATGACGGGAGTCCAATTGAGCATTGTAACCTAAGCATAGGTTGAACAGCCATTAGTCAGAACAGGTTCGCATGAATGCCACTCCAAGCTCATTTGAATCCTACATAATACATGGCGTCCTAATAAGGCTGGCTGATATACAGATGTGAAGGCAGATGCTGCTGCCTTATGTGTGATGAATGTGACCAGACTTCTTGGCCTTCTCCAGCTGGCTGCTGGCCATGTCTTTCTGCCTCCTGCTTTCTGGATCCTCCTCCTAACGCACACTCGCAACTTCAGAACATGCATGCATGTGTTTGGAAGTGCAAATGCATGGTTGTGTATGCAGCATTGTAATTTTCACTTATTGCGTTGTCTGGAGCCATCAAAAGGCCATGCCAATATCATGTAATCATGGCAATTAGTCAAAGCTGGCTTGTCGGATCAATGATGGCGGTCCAGCATTGTTCAAAGCGCTCAATCAACTCACCGTAGCATTTCTGTCATAGATATCTGCAACAGCTGCTACTCCAATAGCACCAAGGGTGATAGCCTGCAATCAGAACAAAAGACTCAGCAAGCAGTACTGCAAGCAAAGCTAGTTTTGCACGAAATCACATGCAGCATTGGAAATTGCTGACCTCACCTGAGCATACACTCTGGAATGTATAATTTTGAGCTGGGTAGGAATTGGCCTCGTCCATTGAAAAGCTAGTGACCCTATTACTCCTGTTCCCCAAAGGCTACCTGTAATGCAACATCATGATGTGAGTTATCAAAGCTCGTCCCTAGCAACTGAAAACAAGCTGTCAAGGATCTGACCAATGGCTTTGAGCTTGTGCTCCGTGATCCAGTGCCGGGTGTCTGCGATAGTCTCGTTGATACCCATGCTGTCTAGAAAGGTTTCAAATAACTGCAAGTGAGATCATACTCAACTTACATCAAGTTGCCACTGCAGGGCTGAGGCAAGGCATGCCCCGAGTCTTGGTCAATAATCGAACCGTCAGCAAGATGTGAGCGATGTCAACGTGGTCAGGAGTGCTTGATTGCAGGGAAGACAAAAGGTTCTGCTTGCCAGGTAACGGGGCAGGCGGGTGTTACAAAAGTCAGTACTGCTGTAAACATGCAAGCATGCGTGCGCTTTACCTGTCCAGGAAAGCGAAGCGCCAACTTGTTCGATCAAGCGAGATCTGCACCGTCGTCGGGAATACGTCAACTGTCCCCGGAATCAACGCAATGGTTCTGTGCGGCACAAAACGGTGGTTGCGACTTGCTTGAGCTCACGTGCGGTTTTTACGTTTAGTAGCGTTGAGTGCACATTTGACCGAAACCTGTCTATGTGAAGTTTGTACGGATGCGATGCTTTGTGTTTAGCTGGCATGGGTGCAGAATGTCTGCGAAGTCCCTTGTTGCAGCCATGTGTCCAGCACGGCCCACGCCAGCATCGAGCACCGTTTACCTCCTCGACGACCAACATTGCTAGGATCAACAAAAAATCTCCGCGACGGTCTTCTGCCATTGGTTGTCAACAAGTTGCAACACAGTCTGTTGGTACAACTTTACAGCACCAGCAAGGTGAACACATGTTTTCTAAGAACTCTGGGGCCTACTGGGTTCCTGTTTGCTCCCTTGGGCTATACCTGCCTACAAATAGAGTACTGCGTGGGTGCTGAAGCAGTTGAGTGACGCAGTCTACTCATGGCAGCGGCCAAAGATTTGCCGCGCGTTCAAGCCCCTTCAGACGCTCCCCCCATTGTCATATTACCAGGTTTTGGCAACTGCTCTAGCGACTACATAGCCCCATTTGGCTTGAAGGAGGAGGGCATAGCACACTTCCTTCAGGTGACAGATTCCAGCCAGATTGTCAACATCACACCCTGTCTTGCACTGCCGAGCACATCATGAATGTTTTGTGTGCCCTGTTTGCAGCAAAGAGGCTTCAATGTGTATGTGGTTGACATTGAGAGACGAGACTGGATACAAGTAGCAAGGTGCATAGCATCAAGAGCCTATTGGACTGGGACATCAACAGTCGATCCGGGCTATAGATGGTACTTGCATCGCGTGCAAGCTACCATTGACAAGGCACGCAAAGAATGTGACTCTGACCAAGTAGACTTAATTGGCCACTCTGCTGGAGGCTGGCTTGCCAGGGCTTTTGTGGGAGACGCCCTTTACATGAAGAGCCCTAAGGCTGGCAGCGACCCTGCAGCCAAGCCTCATGTGGCACCAGGCCTTGGAGTAGGAAGTTTGCCAAGCACAGCTCATGAAGGGGTAAGACGGTTGGTCACCTTGGGCACTCCACATTTGGGCCCTAGCACTGGTGGTAGGGACATGACTGGGGGGACCCTGACTTGGCTCAATACTCAATGGCCTGGTAAGCTGCCTCTATAATCATGGCTGCCTGCAAAGCAGCCCTGATGCACAATGAAGTATGACATTGTTGAAGATAATGTTGCAAGTATCTCTGTTGGTTTCCCGCTTTCAACCCAGAGGCTGTCACAGCAAAGCCACATGATGCAATCCAACCTTTGTGTTGCCATCAATGCGTTTTCTGGGCATCCGCCCTAAAATGAAGCATGGGCAGGCTCCATGGGCCAGGGCTTTGCCGACATGCATGCCTGACATTGGTACAACAGTGCAAAAGCATTGCCAGTCATGCTGCATGCAACCATACAGGGGCTTTTTTCAAGGACCAAGGTATCCAGTATACTTGCGTAGCTGGACAGCTTGTAGCAGGCAACAAGGAGGCTGCCAACAGGACTCTGGCCAAATATGCGTGTAACAGCTACCGGGAGGTAAGTTTGAGGCCCTCCCCTCTGTGTGCATCCTGTCTACCAGTCCCAGGGTCTAGCTGAAAGTCAACCTTGGTCAAGTATTGTCTTATGTCTTTCAGTTCATCTGCCTTCAGAGCTGCAGCATGTTTGCTGAGTTGCCTCTGTGAATAGAATGTGATGTGCATGGACACCATGCAGCATTCGCAGTCATCAAATCACCTGTTCATTCACAGATACAGAGAAGCACGTCTGCAACAGCTTGCATATTGACTGAAGGGCTGAGCAACCTGCAGGTATGCGGGGATGGCCATGGTCAGCTTGGGGATGGTGTGGTCCCCAATTGTTGCGCGCATCTTGAGGTGAAATTCACAATTGCATATAGCTGCCATGTAAACTTATATATGTATACAGTGGCAAACTTGTACAGGTAGATCTGTGAATGGTTGTTGGCAATGTAATGTGCTATAGCTAGCTAGACTTGGCAGGTAAACAGTGTATGCACGGGGGCAACTTTGTATGCAATGAAGTGAGTTGAGCTTGCTGCCTGCAGGGTGCTGACAACTTGCTGCTAGAGGGCGTATTTCACAGCATCAGCAAGAAAAGCACTTTTGCTGATCGTTCTCAACTTTTATGGTATGGTTCCGATGATATCATTGATGCTTGGCTGCATGCCTTGCTGTGAGCAAGAAAGTGACATCCAGTCACAGTGTTTGCTATGAGGCATCTCTTGACAATGCCGTTTGCTGCATTAGACGATGCCTTTTCACACAGGGTGGCTTTAGCTGTTATTACTTGATGACTCCACACTCTTTTCAACAGTTGGTTGCTTGTATCAGGCTGCCGACTGCAGTGGAACTGTGGATCTTTGCAAAGTATTCTTTTGTTTATTTCATCATTGGTACCTTTGCTTATCACATCATAGTTTGGACGTTGCAAAACTTGACGTGATGATGAAGTACTTCATCATGACATACAGATCACGTGTATAGAGGACCGAGTAAATATCAACTGAAAAGCGTCAGAAATGAAATTCCAAAACTGGACGCATCTACCCTGGTAGGAAGACACTCTGTAATTCAACGTACATGGGTGTGACATGCAAGGCAGTGTCGCTCTGAAGTGTACAACCATGCCGTCGAAACGCATGCCATTCTTGTTCTGTAAGTCAACCCTCTACAATCTTGACTCTGGAGCCAAAAGGGCTTGTTTTGACGCTCAGTAGCTCTACATCTAATTCTAGAGTGGCACCGCCTGGAATCTCGCCAATACCTTTTTCTCCGTAGCCCTGTAATGAAGCTGCCATCACTAAAATCATGTATGTGTCTCTATATTACTGGAACAGGCAGTGCTTGTGCAGACCTATACACTTCAGCTATCAGTACCCTACATGCACCTTGCATGCTATGCCCAGTGAGCATTATGATAGTGGCTGAAAATTTTGTCCTGCGTCGATTTGCATTTTATGCTGTCTTTATATACAAGCCATGACATTGCAGTGCCTACATAATACAATATAGACGCAATGAGTTACTGCTGTGAACCACTCACCAACTCTGGAGGCAAAATGGCTTTCCTTGAGCCGCCCACACGCATCCCCTCACCCGCTTGTACTGTCTGCATAGCATATCAATGAGGCAGATTTTTAGTGCACCAAACAGCACACATAAACCTCAACAGCTTAGTTGCGACACTGGTAGATGTGGCATTATCAATGCTGCGTTATTCAGCACTGCAGATATGCCCCAACGCTATAGCCTGGGACGTAAACACAACATGCAAAGCAGATCTGATGTTGTCACAGGTAACTTTGCACCAACTCCTATGACCTCATCAAAACCAAGAGCTCACCAGATCAAGGCCAGGCAAAGTGCCTCCTGGTCCCTGAGCTCCCAGGTTGAATCCCAGGGGCTCTCCGCCAGTGACACCCATGCCTTGCCTGCAATTGAGGCAGAGTTGAAGCTGGTCCAGGGTTGCAACTCAAGTGTCTGCAAAATTCAACACCTGAAAGCCTGCACTATAAGATGTCTGTTTGTAACCTACATGTTGCAACTGTGATCAGGGCAGAGGCAGTGTCACACAGACACATGCGAATCAAATGTGCAGATGTTGGGGCTTGGCTGCAAAGGAAAGCAGTGCAGACCGTGATGTCATGAAAGTCACGCCATGCCATCGGATTTCGTAATGTACAGCGATTCTGTCGCCTTTCTTGGGCAAAGCTCCTTTGCCAGGTGTCATCTCAACATATTTTAGGCCTTTTGGGCCTGCTTGAAAGTCCTCCTCTGGGATCTGAGCTTTGAAACCCCGCCGGCGCTGCATGTCCTGTAATTCCACATGGGGTATATACTAACACCTTTTATGTTTGAAAGCATCAATACATTTGACAGGTAGTTGCAGCACAATCCATCACACCTTTTTAAATCCCACAGCCTCTGCAGGTTCTTCAGGTAAAAGTATTTGCAGCCCTGTACAGGATATTGTCAGTCAGCCACTTGTCAGGTGCCTTTATGGGATTGCAGTGGCCTCATGGCCCATGGAAAAAAAAGACATCAGAGCTTGCGAATGCATGAACAGCATGAGTGGAGTATAAGTGGCTTACCAAGCAACGCTGGGCCTGCTTGTAGCAACGCACGGCGGGTGCTCTTGCTCGAGAGCATTGCTTGTTGAGTCTCGCCTGTACCAGAGAAACGTGAATGCTTTGCATCAGCATAGGTCAATCAGAAGGAGGGTGCGCATCACAAAGAATGGCAGTCCTTACCGTGACGCTGTTTGTCTGTACAGCACACGGGAAGCTTCCGACAGCTCTTGCCAAGAGGCTGGCTTTGAACTTTGCCCCAGCTGCGATAGGGATGTAAGGACTTGCAACTCATAGCATGAGCCATGGTTCTCCAACGTTGGATGTCACAACTGCACCCTGCATGCAATGCGCGCATAGAACCGGTGCTTTTGCGGCGAAAAGATAAAATTTGCTTTGCTCCGAATCCAGACTGTTATGATACCTCGGCTGAGGTAAAGGGGAAATTGCCTAGACCTACATTGCTCTTCTTCTTCTTCTTCTTTCTGCACTGACGTCACGTTATGCAGCCTTCTCAGTGCCATGCCGACAGCGCTAGAATGCCGCAAAGCTATCATAGGGCGTAACGCTGGGCATGCAGCAGACTCATGATCAGCTATAGTGAAATACAGAAATGATTGCCCATGTACAAAGTTTGCATGTGGTCTGTACCGTTGCATACATGCATATGAAGGCTGAATGAAAAATTACCCTGGCAACAATATTAGAGAGCTTGAAGGCATGCATCAACTTCACCTAAATCTGTCACTGTAACGCCTTCAAGCTTGAACTTAAGTGCAAGCGCTTGGCTTTACAGCTCGTAAGGCATCACAACAAAACCTTAGGGAAACGTGTGATTTTCAGGAAGAGTTTGCCGAACAGTCATACTGTGCAACATGAAACACTAACAACGTCAACCAAAGTATGCTGAAAAGCTTTCAACTTAAGATGCTAAAGGACACAAAAAACAAAACCTGCGTACTGTTGATGTTCAATATTGGTAGCGGTACCACTTAGCCAGTCTACTGCTGATAGGTGTTGGTGGACATTGCCCTGAGAACTGGTCTGAGTCAGACTTGTTAAAAGTCAATGTTGCATGGCAATGCCTGGCAGGCACACTACCCAGTGCAAAGCTATTAGCTGTCATCGCTTCTGCTTGGCCTTGCCAAACAAAACGTCATCTGTTATCTGGCCCTTCCTGCATAAAGGTTTATGAGTTAGATTTGGACTGACAAAATCCCTGACCGGAGTAGATGCTCAGCTGCGAACCACAAACAGAGGAAGTTGCTGACCCACCGGATGTATGAAATGTTGCCCTTGACAGCAGCTGGACAGGGTCTATATGCCTTGATGGGGAACCAGCCAACGACTGCCCCAAGACCACCAGCTATCCTTCCTTGACCATCGCAGCTGCATCATCAAAAGTCCAGCACGTCTGCCAGCTGGAGTACAACCACATGCATTGCCGTTGCGCAAGGCTCACCCTTTAGGTCTAGTTGCGTTGTCTATACCGCAGGTCGGGCAAATGTCTGCTGACTTTTCTGCTTCTGAGTCCTATGCAAAACATAAGTGTCGCGGAGCATCTCAGTCCAGTCTTGCACGTGAGCCAAACGCAGGACGGTGAGCTGGCGACGATAGCTGGGAAGAGGGTCCCGTCACCTGAGTTGCAGACCTAACGAGTGATCTTGCCCTAGGCAAGAGTGCGCCCCGTGTTTGCAGCTGCGACGGTATTTGCTGAATACAAGAACCACCAAAAGGTACTACACTTTGCATTGCGGCGGAAGATGGCAGCTGTGCTCGCTAATCTCGTAGCAACATGAACTGGCTGGGTCTTGCTCACGGACCTTGACGCCGTGCCTTGACGCCGTGCGCGTCTTTTCACGCTTCACACCTGGCAGAAGCCGCGGCCGCAGCTTACGCGATCAGTACTCTTCAGTTCTAGTGTTCGCTTGCTGCTTGCGACCCCTACGCTCATATTGTGATCTAAGCGACAGTGCTTCTCACTTGCCAAACATGCTATCTGGAACTGCAAACGGTGTTGCAAATGGCTCTGCCAACGGGTCGGCCAAGGACCAGGTCAGTCGAGCAAATTGATCTCAATTTGCTGTACAGGCTGTAAATGCTCGCACTGCTCCGATGCCGTGTCTCGAGCGGCCGTGTCTCTTTGTAGGTGTTCTTGGTTTTCGGCAAAAGCGGCTGGATTGGTGGTCTGATTGGTCAGCTTTTGAAAGAGCGCGGTCTGAAGTTTGAGTATGCAAACGCTCGTTTGGAAGACCGCTCAGAAGTGATTGCTGACCTCGAGCGGGTAAAGACTTTTACAGCTCATCGTAAATGGGTGCATCATCCGCTTGTACCTAGGTTCGGACGCGAGCCACGTTTGGCTGACTAAGCTTGTTGGTCAGTGGTTGTTTGCTGTTGCAGGTCAAGCCAACACACGTGCTGAATGCTGCTGGACTCACTGGAAGGCCAAATGTGGACTGGTGTGAAGATCACAAGGTATGCTACAGTGTCAAGCTGCTACAGTGTCAAGCTGCCAAAGCTATTTGTGCTGAGCCGTCAAGGTTTGCACAGAATTAGGTCGCTGCTCCGCACGCATTGCATGTCCCTCATGACTTTGCATGACAAGCGTATGCCTGAGTGCAGCTTGAGGTCATCAGGGTCAATGTCCTGGGCATGCTGAATTTGGCAGATCTTTGTGAGCAGCGCAAGATTCATCTGACTACTTATGCTACTGGCTGTATCTTCCACTACGACAAGGATTTCCCACAAGGCAGTGGCAAGGGCTTCAAGGAGGAGGACACACCAAACTTTGCTGGTTCATACTACTCAAAGACAAAGGTGTGGCTTGATTGCATGCTTCATAGACCATCATTTCCAAACCTCATGAAATCTCATCTGCAGTCTCTGTCACCCTGTCAATTGCATAAATTGCATGCGGGTTTTTGCTTGTCATGTGCTGACTGGCCATCATCTGACATTGCTGCATGTTTCAGGCTATGGTTGAGGACCTGCTAAAGGAATACCCTAATGTTCTCATTTTGCGCGTCAGAATGCCCATTGTGGCAGACCTGACCTACCCGAGGAACTTCATTACCAAGATCATCAAGTATGACAAGGTACTCATGTCAGAGTTGTGGTACATTGCTGCTGCTGTGCGCCTTGTTGTGCATCAAAATTGCCAGTACAACATTTAATGCTTCGGTTACTTCTTGGTATCATCTGCAGGTGGTTGACATTCCCAACTCCATGACCGTTCTGCCAGAACTCCTGCCGTACTCCATTGAGATGGTAAGCTTAATCCATCAGCATCTCCCGCATATGTCACTTGCTCTGCAAAGTGCGGTTTGGATATTGCACAGATGCTCAGCGTGTGTTGTATGTGCTTGCTGCAGGCTCAGAGAGGCTTGACAGGAATCATGAACTACACCAATCCTGGAACTGTCAGTCATAATGAGATCCTGCAGATGTACAAGGAGTACATTGATCCTGACTTCAAGTGGTCCAACTTCACAATTGAGGAGCAGTCCAAGGTCATTGTGGCAGCCAGGTCCAACAACCTATTGGACACCAAGCGAGTGAGCTATGCAGTTCACCTGCTGCCTGTCTCCTTTGCAGTTGTGGGACATGTGTATTATCATGCAGGCAGAGTTTGGGCTTACAGCTGATATTGCTTCGTGCAGATTGAGAAGGAGTTTCCCCAGATACTGCCCATCCATGACTCCCTGAGGAAGTATGTGTTTGAGCCCAATGCTAAGAACAAGACACAAGTGCTGGCTGCAGTCAAGGAGATGCGGGGACGATGATCGCAAGCATGCTGCGCTGCGTTGAAGTTCTGTCATTGTCTATCTGTGATTATTATGTTTCTGCATCTTATGCAGGGATGGTTTTGCTTGTCATTCTGTATATTGAACTTTGGCGATCTCAACAGTTTCTCAACAGTGGTATGTCAGTCTGATCTCCTTATCAGTGTTCCTGTTCGTGACCTCATCAATGCTAGTTCAGCTTTATAGCTCATACCAAGCTCAGTTCATACAGGAACTAATATGACAGTTGCTGGACTTGTCAAGCATGACCACCAAA
>JAABUO010004086.1_pt1 | contig 17196 bp, 25 predicted proteins | sample 5559291 | NCBI WGS metagenome assembly JAABUO01 (sample SAMN10711878, study PRJNA513372) | rock metagenome | isolation source: Antarctica rocks | place: Antarctica: Victoria Land, Finger Mt sud | reverse complement strand
CCCGAGCGCGCGGCCGCGCTGGCCGCCAACGGGACGGCCACCCGGCAGCTGGCGGCGGCCGGGCAGCTGCTTGCGCGCGCCGTGGACGTGGAGGCCAAGTACCTGGCGCGCCTGGAGGGTGCGGCCCGCGCGGGTTAGGGTTAGGGTTGGGCGGGCGCCTGCCTGGCGAGAGGCGAGGCAGGACAGTGGCGCGGGGGCGGCCAGAGACTGCTGTCATCAAGTGACCTCTGCGCCCTGAGTGTCTGCGGTCGCAGCACTTCTGCTTCTTATATCGCCATGCAGGGCAGGCTCAAGTGGGCGCCGGCGCCTCGAGCGCGCGCGCGCCGCGCAGGGCAGAAGGGCTCCGATGCGTCTGCGCGCGAGGCCACGCGCAAGCTGGTCGCCGCGCGGCGGCAGCTGGGCGCGCTGGCGCCGCTGCTGGCGCGCCTGCGCCTGCCCGCGCCGGCCGACCCGGCCGCCGCGCCGGGCGGCGCCTGGAGCGGCGCGGACGAGCGGCCGCGCAACACGCTCGTGCGCGACATGCTGCGGCAGCTGCACGCGCCCGGCGCAGCGCCGCGCGGCGCGCCCGGCAGGCCATAGGGCCTGCCGCTGCGCGGCGTGCCAGCGCATGCCGTATCGCGGCCGCTGCAGGCGGGCGCTCCCGGCACGGCGCCCGCGAGCGGGCTGCTGGGCTTCATGGTTTGTACTCTTGGGTATTGGTGGGACCCTGCAGAGCCACGCTCAATAGTTGCATTGAGCTTTATCTTAGGGTAGCGAATGAGCCGCGCATCGCACCCATGTGCGACCCGCAGCTGCATACCATCGCGCATGCTGCTGGGTATGCAGCACTCAGTATGGTCTGCCTCTTGCATGTGCGGGAGAGGCGCTCCACCTTGCAGCCTTTACACAATGGCCATGCTTCTCCCGCACTTTTGCCAGGTGTTGACATGGCGTGCGCATGTGGAGACATGCAGCCACGGTTGGATGCCGTTTCTGCTGTTTGGCCCTGTCTGGGCATGACCAGGAGCACCGCGTTGCTTCTGCAACCAGCCAGGACGCCGGCATATCTTCAACACACGTGAAGGCAGAAAGAGTGTGGCTTGTACACCACGCATGATACATATGCCAGGCATGCATGACGACACCATGTGAGCGGCCCATGCCTTGAACAGCTCGATCGTTCGTTGACGGCTCTGCAGCAACCCAGCACAGCAGCAATGCTTCTGGCGCATCGCCCAGCGTGCCAAGGCGAAGGTGCTGTGCAGCGCCCTGTGGAGCACAACGTAGCTAGGCCTACCTACCCCTGGCGCGATGACAGGGCAACGCGCAGGACGCAGCCTACTTCGCTGCAGCCCCGTACGCCCGCTCACCCTAACCCTAACCCGGCTCACATCAGGAAGTCCACCTGCTCCATGCGCGTCTGCCACGCCTTGCGCTGGCCGCCCAGCTCCTGCTCCCAGTGGTTGGCACCCGCGGCGACGCTCGCCGCCGGCTTAAGGGCCTTCTGCCGCGTCTCTTTGAGCTCCGCCGTGTTGACGCCTGCGGCGCGCGCGCGCGCCACTCATTGCATGCGCAGGGCCGGGCGCACTGTGCATTGCCGGTACACAGTACCCCCAGGGTCGCTTTGCAGGTACCTCCACACAGCACACAGTCGGAAGCGTCACGTCCTGCAGGCTGCTAGTGCCCCGCACATCAAGCAGGGGCCGCGCTGCCTCTGCAGGCAAGCTGACATGCGGGCTCGCTCTAGCCACTCTCCCCTCTGCATGCAGGGGGCACAGGCTGCATGAATCCAAAGCGCAGCAAGCAAGAGCGCCACCGGCTGCACATGCACGCAGGGCCCGGCAACACCAGCGCGGGCGACTGCTCGGGGGCGGCGGCCCGGCGCGCACCCCCAGGCGCTTGTGGCGCCCTGACCCTACCCTATGCGCGCGCACCCAGGTGCTCGTCCCGCCCAAGGACCTAACGAGGCGCTTGGCGCGCCCTGACCAACCCTAACCTATAAGCCGCGCGCACCCAGGCGCTCGTCGCGCGCGGCCAGGATCGCGGGGTTGAGCTGCCCGTCGCCGGTGAAGGCCATCATCAGCTGCGGCGGGCCTATGCGGGCGGCCCCTGGCTCGTTGAGAAACAATACAGCACCGGACATAAGCAAGGGGAAACCTGTCTCCACGCCGTACGCAATGCACTCATGTGCAACAAGGATACTTTGACTTCTCTTTATGCCGGGCGCCCGCTCATAGCGCTGGCGCGCGGCCGCAGGCAGGACGCCGTCGCGGCCGACCTGCCTCACTGCGGCGCCTCGCCGCGGGTCCGCCAGGGTGGGGGGCCGGGGCGCCGCCTGGAGCGGCGCGCGCGCACCGAGCGGCAGCTGGTCCCCGCGGTCGACCTGCCAGGTGTGGAATGTCTTGCCATACGTGTCCACCAGGCGCTGCATCTCCAGCGTCTCCGCGGCGGTCGGCACGTTGGGCGCCACCAGCTGCCCCGACATCACCTGCGCGCGCGCGCGCGCTTGTCTGACTTGCGCGGGGCACGCGCGGCCCCTTCCGAACCAGGCGCACCTGCTGTGGCGCGTGCGGCGCACATACGCACACACGCTGGTAAGGATGGCAGCTCTGAGCTTTATCTGATGATGCGGCAGGCTGCCCTGTGCTGTGAGGCATTAAAAACGAAGTATCGCAACGTAACCTCCTCGCTCCACTGATGAACGTGCCATCATGGAATGCCGCAGTGTGTGTGCGACACGCTTTGCACATCCAAATCACCAGGTGACCCACAGCAGAAGTCATCCACTCGACTGTCTGTCTCGCTATATACTTACGCTTTCTTGCAGAGTGTCACCTGTATGTGATAATTATGATAGCACTGCTGCCACTCAGGGAGCCACATTGCCCCTGCAGCAGCCAGGCAGCTTGGGCTCAAGGCGCACCTCGTAGTGGTGGGAGTGCCAGTACTTCTTCTCGTCTGCGGGCAGGCCCTCGAACAGGCGCCGCGAGATGATGTACTCCTGGGCGGCCGCAGTTAGCAGGTCACAGCGTGGGAATGCATCCTCACAACATGCATGCTAATGCTTTCAAACCCCTTTTCCCATACATGCACACTAGACCGCCCTCACCTGTCAGTGCCCCGCTCATGCCATAGGCGAATCAGTGCTGCGCAGTGTGGGCATGCAAGTGAATGACGTGGGCGCACGATGCCAATCAGCCGTGCGTCGGGCTTGTCAGTGTCATAGATAACACACTGCAGCAGTCAGGGTTGTAGTTAGCACAGCACTGCTTAATGCATGCACACACGTTGCCATCTTGCCAGTCATGTGGTTTGGATATCAAAGGGCGAGATTGCAGCATGCATGTGCACATGCCAGCATGCATGGTACTGCACGATGTGAGTTTTGACTTTGCTTAAGACTTTGCCTAGAACTTTCGCCTGGTCTGAGCACACAGGCGTCAGACCAGGCTATCGTTCTAGGCAAACATTAAGCAGAGTCAAAAGCTCGCATTGTGGAATACCATGCATGCCATGATTAGGTGTGCGTCATGCCCGCACCTGCCTGAACTCGTCATTGGCGCACGAGCAGTAGTGGTGCGCCTCTGCGGTTTAAGACACCGAGCACCCGCCTGTGAGCTCCTCAGCAGAGCACCAGGAGACTCGCACACATGGAGTGGAGGCCCACCGACTTGGCGCGTCATGTCGTGCGCGTAAAAGTGGAACGCGCAGACGTGCTGCGAGATCTTCTTGGTCGGCGCAAACTTCTGCATAATCGACGTCCCCGCCTCCAGAATCATGGACTTGATGCCCGTGCCCTTGCCAGGCACGGCTCCCGAGCCTGTCTGCTCGTCCTGCCCCGCGCAGCACTTGCGACTTCTTGCTGCAGCAGAGCGCTTGCGTATGGCTCAAGCGTTGACAAGTGCGCCTGCACGTCTGTACGTGCACACGTCTGCAGCTGAGAGGCTTGGCATATGCCTGCACCATGGCAGCGCGGTGCATCCCAATAAGCACAGTCATTGTGGCCTTGTTTGCATCATGCAAGCGCCGTGCGCACCCCAACTGACAGGCCCGCAAGCTCGCTCCCCTCCATGACGGTCGTCTTGTCGTCGACCTTCTGATCTACTTCTGCGCGGCTGGGCGCCTTCATAGCGCCCTTGCCCGACGTGTAGCCTGTGTCGCCTGTGCTGCCTGGCTGCGTCATGTTTGTGCTGTAGCTGCGGTGCGACGGCAATTGCTTAAGCTAATTAGCTTGTGCACTGTGCAGTGCTGCTATAAATAGCGCACGTGCACAGCTCGGAAAAGTACAAATAAAGACGTGCTTCGTCTGCGCTCAAACTCCGCCTGGATGCGCTGACAACATGCTTGAGCCTAAGACGCCCCTGGCTGCCGCATCCATATTCGTGGCGGGATGCCTGGTACGAGTGCCTGCGCTCTTCTCAGCTAAGAGCTCGCTGGCCCGCGTGCCCGCACAAGCTACTGCCTTGGCCTGGAGTCCCTGAGTTGCGCTGCTGTCGCAGGTGATTGCCTTTACGGTCGTGGACGCCACGAAGAGCATGCGCAACAACGCGGTCCCGATGACCGACGAGCAGCAGCGCGCACTCACGCAGCACGTGACGTCTACGCAGGACCCCTGTGCGCCTCAGAACTCGCTCAGTTCGTCTTTCGGGCGCGCTGCGGCAGGCCTGACTGAGCGCTGCGTGCTGGGGGCAGTGACGCAGCTGCAAAAATTGGCACGCCAGCGCTAGCGAGGACAAGCTCAAGAGCCGACGCGCAGTGAAGCGGCCAGCACCGCTCGCGCCTGGCCAAACCTCCGCGCAAGATGCGCTCTGCGGCAGCACGGGGCTGCCGGTGCCGTGGAGCCGGGGAGGCCGGCGCCGGGCCCTGCCGGCAGCGCTGCAGCAGCGGACCCGCTGCAGGGCGCGCGCTGCGCGGGGAGGCCAGCGCTTGGTCGCGCCGCGCTGCGGCGCCCAGGCGCGGAGCCAGTGCGTGCCGCGTGGGCCCGGGCCGCGCGGACGCCGGCGGCGAGGACCCGCACCGCCTGCTCAACGTGCCGCGCGGCGCCTCGCGCGAGGAGGCGCGCGCCGTAACCGTGGCGCCCTTCGCTTGGCGCTGTGAACTGCCGCAGCCCTGGTCTGACGACGCAGCTCGGGCCTTGCACGACCTCGCGTCCGAGCCCTGCGAACACCGGTGCTGGCCAATCCGCGGTGTCAGCGCCTCAGCACGTGCGCAGCTCAGCGCTACCGCGCACAGCGCGCTGACGCGGGGCTGCCGGCCAGGTGCGCGCGGCCTACCTGGCGGCCATCCGCGAGGCGCACCCCGACGTCAACCCCGGCCTGGACGCCACGCGCGCCTCCGCGGCCATCAACGGCGCGTACGAGGCGCTGTCGCAGGCGCGCGCGCTCTCCCGGCTCCCGCGACGCGCCGTTGCGCCGGGGCGCGCGGCGTCCCACATGGGGCGGGCCAGCGTGCCCGCTGTGCCTGCCCCTGTCGACAGGCCCGCCACCCAGCTGCAGCTGGCTGCGCGTGTGGCGGGGCGCGGCACTCCAGCTAGGTCCGTGCTGGTGCAGCTTTCTGGTGGCATCGACGAGGATGTATCCTGCCAGCGCACTCGGCTGTGACGCTCGGTGCAGCGTGTGGGGGGTGCTGGTGGGCGCACGGCTGCAGGCGCATGCACAGCCGGGAGCGCCTGCCGACGACGGGCGTATGCGGCCCCGGGGGGCGCGCCCGGCATTAAGAGGGTGCGCCCTGCGCAGGGCGGGGTCCAGAGCGGCGGCTGGGGCGCCGGGGACGAGCCCGCGGACGTCTTTGACGCGCCCGAGGCGGAGGTGACCCTCAATGCATGTGCATGCATGCCCTAACCCTACATGCATGAACGCAGAACCCGCTTGCTCACCTGCGCCGCGCCTGCACGCGTGCGCGTCTGTCCGGGGCCGGGCGGCCATCGGCGGACGCGCGCCGGGCGCAGGCGACGGAGCTGTTCGTGAACCCCTTCGAGCTCGGCGGCGTCAGCCCCCTGGCGTGGCGGGAGCTCCAGGCGCGCGGCGCCCATGGCAGGGCGCGCCTGCGCTGCGCATGCGCAGGTTGTGCTCTGAGCGCGGACATGCTGCGTGCGTGCGTATGGTTCACGCACCCGACCTTGGCAACCAACCGCTGAGAAGGCGGCCCTGGTTGCTGGATGTCGCCTCCCGGTGCGGCATTCACTAGATAGCGACGCACGAAACGCCCGCCCCCAGATTTATCTTAAGCAGCTAGATCGTCAGGCGCATGAGCGTGCATGCTATGGTGCAGGAGGCAGCGCGGGCGGGCGGCGACCCCGCCGACGCGCTGCTGCGCGCGGGGCTGGCCGGCGGCGACGCGGCGGTCGTCTACCTCACGCCCGGCCAGCTGGCGGCGGTGGAGGCCGGCCTGGTGTGCCTGGATGCTGACCCGAGCCCCATGGGGCTCGAGGTCGCCGCCTGGATGCTCATTGATCAGCTGGCGCGCGCGCGGCGCGCCAACGCGCGCCAGCCGGCGCCGCGGCGCAGGCGCTAGCAGAGCGTCGCACACTACGGAATGTTGTGAAGCAGATGTAATCGGTGAGAGCGAGTAGGCTGGGGTGTGGACATACTGCAGCGCATGCCATGCATTCATTATCTCTGCTGGTGGGCATTGCTCCAGCCTCATCCGTCCTCCTTTTCTTTGGTTTGGAGGGCCGCTAGGCGCGCTCCTAGTCAGATTGTGTGTGAGGCTGCTGAGTGCCAAATGCAGGGCATGCTTGGCTCTGTTGCTCAGCTGCGCACAGCGAGATGCAAGGTCTGGGAATGTTATCTGTACCATCATCCATGTGCATCGTGTGTCATCGGCACGCGCTGTAATAAAGCTCGGACATCGGTGCCTGGTCTGCGACCTCAACATCCCTTGCTGCTGCAGCAACGCTGCCGCTATGTGTGGGCAAGAGGCCAGGTGGGCGAGGCTTTGCAATGGGGAGAGAGTCGCACAGCTCACTGCTTTCCCACGCGTGGTCGCGCGCCAGCCTCGCTCTCGTCACGGACGCCTGTCAGCCCTGAAGCGCGATGCAGAACAGGCAAGCAGAACCTGCCCAGAGTCCATGCTGTCACGTCCTGGCAGCAGGCCAGTACTGGGACGCTCCACCATGACGCATGACCCCAACAGCCGCCAGCCTGCCCCTGTGCCTGTGCAGTGCAGTGCAGTGCGGTGCGGCCCCTACTTCAGTGCAAGGCCCTCGGAGTTATCCCGCTTGCCCGACTTCAGCGAGTTGTAGAATTCGTGCGTCTCAGCGATGACCTGCGCGCCGACAGCAGGCGCGCCCGTCGGCCTGGGCAAGGGGCGTCCAGACACGCCGCGGCAGAAAGCATGCAACAGAAGAAGTGACCGGGCGGTCAGGCACGCCATGCGGGTGGCTCGCGGGCAGGCTCGGCGGCCGCGCATGCCTACATAGGGTAGGGTAGGGTAGGGAGTGCGCACCTTCAGCGTGAACTCCTTGTTCTGCGGCTGGTTGTCAAAGCCGAACTTGTTGGCGGGCTTGCCGTCCGGGATCTTGTAGTCCTGGAACCAGACGCGGATCCGCTCCAGCTCGCCCGGGAACTCCCTGCCGCAGCGAGCGCGCTCGAGGGTCAGGCGCCGAGCTGCGCAGCCAGCGCGCTCGCATCCGAGCGTGGCCGCCTGTGATGGCAGGCCATATGGGCTGGGCGTGGCGGCACGGGGCGCTTGATGATCGCCCCTCCTCGCACGGCTGCGGCGAAAGGGCCGGTCACGCAATGACAGGATCCATCATTGCACGTGACGCCTCATGCCCCCCAGCTTGCCAGCGCGCGGGCTTCTGCCTCTGTCCACCGCGGCCGCCCGGCCCCCAGCTTCAAGCGCCGCTCTGAAAGCCCCGCCCCCGCGGCCACAGCCGCCCGAGCGCGGCGCGGCGCCGGGCGCGCGCCGCTCGACGTCCTCAACGTCGTTGACGGACGCGGCGCGCGGGTCGTCCGCGCGGATGGCCACGATCTTCCAGTCCAGCTCGCCGTCGTCGATCATGGCCAGCACCGCGAGCGGCTTGACCGCGTACACGCCGCCCATCTCCAGCTGCTGCTCCCCGATCTCCACCACGTCCACCGGGTCGTTGTCGCCCTGCGCCGCGCCGGCCGGGCTGACGAGCATTCAGCAGACTGGTCTGGCGTGGGCAACGGCCAGCAACCTCCCGCGTTGCGTTCGGCCTGCCAGCCCATGTCAGGTGGGTCATCGGGCAGCCACCCCTTGTAGCTGGGGTCACTGTCAGTTGACCCCCAGCCCCAAGCATTGAACGACACTGCATGCACGCCGCGCGCACCGTCCCTCAACATTGCAGATGCCTCACCAGCGGGCCCGCAACGGGCCCTGTCTGCCTTGCTATGTGTGTGTTGGTGTTGTTTTCATTGGGACGCCTGCCAGGCGGGCCCTGAGCTCTGGGCGCGCGCGCGCGCGGGGGCGCGCCGCGACGCCGCCCACGTCCTCCGCCTTGTGCGCGGGGTCCTCCCAGGTCTGCGGCAGCAGGCCGTAGTTCCAGTTGATGTTGTACGGGTAGAAGCGCAGCTTGCCCTTCTTCACGTCCTGCTTGATGGGCGTGGTCGCCTCCTCCTGCGCGGTCGCGCCGCGCCGCCCCGGTCACTAGGCCGATAGGGGGCCGGCGCCCGCTCGCCTGCTGCATGACCGGCTTGACGGGCGTCGCGCTTGATATGTCCTGCGACGCGCCCGCCGCGAGCGCGCGGGGCGCACAGGCATATGCGCCTCGCTGGCAGGCGCCGGCCGCGGGCGCGCGAGATTATGGCGGCTGGCGCCGAGCGGCGCGCGGGTGCACGTGCCGCCCGCGCGTGCTCCGCGCAGGCGCCGCGCTCCCGTGCACAAACGGTCGGCGCCCCCTCACTTGTGTCGCCGGGCGCCTTCCGGAGCAGGAGATGGCGGGCTGGGCGCCGCACCGTGGCCACCTCCATCTTGGCGCTGGTTTCCTTCGGGATCTCGCACACAAAGCTGACCAGGCCGGAGTCCAGGTAGAGCGGGATGTCGTGCCAGGGGCTGATGTCCCGACCTGGCCAGCGCCCCGCAGCCCCGAGCTCACACCCGCACACGCTGCTTCGACTGGCTGGTACGCGTGCCCGGCGGCAGCATGATGCACTGCACGGCATGGCTAGCGTGGATACTTGCCAAGCATGGCCGGCCCGCACCCTTCTCCTGGGTGTACAGGCGGAATTCCAGGGAGTTGGGCGCGCCCTGCAAGCGCCCTGCACTCAGTCTGCACGGCCGACACGGGTGCGTGGACCAGTGGAGCAGCCACCACAGGACGCTGCACCGCTGTCGTACTCACATGCAAAACAACGGAGGCCGGGCAACATGTAATGCACAGTACCCAGCATAGAGCAGCAGGATGACTGCTAGAGCCCTACTCATAGGCTGGATGTTCGACGCACCCGCTCCTGCTTGGAGTAGGTGCTCTGCACTGCCGCGCTAGCGCGCACGAGCCGCTGGCTGCTGGACACGCAGCGCCGCGGACACGCCTGCGCAGCAGCAGGTTGGTTGGGACCACCAGCAGGCCGCAATCTCTCGTGAGTGGGGCAGATACGCTGCCAGTTGGACCAATGCACCCCGTTTGCATGCATGCCACCGTAGCAACTTTTCAGCTACCGCCACAATTGCCTCGTTGCACAGCAAAGTGTGCTGATACTCACGGAAAGCAAGCGTGTCGCTGAGCAACTTAACATAGCGGTCTCTAGAGAATATGGCGCACATGGCGCGCGGCTGTCGGCACAGCTGCTGCCCGCATTGCTGCGCCACGCAGTAGAGCCGCCATAGCCGCGAAGGAGGAAGAAAGAGGCGCCACTGAGACGCTCTGAGTGGCCCATCATGGAATCGCTAGACCCTGTTTAGCCCTGATGGCTTTTTAGAACGAGAAAAGCACAGGTGGAAAAGCGCAGTCAAGCTTGCGAAGTGGTGCTTGCCTGAGCACGGTACAACGCTGAGCACAACGCGCTGCTGCAGTGTCGCGTCCTGGCTTCAGGCATCCTCCTGCTGGGACATCAAGAAACAGGGAGCGCACAGCTGTGGCAGCATCCGTGCAGCGACAGCGGCGCACCGCCGCCAGGGACGCAAGCGGGCAGCGCACCAGACCGGTGCACCCTAGCTACAGCTTGCCCGCGCGGGTTCCAGACGCCCCGGCGGGGCGAGCGAGGGACGACTTGGTACGTGGGTGCCGCACCGGACACCGCCAGCCGGCTGAGCGCTGCCAGTACCAGGCGGCGCGCATCGCGCGCCCGGCGATGCGGCCGCGCGCGCGGCGGCGCGCGGCCTGCCTGCTCGCAGTGACGCTGCTCGCGCTGTGCTGGGGCTGCCACGCCAGCGACTATCGGCCGGTGCGCGCCCAGGGCGCCCTCGTGCGAGCCAGGGTACATGGCTCGTCCATCAGCACGCATCTGGAGCTGCTGTGCTGACACTAGCAGCCAGCCAGGGCGTGCGGTGTACTTTCACGGCCCAGCGCAGTCATTATGTAAACGGAGCAGCGCATGGTGCTGTCGCCCGTCCTCGCCAACCATGCTGGGCAATGATCACCACCATGTTGAAAGGAGAGGTGTGCAGCGCCGCAAAGTGCGCAGCCTCCGCACCCAGGCACCCACAGCGCGTGTGCCGGCTGCGCAGCGGCGCCACGTGCTGCCGGACTGGGCGCGCCGGCGCGCGCTGCTGCAGGCGCCGCAGGCGAACAAGAACATCCTACCGGCCAATGCGGAGGACGACGGGCTGGCGTATGACGGTGAGGGCCACGTGTACGTGGACAACGCTGTCACGGACGCGGCCGCGTCGGCGGGGCCCTTCCAGGTGGCCGCCGCCAAGCGCGTGGGCCTGTGCCACTTCCCCACCACCGCGCGCGACCCCTGGCAGGCGCGCCGCGGCCCCGCGCCAGCCAGCCCGGGCTGTTCCAAGCTCCTGAGCGAAACCCATGTGTGCCCCTCCCGAGCCAGCACTCCCATGGCACCACATCAGTGTGCAGCACCTGTGTTGCACGGCGCTTCAGAGTTCGAGCACCTTTGAGAGTGTGCATCGTGCACTGCCCTGTGTATCCGGGCTGGTGCATGCGCCCAACCGCCGCCGTGGCGATTGCGCACCCGCAGCGCGGCGCGCGTATTGAGCGTCAAAGAACCTCGGTCTGGCATGCAGGGCGCTGGGTCGCATGTGAGTGCGTGAGGCGGCGGCAGGTGCACTACATCACGGCGCCGCAGCCGCTGGCGGCCGCGCTGGTGAAGTACGGCGACTTCCTGGCGCCATCCAAGGGTGCCATGCGCTACGGCTACGGCTGCCTGCTGTACAGCCACTTCTGCGACTTCTCGACGCAGGGTGCGCTGCGCGGCGCGGCGCCGGGAAACAATGCGCCCTGGCGCTGGATCGTGCCGCCCGCTCTGCACTCCCTCCGTCACTGTGTGCAAACATGCAACCTGGAGAGTGAGAGCGTGGCTCAATACCACTGTGTCCAAGATGCCTCTAGGTGTGGGCTGCTCCTGGCAAACAGCCAGCACACACGCGGGTGTCTTCAGCCAGCTCTGCTGTGCTGACACCAATTATGGCAAGTCCAGCGCGGGCGCGCGCCCGCGCAGAGCCGTGCAACCTGAACGGCATCTGCCAGTCCAACAACACGTGCTTCTGCCAGAACGGCTTTGCCACGTGCGCGCCGCTGGACACCACCAACGGCTGCGAGACCAACGTGGCGACCGACGTCAACAAGCGCGCGCCCGCGCCGCGCCGCTCCCGGCTTGCGCTGGCTTGCATAGGGTTTGCACAGGGTTTGCAAGGGCGCGGGTGTCATGGGCCGGCGCATGGCGCCACCGAACCAACCGCTTCTGGTGGACTGCGCGCTGAAGCAGTCACAGGTCTCGAGCTGTGCGAGCAGGCCTTGTTTGCATGCGGTCGCCGCCCCGGTGCATGCCTGCAGGCGGGGCAGGCCCATTCGGCGCCCCACCGCGTCACGCACGAACGCGGCGTGTGGCTGCGGGCGCGCGCGCAGCTGCGGCTACTGCAACTTCCAGTGCCAGACGGCGACCGACGTGTGCTGCTCGGGCGTGTGCGCGGACCTGCAGACGAGCAGCACCAACTGCGGCCAGTGCGGCTTCTTCTGCGTCAGCCTGCCCAACGTGCAGGCGCGCGGCCGCGCCGGCCCGCGCTACCCTTGTCAGGCAAGCGCCGCAGCTAGCGCGCCAGGCGCTGGGCCAGAACAGCGCCAGGAGCGCTCTGCAGTGTGCCCGCCCGCAGGCCGCTCCCCTGCAAGCGCTGCTGCCAGCCATGACCGACCCGGGCGTGGGTTCCGTGCAAACACGGTGCTGCGCATGGGCGGCAGCCTGCCCGGCCGCCTGCCCCAGCCCGGCTGACCCACCCTCGGCACTGTCTCGCTGCATGCATGCCGCGCACGCTGGCGTCCCTGCGCCGCGCGGCCACTGCTGGGCAGAGTGCGTGGCCCATAGGCGCCTACACCGCGCAGCGCGTGATACGGACGCTGTCAGGGTCTGTGTAGGGTCCTAATCTAACACTGACTTGCAGCCTGCTCCCGGCCCGCGTCCAACGCACGCACCGCTGCGCGCGCCTGACGCGCCGCGGCGCACGCGGGCGCGCGCAGACTGCGCAATGCGTGGCCGGCAACTGCATCGCCACCTGCCTCAGCGCTGCGCTCACCAAGTGCCAGACCGGCAGCGGCCCCTTCTGCGCCAACCTGCAGACCGACCCCAACTACTGCGGCTCCTGCGCCAACTCCTGCCCGGCCGACCCCAACAGCCGCGGCACGCGCGTCTGCACCGCCGGCGTGCGCGCCCACCTCCCAGCCCCCCGCTCGCCCGACATGCCTGGGGCGCCCTGCGTTCAAGCGCGCCCTGCTCTCCGCGCGGTCGCCCGAGCGCACTGCGCTGTCGCGGTGCCCAAATGAGTGCGCCGGCCGCCCTGCTGCTGTCAGGGCGCAACGCTACCATGCGCCCGGTCGTGCAGAGACTCCGGTCGCCCATGCGCACGCTGTGCCGTGCACATTCTCCGGCTCGCTGCAGCGCTGAGCTCTTGACATGGCGAGAGCGCTCGGGGCGCGCAGATCTGTGGCATCATCTGCCTGCGGCAGTACCCCAACCAGTGCGGCACCAACGGCAACTCGCTCTGCGTCAACCTGGCTACAGACACCAGCAACTGGTGCCCGCCCCGCCCCCAACCCTGGCAGTCACGCTACAGTCGGGGGTTTGAGTGCATGCACCAGACAGCATGATGTGCCCCCTAGCATGCCATTGGGTGCGCCCAGACCTACTGTGACCGTCTTTGCAGCCATTGCCTGCCTGTGACGGCTGCAAGGGGACACAGTTCGTTGATCACACTTCGCATGCGCTCCTGCAGTAGCATTAGTGCGCATGCGCGCGATAGCGAGCAGGCGCGCAGCTGCACGCGGGTTGTCAGTGCCTCCAGCCGGTCAGGCCCGCCGCAGCCCTGACGGGCCCTGACCGGCGCGCGCGCAGCGGGACGTGCGGGAATGTGTGCCCAACCGACCCCAACGCGTTCACGTCGTGCATCAACGGCCGCTGCACGTTCACATGCCAGGGCCAGTCCACGCGGTGCACCTCCGCGTCCGGCACCCCCTTCTGCGCGTTCCTGCAGCAGGACAGCAACAACTGCGGTGCGCGCCGCCACCCGCTGCGGCCCGCGCCTGTGCGCCGCTGGCGGCCGGCTTTACGCATGTGCTCACGTCGCCGCGCGGGTGCATGCGCTGCCGAACGGGCCCGGCCAGCGGCGGGCGCGCCGGAGGCTGCGTGCAGAGTCGGCGCCCTGCGCAGCGCTGTCAGGCGTGCGGGGTTGGGGTAGGGCGGCAATTGTGTGCGCGCGCGCGCAGGCACGTGCAACTTTGTGTGCTCCAACGGCCTGAGCTGCGTGAACGGCGTGTGCACCAACACGCTGGTGGTGGGCCGGCGGCTGCGCGCGCTGCCCGACGGGCGGCCGGGGCCGCTGGCGCTGCCTGCGCTGCCGGGCGCAGAGGGCCTCTGCGGCGGGGCCCACGCGCGGCCGGCGGCGGGGCGCGCGGTCGCGCAGGCGTAGGCGCCGTGAGCACCAGAGGCTGCCGACGGCCCCCGGTGCTGGACGCTGGAGGCAGCGGCGCTGGGCGGCGTGCTGCATTCCCTGCCGTCGCCTGCTCTGGGGGCTGCCCGGCGGTTGCCGGGCGGAGCTGCGCCGTCTAGGGTGCTCTAGGCCGGGCCTCTGCTTTGACAGTCGCGGGAATATCAGCGCTTGAGCTCGGGCGCCTCATGCATACGGGCCTTTGCAATTCACCAGCTGCCGTGCTGTGGGAACGGCAGAAGCGCTCCCGCGTTTACATGCGCGGCAGGAGAGCCTTAAAGCTGCACAAAGCCCAGCAGATGAGAGGCCTGAAGCCTGTTTGTGCTGGGGCGTGCCACTCGAGCGGCTGCTTGAGTCTGGCTGTTGGGCTGCAAGCAGCGGGGCCTGCCATGGGTGGCCGTCGGCAGCCGGGTGGCCGTCACAGCGCGTGCCTTACGGCTGGAGCAGGCGCTGACTGCAGCAGCGGAGTTCGCAGACTCTGTGATAGTTATTGGCATGTGCAGAGCCGGCTGGCAGCACGTCGCATGTACAAATAGGGCAGGCCGGGCCAGAGCCAGTGGCACTGCCGGCGTGTGCAGAAGGGGCTTGGGTGTCTTCGGACTCCTGTGGGGATTGTTGCTCAGCGCCGGCCTGAGCGCACTTGCATGCATGTGCGCTATTCAAAAGTGGCAGCCGGTGCCCAAGCCCGACGTCAGACAGTGCGGCTTAATGCACGCCATGCAATGAGTTCCCGACACCTGACATGGGTGCCGCGCGCTCCCAACCGCGTCCTGCACGCGCCGATATGCCACGCACACCCGACACACTGAAACACCCAGGCCCTCACATCACACAGATGCAAAAGAAAGAACTCCCCTATCCTGTACAGCCAGCTCGCGCGGCCGGCGCCCCGGGCGGCCCAGCCCTAGAGGGTTGACCCAGCCCTAGAGGGTCAGCGCGTCGCTCAGCAGCGCCGCCTGCTCCTTGGCGTGCACCTTGGCGTAGCCGGTCGCGGTGGCGGCCGCCGCCGGGCGCCCCGCGTACGGCAGCTGGTGCGGCTCCTCGCGCTCCAGCGCGTTCAGGCACGTCTTGAGCCGCGGCGCGACGTGGTAGTACGCGCCCTGGTTCAGCGGCTCCTCCTGGCACCTGCCGCCGCCCCCGCGCGCCGACCGGTTGTAGGGTAGGGTGAACTATGGTTTCCGGCGACCGCGCGCCCCGCCGCAGTGCTGCGCGAGGCGGGGCGCAAGGCTGGCGCCCACAGGCAGCGGCGCCCGTCGCGCCGCGCAGGGATAGAGGGGGGCGGTGCCGGGGAGCTGCGCCGCAGCGCCGCGCGGCGCAGGGCGCGCGCGCCGGGCGCGCACCACATGACGGGCGCCTGCGGGTAGCGCCGCATCTCGCGCATGACCAGGTCGAACGGGAACGGCGCCAGCTGCTCCACGCGCACGATCGCGATCTCGCCCTCGAGCTCGCGCTTTGCGCGCTCCGCCGCCAGCTCATAGTACACCTGGGCGCGGCCACGCAGGGTCAGCGTGTCTCCGTGTTGGCCGAACGCTCAGGGCTGCGGGCCTGTGGCTCGCACCACAGGCACGACTGCAAAACCGTCACGCATTGTCACGGCTTCGCCACCGTGCCCAGCGGCACCCCAGGCGCGCGCCGCTCCCAAACTGCGCGGCCAGCCGCGCCAGCCCTACCCTACCCTACCCGCGCCGGCGCAGCACCTTGCCGGTGCAGAAGACGACGCGCTTCTTGGAGGCGTCCTCCGGCGGGTTGGGCGAGCGGTCCGTGGCCGACTCGTCCATGATCAGCCGCTTGAAGCGCACGCCCTCGATGCCCTGCAGGGCCCGAGCGGCGTCAGTGCGCATTCAGCCAAGGGCTGCGCTGCCGCGTCTGCAGCTCGCTGTCTGAGGCGCCCGCCGGTCATGCCCTGCATAGAAACCATAGCGACTCGAGGCGGACGGGCAGTGCTGCACGATACCTCAATTGCGCCCTTGCAGCGCGCGTTCCTGGCGCGCGCAGACATCATCGCAGCGACGAGAGTGCAGCAAGCTCACAGCGGAGCGCCCCTGCACATGCCGAGCTTGACACGACCGCCGAGTTGTGCACAACCAGCTGGGCGGCGAGCGGCCGGCCCCGCAGGCGCGCCTTGTCGTCGGGCAGGTCGTCAAACTCCCACAGCGGCGACTTGGCAGCCGGGAGGCGCAGCAGCGCCTTGGGCGCCATCAGGATGAGCGGCTTGCGGAACTGGCGGTGGATCTGGCGGCGCAGCAGGTGGAAGTAGTTGGCCGGCGTCGTCACGTTGGCCACCTGCGCGCCAGAACAAGCGCCCGAGCGTCAAGGGGGCCCTACCCTAACCGTAAACCTGTGATGCATCAGGGCAGCGTGGAAGTAGTTGGCCGGCGTCGTCACATTGGCCACCTGCGCGCCGCGGGAGGGCGGGCGTCAGGGGCCTCTACCCTAACCCTATCCCTATAATGCCTCTACCCTAACCCTACCCCTATAATGAGGGCGGCGGGTTGGTGACGGCCAGCGCTGTCACATCGGCCGCCCGCACGCGTCGGCGCCCCGGGCGCCTGTCAGGCGCAAAGCATGGCGCCGAGCCGGTGCATTCGTGATGCGCAGCGGGCAATACAGGACTGTGAGCGCCACCACAGTGTTGGCCGCCTGCATGCTGGCAGCCAGGCACGCCAAACAGAGGTGTTGCAGCGCAGCGGCGCTGGACGAGGGGCTCACTCTGGTACACAAATAAACCTTAAACAGCCTGGGCATATACTCATGCACACAATGGATGCGCATGGGGCAGCCACCGTTCTAAAATACCACGCTCACGGCTCCAACACGGGCTGCGCCTCCATGTCAAGCTCCCAGGGCTCCGCCGCCAGGCGCAATGCAGCGCTTGCTTGCTGGCCTCCAAGCGACACGCAGACCTCCTGGTGCTACCGAGCTGGTGAGGGGTGGTGCAGGCGAGCGACCGCACTGCGCCCGCCAGCAGGCTGGGGCCCGAGGGGGGCGCGGGCAGCGCGGCGCGCCTGCTGGTTGATCTGCTGCGTCTGCGCGCCCAGGTGCCCGCCGCCAAACCACTTGGTGGTGTCGACCTCCGGGACCTGGTACGGGTTCTCGTCCACCATCTGCAGGAAGCGCTCCATGCGCGCGCTGCTGTGCTCCGGGCCCTGCAAGGGTTTG
>JAABUO010004085.1_pt1 | contig 17200 bp, 19 predicted proteins | sample 5559291 | NCBI WGS metagenome assembly JAABUO01 (sample SAMN10711878, study PRJNA513372) | rock metagenome | isolation source: Antarctica rocks | place: Antarctica: Victoria Land, Finger Mt sud | reverse complement strand
CGCCGGGGGCTGAAGGAGCCATACAGCGCCGTGTCGCATTACGCGGGGGCTGCGCTGTCGCTGGCGGCCTGGGGTCTGCTGCTGCGGGCTGCCCACGGGCATTTTTGGGCGGCGCTGTCCTGCTCGCTCTACGCGGGCAGCCTGGTGTTTCTGTACCTCGCTAGCGCCTTGTCGCACACATGGCACGCGCCGCGCGTGGTCCAGAACTGGCTGAGCCGCTTCGACTACATCGGCATATTTCTGTTGATAGCGGGCACCTATGCGCCCCTGTGTCTGACCCTGGGGCGCAGCGGGTGGGGGACGCGCCTGCTGCTGATTGAATACGCGCTGGCCGCGCTGGGCATTTGCAACGTCGTCTTCGGGCACAAGACCCCGCACTGGTGGCGCGTGATCGTGTATGTGCTGATGGGGTGGCTGGTGGTGTTGTTTTGGGGGCCAGTGACACAGGCATTGCTCCCAGATGCCGTGCGCTGGCTGGTCGCTGGGGGCTTATGGTACAGCGGCGGCGTGGTCGTGCTGGCCCTGGATCGCCCGCACTTGTGGCCCAATAAGTTCACGGCCCATGACCTGTGGCACACGTGCGTTTTATGCGGCAGCGCGTGCCACTTTTATCTTATCTGGCGCTGGCTTGCGCCGCTGGGCTAGAGGTGTTTCGCGTCCGGCAGAGGGGAAGACAGGCAAAGGCGTGCCGGAAAAGCCACAGGTGAGTATCGGCGCTGCGCGCTGCGGGCGTCAATTGCTCTCTTCCCCTTCCATTGAGCTGTTCTCCTCCAGGTGCAGAGTTTCCAAATCCAGATCGCGCTGGACGCGGGTCAGCACCGCATCGCTGATCGCGCCCTGATCGCGCAGGGCGATCACTGCATCCTGCTCGGATGACACGAGTTCGCGCCTGAGGCGTCTGTAGGCGGCGGCGCGCTCCTCCCGATCCTGGTCGCGCGTGTCGCCGGCGCGGGCGCTGTAGCGCTCCGCCCGCTCGGCATAAAACGTCTTCAAGAATGCCGCAAGGCTGTCCGGCACCCAGGGTTCCGATGCCAGGGTTTCCAGGCGGGCGGCGGCCGCCTGCGCCGCTTTCAGCCGGGCCATAGTTTCTTCGCGGTCGGCGAGGCCGTCTTCCTCCACATGGAAACGTTTGATAAGCCAGGGCAGGGTCAGGCCCTGCCCAACCAACGTTGCCAGGATCACGCCGAACGTGATAAAAATCAGCAGGTCGCGATCGGGGAACGGGCGTCCGTCGGGAAGAGCAAAGGGAATGGCAAGTGCGGCGGCCAGAGAGATGCCTCCGCGCAGGCCCATCCACGAAAGCACAGCGGTCGCGCGCCGGGAGGGTGCAGGTTCGCGCTTGCGAATACCCCGGCTGACAATTCGAGGTAGAAAGGTCGCCGGGAAAACCCAAACGATTCGGGCGGCAATCACCGTCAGGCTCACCCAGAGCGCATCAACAATGAGTGTCTCAAAGTGCTGGTGTGCAAGCCGCAGCACAATAATATGGAGCTGCAAACCGACCAGAATAAACAGCAGGCCATTCAGCAGAAACGTCAGCATCGACCAGAAGCCCTCGGCTTGAAGGCGCGTGCGGGCGCTCTGAAAGCTCGCGCTGCGCTGCCCCAGATACAGTCCCGCCGCGACAGCCGCCAGAACGCCAGAGACATGCAGCGCTTCGGCGGGCATGTAGGCCACGAACGGGACAAGCAGACTGAGCGTGTTTTCCACCGGCGGGTCTTCCAGGCGATTAAAGACTTTGCCCATCAGCCACGCCACCGCCAGCCCCAGGATGATGCCCCCGGCGCTGACTGCGGCGAACTGCCCCAGCCCATGCCAGGCAGAGAACTTGCCCGTAGTCACCGCACCCAGGGCAAGGCTGAATAAAACCAGCGCACTGGCATCATTAACCAGGCTTTCGCCTTCCACGATTGTCACAAGCCGCGCGGGCAGCCCAAGCCGCTGGGCAATCTGCCCTGGGGCAACAGCATCGGTAGGCGCAACAATGGCCCCCAGCACAAAGGCTGCGCCCCAGGGAAGGCCCGGCACCAGCGCATGAGCGACGGCGGCAACAGCCCCCGATGTGATCATCACCAGCCCAATAGCAAGCAGCCCGATAGGCCGCAGGTTCGCACGGAAGTCCCGCCAGGAAGTCCGCCAGGCATCGCTATAAAGCAGCGGCGGCAGAAACAGCACCAGAACAACGTCTGGCTTCATCTCCACATCGGGCAGCCAGGGAATAAAGCCGAGCACCAGCCCCCCCAGCACCAGCAGAATGGGATAAGGCACACCCAGACGCCGCGACAGCGCGACCAGGGCCGCCACAACAGTCACTAGCCCGACAACGATCTGGAAATCATGCATGGGGGCCGCCCACAGCCGTCACCAAACGCAGAAGCGACGCGATAAGCACAACAACGCTCAGGATAATGACCGGCACAGCAGGCATCACTTTCTTGGTTTGCTGGAAACGGGCAAAGACAAACGCAAATGCCCCTGCGCGGAGACGGAAACAACCAATCTTCCGCAGGTCAGGGCTGCTTGCTCCAGGCTTTGCCGCGGCTTGTCGGCCTGCGCCGCCGCCGCCAAACCCGACGCGGCCAGCGGCGCCGCCGAACCTGTCTTCAGCAAGGAGCGTCGCGAACCCCCCCGCTTTGCCTCAGTCATTGGAAACTCCTAAGTGTGGGAACAAGCCCGGAAGACATGCGCGCTGCCTGCTCTCGTCTCTCTGCGTAATACGCCGCCGCCCGCATCGGTTCCCCACGCGACTATAAACTCAAGGGGAACCTCCCTCCCCGCTTCTGCACTGGCAGACCCGGAGGGCGCTGGGATCCCCCCCTAAAGGGGGGATTAGGACCGTGACGATTGGGTGAGCGCTTGTCTACAATTGCTCAATCAATCTCTCGTAAATACTCCTTATCTCCCCTTTAGAAGCTCTTAAACCCTCGGGGCTTGCCCCGGCGGTACACAGGGGAGGGGTGCTTCGTTCACCCGGTCAGTCTCCCACTCGCTCTGACGTCAGTGCGGCACGGGGCTGCTCAGAAAGTCTACCGTGACCCAGTCTGTGCGTGAGCGACAAACGCGCGGGGGGCTGCCACGTCTGTGGGGCAAGGGCGAGCAGAGCGTCTGGTGCTGTGTTCGCGGCCTGCGGAGAAGCCCCGGGGCTTGCCCCGGCGGTTATTCACGGGGGACCCCAGCGCCCTCCGGGTCTGCCAGTGCAGAAGCGGGGAGGGAGGTTCTTATCCTCCATTCCCCAACCCGCTCCCAAGACACGCGCCTGTTCTGCCGATAATAACGCTCCATTCCAATACGACAGCGTGGAAGAAGCCCTGGCTGATGTGCAGGATGCGGCCCAGTGAACAGCACAAATCTGGTACAATGCGCCTTTCTATTTCAACTGTCAAGCAAAAGAGAACACTCCCATGCGCGTCCAGGAGATTGAAAACGCTATTACAAAGCTCCCAGCCGCGGACCTTGACGCGCTCAGCGACTGGCTGGGTCAGTACCGTTCGCAGCGGCAGTCTGCTGCTCAAGATGAAGCGCAAAAGCGTCCCGCGTTCCATGCTGCGCTGCACGAGGCCGGGCTGGTGACACGCCTACCTGCCCCGCATCCGGGCACATCGTCCCCGCGACGTCTCGTGGAAGCGTCAGGCAAACCCGTCTCAGAAACATTGCTGGAAGAACGCCGCTAATGACGACGTACTTCCTAGACAGCAGCGCCCTGGTCAAGCGCGTTAGCGGACGCGCTGCGCAGTCAAGGACGCACACCCAATGCCGCTGCCTAGCATACCGCGTCCTTTTGTGCAGGAAAAGAAGGTCACGCAATACCTGCTCAATGACACACACCCGCAGGGACGGTCCAAGTCGCGCTTCTTTCGCGCGTTCGGCTCCCGAACGCTGGCAACAACTTGTCGATGCGCTGTGCGCGCAGGGAACGCAGGGAGATAGTGTCGATACCATCACCTTGCCGGGCAGTGTTCAATATGTCATAGAGGGTGAACTTGCTGCCCCCGACGGGCGCACCCCGCGCATTCGTACCGTCTGGGAAACGCAGGCCACCAACCCGCGCCCGCGCCTTGTCACTGCCTACCCGGCCCGCTGACTCGGACAGCACAGAAAGAGAACGCCCATGCTTGCCGAACATGACCTTGTTGCCCTGCGCGCCGACCTGCCGGAGCATCGCCTGCAAAGGGGCGATACCGGCACCATTATTGCCGTTCAGCCAGCGTCTCATACCTATACCGTGGAGTTTATGACACTCGGCGGCGACACAGTAGCCCTGCCCACGCTCCCCGAAACGCAGGTACGCGCTGTCGCCCCGGACGAGATTGCCCAGGCGCGTCCACTCGCCTCTGCTGCTTGACGTTCATCCCGTGCCATTGGGTATAGTCACCAAAGACAGATGTGCCAAGGAGATTTATGATGGCGACCGTAATCAATACTCCCGCTGCCAATCTCACCTATGAAGCGTACCTGGCGGAGCCACAAGTGGAAGGGCGCTACGACATCATTGAAGGAACACGAGTTTTTATGTCGGGAGCCACATGGCAGCATCAAACCATCAGCGGCAACCTCTACGACCTGCTGCGCCGCTACAGCCGCGCCCACCACTCCGGCACGGCCTTGTATGCTCCCTTTGACGTGCTAATTCGCCGCGCGCCCCGCTTGCAGACACGTCAGCCCGATCTGCTGTTTATCAGTCCGGCACGGCTGGCACAGGCAGGCGGCATTCCCGCTGTTGGCCCGCTGCTTGCTGCCCCTGAGCTTGTGATAGAGATTATTTCCAATAGCGAAACCCAGCGCATCCTTGCCGACAAACTTGCCGACTACATCGTCATCGGCGTCGACGAGTGCTGGATTGTTCGTGTCGACACCCATACCGTAGAGCTGCTCCAGCCCAGCCGGAGCGGAAGCCAGATCGTGGATGTCTACGATGAAACACAGTCGCTGACTTCACCCGCCTTCCCCGCGCTCACTCTCGCCGTCGCCGACATCTTCCAGCCGTGACAGGCAAGCCCCCGAAAGGACATCCCTCCCATGACCTTGATGCTGGACACAATGACCGTCACCGTTCCCCCGAACCTGCCTGCCGACAAGCGCCTGCGGCTGGCCGTGGCTTTGTTTGATGCCCGCCTGCTGTCGAGTGGGCAAGCCGCGCAAATGGCGGGCTTGTCCCGCGCCGCCTTTTTGGACACGCTCGCGCAGTTCGGCGTGACCCCATTCCAGTACGACAGCGTGGAAGAAGCCCTCGCTGACGCGCAGGACGCGGCCCGGTGAACAGCACGCCTCTGTCCCGTGTTGTGGATGCCGCGCCTTTGATTAGCCTTGCTAAAGTTGGGCGGCTGGACGTGCTGACGGCAGGCAGCCGCATTATGCTGGTCACGGACACAGTGGCGCGCGAAGTGCAGGCCGGAGCGGATGCCGACCCTGCGCGCCTCGCCCTCCAGTCAGGGTGGGGCACACGCCATGCCGATGTTCCTGTTGCTGCCGACCTTGCCGCTTGGCACCTGGATGCGGGCGAAGAAGCCGTGCTGGCCCTTGCGCGGCTCCTAGGCTGCGCTGCGGTTTTGGATGACGGCGCAGGCAGGAAAGCCGCGCGTGCCCTGGGCATTATCCATACTGGGACGACTGGACTTGTGATAGAAGCCAAACGACAAGGCATTGTCATGTCGGCAGCCGACCTACTGCGCGACCTGCGCCGAGCGGGGCTGTATCTGCCGACGGACGCCATTCTGCAAGCCGTACTCCATACCATCGGCGAAGACTGGACATAAGCCTCTGCTGCTTGACCGCACGCGCCCCCATCGGGTACACTGCAAACATATGTTTCGCGGGGGAACGGGCGCGATTGGGCGGCCCGTTTCGCTTTGTGTCAGGAGCAGTGCATGGCGGACGCGATACGCATTCAGGGCGCGCGGCAGAACAATCTCAAGGACATCTCGCTGGACATCCCGCGCGATAAATTGGTTGTTATTACAGGCCTTTCGGGGTCGGGCAAGTCGTCGCTGGCCTTTGACACCATCTACGCCGAGGGGCAGCGGCGGTATGTGGAAAGCCTGTCCGCGTATGCCCGCCAATTTCTAGGCCAGATGGACAAGCCCGATGTCGACCACATTGAAGGTCTCTCGCCCGCCGTCTCTATCGACCAGAAGTCCACGAGTAAAAACCCCCGCTCCACAGTGGGCACCGTGACGGAAATCTACGATTATCTGCGCCTCTTGTTCGCGCGCGTCGGTGTTCCCCACGACCCTGTCACGGGCCAGCCCCTCGTGAAGCAAACCATTGAGCAGATGGTCGACCATACCCTGGAGCTTGCCGAAGGCACGCGCATTCAGGTGCTGGCTCCCATCGTGCGCGGGCGCAAAGGCGAATACAAGAAAGAAATCGATGAAGTCCGTGCCGAAGGCTTCGCGCGAGTGCGCATTGACGGAGACACCTACGACCTGTCATCGGACGAAATCCCCGCGCTGGGACGCTACAAACAGCACACCATTGAAATTGTCGTTGATCGGCTGGTCATCAAAGCGTCTGGGCTGGAAAAACGCCTAGCCGACTCGTTTGAAACAGCGGCCAAGTGGGGCAAAGGCCAAGTCGTCGTGGATGTCATCGACGGCGAGCCATTAGAATTCACCGAAAGCTTTGCCGCAACAGACAGCACCTTTAACTTTGAGGAAATCGAGCCGCGCTTGTTCTCTTTCAACTCCCCCTACGGCGCGTGCCCTGAATGCCACGGTCTGGGCATCAAAGTGGAGTTTGACCCCGATCTTATTATCCCTGACGATACCAAAAGCATTGAAACTGGAGCCATTGCGCCGTATGTGGCGGCGACTTCGGGCAACACCAACGAGTGGGCCTTGGGATTGTTTCGCGGCGTCGCCGAACGCTTTGGCTTTGACAGTCATACATCCATCAAAGACCTGAACGATGAGCAGAAAAGCGCTCTTCTGCACGGCGTTAAAGGGTCGGTCACGGTGACGTTCCGCAACAAGTGGGGACGCAACCGTCAGTTCACATCAGACTACGCGGGCGTGGTCGGCATGCTGCAAAAGAAGCTGTCCGAGACAGAAAGCGATGGCATCAAAGAGTGGCTTGGCTCATTCCAGTCCGACCGTCCGTGTCCCAAGTGCGATGGCCGTCGCCTCAAGCCCGAGGCGCTGGCCGTGCTGCTGGGCGGCCTGGACATCAGCCGCCTGTGTGCCCTCAGCATCGCCAAGTCCTACGAATGGTTTGAAACACTCAAGCTGACTGCGCGCCAGCAGCTTATTGGACGGCAGATTGTCAAGGAGATCCAAACGCGCCTGGGGTTTCTGCTCAATGTCGGCCTTGGCTATCTCACGTTAGATAGGGCGGCGCGGACACTCGCCGGGGGCGAAGCGCAGCGCATCCGTTTGGCGTCTCAGATCGGGTCGGGCCTGACCGGGGTTTTGTATATCTTAGACGAGCCGAGTATCGGTCTGCATCAGCGTGACAACACCAAATTGATCGAAACCCTGATGCGCCTGCGCGGGCTGGGCAACACCATTATTGTGGTTGAGCATGACGAAGAAACCATGGCGGCTGCTGACTGGATCGTGGACATCGGGCCGGGCGCGGGCGAGCATGGCGGCCACGTGATCGCGCAGGGCACGCCGGATGAAGTCATGGCGAACCCGGACAGCGTTACGGGCCGTTACCTGTCGGGCCGCGATAAGATAGATGTCCCCACGGAGCGCCGCCCGCCTACTGACAAGTTCCTGGAGATACAGAACGCCCATGGACATAACCTCAAAAACGTTACGGTGCGCATTCCTTTGGGCTGCTTTGTGTGCGTGACGGGTGTGAGTGGCTCGGGCAAAAGTACGCTGATCCAGGAAACGCTCTATCCCCGTTTACAGTACGCCATCAACAAAACCCGCAGCGTCTGGGAAGCGCACGATGCCGTGCAGGGCATCGATCAACTGGACAAAATCGTAGACATCGACCAGAGCCCCATCGGACGCACCCCGCGCTCCAATCCCGCCACCTACACGGGCGTGTTTGATATGATCCGTGATTTATTTGCCAAGACCGCCGATGCCCGCATGAGAGGCTACAAGGCGGGCCGGTTCTCGTTCAACGTCAAAGGCGGGCGGTGCGAAGCGTGCAAAGGCGACGGCATCATCAAGATCGAGATGCAGTTTCTCCCTGACGTGTATGTGCCGTGCGAAGTCTGCCACGGCAAACGCTACAACCGCGAAACTCTGGAAGTCAAGTACAAAGGCCAGTCCATTGCCGACATTCTCAGCATGACCGTGGGGCAGGCCGTCGCGTTTTTCGAAGCTGTCCCTGCCATCACGCGCAAGCTCCGCACCCTGCACGATGTCGGCCTGGATTATATCCGCATGGGCCAGCCCGCGACCCAATTATCCGGCGGCGAAGCGCAGCGCGTGAAGCTTGCGACCGAGCTTGCCAAGCGGGCGACAGGCCGCACTCTTTATATCTTAGATGAGCCGACGACCGGCCTGCACTTCGCCGACACGAAAAAGCTCCTGCAAGTCTTGCAAAGATTGGCCGACACGGGCAACACGGTCTTGGTCATTGAACATAACTTGGATGTCATCAAGACTGCCGACTGGGTCATCGACATGGGGCCGGAAGGCGGCGACGGCGGCGGCGAGCTGGTCGCGGCAGGCACGCCCGAAGAAGTCGCCGGGGTGAAAGCGTCCCACACGGGCCGCTACCTGGCAAAAGTGCTGGCCGGGCACAGCCTTGTCGCGAGCAAGTAAGTCCCTTCTTGTTGCTGCGCTTCTGTTCTCAGGCAAGCAGGAGATATAATATTATGCGGCGAATGGAACTATTACAACATCTTGTTGCCGGGGGTGTATCTTGGACGGGACAGCGTCGGCGCAACTACAAGACCGAATAAACGAACTTCGGGGGCTTCTCGACAAAGCCAAAACGGACAAATGGAGCCTGAACGAAGCGGACACGGAGCGAGTTATTATTTCCCCTCTCCTAATGGCTTTGGGCTACGAGCCATTCGACATTCGGCAGCGCGGGCATGATAGCGTTGCCAACAATTTTCCCGACTACACGCCTGGCATCCCCCAGAAATGGTTTTTAGAGGTCAAGAAACTTGATCTCGCATTGCAAGATGGCGAGGCCGCTCAAGCTGTCAATTATGCGAACAACCAGGGTGCGGAATGGGCAGTCTTGACGAACGGGCGGAAGTGGTACATCTACAATGCCCACCTGCCCAAGCCACTCACCGAAAAGCGTGTCTTTCAGATTGATGATCTTTTTGGCGATGCATCGGCCTTGAGGACACTGGCACTTCTTTCCCGCACTTCCATGCTGAGCGGCGGTCTTACGCAAGCGTGGAGGTTTGCGCAGGTGCAAAGCATCGTTAAGGCGCAGTTGGAAACGCCAAACTCCGCCGTGCGCAAACGCCTGCGCCAAGTTGCCTCCGACGAGATTAGCATAGCAGTTTCCGACGCTCTCACCGAAGAAGTTTTGTGGTCGTTCCTTCCCAATTTCCCTGCCGTGATGGGAAACGGAACCGGTCACGTACTCCCTCCACTCTTGCCTCAGCCAAAGGCTCCCGATAACACGCAGTTTGTCCTTTACACCTTGGCGGACATTGCCGCGAATAGTACACTCGGCACTGGTAGAAAACCGATCAGTCTGCACTTTACCGATGGAACATCTGCCGACACGACTACTTGGGCTGATGTCGGTATTTCGACACTCTCGCGGCTTGGGAAGCAGTATGGTCTCCCGCCATTGCCTTTTACAAACCGGGCCAAGGGCAAGTCATACTTTGTTAACACGCAGCCGATACACAGTACAGGGCTGTCGATGAAAAGTCATAGAACGGCAGAAGTCAACGGAGCCACCGTTTATATGGACACAAACCGCAGTGCGCTGGAGTTGGTCAACTCGCTCCTGATTTTGTTTACTACAGTAGGCGCACCGGCGGATTTTGTTAAAGTCGCCATCAAATAGGAGCATGGCGGCTGAACCTTACTTGCCTGTTCTCCGCAGGCATCCTCCCTGTGCCGGAAAGTAGACGTTTTTGTATTTTCCCCTCGCTCTGCTGCATTTTCTCGGCACCAAACCCCTCACCGTCAGCGTGGTCGCGCAGCTTGTCGTCCTCGGCGTTGCCTTGAAGACAAAGGACAAAACGCAGGTGCGTCAGTGCATCATCCTGCTGATTGGCCTGGTTTTCGTCATTGTCAGCATTGGCCTGCGTGCCCCAGCCCCGCCAAACCTCAAGGCGGATGTTTTGGGAACAATCGCGTCGGTTTTGTTTTTAGAACCCGGCGTGCAGGCGCTGCTGAAACTGCGCAAGAAATCCTCACCCCAGCCCCGACATTGACAACTTCGCCTCCTGCATGTTATCATACGCACTAACTATGAGCCAAAACACCCTGGACAAACCCTGCTGCGTCTGCCTGACTTTGTGCAGCGAAATCATTGAAGACGTGCGCACCCGCAGCAAGTCCGTCATCAGCATCTTTAATAGTGTCGGGGCCAGTCAGGTGCCGACAATCTATCCCCGGCTGTGCGTCCTCGCATCGGTCACGAATGCCGACCCCGACACACCCGTGCGGATCGCCATTACCCTGCCGTCGGGCGGCGAGTTGTTTTCGGCTGACGGCAAAACCCTGCCCGGCGACAAGTCTAGCGTCACCGATTTTCCCCTGGAAGTGCAGGGTGTTCTGCTGCCCGAAGTCGGCGTTTACACCGTCACCCTTCAAGTTGCAGGCGACTTAATCGCGCAGCGTTTATTCCAGGTTTTTATCGCTCCCCAGCAGCCGCCTGCCGCCACCGCTTAGTTTTTCTCCCGTGCGGCGCGTGTCAATGGTTTCTTTTTCCCGCCATGTTTCCGGCTGTGCTTGGGCGTATTTGAGGCTTACCCAGCGCGCACCCGAGGCTTTGCACTCGCCTTGCGAGCCTGTACCACTTGCATTGCGAGCCTGTACTGACGACGGAACAAATCCGTCCGTCGTCGCTGCGCGAGGGAACCGCGCAGGCAAGCCGTAGGCAATTTCGTGGGCACGCTCTTTCAGTTTCGTATGTTCCCAAAGCCGCCGGCGCTCCCCCGCAGATGGCAGCGCTGCGGGCGACAATGGCAGTTTCGGCAGGACGGTTTCCCTCGCGATTTTGGCCGCGAAACTTGTCCCATTCCCCCTCGAAAGAGCAGCTAAGGAGTCACCATGGCGATTTGCGAGATGCACCTGAGCAGCGGGACGGCCCTGCAAAAGATGACCGCGTTTACGGCGATTGTGCCGGAACATGTCCCCGGCCCGTGGGCGACTTTGCTGTTGCTGCACGGATTGAGCGACGACCACACGGCGTGGGCGCGTCGCACGAGCTTGGAGCGTTATTTGGAGGGGCTGCCCCTTTTGGTGGTCATGCCCAACGGCGAGCGCGGCTGGTACACGGACAGTGTCGGCAGCCCGGCACAGGCGTTTGAAACGTATCTTACGCGGGATTTAATCGGGTTCGTGGACGGCGCGTTCCACACGCGCCCCGAACGCAGCAGCCGCATGACGGCGGGCCTGAGCATGGGCGGCTACGGTGCGCTCAAGCTGGCCTTGGGGCATCCCGATCTGTTTTGCGCAGCCGTCAGCCACTCCGGCGCGGTGGAGATTGGCGCGCGTTCCTGGGAAGAAGACAATGCGCGGCAGCAGGAATTGCGCGCGATCTTTGGCGCGCACCCGCAGGGCGGCGACAACGATTTGTATGCTCTTGCCCAGCGCGCCGATGCCCCTGCGCGTCCTGCCCTGCGGATTGACTGCGGCGTGGATGATTTTTTGATTGAAGACAACCGTCGGTTCCACGCGCACCTGGAGCGCATTGGCTATCCCCACGAATATGCCGAGCATGCGGGCGCGCACGACTGGGCATACTGGGACATTCATATTCAGGACACCCTGGCGTTCGCCGCACGGATATTGGGCTTGCGCAAGCCTGGGACAAAAGAGCATTGACAGCCGGGCAGGGCGGCCATCCACTGCTTTTCACGCAAGCTGCACGTCAAAACGCCCCGCACTTCGCTTCCATGGAAGACCGGAGTGGGGGGCGTTTTTGTCCTGTGCTGCGGGATGTTATCTTTAATCCTCGTCGGCAAATGGGTAATCGACATAGCCGGTCGCGCCCTGTGCGTAGTAGGTAGCCGGGTTGGGGGCGTTCAGCGGCAGGTGGCGGGCCAGACGCCTGGGCAGGTCGGGGTTGGCGAGAAACTGCTGGCCCCAGGCGACGGCATCGGCTTCGCCCGCGTCCAGAACTTGCTGGGCCTGCGCGGGAGTGAAGTTTTCGTTGGCGATGACCGGGCCGCCGAACAAGCGCTTCATTTCGGGCGTGAAGCGCGGGCCGCCGTCCAGCGACTCCCGTGAAAACAAGTAAGCGACACTTCGCTTGCCCAGTTCCGAAGCGACATAGCCAAAGATCGCGGCGGGGTCCGAGTCCTCAACGCCGTGCTGCGCCACGTTACGCGGCGACAGGTGAACACCGACCCGCTCCGCGCCCCACACGGCAACCGCCGCATCAGTCGCTTCCAGCAGGAAACGGGCACGGTTTTCTATCGACCCGCCATATTCATCCGTGCGCGTGTTGGTGCCGTCACGCAGGAACTGGTCACACAGGTAGCCATTCGCGCCATGGATTTCTACGCCGTCAAACCCGGCTTCCTGGGCGTTGCGGGCGGCCTGGGCGTAGTCGGCGATGACGGCGTGGATTTCGTCTCTGGTCAGCGCATGGGGCGTGGGGTAGGGAGCATGGCCCGCCGGGATGCGGATCTCGTCGGGGGAGGCGATGGCGGACGGCGCGACGGGAAGCTGTCCGTTCAAAAAGTCCGGGTGGGACAATCGCCCCACGTGCCAAAGCTGGCAGACAATGCGCCCGCCCGCGCCATGAACGCTTTCAGTGATCTTGCGCCAGCCCTGCACCTGCTCCGGCGACCAGATGCCCGGCGTGTCGGCATAGCCGACGCTGCGCGGGTTGATACAGGTCGCTTCGGTAAAGATCAGGCCCGCACTCGCGCGCTGGGTGTAATACTCGCGCATCAAATCGTTTGGGACACGGCCCTCCGATGCCCGGCTGCGGGTGAGAGGGGACATGATAATACGGCTGGGCAGCAAAAGCGCGCCCAGGGTAACAGGGTCAAAAATAGTTGGCATGGTGTTCTTTCGGCGTTTTTATATTTGCGCCCCGGCAGTGGATAAGCCAGGGCATCGGTTTGCGTCCCTGACGGCTCCAGTATGGCTTGGCCGGTTTGAGCGGTGAATATGTTTGTCGGCCCTGATATGCTCCTGCAAGCGGGAGGGCTGGAAGCTGAGTTGATGGGAAATGCCACTGGCATGTTCCTGGACACGGAACATGGCGCTTCAAATGTTGGTTCCCTGGCGGGGCTTTTGCTGGGTGCAGGGAAAGAGCGGGGATTGGCACTGCAAACCGGGCAAAGCCGGGTCTTGAGGCGGAGCAAAGGGGATAAACACACGGGTGTCCTGGAAAAGAACACCTCTGTGTTCGCGAGAGGGGGGATGCCGACAGGAGCCATCTTTCGGCCCATGCGCTACGCTTCTTCTTCGGGGGCGTGGCGGTTGTCCACGGACGTACCCAGTTTGTCGCGGGTGTCGGCGTCCAGGTTAGTCATGTCGGCGGCAATGTCGTCCGAACGCTGATCCTGCGCCTGAGCGTCGTTTGCCGTGACGACATGGTGGGTGCGCATGCCCTGGTTGGGCGCGTTCCAGTCGGGGTTGTCGTCGGCGTGGACCAGGCGCTCGCCCTGGTCGTCGCGGTTGGCATTGGCGGCGTGAGGGTCGCCGCCGGGGTTGGTATTGCGGGGCATATCGGTGCTTGCCATCAGTGTCGGCTCCTTTGGGGGGTGCGTGATGCTTTGTTGTTTCCACAACCGGCCCCGTGCGAAACCGTTTTCCTGCCTTTATGCTCCGTACGCAAATAATCTACTTCGTGGGCACGAACAGGCCGCTCTTGACTCCTTCCAGTGTCAGCAGGCGCTGTTTTGCCGTGAGCCCGCCCGCGTAGCCCGTTAATAATCCGCTTGCCCCCACAATGCGGTGGCAGGGCACGACAATCCACACGGGTTTTTGCCGCTGGCCCCGCCCACCGCCCGGCAGGCATTCGGGCTGCCTACGCGCTGCGCCAGTTGCTTGTAGCTCAGTGTTGTGCCATAAGGCACTCGCGTAAGCTCGTCCCACACGCGCTGCTGAAACGGCGTACCGCGCAGGGCGAGAGGCAGGTCAAACGATGTCCGCTCGCCCCCGAAGTATTCTTCCAATTGCGCGGCCACAGGAGCAAGGCGGGCTTGATCCCAGGTCACCGGCTGGCCTTGCACTAAAAAAGGCTCTGATTTTGGGTCTTCAACAAGACAGCGGGACAACTGAACCAGGGCATTGTCATCATCCACGATAGCGACGGCAAGGCCGAGCGGAGTGGGGATCGCGTGTGCATAAAACATCAACTGTGTCCTTTTGTGGATGAAAGCGAAGAACTATCCCGCTTGCGGTACTCGCCGGGCGGGCAGCCTGCGACCCGGTGGAAGCCGCGATAAAACGACGATGCGCTGTCAAATCCCGCTTCAAACCCTGCCTCCAAAACAGGCTTGTGCGGGTCACGCAACAGGTCGATGACAGCTTGGACGCGGGCCTGAGTCAGAAATGCGGCAGGAGTCAGGCCGTACCCCGTGCGAAACAATTCGGTGAGCTTGGTCACGCCCCATGGAGATGCCGCCGCCATGTCGGACACGTGGGCAAACGCGCCCGGCTCGCGGCACACGGTCTCGGCCAGCATCGTCAGCCGCCGCCGGTCGGGGTCTTGGCCCGCATAAAACGCGTCGGGGCGGCAGCGCTTGCAGGCGCGCAGGCCCAGGGCCCGCGCCTGCGCGGGCGAGTCCACAAAAACAACATTGCGCGGCAGCGGCTTGCGGGCGGGGCACGCCGGGAGACAGTAAATCCCCGTACTCAGCACGCCCGCGAGGAACTCGCCGTTGGCGCTTTTGTCTCCTGCCAGAAAGCGCATCATCCGCGCGTCATTGGTGAGGGGTGTGTCCATAGCGTGATTATACTTCCTGCCGCTTGGCAGTGTCTTCCCGGTTTCGCCGTTTAAACTTTTTTGTGCCTTTGTTGGGTATGCTGACACTGCAAATGCAAAGGAGACGTTGACAATGAATCTTGTTCGTGCCCTCTTGCCTCTCGCAACAACCCTGACGGTCGGCAGCGTTGGCTTGTTTGCCCTCCAGATGCCCCTCCTCTTTGTGCCGCCGCCTGCCCCTGCGTCCCAGCCCTTGGCGTCGCCGCCTGCGCTTGCTGCGAAACCATTCGCACTGCCGCCTGCTTTTGCGCCTCAAGTTGTCCCGCCTGCTCCGAACGGGGATACCGAGTACAAAGGGGCACGAATACTCCTGCGGGGAATGACCCACATTCCCGCCTGCCGCCTAGTCTTTTGCCCGTATCAGCGCGTGCGGCTTGGGCCGACCGATGCCGAAACCAAGCGCGAGCATGATTTTGTCCAGCAGCGGCAGGCACAGCCTAGCGCCGGTAAGCCACCTGTCCCCCGATAATCGTCCATTCCACACTGCCCGTGTCCGGGTGGACAATGGCAAAGTCGGCATTTGCGCCCACCTGCACTGCCCCCATCTGGCCCGACAATCCTAATTGACGCGCGGCGTTGGCGCTTGCCAGGCGTGACACTTCTGCAAATCCCAAGCCTGTCCACTGCCGGACATTTTGCACCGCCCGGCTCATCAGCAGCACGCTGCCCGCAAGCGTCCCGTCCGCAAAGGCCGCCGTGCCGTTTTGCACGGAAACGGGGCTGCCGCCCAGGGCATACTCGCCGTCCGGCATGGCCGCCGCTTCCATCGCATCCGTGACCAGCACGACCCCGTCCAGCCCTTTAGCGGCGATCACCATGCGTACAATAAGAGGGTCCAGGTGTACACCGTCGGCGATCACTTCCGCCGTGAATTCGGGGCACGCGAGAATGGCCCCGACTGTTCCCGGCTCGCGGTGGTGCAGGCCGCGCATGGCGTTGAACGTGTGTGTCCCCTGCCGCGCGCCCCACGCCGCGCTGCGCAGGGTTTCCTCTGCGGTCGCGTTTGTGTGCCCCAGAGAAACGATGATATTGGCTGCCACTGCGGCCCGAACAACTTGTTCCGCGCCGGGCAATTCGGGCGCGATTGTCAACTGGCGGATTGCGTTTCGGGACACCTGCACCCAGTGTGTCAGTTCCTCGCTGTCCGGGAGGCGGATATGGGCAAGCGGCTGCGCGCCGCGCCGCGCCGCGCAGATGTACGGCCCTTCCAGATGGATGCCCAAAATCCGCGCTTCGTCCGCGCCCCGCCCTTCGTTTCTCACGCTGCCGACCGCGCGAATGGCTGCGTCGGTGTCCGCGCGCGAAGCGGTCAGGGTGGTCGCCAGCAGGCCGGTCGTGCCGAACCGGGCATGGGTGCGCGCGATCTGCCGGACGGCGGCGGGCGTCGCCTGCATAAAGTCCGCACCGCCGCCGCCATGCACGTGCATATCCAGAAAGCCGGGCATGATGTGCAGGCCGGAGGCGTCAATATCCGGGCGGCGCGGCAGGGCATCGGCGCGGGGTAAAATCTCCGCAATCCGCCCCGCATCGTCCACGACCAGGCCCCCGTTCATCATCACACCGTCTGGGGTGACTATGTTTCCCGTCATTGTCAGCATAATGCAGCGTTCGCGAAAGGGGGATGAAAGTCCTGCGCGATTGGGGCGGAGGGGCCTCTTTGCCAAGGGACTGCGCGAGATGATCTTCGGCGTTTCCACGGCCTACCAACGACGGAACAAATCCGTCCGTCGTTGGTACACGCTGGCAAAGAATGCGCAATGCTCAGGCTGATCCGAGTCGCCCCGTGGAAAAGGCAAGCAACGCTTTTTGTACGGGCCTGCAATACTTCCCTATTTTGGGTATGATAATTCCAGCCGCGCCTGCGCCCGGTGGATCGCTCGCTTCCCTTAGAACTCCTTTGCTTCCCCTAGAAAGGGCACTGCCATGTATCGCTCACGTCTTACGTCCGTCGTGTTCGTCCTGGTCTGCTTCGCCATCGGCGGAACGGTGCTGCATCATTTTCAAGGGCCATTGATCCGGCCCGCGTCCGCGCAAACTGCCGATGAGACCGGCCCTCGTATGGGCCTGCGCCCGGCAAAACCCGAAGTGCGGCGGGCAGCCGTGGCGGCCATCCAGGCGCAATTGTCGGCGTTCAGCAAGGGTGATT
>JAABUO010001106.1_pt1 | contig 17203 bp, 16 predicted proteins | sample 5559291 | NCBI WGS metagenome assembly JAABUO01 (sample SAMN10711878, study PRJNA513372) | rock metagenome | isolation source: Antarctica rocks | place: Antarctica: Victoria Land, Finger Mt sud | reverse complement strand
CATGGAGGGGACCTTCCTGCACCAGGACACCCACGGCGGCGGCGGTGTGATCACCGACGGCGCGACGCAGTGGATGACGGCCGGCTCGGGCCTGCTGCACATCGAGACGCCGCCCGAGGAGCTCGTCGTCAGCGGCGGCCTCTTCCACGGCATCCAGCTCTGGGTCAACCTGCCGGCCAAGGACAAGATGACGACGCCCGCCTACCAGAACCTCGAAGGCACCCAGGCGGCCCTGCTGTCGACCCCGGACGGCGGCGCGCTCGTCCGGGTGATCGCCGGCGACATCGTCGGGTACGAGGGCCCGGGCTCGACCCACACCCCGATCACGCTGGCGCACGCGACCATCGCCCCCGGTGCTCAGCTGCGGCTGCCCTGGCGCGCGGACTTCAACGCGCTGGTCTACGTGCTGGCCGGCAGCGGCAGCGTCGGCCTCGTGGGCGGGCCCATCATGGCTGGCCAGACCGCGACGCTCGGCGCCGGCGAGAGCATCATGGTCGCCGCCGCGGACACGCAGGACAGCCGTACGGACGCGCTCGAGGTGCTGCTGCTCGGTGGCCAGCCGATCCGCGAGCCGGTCGAGCACTACGGACCTTTTGTCATGAACACCAAGGCGGAGCTGCAGCAGGCGATCGACGACTTCCGCGCCGGGCGACTCGGCGTCATCCCGCCGGATGCGCTGATGCCCCACGTCGTGCGCTGAGGCGCCCGGCCCGCGCCCGCGCCCGCCGCAGGTGCGGCATGCTCGCCGGCCATGAGGTCAAGCGGCTGGCGCGCCGCGGTCGTCGCGGTCGGGCTCGTCCTGAGCCTCGGCGGTGGTCTCGCGCGCGCGGCGGTGCACCGGGACGCACACCGCGCAGCCGGCACGCCGGAGCGACGGTCGCCGGTGCCGCTCCCCACCCCGCCCGCTGCCACCTTCGTCCTGCCGATGACCACTCCCGCTGAGGTCGGTGCCACCCCGACGCCGACGGGCAGCACCACCCCCGCCGCCGCGCTGGTCCAGCCGGTCACCGGCGCGCCGCCGCGGGTGGCGCAGGTGCGCGCCGACCTGGCGCAGCGGACCGCCCTGCTCGACCCCGAGCTGGCTGCGGCGGTGCCCGACCGGACCGATGGCGGCTTCAGCGACCTCGCCGCCGTGGTGGCCGGTTTCACCGGCACCGAGCAGGCCAACGAGCGCACCCTGCTCACCGACCTGGGTCTGCAGGGGGAGGTCACGCACGCCTGGTCCTTGCTCGACGGCGGCAGCGCGGTCGTCACCCTCACCGTGCGCCGCTTCTCCTCCGCCGCCGGCGCCCGGCAAGACCTGCTGGACTTCGCCGACGGCCCGGCCGGCTCGCAGCAGCGCCTGCACAAGGCCTCGACCGACATCCCCGAGGCGGTCGCCTTCGACGGCACGAGCACCCAGGGGCGGCCGGAGCGGCTCACCTTCCAGTCGCGGGGTCCGTACCTCGTCGAGGTGGTGGCCGCCCAGGACGAGGGCGGCAGCACCGACCTGGTCGCCCTAGCCCGCGCGGTCCAGATCGCCGAGGTGACCCTGACCGGCTGACGCCGCCGCGGCGCTCGGGCACGATGACCGGGTGCAGCCGAAGCCGTTGGCCGTGGCGGCGTTGGCGCTGCTGAGCCGCGGCGGCGGCCTGGCCCGGGTCGCGACCGCGGGCGGCGGCACGCCGACCGATGGTGCCCACGCGCGGCTGACCCCCGGCCGCCTGCCCCGCCCGGGCCCGACGGCGACCGAGCCCGGTGACCCGGCCGCCGGTGACCCAGCCTTCGGTGACCCAGCCGCCGGTGACCACACCTTTGTGGTGCCCACCCGCGTCGCGACGCCGACAGCCACCGCCGCCACCACGCACGCGGCCGCGCCGATCACCCTGCCGGTGGCTGGCCCTCCCGCACGGGCCGACGACGCCCGCACCGACCTGCCCCGCCGCATCGCGCGGCTGGACCCGCAGCAGACCGACGCGGATGCGACCCCGCGCTTCAGCGACCTCGACGCGACCATCGCCGAGGACGACCCGAAGGACCGCACGCACCAGCGCAGCGTCCTGCGCTCCTACGGCTTCGACGGCCAGGTCGAGGCCGCCTGGCACATCAGCGACGGCAGCGGCGGCGAGGTCTACGTCTCGGTGCAGCGGCTCGGCGACGCCGGCACGGCGCTGGACGCGCTGGCCAACGTCGTCGCCGGCGCGCCGACGCCGATGGACGGCGAGCTGCAGCCGACGCGCACCGACATCCCCGACTCCCTCGTCTTCACCGGCACCGCCGACCTCGGCCGCCCGGAGCGCCTGGCGATGCAGGTCCACGGGCGCTACTTCGTGACCGTCGACGCCGAGCAGAGCCGGTACGGCACGACCGACCTGGCCGGTGTCGTGCACCAGATCCAGGTCGCGGAGGTCACGCTCACCGGCTGACGCCGCGCGCTGTCTCCTCGCTCAGGAGGGCTGGCACACCGGCCCAGTCGCCGAGCGCGCGCTGGCGCCGGGCGGAGGTGCCCCTGGCCCGCAGCGCGGCGAGCAGCCCGTCGACCTCGGCGGCATCGCCCCTGGCCTCGACCGCGGGCAGCACCCGGGCCCGCAGTGCTGCGACGACCTCCCAGGCCGGGCGTGAGGTCATCGTCCACGGGTCGAGCAGGCGGTCGTCCAGCCCGCTGCGGGCCGCGCGCCACGTCGCCGCCCGCAGCAGCTCGTCGCGCAGCGGGGGCACCGCGACACCGGCCGCCTCGTCGGCCGCGCAGACCTCGACGAGGCCCCGGCCGAGGGCGGGCAGCAGCACGACGTCCTCGACCAGCGGGCAGCTGTCCATGATGCGGATCTCCAGCGTGGGGTACCGCGCCGAGGGCCGGGCGTCGAAGTAGACCATCCCCCGATCGCTGAGCACGCCCGCCTCGACGAGGGTGTCCACGGTCGCGTCGTACTCAGCCCCGCTGGCGTAGGCGCCGGGCGGTCCCGCGCTCGGCCAGCGGGTCCACTGCATCGTCCGCCATGATGCGTACCCGCTGTCGCGCAGTCGGTATGCGGGGCTCGATGAGGACAGCGCCAGCAGCGTCGGCAGCCACAGGCGGACCCGGCGCAGGAGCCGCACGGCGAGGTCGCGGTCCGGCACGCCGACCTGGACCTGCATGGCGCAGACCTGCTGCTCCGCCGTGACGACGGCGTAATCGTGCTGCATCCGGGCGTAGCGCTCGTCGCCCGCCGTGACCGCGATGCCGGGGTCGCCGGAGTCGGGTACGGTGCCAGCCGCGACCACGGCCAGCCCCTGCGCGTGGGCCGCGGCGAGCAACCGGGCACGCCGCTCGAGCAGCGCAGCCCGCAGGCCGGAGAGGTCCGTGCAGACCGGGGTGCCGGTCTCCACGCAAGAGCTCATCAGCTCGGCCTCGAGCACCTCCGGGTCGTGGGCACGCACGTCCGCCGACGCGGCGACGAGGGCCCCGGTCACCGGGTCGACGAGGTGGAACTCCTCCTCCACACCGATCGTGTCGCCGACAGCCACGGCCGCGACGCTAGGTGCGCCATGTTGCGCCAGGATGGCCCGCGATCAGAAGTGCGCCATGAGCACCATGTCGGCGTCGTGACCCGTCTCGGTGAAGCCGGCCGCCCGCAGCGCGCGCAGCGACGCCTCGTTGCCCGGCTCGACCCGCGCGGTGACCCGGCGGACCGCCGGCTGGGCGAGCAACCAGCCGGTGAGCGCGTCGATGGCAGCGCGCCCCAGCCCCCGGCCGCGCGCGCCGGCCACGAGGCCGTACCCGAGCTCCACCACGCCGTCCGGTGAGGGCGGCCCATGGACCCCGCAGTCCCCCACGACCACGCCGTCGACGAGCACGAGCCACCCGGCGTCGGGCCAGCCGAGGGCGCCGAGCGGCGTACCGAGCGCGAGCCGGAAGCCGGCGACGCTGTCCTCGCTCGGCCAGCCGCGCGCCGCCTCGACGCCGCGGGTGTCCCCCGCCAGCACCCGCTCGGCCAGCGCGCGGTTGACCGGCTCGAGCCCCACCTCCCCGTTGGCCACCCACGCGGGTACGACACCCGCCGGCGCAGGGGCGACCATGGCGACCAGGTCGGCGGTGTGGTGGAAGCCCAACCGCTCGTAGAGCGCCACCTCCGCCGGCATCGCCTGCACGTAGGGGGTCACCCCGCCGCGCAGCACGTGCTCGGCGAGCAGGCTGGTGACGGCCGCCGCGTACCCCTGTCGGCGCCACCGGAGGTCCGTCGCGACCGCGGCGATCTCGCAGAGCCGGCGGTCGGGCGGGGTGGCCAGCCCTGCGCTGACCGGTTCCCCACCAGGCCCGCGCGCCAGCGCGACGAGGCCACCCTCGGCCACCAGGTGCGCCAGGCGCCCGGCGGCCGCCGACGCCTCCTCGCCGCCGGCGTAGGCCTCGTCCTGCACCACCGCTGCGGCCCGTAGGTCGTCGCGGTCGGTGGCAAGGGCGGCGGTGCCGCCTCGGGGCGGCGCGGTGGCCGCGAGCGAGCCGAGGACGAGCACCGGCAGCCGCCCCACGCCGTCCGGGGCGAAGCCGGCAGTCGTCAGCGCCACCTCGAGCGCCGGGTCGGGCAGCAGCAGCTCGACCCGCGGCAGCCGGGCGCGCACCGCCATCGCGGCGATGAGCGCTGCCCCGTCGCCCGGGTCGGCGGTCACCCCGGGTGCTGGCACCCCGTGGTTGCGCCCGAGCGCCGCGCTCACCGTGTCGTGGCGCAGGTGGAGGCCGACGAGGCCGGGCACCGGTGTGGCCCCAGAGCCCAGCGCCGCGCGCAACCGGTCCGTCAGGTCAGATCTCATCTGCTCCTCCGCCGGTCGTCCGCCGCCGTCCAGCCCGCCGTCCGCGGCCAGCGAGCCCGGCCGTCGAACCCGGCCGTCGAACCCGGCCGTCGAACCCGGCCGTCGAGCCCGGCCGTCGAGCCCGCCACTGGGGTGGCAGACGCTGGGGTCCGGCATCTCCGTAACATGCCTCGCGGGCATATCTCGTAGATGCCCAGGGGTGTGCCGCACCCGGACTCGGCGGAGGCCCGGGCGACGACCACCACGACCACCGCGACCACCACGACCACCGCGACCACCACGACCACCGCGACCACCGCGACCACCGCGACGACGGGACACACGCGGGCCCGGCAGCCCGATCACGGGCCGGTCGGGGGGGCGCCCCCGGTGAAGCGCAGTGCCTCTGCCCCTGTCAGCACACGCACGGGCAGGGCCGAGCGTGACAACGCCCGCTGCCACTCAGCGACCGGGGGGCCGGACCCGGCGACGAGGACGAGGTTGCCGTCACGGCGCCCGGCGAGCACCGCCGGCGCCGCCGCCACGGCCACCTCGGCGTGCACGGCGGCCAGCGTGGCCACCCGCGCCCGGGCCACCGCGAGCGGCCGGCTGTCCGTGACGTTGACGGCGGTCACACCGCCGGGGCGCAGCAGCCGGGCGACCTCCCGCGCGAAGTCGAGCGTCGTGGTGGCGCCCGGGACCCGGCGCCCGGTGAAGGTGTCGACGACGACGAGGTCCGCGCTGGCCGTCGGCAGCTCGGTGACCGCGACCGCGGCGTCCTGCACCCGGGTGCGCACTGCCGGTGAGCGCGGCAGTGCGAGCTGGCCGCGGACGAGGTCGACCAGGGCGGCGTCGAGCTCCACCAGCACCTGGCGCGAGCCCGGCCGGGTGGCCAGGACGTACCGCGCCAGCGTGGCCGCCCCCCCACCTAGGTGCGTGACCTCGAGCGGCTGCCCTGGTGGCGCGAGCACGTCGACGAGGTCGCCGAGCTGGCGCACGTACTCGAACTCCAGGTGGGTGGCGTCCTCCAGGTCGACGTAGGACTGCGCCGTCCCGTCGACCTCCAGCAGCCACCCGCCCGGTCGGTCGGCGTCGGCGAGCAGCTCCGCGACCCCGGTGTCGACGTCGGTCACGCCGGGCGTCGGCTCGCGAGCGCGGCGGTGCACGCGGGGAGTCTGGCCGCCCCGGTGGGATCGGCGCTAGTGAGCCGCCGGCCGCGGGCAGGCGGTCCACCGCGGCCTCGAGTACCGCGGCGCGTGCACCTTGCCCGGCGCGACGCAGGGGCCGTAGTCGACGTGGGCGACCGAGCCGGTCCAGAAGCTGGTGCGCTTCATCGCGCCGTCCCAGGCGAGGGAGATGTGGACATGGTCACGGTGGCAGAGCGTCGGGTTCCCGGTGGCGACCTTGCCGCCCTTGCCCGCCTGCCAGCACACGCCGGGCAGGTACGGCTGCCACCCGCCACCGGTGCTGCGGATCCGGCCCTGCCAGGTCACGTACATCACCCCGAGGCGGCGCGCCATCGCCTGGGTGTTGCCCTGGGGGTCGGTCGCGAAGAGCCAGCTGAGGAGGGTGTGCGCCTCGGCCCTGCCGTGCCCGGTCGGGATGCCCCAGTCCCACGCGCGGCCGTCGGCGTGCTCGCTCGTCATCCCCTCCTGCGCGCAGGTCGCAGCATCCCGTCGTCCATGGTGTCCGGGTAGGCGCCCAGGAGCAGCGCCCGGAGCGCCACCGTGCCCGGGCGCGCCCGCGCATCACAGGCGACCTGCGGCAGGTAGGGCGTGCCGCCCTCGATCGCTCCGGGCAGCGCGTGCACCAGCCCGGGCACCGGGATGGGGCCGGTCAAGACGGGCGCGAACCCGACGGTGGGCGCGGGGCTGGGCACGGGCGCAGGCGGGCCCGGGACGGGTACGGGGACCGGCGAGGGCGTCGGGGCGGTGATCGGCGTGGCGGTCGGGGTCGACGTCGGCGTGGGGGTCGACGTCGGCGTGGGGGTCGACGTCGGCGTGGGGGTCGACGTCGGCGTCGGGCTCGGCGGGGATGCGGGCAGCGGGGTCCGGGTCGGCGTCGGCGCGACAGGCCCGGGAGTGGGGGCGCCTACGGTCGCCGCGCCCACGGTCGTCGCGCCGGCGGGGGCGGCCTCGGCGGCGACCAGGCCGACGCTGAGCACGGACGCGCACAGCAGCGAGACGGCGGCCGGCCGCCAGCGGGAGGTGGGCACACCAGGGCATCGACGGCGGCACGTGCCGGGCGATGACACGAACGGGCGATCTGCCCACCCCCGGTGGGCGCAGCGACCGAGCGGCCGTTCGCGGGGCACGCGCACGCCGCTCGGCCCGGACGGCACCCCCGCGTCGGCTGGGCACCCGTCGCGCGCCAGGTGAACCGCTGGGGACCCGGCACGCGAAACTCGGGTGGGTGGCACACAGCCGACCCCGCACGCGCGGCCGGCGCTCGACCCAGGAGGCGGCATGGCCCTGCTCGAGGACCAGCCAGCCGGTGGTGCACGCCAGGAGGCCAAGCTCCTGGCCCTGATGAAGCCCCTCGACGTCGAGGCCTTCGCCTGGCAGCACGCCAACGACATCACGCTGGACCCCGACACGGTCGCGACGCTGTCCTACATGGCGCGGGTCGAGCTGGCGACCGAGGTCTACCAGCGCACCCTGTGCACCACCCGTGCCGCGCACGACCCCTACGTCTCGGCGTTCCTCGGCGCGTGGCTGCATGAGGAGCTCCCGCACGGTGAGCTCTTCACCCGGCTGCTCGCGCACCAGGGGCACGCCGTGCAGGACGAGCGCCAGACCTGGGGTATGCGGCTGACGCTCCTGCGCGGCCGCGTGCTCAACACCGCGATGGCCCGCATCTTCCGGCAGCACTTCTTCGCCGTGCACATGGCGTGGGGCGCGGTCAACGAGCAGTCGACGCTGCAGGGTTACCTCGAGCTGGAGCGGCGCACGGACCACCCGCTGCTCCGTGACGTCCTCGCCGCGATCATCAAGCAGGAGCGGCGCCATTACGCCTTCTACTCCACGATGGCCAAGCGCCAGCTCGACGCGAGCGCCTTCTCCCGCCGGCTCACCCGCTTCGCGCTCGCGCGCTTCTGGACCCCGGTCGGCGTCGGTGTGCGCCCCCGCCACGAGGCGGAGGCCGTGATCCGTCACCTCTTCCCGCACGGCTCCACGACCGCGGCCGACATCGACCGTCGCGTCGACGACCTGCCCGGCTGCGACGGCCTAGGGCTCTTGGACAAGGCCGCCCGGCGCGCGTGGGCCGCGGCTGCCTGAGGCGCTCCGGGCCGCACCCCCGCTCGGGCCCACCCGCGTCAACCCAGCGGGTCGCCCTGCCGATGCCCCTGCGGTGGACCGCCTCCCGCCCGCGCTGCGCGTGCGCGGCCTCGTCAAGGACTTCCGCGGGCACCGCGCCGTCGACCGGCTCGACCTCGACGTCGGCGCCGGTGAGGTGGTGGGCCTGCTCGGGCCCAACGGGGCAGGCAAGTCGACCACGATGAAGGCCTGCGCCGGGGTCACCCGGCCCAGTGCGGGAGCCGTCACCGTGGCCGGCAGCGACGTGCTCGCCGACCCGCTGGCCGCCCGCCGCGCCACCGGGTACGTTCCCGACGTCGGCGGCCTCTTCCCCCGCCTCACCGGCTGGGAGCACCTGGAGCTCGCGGCCCGGCTGCGCGGCCTCGACCCACGCAGCTGGCCGATGTGGGCCCGCGCACTGCTGGAGCGCCTCGGGCTCGGCGATGCCGCGGGACGGCGCGCGGCGGAGTACTCGCACGGCATGAGCCGCAAGCTGGCCCTGTGCGTCGCGCTGCTGGAGCGGCCGAGCCTGCTGCTGCTCGACGAGCCCTTCGACGGGGTCGACCCCGCCGGCTCGGTGGAGATCCGTGCGCTGGTGGCCGAGTGCACCGCGCTCGGCACCGGCGTGCTCGTCAGCACCCACCTGCTCGACGCGGCCGAGAAGGTCTGCGACCGGATGGTGGTCGTACGGGCCGGTCGGGAGCTGGCCAGCGGCGACGCCGCCGCGCTGCGCGCCCGCGCCGGTCAGCCCGGCCCCCTCGAGGACGCCTACCTGACCTTGATGGCCGAGGCCGGGACGCCGCTCGGCAGCGTCGGGTGAGCCGCGCGGCAGCTCCGGCACCGCAGGGAGCGCGGGCGCTGCTCTGGCTGACCTCACGCGAGTGGCTGGGTGCGTCGCGCGGCCCCGGTCGCCTGGTGGCGCTCGCCGGCGCCTACGCCGCCTGGGCCGTGCTCGTCGTCGGGGGCGCCCTGCTCGCGGTGCACGACGGCCGCATCGAAGTGCGCTACGTCGCGAACGTCGTCGCGGCCGCGTGGCCGCTGTGGGCCGTCATCCCCGTGCTCGGTGGCGGAGGCGGCGAGGTCGTCTCGGCCCGCCGGCTGGTCGCCTACCCCGTCTCCCCGCGAGCGGTCTTCCTCGCCGCCTGGGTCTCCGTCGCGGTCGACGCCCCCTACGTCGTCGTCATGCCGCTCACCGTCGGGCTGGTCTGGGCGGCGTACGGCGCGGGCGGGTTGCTGGCCGTGCTCGCCTTCGTGGCGGGCAGCAGCGCCCTCGGTCAGCTCGGCGCGTGGCTGTCCTTCCTGCTGCTGTCCGGCCGCCGCCGCTCCGGCCTGACGGCGCTGCTGCTGACCACCGGTGTCGTGGCCCTGCTCGCCGCCGCGCCGCACCTCGCCCACAGCGCCCTTGACCTCGCCCGCGCGCTGCCCTCCGGCTGGGTCGTGCGGGCGGGGGTCGATGCCCGCGCCGGCGCGTGGGCGGCCTGGGCGGGGTGGCTCGTGCTGCTCGCTCTGCCCGTACCCATCGCCGTGGTGCTCGGGCCGCGACTGGCGCGCTCGGCGCTGGACCGAGAGGCGGCGGCGGGAGGGGTGGGCGCCCGTCCGTGGGGCGGCGTCGGCTGGGCCGCCCGGGGCTCCCGGCTCCGGGTGCTCCTCATCACGGACCTGCGCTCGATGGGACGGGCCGTCGGGGCGCAGGTCGCGCTCGCGGGCGTGCTGGCCGTGCCCGCCCTGACCCAGCTGCCAGGGGTCGACATCGCCGCCGTCAGCCTGCCCGCGATGGGCTCGGTCGCCGCGATCGCCGCCGCGACGGTGCTGGCCGTCAACAGCTTCGCCTTCCAGGCCGGCGGCGCGGCCCTGCTGCTGTCGCTCCCGGTGCGGCGGCGGGAGGTGCTGCTAGCCCGCTTCGTCGCCCTGTGCCTCGCCCTCGGCGCCGCACAGCTCGGGGTGACCGCGCTCGGCTCGCTGACCGGTCACGGCGCCGGCGGCGGTGCCGGAGTGAGCCTGGCGATGGTGCTCCCGCGCACGGTCGCGATCGCCGGGCTCGCGCTGCTGTGGTCTGTGCGTCTGCCCTCCGCCAGCGACTACGACTCCCTGCGCGCCCGCATCGCGGCCCCTCGGTCGGTGATCACCTTCGCGCTCACGGCTTCGCTCACCTGCTACGCGGTCACCCAGACCGTCCACGACGCCAACGGGTGGCTCACCCTGCCGGCGCTCGTCGTCGCGGCGGGGCTGGTCGCGGCGCTCGCCCTGCGGGCGGCGACCAGGGACCTCGCCGGAGCGGGCACCGAGCGGGTGGTCAGCGGCGTGGCGGGCTGACGGTCCGGCGAGCAGCCGGACTCGTGATCAGGCGGCGCAGTCGCGGCAGATGACCCGGTCGGCGTCGGCGAGCTGGCTGCGGTGGTGCACCAGGAAGCACGAGGTGCAGGTGAACTCGTCCGACTGCTTGGGCAGCACGCGGACGGTCAGCTCCTCGTCGGAGAGGTCGGCGCCGGGCAGGTCCAGCTCGGCCTCGAAGGGGTCGACGTCGTCGCCGAGGTCGGCGGCGGCCTCGGCTCGGCGCGCCTTGAGCGCCTCGATGCTCTGCTCGGTCTGCTCGTCACCCTCGGCGGAGACCCGGGGGGCGTCGTAGTCGGTGGCCATGCGGTGATCGCTCCTGACGTTCGTGCACGGGGTGGGGCTCGGTGCGGCGCCCGGGCAACGCTGCAGACCGGCCCGTTGTGCCCGCGGCACCCTAACCGCCGCGGCAGCACCCCGATCGCGCCGCCGCGCCGGCTCATCCCGTGCGGCGCAGCCAGCTCACCGGAGCGCCGGAGCCGCCGACCCTGAGCGGCTCCAGCGCGTCGTCCCAGGACTCCCCCAGCAGCCGCTCGAGCCCCTCGACCACCGCGGCCGGGTCCCGTGACGTCTCCAGCAGGCGGCGCAGCGCGTGCTCGCTCACCACGACGTCGCCGTTCGCCCCGAGCGCGGCACGGTGCGTGCCGAGGTCGGGATCGTGGCTGTACCGCTCGGCGTCGACCCCGGCGACCGGCCCCTCCACCACCTCGAAGCGCAGCGCGCCGAGCGCCCGCAGCCGCCCGGCGAGGACCCCACAGGTCCCGCTCGGCGCGCGCACCTCGAGCTCGGCGCACAGGGCACCCGGCTGCGCCGGTTGCGCGGTCCACACCAGCGAGACCGGCGTCGCGAGGACGGCCGCGAGGGCGAACTCGACGTGCGGGCACAGCGCGGGCGCGCAGGCGAGCACGGTGACGCGGACAGGGACCTCTGGACGAGGACCCGTGGGGCAGAGCACGGCCATGATGACCTCCGGGGTACGAGGGGCGCCTTCCCCAGCGACCTCGACCCGGCGGCCCGCCTGGACCGCAGCGGACGCACGCATCTTGGCAGTCACCTGGCCGCGAGCGCAAGCCCCAAACTGCGCGACGTGGGTGCGCCCGGGTGGATCTGTGGTGCGTGCCGCCAGCCCCTACCCTGCCGGCTCGGAGCCGGCGCATCCACCGTGGGCGCGCCGGCACTGCCCTGACCCTGCGCCTGGAGGTCCGTTGACCGCTGCTGCCACCGTCCCCGACCCGGGGACCGGCGCGCTGCTCACCCGTGCGCCGGCGGTGCCGGACAAGGGCCTCCGGTCGGGGGCGCTGGGCCTGGTGGCGAGCACGGTGATGGGGATCGCCAGCACCGCGCCGGCGTACTCGCTCGCGGCGACGCTGGGCTACCTGGTGGCGACGGTAGGTGTGCACGCGCCCGGTGTGCTGCTGCTGGCCTTCGTACCCATGTTGTGCATCGCGGTGGCCTACCAGCAGCTCAACGTCCGCGAGCCCGACTGCGGGACGACCTTCACCTGGGCGGCCAAGGCCTTCGGCCGGCCGGCCGGGCCGGCGATCGGGTGGATGGGCGGCTGGGGCATCATCGCCGCCGACGTGATCGTGATGGCCAACCTCGGGCAGGTGGCGGGCCAGTACGGCTTCCAGCTCTTCGACCTGCACAGCCTGGCCGCGAGCACGCTGTGGACCACGGTCGCCGGGTGCGCCTGGATCGCGGCGATGACCGCGCTGTGCTACCTGGGCATCGAGATCAGCTCGCGGGTGCAGCTGGTGATGCTCGCGATCGAGGTGGGCGTGCTGCTGGCCTTCGCCGTCGCGGCCCTGGTCGAGGTCTACTCCGGGCACGGGACGCCGGGCAGCACCCGCCCGTCGGCATCGTGGCTGGCGCCGACGCACCTCGGCGGTTTCAGCGGCCTGTCGGTGGGCCTCCTGCTCGCGGTCTTCATCTACTGGGGCTGGGACACCAGCGTCAGCTGCAACGAGGAGACCGCGGACGCCTCTCGTACGCCGGGACGCGCCGCCGTGCTGTCGACGCTGCTGCTGCTGGGGACCTACCTGCTGGTCACGGTCGCCGCGCAGAGCTACGCCGGCACCGGCAGCACCGGGCTCGGGCTGGACAACAGCGACAACAGCTCCGACGTGCTCTCCGTGCTCGGGAACGCCGTGCTGGGCGGCGCGCTGGGCAAGCTGCTGGTGCTCATGGTGCTCACCAGCGCCGCTGCCTCGACGTTGACCTCGATCCTGCCGACCGCGCGGACGACCCTGGCGATGGCGGCGTACGGCGCGCTCCCCCGGGCCTTCGCCCGCGTCAGCCCGCGCACGCTGGCACCCACCGTCTCGACGGTGGTCATGGGCGTGGTGTGCATCGTCTTCTACGTCGGTGCCGTGCTCGCCGGCGCCGACCTCTACCAGGACGCGATCGGCTCGATCGGACTGCTCATCGCCTTCTACTACGGGCTGACCGGCTTCACCGCGGCCTGGGCGCTGCGCCACGAGGTCCGCTCGGCCAGGGACGCGCTGCTCAAGGTGGCGGTGCCGCTGGCCGGCGGGCTGATGCTGCTCGCTCTCTTCGGCTACGGCGTGAAGGAGTACGCCGCCCAGCCGAGCGACACCGCGACCGTGGGGTCCTACACCACACTCGCCGGGGTCGGCGCCGCGGCCGTCATCGGCGTCGGGTCGCTACTGCTGGGGCTCGTCCAGATGGCGGCGTGGGCGGCCTGGTCGCCGTCGTACTTCCGTGGTCGGTCCTTCGCGCCTGACGACGTCTCCACGGTCTGACGTGCTCGACCCGACGCTCGACGGCCGCCAGTACGGCGGGCGCAGCGCCGCCGAGCGCCGCGCGGCCCGGCGCTCCCGGATGCTGGCCACCGGACTGCAGATGTTCGGCACGCTCGGCTGGTCGGCCAGTGTCGTCGAGCGCCTGTGCAGCCACGCCAGTGTGGCGACCCGCAGCTTCTACGAGGAGTTCGGTAACCGGGAGGAGCTGCTGCTCGCCGTCTACGCCGAGGTGATCGACGGAGCGGCGGCGGCGGTCGCCTCAGCCCTGGCCGAGGCGCCGGACAACCTCGCGGGGCGGGTGGGCGCAGGACTCGCTGCGTACGTGGGGTACATGACCAGCGACCCCCGCCGTGCCCAGGTGGCGCACCGAGAGGTCCGCGCCGCCGGCGTGCTGGAGCGCGAGCGACGGGAGGGCGTGCTCACCTTCGCCGCGTTGGTCGAGGCGGAGGGCGAGCGGCTGGCGGCGCTCGGCGAGCGACGCCAGGGCCCCGGGCGCCTCATGGCGCTCAGCCTCGCCGGGGCGGTGAACGAGCTCCTGATCGACTGGATCGCCGAGCGGGCACCACGTCCGCCGGTGCAACCCCTCGTCAGCGAGCTGACCGAGCTCTTCGTACGGGGCCTGCGGCCCTGAGCCGAGGCTGTTGCTGGTCTGCGCGGCCCCGGCCGGCGGGGTGTCCCGAGGCTGTGACGGCTGAGACTGGTGGGCCAGAAGTGTTGCAGTGCAGCATGTCTCGACTTGCGCTCGGGGTCGTCCCCTGCTATCCTCGAACACGTGAGCGAGCGGGTGGTGGAGGTCGCGGCGTTCACCGCCGGGCTCCTCGCCGAGGACGTCGAGCGGTTGGCGACCCGTGACCTCGGCCCGCTGGTCACAGTGCTGAGCTCCCTGCGGTCCGCGGCGGAGGCGCTGCTCAGCGCGGTCACCGCCGCCGCCCTCGAGCGCGGGGAGCCCGAGACCTGCTGCGACGGTGGGGTGAGCCCCCGGCAGTGGGTCACCGACTGGCAGGGCGAGGGCCCCCGCCAGGCCGGGAGGCTCCTCGCCACGACCACGGCGCTGGGCCGGCTGCCGCAGGTCCGGGCGGCCTACCAGCGTGGGCTGATCAGCAGTGCGCACGCGCAGGCGGCGTGCCGCGCCGCCAGGCAGCTCCCCGCGGGGGCGCTGGGGGCGGGGGACCGCATCCTCGCCACCACCGCACCGCACGTCCTGCCCGAGGACGTGAGCGGGCTGGTGCACCGCCTGGTGCACACCGTCGACCCCGACGGCGCCGCCCGCCGCGCGGAGGAGCTCACCGAAGGCCAGCACCTGAGCCTCGACCAGTTCGGGGACGGGTCGTACTCCGTGCACGGGCTGCTCGGCCCCGCCGAAGGCGCCCTCGTCGTCGCCGCCCTCGCCCCCCTCATGGTGAGCACCGGGGAGGGTGACACCCGGACCCGGAGGCGGCGCTGCGCCGACGCCCTGGTCGAGGCCTGCCGGCGGACCGCCGCGCACCCCGACGGGCCCGGCGTGCACGGCGTGCGCCCAACCGTGCTCCTCCTCGTCGACGAGACCGGGCACCGGCCCGCCGAGACCAGCGACGGCACGGTCCTGGACCGCGGGGCCGCGCTGGCCCTGGCCTGCGACGCGAGCACCCACCGGCTCAGCCACGCCGCCTGCCCCGCCCGCGCGACGCGGCGGGGTCCTCCCCCTGCAGCTCGGCCGGGCCACCCGGCTGGCCACCAAACCCCAGCTCCTCGCGTTGATCGCCCGGGACCGCGGGTGCGTGCACCCCCGGTGCACCCGACCACCCAGCTGGACCCAAGCCCACCATCTCATCGCCTGGTCCGCCGACGGGCACACCGACGTCACGATGATGGCCTTGCTCTGCGCCCAGCACCACACGCACCTGCACCGCACCCGGCAGCACCTGCACCCACCCACCCGACCCGGCGCACCCTGGACCATCACCGGCACCCCACCCACCCGCAGCGAGCTTCACCGCGCTCTTGGCCAGCCCGCGCGAGGTGGCGAGTCCATCCAGCCACCGCTGCAGAGCTAGCCAAGGAGGCGCCTGGTCGCCGTCGCTGGAAGAAGTCCTAAGGCGCCGGCAGGCCGACCGGCTCGGATGGGTGGAGGGCGGCGTCCGGAGACGCCGGTTCGTCAAGGAGTGCGGTGAGGTCTGGCCTGGTGAGCAACAGCAGCGCCACGAGCAGGGTCGTGATCAGCCGCCTGGCGGGTCGTGCCCCGAAGTGCGCGCCGCCGCCGTGCCGGAGCGCGAGCGACGGGAGGGCATCCTTACCTTCGCCGCGCTGGTGGAGGCGGATGGCAGCGACGCCAGGACCCGGGCGCCTCAGCGGCCGCTGAAGGTCCGCCGGCGTCGATGACGCCTGTCATCGCCTGACCCGCCTACTGAGACGTCATGGACCACCTCTGTCGCGGGGCCACCCACGGGGTCAGACAGCAGGCTGTCCAGGTCGGGTTTGATCACGAGCAGGGCCGCCACCGCCACGGTTATCACGACAGCGACGCCTCCGACGACCGTGGTCGGACGCACTGAGCTCTGCAACGCCCCCGCGAGGGTGATGGCGATGCCCTGAGCTGACAGCAAGGCTGCCTGAGCCACCGCGAATGACTTCGCCCGATGCTGCGGGGGGACGGCCAGCACGAACAGCTGGTTGGCGGTCAGCTGACAGCCGGCACCGAGGGCCGCTAGCGCGTAGAAGGCCGCCACACCGGCCAACGGCGGGTTGAACAGGACCGGGATCGTGCCGGCCGCACACAGCAGCGCCATCGCCGGCAGGGCTCGCAGCCGCTGGCGAGCATCCAGGAACCGCGAGGTGGCAAGAGAAGCGAGCACGAAGCCCGCGGGGATGGCCGCCGCAAGCAGTCCCGCCTCGCGAGAGCCACCGCCGTGCTGCGCTGCCACGACGATGGCGGAGGCCTCGGCCACGGCGGCGGAGCAGGCGGTCACCGATGCCATGAGCACCAGCCAGCGGAGCTGCGGATTACCGCTCACGAGAGCAAGTCCGCTGGGTACGCGCGCCTCGAGGGGGTGGTCGGCTCTGCGCCGGGTCAAGGGATTTGCGGCCGCGCTGGGGTCACCGGCCAGACCCACGCCGATGACCAAGGCACTCAGCACAAAGCTGGCCACATCGACCGCGATGGCGTTGCGCGCTCCGACTGCTGCGACGAGCGCCCCGCCGAAGCCCAAGCCGACCACGCGGACGAAGAAGCTGGAGGTGCTCATAAGCGCGATGGCGGTCGGGTAGCGCACTCGGTCGACCAGCTCCGGCAGCAACGCGCTGCGGGCGGACCCAAATGCTGGCTCGCCCAGGCCCACGCCGAAGGCCAGGGCGAGGATTGCGGGGACGGGCAGCCCGGGGACCACAAGAGCAGTGCCCAGGAACGCCCGGCTCACGTCGCATCCGACGAGCAACGGGCGCGCCGGCAGCCGATCTCCCAGCGCCCCGAGCCGCCCAGCCGTCACCAGCCAAGGAACGTAGGTCAACGCGTAGGCGACCGCAGTGAGGAGCGGCGAGCGCGAGCGCTGGAACACGAGGATGGCGACCGCGAGCCGAGAGACCGCGTCCCCGAGGCCCGACAACAACGCTGCGGTGTAAAGCATGCGGAACGAGCGCACGGTCAGCACCTGAGCGAAGGTCACCTTGGACGCCGATGAGCGCCGCTGCGCCGCGACCGTCACGGGGCCAGTCTGTCGTATCTACAGACCTCTCTGGACCCCCGAGATCCGCGCGGGCACAGAGCCTTCACTACGGCTGCTCAACCCGTCGAGTCGGGGTCACTGTGCGTGGGCTGAGCGAGGGGAACGCACCCTCCGTACCGCGTAGCCGATGACCTGCGCCGTCGTCGCTCGTAGCGTTCGCCTCGTCGTTGTTCGGCCGGATGGCCTATCAAGTCCATGCTGTCCAGGGGACTTCGACGACCTGGACCGGCTGACCCGACCCCGTCGCCCCCACGAGCTAGAGAGCGAGCACCCCGTGCGCTGGACCCGCTGACCCGACCCCGTCGCCCCCACGAGCTAGAGAGCGAGCACCCCGTGCGCTGGACCCGCTGACCCGACCCCGTCGCCCCCACGA
>JAABUO010004081.1_pt1 | contig 17209 bp, 6 predicted proteins | sample 5559291 | NCBI WGS metagenome assembly JAABUO01 (sample SAMN10711878, study PRJNA513372) | rock metagenome | isolation source: Antarctica rocks | place: Antarctica: Victoria Land, Finger Mt sud | reverse complement strand
TCCACCTGCGCCCAGCAGGGCATGAAAGATTACAAAGCTGCTGCGGCTCCGGGCGCGGTCGGATAGGAACGCGGTGAGTAGGACGATGGCGAAGGAGAAGAGGTAGGGTGGGAAGGAGAGAGCTTGAGAGGCGAGGGGCGAAAAGGACATTTCGTGTATGATGGTGGGGAGGAAGGGCGGGAGAGAGGAGAAGGCGACGTTGCAGCTGAAGAACATGAGGGCGGTGAGGTAGCATTTTGGGTCCGTGAGAGCTTGGCGGATTTCGCGCCAGTTAAGTTTCGGTTTCGGTTCTTCTTCTTGCAGGGAAGCTTTCTTCTCGCCGGTTTTGACGGAGAGACGGAGTGCGGCGATGCGTTTTTCGCGGCCAGTGAGGAAGCGCGCGCTGGAAGGGCTGGCGGGGATTTGGTACCAGGCGACAACGGCGGCGACGATGCCGGGGGAGCCTTCGACGAGGAAGAGGAGGCGCCAGGCGGCGATAGGGATGTGCTGGCCGGCTTTTGTGATTAGCCAGGCGAGACTGCTGGCGAAGCTTGTGGCTAGCGGGGCGGCGGAGATGAAAAGGCCGGTGCGGAAGGCTAGTTCTTCTCTTTTGAAGAAGAAGGAGAGGAGGAAGGGGATGCCGGGCGAGAATGCGGCTTCACCGATGCCGAGGGCAGCGCGGAGGATTAGCATGACCCAGAACGAGCTGACTACGGATTGTAGACAGGCGATTAGACTCCATGATGCTACGCATAGGGAAACGTAGATGTGAGCTGGGACAACGCGGTACAGGAGAGTCATCCATTGGAAGAGAATGTAGGTGATGTAAAAGGAGGTTAGTAGCCATTCGTACTGCGACGAGCTGAGGTTGAGGTCTTCGGTTAGGCCGGCAATGCGAGCATTTCCAATGTCTTGGGGAAGCTTAGCACCCGGTTCTACAGTTCCGAGAGAAGTTAACCTGACTTACTGGATCTATCCAGAAACGATAACATATACAAAAAGGCTACGAAGACGACTAGACGGCGGTCGAGTTTTCTAATCACGGCACGTTCTTCTCCCGCAGAGTACAGCTCCTTCTCACTTTCTTCCGCCGCATTATCGAAATTGTCGTCGGACATGCTGCTCACACTCCGCCGGCGGGCATGGTCGTTGGCGCCGTCAAAAGAAAGTGAGAGATGTTCGAGCTCGATGGAGTCATGCCCGTCCTTATCCATCGCCATGGCTGTGGCCCCGTGCCAGTGAGTCCTTTAATGGGCGGCCAGGGAGCTCCACATCAACATCGTTACTACCCGGCAAACTTTATGAATGTAGTGAGTGTCGGTAAGATATAGCGGTCTAAGGGTAAACTGAAGGATATCATCATGTTAGAGCTTAGGATGCGTAGTAGCTCTATAGCTATGGTCAGGGCAAGCGGAAGCAGACTAAGACAAGCAGCCTCATCGGAAACGTACTCCGTCCCCGGGGTTTTAATTGTTAGCGCGATCTGCAAATACAGGGGGTTTGATTGGTCAGCACAGCGAAAATACTACGGTATCTGGGGTAATTATTGTTAACGCAAAAGCCACAGTCAGGGATAATTTTCGCGGTGCTGACCAATCAATCCCCCTGTATTTGAAGATCGCGTTAACAATATTTACCCCGGCAAGGTAGTAATCCCTGACTGTGGCTTCAGCGCCAGCAATTAAAACCCCGGGTACCACAGTAATGCTTACTCATCAAATTCTGGAAATCTCCGATGATCCCACGTGGATTAGTCATGGTACCCTTGTCTTGAAAGATAGGGGTACAATGATTGGCTGGCGGGCGGTACCAGAATTGAGTACCCCCGAACCACGTTTTTCATCCTCGTTTCCTGCTAATGTGCGCTACGGTTCTGATCATTACCCAATACCCGGTACTTCAGTATCACGGTCTCCGGAACCCCTCAAAATCCCTTGCGAGGCGCAGCGCAAGTCATCATCTTTGTTCAAGCACTTTATGCGATAACGGTGTCACGGTGTCACGGTGACGATGTCGAAGATGCACTCACAACTACCGGAAGGTCTTGGGGGCGCAACTTTTCAGCGCACATTGCGGGTAGCGTCACTTTTACTAAAGGCGGGATCTACTTCCATTTAGGTGTAGCTTGCTAACAAATACATGTAGATCCCTCATCATATACTCTTTTTGCTATTCTGTTACGAAAGTCGATTCAATAAGCCTCTTTTGTTAAGACTTCCTTTCATCTAATGTTGCTGCAGTCATTAAATTAGGCTTAGATCTTTTTCTCACTGACTTAAAAGTTACTATCTTTAATGTAAAATCACGGGAACGACGTTTAAACTGAGACTTCTGTTCTTCTGTTCTTATACAGTTATTTTCTTCACTGCACGATTAAATTTAGTTGTTTTAATCATTATAAATGAAACGAAAGAGAATAAAGATTCGTTAAAAGTAGTAGTAGTAGTAGTAATAATAATCGTTAATTTATTTCGAGGCTTAAGCGTTATAATGATAAAGAATGAAGCGAAGAATGAAGAAGAATTTAATGACAGTGAGACTATATTCTTATTATTCTTCTTCTTTTATTTATTTCTTTATTTAACATCTCGCTTAACTACTTTCGCTGCAGTTAAAGCTCGAGCATTAACTTTATTAAGTTTCTTTTTTTTACGAAGCTTAGTTTAAATCTCTTTCTTTATAAAGAATGATTTTAAAAGAATCACGAAAAGTCTTTAATTTATTTTCTGTAACTTCTCGTGTGTAATAATTACGTTAACGTGAAATGTAAATAGCTAATTAATTAAAAGATTAATTTGCTAACGAGATAACTTTTAATGTAGCTTTTGTAAACTAATTACTGTATGAAAAAATTTATTCTTATTAACATTGTGATATTTCTTTAAATTTGCGTTATATAAATTCATGAAGTTATTATAATATTTAATTTATTAATTACTTAACGTTATAAAAGATTCGTTTAATCATTAACGAGAATAAAGAAATGATATTAATATCGAAAATTTCTATATGTAAGCATGTAAAAGATAATGTTTACAGAAAAGTTTAAATTTAATGTATATTTTACAGTCACAAGAATCTTTAATAACTAATTAAGTAACGAGATTCTTAATTATTATTTACTTAAAATTAATCTTTTTTAAAGCTTAAATAATTATATAACTTATAAGTAATTAAAATGCTTTAAAATTAACGACTCGAAGTTTATTTATACTAGATTTTTTATCAGTTTCACGAATGAAGCGATATCATAGCTTTAGCTTCGATTTTATAAATTTAATAACGTTTTTTAAAAACATTTAAGAATTTATAATTATCGTTAATATAAAATGAAGACTCTCGTTTCGCTATAAAGTTACTGCATTAAGATTATGATATCGTCGTGTATAACATAAAATTATCTGTCTTTTTTTTAAATATTAGTCGCTTTAAAAATAATCTCGATTAAACGAATGTAGTAACGTTAATAATGTTACTTAATTAACTTGCAGCTTAATAATAATATTAAATTTTACTTACTGTTATGTAACATTCTTAATCTCTTCACGACGCTTAAAGAAGTAGTTAATTCTGAATTTAGCGATTCGTGCTCGAATATTTTCGCAGACATGTTAATTACATAGCTAAAGCTGAACATTAAACATAAATATAAATAGCGAAGTCGTTAAATCTTTATCTTAATTAATTATTATAATTTAAAAAGACGAGTAGTATAATAATAGCAAGCGCTAGCTTTACGACAGCGTTCGCTAAAGATAAGATTAAATGACTTGTTAAATAATTTAAGATTGCTCAATAAGCTAACGTTTCTTATAACGTATTAAGAATGATTTATTACGATTAAATAACGAAATGCTAACGATGAAGTCATTAAGAATATTAAATAAGCTGAAGCTCATTCTTTTAATGTTCTTCAGCGATTAGTTTTACATATTAATATCATAATAACTAAATATAATCATAATAAATTTATTATATCTTACGTCTTTTATATTTAAACGCGCTAGCGAGAAGCTAACGAAGTCGATCTTATAGTTTTAATCGCTTTTCTTTTAAGAAAAGACTTAAAACATAATATAGCTATAATAGTTTCTAGATTACATATTAATTATAATAATGATAACGACTTTAAAAAGCTTAATACTAAAGCTTAAAATATCTTAAGATCATTAAAACGGTTTTAAGCAGGCTCATTATTAGCTCGTGTAATTAATAATAATAAAAAGTAAAGTTCGAAAAATACTTTACGTAATGAATTCGTGAATTAAATATTAATCGAGACGTAAGCGAAAGTTAATCGTTTACGTGCTTTGCGACGAATCATAAAATTAAAAGTTAAAGCTCGTAAATTACGATTAACATTATTTATTACGCACGCTGACGAAACACGAACGAAATCTCGAAATTAATTAATTTCGTCTTTTAACGATGATTAAGCGATTAAATAATCATTTATTAACTTTATTATATTTATCGTATTAAAAGTAATAACGTTCGAGTTACTGTAATTAATTTAAGCTTAAATAAAAGCGTAAGTATTAATTAAGTTAACGTAATAATCGCGCATTACGAAAATCATTAAGTCGAAGATGATGCGTTTTTATAAAGATTATAATGAAAACGAGCATGAAAAATGATTTCGAAAAGTAAAAATTAAGTTTTAATTAAGCTTAAATTACTTTTTTAATGATGTAATAAAAATTCTTAAATGCATGTAATTTATAATAAAAGATTTCATGAATTAATAATTTTACGTGATAAACGCAGACGTTAAGGCGACGAATTATACTTTTACGAAATTTCGTTAATTCTTACTTAATTTAATAATCGATTTAGTTAATTTAAAGCTTAAAGCTTATTAAAGATTTAAAGAAATAAAACAAAGATTAAAACAAAGTATAACTAGCTTTAAGTCGTATCTAAAAGATATTAAAGCTTATTTACTCGAAACATCGTCGACGTAAAGAATTAACAGTTTCTTTACTAAACTTTTTTCGAAACTGCGTTAAAAGATTCTTATTATTAACGATATAATGTTAAAAAATTAAGAAAAGCTTTTAATAAAAGTAATAATGCTAAAAAGTATTAAATCGCGCAAGCGTAACGACGACGCTTTAAATTTTATTAATTAAAATAATTAACGTAAGTTAAAGAATTAGAAATTCTTTTCTGATAAAGAAAATCGAAACTCACGAAGAAATAATTAATTCGATGAAAATTTAAAGTCGCGAGCGAGTAATAAGCGTTTGTTTAAATTAATTAATTTAGATAATAAAGTTAATTACTGTTATAATTACGATGAAAAGAAACACTAAAAAAAGAATTATTCTAGAAAGAATAAATGAAACACAGTTATAACGATGACTAATGTTTCTAATAAAGATTTAAAAAATAATTAAGCTTCGCTAACGCGTAAGCGAAGCAGAAAAGATTAATAAAGACGCGTGATTTAATTATTATTAAGAATTAAGTTAAACTTTTAAACGAAGAGCGTTTATTATTCGAGCTCGTTAATTCGAAAGCAAAGTTAAATTTAATTAATTAAATTTACGTAATATAGTAAAAGTTATAATTAATAAAACGCGTCGTCTTATCGCTATCGAAATTTCTTAATGATTAAGATCATTATTGTTATAACGTTTATAAGCTTACATATAATATAATTAATTTTTAAAAGTAACATCGAGAATGTATTACTCTTTTTTATGCTGTAAATTACGTTAAGCTCGATGCTATTTTTAATATGTTAATGTTAATTAATTAAAAGATTCTTATAAACTCGCAAATGATAAGTTAACGCTTTAAGATAAAATTTAAAAATCTTAAAGTATTAATATCTCAGAAGTTTTTAAAAAGTCTTTTCGAGCAAAGCGAAATCTTTGCAGTTATCTGCGCTGACGTCATAAAGACGTTAAGTAAATAAATTACATTATCTGAAGTTTTAAAGAAATTAATGAATTTTAAGAATGTGTGTAATGTGAAAAAGGCTAATATTTTATTAAAGTAAAACAGAAAAAATCATATCATTAATTTAATAAAAAGCGCGAAGTCGTTATTCATGTCATTATATAATTTATTACAGATAAAGTTAACGAAGCTTTAACGCTATCTCGAAGATGCTTTAATTAAAGATTAAATTAAGCACTTCGTCTCGTTAGTAAAAGTCTTTATACTTTTTATATTTAAAAAGAATAATGAATTACGTTTATGCGTTAATTATTAAAACTTAAATGCGATTACGATTAAAAATCGTCATTTGTTATTTTTAATCATTAAGACGCTGAATCGATTAAACGAATTTAAATGTTTTATTAAGCTGAATCTTAAGAACGCTTATTATCGCATACGAATTAAGCAAGATAATGAATGAAAGACAACGTTTCGCACGCGCTATGAGCATTTCGAATATTAAGTTATGTCATTTAAGTTAATTAACGCTTCGATTACTTTTTAAGTCTATATTAATAAAGCGTTAAGAAACTTAATTAATGTTATCTATGTCGTATATTTAAATGATATTTTAATTTTTAATAACGATTCAGCGCAATATTAACGTCATGTGAGAAAGATGTTTTAACGTTTAAAAAATTATTAGCTATATGTTAATCTTAAGAAATGTTAATTCGTTATTAATAAGATTAAATTTCTAAACTTTATAATATTTACAGACGAGATAAAAATGAACTCAGATAGAATTAAAATGATTAAAGAATAATTTAAATCGAAGATTTATCGCGAAGTTTAAATGTTTCTGAGCTTCGTTAATTTTTATAAACGCTTTATTCATCGTTATTTTAAGATCGCAGCGTCTCTCATTAGCCTGCTAAAAGATAGTAAAGACGATAAGAAATCAGAATCTTTTAAATAATTTAATGCAGCGAAGTAAACTTTTCGTTAATTACGCGATATTTTTATGTCGACTTTACTTCTTATTCATTATAACTTAAATAAAAAGATTAAAATGAAAATTAATGCTTTTAATTTTACAGTCGCAGATATTTTTAGTTAATAAAATATTAACGATCATTAACGATTAATGATGTTTTAATCGCGCAAGATAATATTAACGAAATAAAATTACGAAACTTATAATTAAAAACTCTTAATTATAATAATCGCTTTTAAGTAATGAAGACATTATCTGAAAGATAGCTTATATTTTATTAAGATCTGATCAGATCATAATAATCTTAAAGAGTTTATGAAGCAGAAAGAGCTAAACTTTAAACAAGCTCGCTGAGCGCTGAAGTTAATTACTTATGACTTTAAAATTTTTCATCGTTCGAATAAACGAAACTCAGCGAATAAGTCTTTTAAGCGTTTTAATTATAAGAAAACATCGCTCTTTAACATTAAATTATTATTAACGTTACAGAATAAGCTAGCGCTGTCGTTAAACGAAAAGACGCTGACGTAAAGCGAGCGAAACGAAGTAAATAAGCAAGATTTCGTATCTTAATTAGCAGAAATTCAGCTTAATAATATAAACAGATTAAAGTTATTATCGTAAAGAAAGCGAAACGTATTAAATAATCTAGTTTCTATATTTTAATTAGTTAATATTTAAGTTCTTATATCGAAAAAGAAGACTAGAGATGTACTTAAAAGTCTTTATGAGAAATCGTAAAGATTTATAAAGTTCTTAATAAAGAAGCTTCAGATAAGAAACGATTAAACGAATAAAGATCATGTTAAACTCGTTAAGTCTTTTCATCGTTTACGTAAGCGAAATAAAATTTAAGCTTTAAACTTCAAGAATCTCGTTAAACGTAACGAACGTCTTTATGTTTTCGATAATGTAGTAATTAAAAAGAAGCTTATTAACAAGAATCATGATGATTTCTTAGCTGAACACTTTAAAATCGATAAGACTTTAAAACTTTTAAAAAGAAAGTATTATTAGCTTGTTTACTCAGAGCAGATGACTTCGTATGTTAAAATCTGTAACGTTTATTAGCGAATTAAAGTGCTTAAGCATAAGTTATATAATAAATTTAAAAATTCTTATCTGTATTTACGAAGTCATAAAAAGAAATCATTATGAACTTCGTTACGAGTTTATCGTCGAGTAAGCGTCGTGAAGTCGTTTATAACTTAATATTCGTGATTATAAATTAATGTATTAAAATGATTAAATATATATTAATAATAACACGAATCGATGTCGCAGAGCTAACGAAAGTATTTTTAAAAAAAATCGTTTTACGCTTTAACATGTTAATTAACATAATGAATGATAAAGACTCTGTTTTCACTAGCGCGTTTTAATTAACTATATGTTATCATGCACGCATAAGACGACGATTAAGCACTGCATTTCATTCGCAAACGAATAACTTAACTGAGCGTTAAAACTAAATCTTAAAGCACTATTTACGTACTTTCGCTGACGCAGAGTAAACGAGTTAAGCTAATTTATTATTAATGATTAAATATGCTTATAATAATAATCGTCACGTTTTCATCGAAGTCTCATCGTTCTTTTTAATATATAATTATAATTCAAAAATACATTACGAGATTAAGAATAATCTCGTTAAAAAAAAAGTATCATTCGTAAAAGATCGAGTTCAGTAATTTTAAGATTTAAGAAATTAACTAACGAAGCGTCTTGTTAACGCTGTCGCTTAACAGACGAAGTATTATAATCGCAGTCATAAAGTTAAGACTTATACTGTTAATAATTTAATTATGCTCTTCATTAAAAATTTAAAATAAAAGAAGTTTAGTAAGAAATTATCGCATAGATTTATTAATTCATTCAGAGTAAAGAATAAAATTAAGACTTAAGCTTATTAATTAACGTTACTTAATATTTATCGTATTTATAATACTTTTTATGTTTCGTTACTGAAGTTATATTAAAATAAAGTAAGCGATCAGAAGACGAAAGTTTTTATGCAAGCTTTAAAGCTCATTAACGATAAGAAGCAATAAGAAATTAAGAAAATTATGAATAAGAGTAAAAGTAAGAAAAAGCTATGATACAAGATGAAATAATTAAACTGAGATTATATATATGATTAATGATTATTTAAAGAAGAGCTAAAGCTTATTTAAGAGCTGAAAGAAAAATTCGATGATTAAATAACGTTACGCAAGCGATAATAAAGAAATAAGTAAGCGAATATCGCGATAATAACGTTTAATTATTAACGACGTTAATTTAATATAATAATCGTCTTCGCATCGTTATCGATTATAAACTTTTAATAGAAAATCTTTTCATTTCGTTACATAAAGTGTCGATAATGATAAGACTGAACGCTTAACGCGCAGCGCTTAATTACAAAATATTTATTTATTTATTTATTTATTTACTATCGTACATACTGAGTTCAGATATTAAAACGATGACTTCGAGCTGCTAATAACGTTTAAAAACGTTAAGCTAAAGCTCGTTCAGAAATCGCTTTTAATAAACGAAGCTTTTAATAAGTTAACGTTAATTTCTCTGAAAACTTACTTCGCGAGATAACGCTTTCACGTCTTCTTCTCATTCTTTTTCTTATTTCTCTTTTTATTCATTATCATATTCTTTTCTTACTTTATTTTTCTAATCGTTATCTTATTCATCATTCTTTTAACTTCATCGCGCTCGACTTAAAGTATTTTATACTTTGTTTACGTCTTATCGCGCTTTCGTTTCGTCTTCGTTAAACGCTCGATTAATTAAATAATCTCGCGTTAATCACGTTTAATCGCGAGTTAAGCTTTATGTGCGATGTTAAAAATGTACTCGTTAACGCGACGTCATTTCTTTATAACTGTTATTAATTTCTTTCGTCTGTTTTTTACGTTAACGAAAATGATACGTTAATGTTAATCTGCGCGAGTAAATTCACGAATAACGCGTTTCGTCTCGTTTCGAAAACGTTTAATAAATTAAATAATTCTCAGTAATTATCGCAGCGTCAGCGAGATAAAACTTATCGCAATGTAATAATTCGAGCCGTAACGTTAAGCTCTGCACGATTTATAAACATTTAACTCGCGCACGCACTCGCGTCTGTTAATGCAAATTATACACGAAAGATCTTTACATTTTAAAGAATAAAAGATTAGCCTTACACTTAAATTAATAAATGTACACATATTAATCATAATCGTTATCTCGTTATTAATTCGTGTAATCGCTAAGATCATGTTATGTTTATTTTATTAAAAAACATACACATGAGCCTATGCAGCGTCTGCTTCTTACTTTTAAGTACATACAAATTTGTTAAATCTGTAGTACTTAAAAGCATATATTAATATACGTATCGCCTGTTCGCTGTCATTAAGTATATACAAAAAGTGTCTGATTAAAAGATGAAAAGAAAAAGAAAAAAGAGAAAAGAAAAAAAGAAATAATAATATTATATGTAATAAATAAGCGTCATCGTAACGATAATGTTAAATAAACATTAAATTCGCGTTATCGTAACGACAGCGCGCTAGTAAACATTATAATAATAATAATTAAAATCGTAATCTTATAAAATTTCATGAAAAGATTACAGATTATAATTAATTGCAGCGTGATATTACATTTAGAAGACTCTTTTTCTTTTATTAACTTAAAAAGATTTAAAAGATTTTTAATGAGCTTTAAAAAGCTGCGCTTAACAGACGCGATTAATAATTATCTTTACTTTAAGAAATTAATACAGCTTCTTTACACTAAAGATCAGTGTTTTAAAGGAAAAGATAATTATAATAATAATAAACGCTAGCTTAACGTCAGCGCTCACTAAAGATAAGATTAAATGACTTGTTAAATAATCTTAAATCGCTTAATAAATTAACGTCTCTTATGACGTATTAAGAATGATTTATTAAAATTAAATAACGAAATGTTAACGATGAAGTCATTAAGAATATTAAATAAGCTGAAGCTCATTTTCTTAATGTTCTTTAGCGATTAGTTTTACATATTAATATCATAATAACTGAGCATAATCATAGTAAATTTATTATGTCTTACGTCTTCTATGTTTAAGCGCGCTAGCGGATAGCTGACGAAGCCGACCTTACATTTTCACTCTGATTTACGAAATTACAAGATGTTTTTATTATTTTAATTTTTAACTACTTTTTAAATTATATTATAAGCTTTAATAACATTATTCTTCTTCTTTAATTTATTAATAAATAGTTAATAAAAAGACTAAGAACGCGTATCTTTATATACTTAAATTTAATAATTTTAAATGTTATCGCTTAACGTATTTACTTCGTAATCTTCTCTTTACGTTTCGCATTACTTATAGCTCTTTTCGCATTAAGATTCTTTCTTTTCTTATTCGTCTTCGCTTTTTAAAAATGTATAAGTTTTATGATTACGTTCTTTTTAATTAAATAAGAATTAAATTATATAATAATAAACTGAGCTTTCACTTTAAATACGAAGATTATCTTTATTAAAGTATCTTCGAGAACAGTAACATTTTTAAATCGTGCGACTTTTTTAATCTCGTGATATTTCTCATCGCTGCATATAAAAATTAATTTCTTTATAAGCTTCGCAAGCGTTTAATCGTAAAATTGCTTGCGCTTTTGTTCGTGACTTTCGTTTAATCGTGACTTTATAATCTTTTTTTTTCGCATAATGTTACGTATAAGCTTGTTATTAAAATTCACGTGCATGTATTAATATTACACTCGTTTAAGAAAAATACGAAACGATCTTTGCGTATTTAAAATAAACATGTATTTACGACGCTTGCGAGCTTCAGAAATGATTATATTTTTCTTATTAAAAACGATCTTAATTAACGACGTATGTAAATACTTTAACATAACATTTTAAACATTTAAGAATAGCTTTAAATCGTTTAATATACGTGCTTTTAAGTCTTTTTCTTTAATGTCTGTAACGTAAATTAATACGTTATTAAAATTCTTATTATTAGTTTAATTAATAGCTCGTTAAATAATTCTTAAAGCGATGTTTATTAAAACATTTATTTTCTGCTTAATAATAGCTTACGAAGAGTCGTAAAGCAGTTTGTAAATGATTATAACGTGACGTAATAAGATGACGACTTCTTCTTCATGAGTAAACATTGAATTTAATGATAAAACGATGATATTTGAACAATTTTCATGAAGAGGGCGCATTGATCCCACGGGCCTAAGCGTACTATAAGCGGTGTTACCTAATCGGGTTAGTATGACTCACCGAGGGGCGACACGAGTACAACGAGCTCTGTCTGAGAAATTACACTGTTAGCATCTTTAGAAACACTTAGAGAAGCATGGTGATTTTGATTTTTGGGGGCTGCGTCCCAGGCGGAGGAACTAATCCCCGTAATAGAGGTGTAGATGACAAGATAGTGGCCATGAGACAATAAGTAAGAAGGAAGCCTATAGTAGTGCAATCTTGACGAAGAGGCCGTCAGAGTTGGTAGGAACGGACCTGGACTTTTACCCAGTCCGCAACTTATTTAGGGTCTGATGTGAAAATGTCATTATCGTGCGAGATTCACGACTTCTCATTGAGAGGTTCAAATTCAACGTTGTATAATTTATATACTCGTTAGTATACGTTCAAACTGTTCACCAAACTGTTAAATAAATCGTTTAGCTAACAGTCGAACGGCTGGAGGTAGCAAAACTAACGGTTTGAATAAAACGTTATATACTAATAGTCAGTTGTGCCTTAGATTCAAACCGTTCCAACTATTAAGAACCTTGGCTATACAATGGGAACTGGTTGCAATTTGAGTCCCACATCATCAGGCCCACTTCAAGCATCATAATCATCCCTAACCGGTGTATACATATTCAGTCTCTCTCAACCTTAACGATGACCCTCCCACGCGCCTTCATGGTGGCTATGCGCTCGTAGGCTCTGATGGCGTCCTCCATACTAAACACCGAGTCGACAGAGATCTTGAGCTTGCCCTCTTCCACCAGCTTAACCAGCATGACGGCGTCGTCCTTGGAAGGCGATGTGCTGAACATAACGTAGCGGCGTGGTACGCCGCCTAGCCACGTAGGCCACCAGGTGTTGAAGATCCTATTCTTGAGCGTGGCGCCCAAGCCCTCCATGGAGCCGATGTTGATCACCATACCGTCCGGTTTAAGGTACGCCGGCGAGTTGACGTATAGGGCCTGCAAACCGACGCAGTCGAGCACAAAGTCGAAAGGCCCCGCCGCGTACTGCGACGCCAGGTAGGTCGGCAGCGGGTCGTGCTTGTGGTAGTCGATGAACTGTTCACAATGGTTAGCTCTCCACCCTCGTCCAGAACCTCACGGAGATCAACTCTCAATGCAGCAAGCAGCAGAAAACATACCTCATCGGCGCCCAACCCGCGCACCATCTCCTCATTTCCCCCACTCGCAACACCGACGACTTTCGCCCCCCTCATCTTGCAAATCTGCATGAGCACCTTCCCCACAGATCCGCTAGCCCCATTAACAAGCACGCGATGCCCCTCTTTCACACCGCCTGTGCGCGCCATCTTGAGCGCCGTCGACCCACTCCCAAGCACGCCTCCCATAGCCACCATATCCGACCCCTCCGGCAGCCGTGCCGCCTGGCTGCTCGGAATCCGCACATACTCCACTAGCGCGCCCCGGCCAAACACCACCATATCCGGGATATTCTGGTACGCCACCACGCGCGTCCCGACCTCTCGCACGTCGGACGAGGCCATAGAGCCTGCGGCTACCACAGTGCCGGTGAACTCGAGCTCAGGGATGGACGGCGCCGTGAAAGGCATCACGGGAAGGGCTTTGAATAGCATCTCGCTGCTAAATTGCAAAGCCACGTACGATACGCGGATTACAACTTCGATGGAGGACGCGCTGGGGGGCGAGGGCGTGGGGTAGGATGTTGCCAGCTCCAGCGAGGTCCGGGCGGGGCCGCGCCGCTGGCGGAGCCAGGCGTGCATTGTAGGCGGAAGTGAAGGAGATGCCATTTCTGGGGTGGATCAGGAGAGTTGGTAAGAGAAGCTAGTGAAGGTGGGTTTCGAGAGCTCTTGGGGAGAACGGTCAAGGGCTCGGATGGCAATTGTGGAAGGAAGGCGGTTCGATAAGAGCAGGGAAATATTGGGATCACAGCTAATTCATTTAATAGGAAGCAAGAGGGTGATAAGGGTACTCCGTACCTCGCAGAGACAACAGAAATCAAGAATATTGGATTCTACTTCGATCTTAGCGACATAAGCAAGACTATGCCTGATACCATACCAGGTGCCGCTAAAGGCGCTGTTAGGAAAGAAATTGTTTTCAAATGGCAAGCTGCAAGCGAGGGGGGAAAAAATTCTATTAAAGATGGGACAAGGATATTCGGCTTTTATACTAGAAGGCTTCACCTAGCACTCGGCTAAACCTAGCAGTCGGACAGCCCTATAGGGCTGAAAATTCACATTTCATTTTTATTGCTTTAATGATGCGTTTTAGGTGAACTACGTAGCTAATAAAACCTCTTTAAAGCCCTTCTGATACGCATGTCTCGCTCTGATTAATCAGTCATAAATATTACATTATTTCTCTGCTTCTGATTCTGATTCTGCTTCTGATTTTGTATAACTCGTAGTTTAATTATTAGCTACTTCTTCTTCTTTTGTTTAAAGCTTGCTACTATTAATTTTAAAGTGAAGAGCTTAAAGTTTAAACGTAATAAATCTTTAATCTTTTTATTTTATAGCTTTATTTATTAAGCTAAGATTACGACAGCTCATTTTTAAATAAAAGAAGATTTTAAAGTAAAGAGCTCAGAATTTAAACGTAGTAAAGAATTAATCTTCTTTTATTATATCTTTGTTCGTTAATTCTTTCTTCTTTTATTAATAATTTTTTAATTCATAACTTTTACAATATCGTAATTATTCTTAATTTAATTAATCTTTTATTTATTTCTTTTATTAAGCTTAAGAAGTTTTAAATTAATAATATTCTGAATAATAAATTTCGTTATTACTCGTATTATTATTTTATTTATCTTTTAAAAAATCTGACTAGAAGCAATTTCTTTTATTGCTTACTTAATAAGCTGCTGTACTTGCGAGATATTTATAAATGTTAAAATAACTTTTAAATCTTTATTAATGTATGTAATTATAGTTTTAAAAGACGTAATTAAACGAATAATAATGTTTTATTATTATAATTGCTTTAGTTTCTTAATAGAAAAAAAGTACTGAAGTACTAATGCTGAGCTGAATAATAAAAGTTCTGTAACTGTTCATGTCTTTTTAATAATCAGTAATGTAATTACTTCATGTTAAGTCTGTTAATATAACTTTAAAAAGTTCGTTTTATTAATTAAGTAATTATCTTTAAGTTAAGTAACTCGCTGAATATAAGTTTTATACGCAGTAATTAATAAAGTAAAGACTTTAACATTAAGTAATTAAAGTAAATAAGTAATATAAGTTAAAAGATATAATAAAATGATTTTTTAATTAATGAATGTAATAATTAATTATTTAAGTAATAATATAAAAAGCATGATTATTAATTAATAACATTTAATATTCGTTTTTTTAACAGATTTTAGTTCTGAATTAAAGCATTTCTAAATTTAAACTAAATTTAATTCGTTATTAATTTAATCGTTCTCGCTTAAAGTAATATGATCTTTTTTAAATACTTCGTATTAAATCTTTTACTATAATTTTTCTTTAAAGATAATTCACGACTTTAAGACTCTTTTATTTATAAATATACATTTAATTAATAAGATTTACTTTTAATTATTACATTAAGTTATATAAGTTTTCTTTTCGTACTTAAAAATTATAACTCGTAACTTAGTAATAACTTTTAATATGAATCTTTTTTCGTTCATGTTATAAATATTCTTTATTTTTATTTCATGCTTTTCTTTTAAGCTCTGAAAGAAATTAAATTAGTTAGTTAAAATATTATGATTTTAAGTCATAGCACTAAATTCTTTATTAAGCGAAGAAATATATAATGTTTTAATTTTCGAATAACGTTTTAAAAACTTTTAAGATTAGTTAATTTTAACTAACTTATTATTATGTTTTTTTATTAATAATTCTTTAGTTATTAAACGTACTTGCTTTATACGAGAAGATTAGTCTTAAATTTAAAGACGTAAAATTTAATCACGTATAGCTACTTCTTCTTCGAAATTAAGTCTTTAAAATTATTAATTACGTGCAGCAGTAATCTTTTAATTATTAATTTAATCTTAAAGAGTACTAGTTAATATTTTATATTAACGAGCGATTTTTGCTTAAGAAGAATTTTCGTTAACTGCTGAAGTCTCGTTTTAACGAGCGTAAGTAAACGTTATGCGCTCTTTCTGTAAAGTTTTTATAATGATAGCAAGCGCTAGCTTAACGCTAACGCTTACTAGAAAAAAGGTAACATGACTTATTAAATGATCTCAAGTCGCTTAATAAGCTAACGTCTTTTATAACGTATTAAGAATGATTTATTACGACTAAATAACGAGATGTTAACGATGAAATCATTAAGAATATTAAATAAGCTAAAGCTCATTCTCTTAATGTTCTTTAACGATTAATTTTATATATTAATATTATAATAACTGAGTATAATTATAGTAAGTTTATTATGCCTTACGTCTTTTATATTTAAACGCGTTAACGAATAATTAACGAAATTTGTAAGATCGACTTCGTCAGCTATTCGCTAGCGCGTTTAAACATAAAAGACGTGAGACATAATAAATTTGCTATGATTATGCTCAGTTATTATGATACTAATATGTAGAACTAATCGCTGAAGAACATTAAAGAAATGAGCTTCAGCTTATTTAATATTCTTAATGACTTCATCGTTAGCATCTCGTTATTTAATTTTAATAAATCATTCTTAATACGTTATAAGAAACGTTAATTTATTAAGCGATTCGAGATCATTTAATAAGTCATTTAATCTTGTCTCTAGTGAGCGCTGACGTCGAGCTAGCGTTTATTATCATTATAATTACCTTTTCTTTTAAAGCACTGATCTTTAGTGTAAAGAAGCTATATTAATCTTTTAAAGTAAAGATAATTATTAATCGCGTCTGTTAAGCGCAGCTTTTTAAAGCTCATTAAAAATCTTCTAAACCTCTTTAAGTTAATAAAAGAAAAATGTTACGATTCTAGCTGTTAGGCTAACATGATTTATGTTAGACTAACATGATCTGGCTCAGATTTAGGCCAGCCTTCATATGAATTCAGATTGATATAGGGCTAGCTATGATGTCATAAAGACTCTGCCTCATATGTGTAAGACATTAATCCTTTCGGGACTA